>FWPU01000054.1_pt1 | contig 159484 bp, 140 predicted proteins | sample 2228361 | NCBI WGS metagenome assembly FWPU01 (sample SAMEA103939777, study PRJEB20133) | metagenome | reverse complement strand
ATTGATTCGGAGTAACCTATGGTTAAAATCGAAAATACTCATTTAAACCGTATTACACACAATCAGACCAACAATGCTCAGCAAGTAGATAAACACAATCGTTTAACAGAACACTTGCGCGAAGATACCTCAGAAGTAAAGGATGAGGCTCACCTTTCAAGACAAGCACGCTTACTTTCAAAAATCCGTACAAAATTAGATGAAACACCTGAAATTCGCGCCGATAAAGTTGAATTACTGAAAAAACAGATCGAAGCGGGTGTCTATGAAATCCCTATAGAGCCACTTGCTCAGAAGTTCCTCGATCGGTTTATCAAGTCTACATCATAATATTCATCGAATAAGACGAAATGAGTATGAGAGAGTATGCGATGATGAGCATGGATCTCATGCAAGACAACATATCCAATCTTGAAGATGTATTAGTAAAAGAATTTCGCGCGTTCCAAAATCTAAAGAATTTAATTGATGAAGAACGAAATGCGCTTTATGAAGGCAGCGTAGATCAAATCATGAATATCGTTGAACAAAAAGAGGCAATATTAGACGAATTGGAACACCTCGAGGAAAAACGAAGGGAAATCCTCCCAGAACTCGTGGAAATATTGGGAATACCTAACAAAGAACCCGCTTTATCGGACTTGTTGAGAAGGCTTGACACAGAGAATGCCGGAAGATTAAACCGACTGCGAGAGGGTATATTGGCATTAGCCACAAATATCCGCGATCTGACTCACGGCAACCGTGCTTTAGCCATCTCGGCATTGCAGAGAGCTGATGCACTTCAAGCCTTTCTGCTTCGCCTATTCGAGCCTTCGGTTAGTTACCAACCTCCTGGTTTCAACCAACGTCCAGGTGTAGCATTAAGTTGGGACATTGATCAAAAGGTCTGACACGAGTACTATGCCATCCTTATTCTCTGGTATTAACCTTGCACTACAAACGATGCTCAGTCATCAACATGCCATTTTGGTTATTGAGCATAATGTGGCAAATGCCAACACGGAGGGTTATCGAAGGCAGGAAGCTGTTCTCTCACCTGGTCCTTCGTATCCACCACCAGGAATAACCTCCGGAGGCATTGCCGGACAAATAGGTGGAGGCGTAACCATTTCGCAAATACGCCGCTTTAACTTAGACCTCCTCGATCACTATTATCGTACAGAACTTTCTCAATCAAGCCGATGGGAATTCACTCATAATGTGTTATCGCATGTTGAAGCAATCCTGAATGAAACAAGCGATCAGGGATTGACTTCATTGTTGGATTCTTTCTGGTCTGGTTGGCAAGCGTTAAGCGCCGATCCAACAAACATGGCAACTCGCGCTGACCTCTACTTTGTATCAACCTCGCTAGCATCTGGCTTAAACGATCGTGCAATTTCATTAATCAAATTGAGGAAAGACCAAGATTCTCAAATTATCCAAAAAGTAGATGACGTCAATGCGATTGCTAGGCAAATAGCCACATTGAACTCCCAAATTGTCAACGTCCAGGCTTCTGGGATGCAGCCCAATGACCTTTTAGATGAACGCGACCGACTGCTTGATCGCCTGGCAGTTCTAACTGGAGCAGTATCTTCCCTTCAAAATGATGGACAGGTTATTGTATCCATCGGTGGACATGCATTGGTATTGGGGAATACATCTTTCTCCCTAGTATCTTCTCCTGACCCAACGAACAATAATCTCGTGAAAATATCTTGGAGTGATGGGAAGAATTTTTCACCTCAACAAGGAGAATTAGCAGCGCTCTTAGAAGTTCGTGATGAGCACATTCCAAACCAATTGAATGGAATGAATGATCTTGCTTCTGCTTTAATCAATCAAGTAAATGCAATTCATCAGAATGGATATGACCTTGACAATATGACTGGAACGAACTTCTTTGAAGGAACAGATGCATTGTCCATTCGAGTCTCAATTACATCAGATGCGTTAAGGCACATTGCCACCTCGGCATCCTCCGACATGCCTGGAGATGGAAGTATCGCCGGTCAAATCGCTGCCCTTAAATACCAACCATTATTGGGTCCGAGCAACAACCTCACATTGAACGAATTCTATACCAATCAGATTGGTGAAATGGGTATTCTCATTCAAAATGCTTCATCGAATGCAAAGGCACATCGCCTGGTAGCAGATAATCTGGACTACCAACGCGAATCAATGGTTGGTGTGAATCTCGACGAGGAAGCAGCAAATCTCCTTAAAACCCAATATGCATACAATGCTGCTGCCCGTTTAATGACAGTTTTAGACGAAATGATAGATCGAATCATCAATGGAATGGGAAGAGTTGGTTTATAGGATTTAATCAAATTTTGGTCACTTCACTGAGAGGTGAGTTATGCGTGTCACAAACCGTATGATAGTTAACAATGCCATCCGTTATACACAAGACAATCTCGAACGCTTGACAGAACTACGTACAATGGCTAGCTCAAACAAGGTATTTCAATCCGCTTCAGATAAGCCATCGGCAGCGATCGCTTCCTTGACGCTCCGATCAAGCCTGAAAGCCAATCAAGCCTACTTAGAGACAGCCCAATCCACCAAGGATTGGATGGAGGCTTCTGATTATGCCTTCAGCCAAATGGAAGACCTCGCAACTAGAGCACTTAATTTGGCATTGTCAGGCTTGAATGAAGTATATGACGAATCCAATCTACAAGCACATGCGACGGAGATAGACAGCATATTGAGACAAGCCATCGAGGTTGGAAATACTCAACACCAAGGAATGTATATTTTCGCTGGCTTCCAAATTAACACAAAGCCTTTTGAATTTGTAGAGGGAACGCCTGATACTGTTGTTTACCGAGGCGGTCCATTTTCAGGTGGTATCCAACGTAATGTTAGCCCAGGTCAGTCCATTACATTGAATGTTGACGGAGAATCCACCTTCCTACCTCTTTTCAATGCACTGATACGCGCTAGAGATGGATTATTGTCTATTAGTTCAGATGGTGGCTCCGAATTACAAGCGGCTGTTCAAGATTTGCAGAATGCCATCAATGTTGTTTCTCAATCACGCGCAGGTAATGGCGCACGCCAACGTCAAATTCAGGCTGTGATCAATCAATGTACCCAGTTAGACCTCTCGATCAAAAGCATGCTTTCCCAAAAAGAAGATGCAAACTTAGTTGAGGTCATTACTTTATTGCAGCAACAAGAGATTACATACGAGGCAGTTTTAGAGGTCAGTCGTCGCACTTTGACCACCTTGAACCTCTTCAACCTCATTCAATAAGAGAAAAATTATCAATGTTGGTTTTATCACGCCAGTGCAATGAAAGCATCATCATTAATAACGAAATCGTGGTCACTATATTGGCAATCAACGGTGACCAAGTAAAGATTGGTATTCATGCGCCGCAAGATATTTCGATTTTTCGAAAGGAACTCTGGGAGGCTATTCGCGATCAAGAACGAGTGGCAACTCTTTTAGCAACAAACGCTCACAATGAGAAATTTGAAGAACTCAGGAAGTTATTGGTCAACGAAGTCGGAGAAGATATTTCGACTATCGAAACCGCCTGAGGTTCATCCTTCAAGAAAGCCTTTTCTCACCCGATAAACATAAACAAGCACCTCAGCGACTACCTCATACAATTCAGGGGGAATCACCTCCCATAGGTCTAACTCATAAAGCACCGAAACCAGCATTGGGTCTTCTTGAATTGGAATGTGATTCTCTTTAGCAATTTGTATGATCCGCTCAGCCAAATCTCCTTTACCTTTGGCAATCAAGCGAGGAGCATCATCCCGATCGGGTTGATATTGAAGAGCAACCGCTCGAGCAATGTCCTCACCTTTTCCACCGCCTTGACTCACTGTTTTCGGTTCTCCATCTTCTCCAATTATTATTTTTTTCATGGTTATTAGATTTTAAATCTCCACATTGAGATCGCTAGATTCTACCCAAAAGTTGTCATGTTCGGAATTTTTCATCAATGTAGTATCACGAATAACAATCGAAGTACTTTTCACTTCATAACCTAAGTGGTTCAATCCCTGTTCTAAGGAAGGAATTTGAGATTGAGCAATGTACCCTAATTTTTTATTCGAAGCCATAACCTCAACGCGAATCCGTTGCAGGACTACGGAGAGATCAACCTCCAAGAAATCTTCTCGAGATAACTTTGCTTGAACAATCACATGGGTGTTTTTGGGATCAATATATCTCTTTTCGCTATCACGTTGATATGCTACCTTGATTTTTACGGAAGATTGTTCGCACTGATCACCTTGACTGTTTTGAACATCTGGAAAACCTATCGGTAAGTAAAAAATGAGCCATTCGTCTCTCTGGGACTCTTTGATAGGACTCGAGTTGATAAAATGCATCACCCGCAAAGTGTGGAACAAACGATCGATCGTTTCGATGATCTCATGATGACCTTTGCCTCTGGACAATTCCTCTCTCAATTGCACCAAGGAAATCAAACTTTTTTCCACATTATTTTCGCTTCTTGATTGCACTTCTTGAAGTAGATTCGCAATACCCTTTTCAAGGGAACAACCGAGAAGTTTTATAGAATTTTGTAATTGCGTAGCAATTTCACGGGGGCTCTTCGTTATATCTATTACGCTCTTCTCAAGTAATGAAATAACGAACTCAACATTAGGTGATTTGTATGATCGCTTTAGGAGGTTTTTCAATTGCCCCATCAACGATAAAATCAATGGCAAGAGTTCTCCATGGTGACTTAATAACAAGGTAACCGTTGATGGAGATAAAACCATACCTGCTCCCCATAATGATGCAGCAATTTGTGCTTCCTTTTCACCCCAGTTTCCAATTTGATATAGGACGGATTTTAATTCCTCAATCAGACCCTTTGTAACTGGCAAGTTTTGTTTGAGCAGAACACCAGCAATCACTAGATTATCCTCATTGATTGGCAATCCTGCCATGGTTAACAATTCTTGGATGATGCTCGTTGTGAAGGTATCGCTGGAAACACTGGATGTGGATTGAGATCTCGGATGGACTAATTGCAAAACAATTGTATGCCCAATTTGATCGCGAACGATAAACTGAGCCAAACGTCGTTCTGCCAATGCAGCAGTTTGATCAGGGGAGGTCAGTTTCGCTAAAACTTGAGTTCCATTTAAATCCAATACAACTTGATCGCCAGAAACTTGTAGAACCTCTGCCGTGATTCGCTGATTGACACGAAATAAAACGGACGTCTCATCGAATCGTTGTACAATCGCGATGGAGGAGGAGCCTGTTACATTCATCTTCCCTGGAAGTCGGGCTCATAATGAGGTATTAGTACCCATTATGAGCCCGAAAATTCGTTTGTTATCGCTTTATGTTAACTAGTTCCTGCAGCATTTCATCGGAGGTGGTAATCACACGAGAAGATGCTTGAAATCCTCTCTGGGCTAGTATCATGTTCGTAAACTCCTGTGCCAAATCCACGTTGGATGCTTCTAGATACCCCGATACCACCTCGCCTCGTCCTCCAGTGTTCACCGCACCAATACCCGGTTCCCCGGAGTTTGGACCCTGTTTAAACATACTCTGTCCTTCTCGAAGCAATCCAGCCGGGTTCACAAACGAGGCTAATGCAATTTGACCGATCAATTGTTGCATCCCATTTGAGTACATACCATAGATTTCTCCTGTTTTCGTCGAAACGTAAAAACTTGTCAGGCTCCCAGGTTCCAATCCATCTTGGCTTTTCGTGATGACACTGCTACCCGTCGCCAGTTGGGTCAAATGGCTTAAATCCGGATCAAAAATAACATCATCTGCTCCGCTGCTACCAGTGACCCTAACCGAATTGGTAACAGTACTTGATGAGAGATTACCGTTAGCATCAAAGGTGATTGTACCCGCGCCGCTAACGACCCCATCGCCACTGGCAGTCCATGACCATTCTCCATCCGAAACTTTCTCGAAAGTGAGAGTGACGCTATGCAAAACGCCCAAAGAGTCATAAACCCCAATGGTTGCCGAGTAGGCACCCGCCGAACCAGATGAACTTGTCGAATCCAAATTCCCACCCATGATAACATTGGTGGTCGCACGAGCGATCGTTGAGCCCAGAGGCAATTGAATATCATCAATGGGCAATCCTGTGTCTATGCTACCTGCCGAGCCACTGGTTGCCATCCAGCCTTGTAGACGCATTCCAGTTGAGGCATTGACTAGATAGCCATCAGCATCAATCTCAACAGCGCCATCGCGAGAATAATAACGTTCCTCGCCTTTTCCATAGATGAAGAAACCATCGCCCTGAATGGCTAAGTCTGTGCTTCTGCCGGTGCTTTGTAGCATTCCTTGCGTGAAATTCGCTGTGATAGACCCAAGTCTTGATCCTAATCCGATTTGTGCAGGGTTGATGCCACCCAAATCGCCCGTTGGGGCTGCACCGAAACGAATGAGCTGACTGAATTGGTCTTGGAAGGTGATTCGACTGCTCTTGAAACCATATGTATTCACATTGGATAGATTATCTGCAACTACATCCATAAACGACTGATGTAGGGTCAAAGAACTAATTGCAGTAAACATTGAGCGTAACATGGGTCAAACCTCCTGTGGTTAACTTAACTCCAAGCTCCCTCCAAGAGGTCCAGCTTGGGTTTTTATTATTTGTCTCATTTTTTGACTAAACATTACGCACTCCGATCCAAACTTGGATGAGTTTCTGCTAAAACGACACTATCAATTTGGGTAAAGATGCCTCCACGACGGCTATCCGCATCCACTGCTGTGACAATGAGTCGCTCCGGAACATTTACGATAAAGGCTATCCCATCCATTAGAATCAGCGATTCTCGACCACCTTTTCGTTCCACTTGGTCTATCGCATTAGATAGCCTTTTCAAGTCCTCCTCGGTGATGTTGATCTCGCGTTTTTGTAACCGGCTTTGTGCGTGATTCGAGAATCGAATCGTCTTTGCTTGCTCCAATATTTCATTGAAGGTTCGGTCAATGTGAACCTTGGAAACACCACCTTGTTGAACTTTAATGCTTGGGTTATTGGGATGTAATTGGACTGATTTAATCGCCACTAAGCACCTCCTTGTGTCGAATCTAAGACACTTACTACACTCGAAAATGGAATTAACTCATCATCCACCCATAACATGACCTCATTACCGACGATCGAAATCCCTGTTACAACTCCTTCCCCGATAGAACCATCGTTATACATGACTTGCACCTTTTTACCTAACAGATTGGATGCACTCGCCATCTGACTCCAACGAGACAACCCAGTCAAGGCATCGCTGATAGACTGTAACTCTTGTAATGAATTTATCTGAGTAAGTTGCATGATCATCTCCTCATTCTGCATTGGATCGAGAGGATTCTGGTAGCGCAGTTGTGCAAGTAACAACTGCATAAACTGTGCATTCCCAACATAAGAAAACGGATTTGTATTGACATTGTATGTTGTGTTCAAATCGTTCTTTACAGAAAAGGACCAATTAACATTCATAGGTTCTCCTTTATATTTTGTAATCAAGATATATAGAATTATCGTCTGCAAAGTCCAAAGCTTCGCGATCAAGGTACTGTCCATTTGAAAGTTCTGTTTCTTTCCCCTGTGAGAAGGGTATCTTCATCTTAGGTTGATGCATATCATTCATCAAACCCTGACCTGCATGATCATAGCCTAATGACACCACGAGGTCTCCCAAGTTGATCCCCACATCTATTAACGACTGACGCAATTGATTCAAATGTCGATCGAGGAGCTGAACGGTCGAGGGGTTTTCTGCAAGGATGGTGACATTTGTTCTTTCTTGGCTGGATACAAATCGAAGGTCTATTTTACCGAGTTCATCGGGTATGCATTGAATACGGAGTTGTGACTGTCCCGTTTTGTAGAAGTTTGAAATTTCTTGTTCCACTCGGCTTATCCATTTACTGATCTGAGCCCCCGTCAAGCGGTCCAGCTCATTTTCTCTTTGCACAATGGGTCTCAACTTCAAGTTCCCATGATCCATAAGCATATGTTCAGAATTTAACCCCGGCGGTTTCTGAGGGGCTGAAGCATCGATTTCTGTCCATTCAACTTCTTTTTGTTTTGTTGACAGTGTAGTTTTGTTGAGATTGGAGGACGCCTTTCCGTTTAATCTCTGCTCAAAAACTTGGGCAGAAATTTTCAAGTCTAAATCATCGGTTTCCAAGGTTGGTTTACCACCGTCCTCCAAAACCACTGATGAAGATGGATCTTTGAACGATTTGCTTCCACTTTCAATCTTATTACCCTTCTCAACCATTGATTCAACTTCCATTGACCTTATTGGCAATGTGTTTTCGTTGAGATTGGAGGAAGCCTCTCCATATAACTTCTGCTCTGAAACTTGTGCAGGAATTCTCAGCCCCTCGAAACGATCCATCTCTAAAGATGCAATACCATCTTCCTTCAGAACAACCGTTGAAGTTGAATCCACGAACAATGTACCTACAAATTTAACCTCATTACCCTTCCCAAGGTCTTCAATATTCTTATCAAAAGGTACATTTTTTATCTTCGGTGTAACATTGATCAACGAGCATTTTCCCTCGTATAAAACCTCTCCATTTTGATCTCGGACGCTTTCAGCCCTTCCATAAATTACCTCTGGCTTGATGACCCATCGGGCGGAAATGTCCCCCTCGCTTTCCAAATTCATAGGTTTTACCTCTTGGCTGACCTCTTGTGTAATTGGTTTTGGTTTTGGAAACCCAACTTCGATTAGATCCTCAAACGTCCTTAAAGCCTTTAAAGGCTGAAAAAACTTACCATTAGAGAGGTGACTATCCCCTTGAATAGTTTTCTCACCGAGTCCATACGAATACGAGGGAAATAAGGTAACATAGTGTTTTTTGATATTAGAAAACTCATATGTGGCTGGTTCCTTTCCAATACCTCCTTTCGTTTGTATATGTGTTCCAGGCTCCGGCTCACCTGGCTTTGACATGATTGGATCCGATGTATTTGAACTTTCAGTAGGTTTCATCAAATCTAGGTCAAAAATTGTTGGAAACTCAATAATGTCTCCTTGCTCACACATCCCTGTTGATACATTCATTTTCCATTTTTCAACGATTGATTGATCTAATCCCTGTTCTTTCAGATTGCTTGTTGGGCCTGAACAGTCGGGTTTAATTGCGCTTAAACTCCCCCACTGTTCAACCGATGTTGCTTGGCACAAGGATGACACTTCAATCTTCGTTTGTTGTGATTCGAAAGAAGTGCTCTCCAGAGAGCCATCTGAAGAACCACGATCCTCTCCCTGGTTAACCATGGGATTAAACCACCATGGTATAACCGTAGAGGTTTGGATAGAGTCCTTGTCGCGCTCTATTTCAACCTTCGTATCTATCTCCGATTTGCCTACCAGGTTGAATAGTAAAGCAAGGAACTCGCCTGACGGAATGACAACATCTGAGGGAATTTGTCTTTCTTGAGGTTCGGGTTGTGTGTTTAATGGATAAGCGATGTTCAATACATCCATTCAATTCACCTCCCGGTAGCAATGGATTTCAGCAATAGCAATTTCTTGCTAACTGCTTGAGTTAAAGCCTGATAGCGAATGCCGGTTTCCACCATCTGGCTCATCTCCACATCAATATCTACGTTGTTTCCATCGGCGCGTAATACCCCACCAGCACGCGGTCTCACTTGGAAAAGCACCTCTGGAGTGGATGCACCTAGGTGCAATGGATGATTGGTCTTTAACCGAATGTTCGTTTCATCTTTCATGGCTCGACGTAACGCATCCTCGAAGGAAACCGAAAGGGCTCGGTATCCAGGAGTATCCACATTGGCTAAATTCTGACCAATGACTTCCTGACGCAAGGCTAACCCATTCAAGGCAATTTTGCCTGCGCGAAATGCATCATCCGAAAAAAGCGGGTCAGTCATACTTATGCGCTCCATTCATAAAAAGATCGCATATAATTTAGGACGCGAGGAACAAATACTTGAGTCTCTCGGTAGGGTGGAATTCCACCATACCGATCAACTGCTCCCGGTCCGGCATTGTATGCCGCCAAGGCAAGTTCAATCCTTCCATCATAACGATCCAATAATTGTTTCAATAACCTCACTCCCCCATCAATATTTTGTTCCGGATCGAGTGGATCCGTTACCCCAAGGCTTTTCGCTGTCTCAGGCATCAACTGCATTAGACCCTGTGCTCCGGCAGGGGAGACCGCATATGGATTGAAATTTGATTCAGCCCGAATAACAGCAGCGATAAGGTTGGCATCAACGTTGTAACGCAGGGCTGCCCTTTGGATGATTTCCTTGAATTTCATGTCACCCAGGTTTGAACGCAACAAAACACCCTCAGTTTCTACTGATGTATCCTTGCCAACAGCCCACTCCTTTTGAATTCTTTCAATCATCTCAATAAGAATTTTTATCCATAGGGTTTGATGAGAGTATCCAAAGATAGGGTCAATCATGTTTTGTCCTTTTACACAGTAGGATCCGATTGCTCAATTTTTCTTTCGTGAATTCGACGATACGCTTTCGCATTATAAATATCATCTTGCAGTCGCAATTCCTTTCTTGATTCCATTGCAAGGAATCGTTCGATCTCCTTATCCTTCAAAATAACCAAGGTTTCTTCATCCTGTTTGGCTTTGATCAATTCATTTCGCTTCGCAGCAATTTGGTTGCCTAAAGACTCGAGAGATTTCCTTTGTCTGCGGATGCGACCTTCAATCGCCTTTAACTCCATCTGTAAATGTCGTACATTCACCAAGTCCACTTCATCTTGTAAGCATTGGGTCAACCGATCGTTCAGGTGAAATTGAGTAGATAAAAGCATTTCTAATGTCCTGCGACTCTCCATCTCCTCTCTCAAGAGAATGCTTAGTTCTTGTTCGAGTTTTTCCACACGATTATGGCGATAATCTAACACAGTCTGTAGAGAGAACCTTGGTGGCATATCAGTTCGTCACTCCTTGAACAATTGCGTTCATTTGATTAAGTGTGTCTTCAAAGGATGTCATTTCTTGACCCTGCTGAAGAAAAGACATGAGAGAGGGGAGTGCTTTTATTGCATCATCAATTTCCGGATCAGACCCTGAAACATAAGCACCGATATTGATCAAATCTCTAGCCTTTTCATAGGTGGCTAGGAGTTTCCGAACTCTCGCTGCCAATTCTCGATGAGTAACGGAAGTCACTGCTGGCATGATTCTACTTATGCTATTCAGCACATCTATAGCAGGATAATGATTTCGAGCGGCGAGATCTCGACTGAGGATGATATGCCCATCTAAAATGCTTCGAGAGGCATCGCAAATGGGTTCGTTGAAGTCATCCCCTTCCACTAAGACCGTGAAGAAACCTGTTATAGTTCCTTTCTCCCCACACCCGGCTCTTTCAAGCAATTTGGGTAATAAGGCAAAAACCGAGGGAGTATATCCTTTACTCGCTGGAGGCTCGCCAATCGCTAAACCAACTTCTCTCTGCGCCATAGCAAATCGAGTCACTGAATCCATTAAAAAGGTTACATCTTTACCCAGGTCTCTAAAATATTCAGCAATGGTCATTGCAACCCAGGCTGCCTTCAATCGGATCAATGCAGGTTGGTCTGAGGTGGATGCAATGACAACAGATCGCTTGAGACCACTTTCGCCCAAATCCCGTTCGATGAATTCTCTGACCTCACGTCCCCGCTCTCCAACGAGAGCAATCACACTGACATCCGATTGGGAGTTCCTAGCAATCGTTCCTAATAAGGTGCTTTTCCCCACCCCACTTCCTGAAAATATCCCCATTCTCTGACCTTTTCCACAGGTTAATAATCCATCAATTGCCCGAATACCGGTGATAAGCGGTTGTGTAATGGGCTGACGGTGCAATGGATGTGGAGCATAGTTATACGTCGGAATGGTTTGTTTACATTCTAGAGAGCCTAAACCATCAATTGGATTTCCTAGACCGTCCAAGACCCTACCTAAAAGCGCTTCACCAACTGGGATGCGAAAAACAGTTCGAAGCGGGACAATTGGACTGCCTGGTTGAATCCCTTGCATCTCACCCAAAGGCATGAGTAAGGTGCGTTGGTCGCGAAAGCCGACCACCTCCGACAACAATCTGGATGTCCCATTGGTTTGTATTTCACATACCTCTCCTATTTCACAATCCAACCCCAAGGCTTCGATCGTTAAACCAACTACCTGCACAACGCAACCAGAATATCTAATCGTATTCACCCTCGAAATGGCTTCCCGATACACAGTAAGATCCGGTAGAGATGGAAGTTCCCTCATCTTCCATTCTCCATTGAGGCTGTAGAAACTTCTGTCAACTTATCTAAAATTACTTTCATTTGGGTCTCAATGCGGGCATCCACATTACCAAATTGCCCCTCAATAAAACATCCTCCCCGAAGAATCGACTCATCGGGCACAAACTCCATCTGTTGCCCAATTAAAGCCTTTTGATTTTCGAGCCAAATTGGTTCAAGCATGGACAAATCCTCGGGATGGACGTGAATTCGCAAATTGCCCAAGGTCTTCGCCACGGAGAGAGATCTCTCAAATACCCTTTTTAAAATCACTGGGTCTAATGCTACGCCTTCTCCGAACATTTTCACTGCGATGTCTTTGACCAAATCAATCACTGCATGTTCGCTCTTGGCGAGCACTTCCTGTCGCCAAAGGTAAGCCTCTTCTAGAACCCGCTGAGCCATTTGCAACAGTTGTTTTGCCTCTTCTTCTGCTCTTTCCTTTCCTTGCGCAAAGCCATCTTTGTATGCCTGATAGGTTATCTGAACCGCTTGTTCACCCGCCTTCTGAATAATTGCACTTGCCTGTTCATTTGCAAGATCAATGATTTTCTGTGCCTCTCGCTTCTCAATCTCCAACGATACATCACTTATTGAATTGCAAACTTTTACATGACTTTCAACTTGTGAAATGATTGGCTGAGGGTTCCATGAATAAACCATACCATGCATAGAATCCAGGCTGCTATAGTGACCTCGATCTCCATCATCTCCATGAATAGTGAATGGTGTTTGAGGTTGATGATTGGTTGATGATGTCGTGGATTCTCGTTGGTTTATCAATCCATAGGGTTTATTTACCTCCGATTTGATTGCTTCAAATTGGAGATTGATATCTGGAGGCAACCAGACTGAATGTGAGTTGCTTCCAGAATCATACTTAATGACATTAGAGGATGATTTCATTTTCACCACTGCCTGCTATAACAATCTCTTCTGCTTCCTCTAACGCGTGAACTATGTCCACTATGCGTCGTTGAGCAGCATAGACATTTTTCGCCAATTGTGGTCCTAAAATCTCAATTTCTTCTTTGAGTGACTCGCGAGCACGTTCTGAAAGATTTCGATAGACATGCTCACGCAATCTCTCCGGAGCACCTTTAAGGGCTAATGCTAAATCCTGCTTATTGACATCCCTTAAAACACGCTGCATAGCACGATCATCCAGTTTGATGAGATCGTCAAAGGTAAACATACTCGCACGGATTTCTTCAACCAATTTGGGATTCGTTTTTTCAAGCGATTCAAGGATCGTCTTTTGGACACCGCGATCAACTTGATTTAGCATCTCAACCAAGAATCTAACCCCCCCAGTCGATCGAAAATCTGCTTCGCTAATCACACCAGAAAGTTTGTGCTTTAAACTTCGCTCAACTACTTGAATGACCTGAGGCGATACACGATCCATTGTGGCCAATCGCAAAGTGACATCTACTTGCAGTTCTGGTGGCATATGGGTAAGAATCTCCGCCGCCAACTTCGCTTCTAAGTACGAGAGGACGAGGGCGATGGTTTGAGGATGTTCTTCGGCTAAAAGGTTTGCTACACGCAATGGATCAGCGTTACGCAGAATTTCGAATGAAGAAAGTTGTTGTTGAGCAGAAATCCTTTCGAGAATCTCCGCCCCTCTTCGCGGACCAACTGCCCTTGCCAATAACTGCCGGGTATATTCGATGCCACCACTCGTAATACTTGTTCCTGCCAGTGACATCGCATAAGCCTCCGTTAGAGCCCTACGTCGAACGCTGACCGGTAACTGACCAGATTGACTTAAAGCCATCATGACACGTTCGAGTTCACTTTCCCCCAAGTATTGAAGCACTCTTGATGACAAATCCACTCCTAGGCTTAGTAGCAGTGCAACTGCCTTCTGCAATCCTGGGATTTTATCCTCAAATGAATCCTGCATGCCTAACATTTATCTTTCATCCTCACTAAGCCACATTTGAATGATTTCTGCTAAACTTGCCGGATTCTCTTGTGCGATCTCTGTAATTGTTTTCTGAAGTTCTTCATCCTCTGGGCTAGGGGTAGGTATATCAAAATCCTTGACAATTTCGGTCAATGACCGAGGTAACTCTTCAATCTGTTCAGCCATTGGTTGGGGAGTAGAAACGGGTTGCTGTACTGCTCCTTGAGGTAAAGCAACCTCAGCAACTGGTCGAAGAATGGGTGTCCACGCCTCGGTCGATGCAACCTTTAGTTTCGATAACATCCTTTGAACATACCATAGGAGAAAGGCGAAGATAAATACCGCTAAAACAGACTGACCGATCTTGATGTATAAATCCATCTTCCTGCTTTCTTCTAGCTCGGCTGCCTGTTCTTCGTAATAGGTACGGTCGAAGGATAGCGATTCTACCGATAAAATATCTCCTTTTGTCTCATCAATCCCAACTGCTGCAGCAATAGCCGATTGCAACTTTTTTAATTCTGTTGGATCCGAAACACCATCTACTAAGACAGATAGAGAGACCCGTTGTATTTGACCTGGTGGTGTAACTTCGCTAATTTCGGTTTGGGTGACTTCATAATTTGTGATATTTTCAGTCCTTTTATAATCGCTAAAAGCGCCTTCTGTGGTAGTTTCCGTTGTAGTAGGAGGTAAATTCGTCTCAGAGCCTGGAATACCCCCGATAACACCCCCACTCGTCTTATACGATTCGCTGATGACCTGAGAACTTCGGATCACCGCAGCCGTAGGATCGAAGGCTTGACGCGTGGTCTCGCGCTCTGTCCAATCGAGGCGTACATCTGCTTGCACCACAGAACGATTAGGTCCCAAGACCGAATCAAGTAATTGTTGGACTTTCTCCTGCATCTGTTGGGCTACAGCAATCTCTGCAGCCCGTCTTTGATCGGTCTGAGCGGTCCGTTCATCCGCACCCGAAGCTCCTGCTGCCAGCAAATTTCCGTCTACATCAACAACGACGACATTTTCGGGTTGCATTCCTTCCACACTGCTAGCAACAAGGTGAGTAATCGCCCTCACTTGAGCAGCATCGAGACGTTGCCCAGCCCGCTCCTTAATCGTTACGGAGGCAGTTGCAGGTACCTGATCACCACTTAGTAAAGCCCTTTCGGGAATTACAATATGTACTCGAACTGCTTCCACGGCAGACATGCTTGAAATCGTTCTTTCTAACTCCCCTTCTAAGGCTCGTTGGTAATTGACTCGTTGGGTGAATTCTGTCATCCCCCAGGTTGTGTTGTTGCTGAATAACTCGAAACCAACAGTTCCACCCTGAGGAAGACCCATTCGAGCCATCTTCAAACGAACCTCATAAACTTTATCCGAGGGCACCAAAATCGTCCCCACTCCTCGGAGTTGGTAAGATATACCTTCTTCAGCCAATTTTTCAACAATTTGACCTGCGTCAGATTCGCTAAGCCCATTGAATGCAACCGCATAAGTTGGCGTATTCGCCCATGCAACAAAAACAAAGGTAAGCACAAGCCCCATTATCCCTAGAACAACCATTGCCACTCGTTGGCTTGTTTTCAACCCTTTCCAAAATGTTCTCAATTGATTGAGTAATTGGGTCATCATTCTTTCATCGGAAATAAATGCAGGTTTTTACTAAACCGTCATCCGCATTACCTCACGGTACGCCTCTACCAATCGATCCCGGATTGCTAAAGCAATTCGAAAACTAATATCGGTTTGCTCCATCGCAATCATGACTTGATGGATATCTACATCCTCACCCGCTGCAAGTTTTGCGATGAGATCATCGCTTTGTGCTTGGGTTTGGCTAAGGGCATCCAAAGCTTGACTGAAGGAGAATCCTTCTGGTTGCTCACTGGTGACACCCTTCAGGTTGTTCGAATCATTAAATGAAATCTTTGGATGATTGTTTACTCTCTGAATTGACATCTTGATTACTCACATTTTTCATTTTCCGATTTCGAGTGCTTTTAATGCCATGCGCTTTGCGCTATCTATCACAGATAAACTAGCCTCATAGGAACGGGTTGCTGAAATCATATTGGTCATCTCAAAAACAAGGTTAACATTGGGATAAGTTACATAACCCTCCTCATCAGCATCTGGATGAGATGGATCATAAACCTTTGCACCTGGGGTATTATCCGTCACAATAGCGGCTACTTGCACACCACCTATTCCCAAACTCGCACTGTTACCTAAATTTCGCCGCGCTTGAATAAAATAGGGTAAGAACGAATGCGTTCCTTGTGAGGTAAACACCACATCCTTTCTCTTATATGGTCCGCCCTCCTCAGTGTGAGTCGTTTCTACATTGGCAATATTATTGGCTATGACATCCAAACGTAACCTTTGCGCGCTGAGAGACGATGCCCCAATACGTAAAGTGTTCCAAAAACTCATCCTAAATCCTCTTTGTCAAACTAAAGATAGCGATTCGGTTATCAATTTGTCCAAAGCAAATATAGCACTCCGATTTTCTCATGGCAGTAAATCACAGATGAAGGATGGATAAAAACCGCGTGAAAGAAATTAAATCGACATGAGGCATCAAAGGTGCCTCATGTCGATCCAGGAGGAAAAGAATGTTGGCGATTGATCTATTAGGCTGAACAAGTCGAGAGAACAACTCTCGAAGAATCAGAAGGCATAACCAATGGATTTAACCGCTTCTCAACGGTTGCCCATGCCTCCCTCAATTCTCGCAAGGTGACTAGAGCACTGGCATAATCCTCTTTGCGGATACAATCTAAACACCATTGATATAACCGAAACAATCCAACGGCTACTTCAGCATAATCATAATTCAACGCATCGCGCAATAAGCTGACAACTTTCGTGGCTCGAGCAAAGTCTTCTTGCTCGCAGGCTTGTATGGCTAAGTCATATGCCATGACAACCAATCTAATTGGGGTTGCCCCCATGATTTCTTGGCGACGATATTCAAGATTCCCATTTGGCAATTGCATACCTTGTTCACTCCTTCTATAGAGAGAGTATTGTGATGACTGATGACCATTAACAATAATCGGTTGACGATAAACTATTCTTGATAAATCTATCCATAAATCCTGTATTAATTTTAACGACTCAATTCCAGTAAACCACCTTGCTGTAGTTGAGCCAACTCTTCAGGGGGGATCGTACGAATAACTTTGTTGTTCGTCTTATCCAAGACCAATACTGTCACCTCATGAGTTACTGGATCAACCTTAAAGTGTAAGTGAACATCTGCTAATGAAATATTCGTTAATGATGATTTTGCCTCCTTCATATCCTTCCCATCCGAATGGCTCATTGTGGGTGATGTATTCAAAGATTTTTTAGGATCAAAAGATGGTTTAACTGAAAAGTTATCCTGATCGACCTTTATTGTCGGGTTCTGATCTATTCTCACCTCTTCTATACGGTTAATTAAACTATCCGTCATATTGTCACCTCCTGTATCCTTGGGTTATATTATTCACCAAGGAAATAAACTCAAACCTTTGGCTGAGAGCAACAAAATCCTCCATAATCCCTAGTACAAACGGCTGTAATTACCATAAATACCCTGCCATAATTGCTGCATATAAGCCAAACCAACTAACTGGGCTTGCATTTGGGAATATTGAGAGATTAAAGATTGTTCTTTATCCTCTAACCGCTCGTTCTCATAATTAATTTGGTTGTCCAAACCTCGCATTTGGTCATCAAATAAATCTATTGCTGTATCTAAATAACCACTGGTCTCAGTTGACCCAATAAATCGCCCTAAAAGTGTATCAATACTACCCATCAACTCATCGAACAGAGCAACAACATCATCATAATGGGTTTTAAGCGCCTCTTCTAACTTGCTAGCATCGCTTACGGAAAGTAAAAGGGTATCTCCGACCGTCAATCCAATTTCCCGCAAACTTCTGTATCTACCGTTCGTTTCAACGTTTGATATTAGAAGAGATAAGAGTTGGTTGCGCATATCATTGAATATACCCTCATCGGCTAATATTCCTCTGGCGAAAGTACCATCACTTTGCTTGGTGACAGATGTTTTATCCACCAAATAGGTTAAAACTGAATTCATTTGGCTGATGAAGTTATCTATGGTACTTCGAGCAGTTGCGACATTCTCGCTCACCACCAGTGTTGCGCTATTGGTCTCTGCATCTGCTGCTAAGTTAAGTGTGACACCGTTGATGACATCGGTAAGATTGGAGTTACTTTGACGCGTGAACTCTATATTATTTACCGAAAACGTTGCATTTGCTGCTGATTGCAAAGTTGAAAAGGTACCAAAATCCAACCCATCAGCAAAAGAATAAATCATCGTATGATTTGTCCCAGTAGAGGCAGTAGTGAAGACAAGTTGGTTTCCGACAACAGTGGCAACTAAATCCCGCCCCTGCGGTTGTAGCGCATCGTTAATCTTATTAGCAATGCTCACTAGCGAATCAGAGGCTTCAACGGTCACAGCTACACCCTTGGCAGTATAAGAAACACTGGTTGTAGCATCCTCTGCAGTTCCGGTGAATGTTATCGTCAAACCTCTCTTGGTATCATAGGTTCCAGTCGTGATAGTCTGCCATGCCGTGGTCAATGAATTGCTTCCGCTTTCTTGATCGGCGATAGCCACAACATTTCCATCAGCATCCTTCAAACGAAACTGCAATGTTCCCTCATAATTTCGAGTTTCTACAATGTAATTTCCTGTTCCTAATTCTCTAAAACCATCAGCAACCGCCCCTATACCAACTTCGCTTATCGTGGTATTTGAAATCACTTCCGCAGCCTGATGGTCATCACCTCCCAACCAGATTGTCCCTGATTTTCCCAATGCTTGATCGGCACTGCTTTGAACAGCAGAAGCTTTACGCTCGGCTTTTGCTAAAGCGGTAACTTCAATGTCATATTCGCCAGGAACAGCGCTAGAACTCACAGATGCTGAAATTACTGTCTTTCCTGTTGGTGCATTGACAACATCAACCGATCTCCCAAGTGTCACAGCGAAAAAAGGATTGGTACTGATAAGAGCGCGGGTGGCGTTTCGTAAAGCACCCAATTTGATTTCCAAGTCGGCATATACACCTCTCTTTTGATTGAGAACATCCTTATTTTGCTGCAATCGGGTTACGGTTTGCCTCTCGATCGCCAAAATATTTGTGATGAGATTTGTAAAGAAAGAATCGAGACCAGTAATTGTTGCCATTGTTTGAATCCTCAACTCCACATGGGACAATCAATGGTTCTAGGGGGGTACTTCAAATGTACCCCCCACTCGTAGACAGGTTTTGCTCAAGCGTAGAAGTTTCCTTCACCATGCTGCTGTTATCGAAACAGTGTCAGCAGGAATTGGGGTGCAACATTGGCTTGTGCAAGCATGGCAACTGCCGTTTGCTGCAAAATCAGATACTTGCTAGCATTGACTTGCTCTTCAGCCATGTTCGCATTCATGATACGGTTATAGGCGGATTCGGTGTTTACATATTGAACGGATAGTGCTTCCTCTTTGAAGGTCAACCGAGCCGAATACGAACCGATTTGAGAGATGCCTGCTTTGACGATATTGAGGGCAGTCTCGATCTTATTTGCAGCCGTTACTGCAGTTGCACTAGAGGAAATTGTCAGGCTGAGGTCATTCAAACCGAGACCTGCAGCTGAGGCGGTCGAGCCGGAGGCTTCCGGTGAACTGTAAGCGTAAAAACTTTGTGAGTTGGAGATGCCTGAAGAACTCTCCTCAACGAAGTTGAATGATTCAGTAGCACCGCTAGGATCGATCAAGAACGACTTTGAAGACGTTGTCAGCCCTCTTGCAGAGCCACTGATCAGGCTGGTGTTGTTCCACTCGGTTTGCTCAACAATGTTATCTATTTCATCGCGATAGGCACGCAATTGCGCTTGAATGGCAGCCCGCTCATTATCTCCGACGGTGTCTCCAACGGCTTCCATGGCTTTGTTCTTCATCTTGACCAAGATATCTTGGATTTTCTTCAAACCGCCTTCAGCCGTGGAGAGCAAGTTCTTGGCATCACCAATCGCAGACATGACGACCTGTAGTCCTTGCCGACGAACATCAAAAGTTGTCGCTAGTTGGAAACCAGCCGGGTCATCCGCCGATTCATTGATCCGTTTACCGGTTGCCAATCTGGTCTGGTGGATTGCCAATTGGTTATTGATGTAGTTTAGAGAGTTCAGGGCATTCAGTGCCCCAATATTGCCCGCAATGCGGGTGAAATCAACTGTAGGCATGTCAAACCTCCTTGTTTAGAATTCTTTGGGGATCCTTCCCCTAGTGTTTATTGGGCTCACTTCTTTACATGTTGACAATGATCAGAGCCCTTTCTCATTGCCAACTTGGACAAATTGAAACTTGCTAATCGCTTTTTCCCTTAACACCTCCTTAGTAGAATTCATATGATCAAATTTCTTTACAGTGTTATCGTCTTTTTCTTTTTCATTCTGAGTAAATTGAGGTAAAAAACACATAAAAAATCCCCCGATTTCATTACGGGGGATCCTTCATACATCAAAACCACTAATATCAAAACAAGAATATCAAACGAGATTGGATAGATAGGTCATTATTATATAGAACATGCTAGGCGAAAACCAAGTGCAGGAGAGAAATATGTGGAAATAACCCCCTCCCGAGTAGTACACCTAGCCAACTTGCGACTGTAGTACCACGCTCCTCCGCGTACGACATATTTATCACGACTACCAAGCAATTCGCGCCCATCTGTCGTTTGATAAGGGTAAGGTTTCAACAGACTCATCGTCCATTCTAATACATTCCCTGCCATATCTCTCACACCGAAAGGGCTATCTCCACCGGGAGAGAAAATGCCTACTGCTGTTGTCCCTCCTCGACTCGATTCGAGTGTATTACATCGCCACGGATCGAAGAAATCTCCCCATGGATACATGCGAGCATCGTCACCTCTAGCAGCGCGCTCCCATTCTGCCTCGGTCGGTAAGCGGTATGACTTGCCAAATTTTTGACTGATCCACTCACAATATGCTATGGCATCTAATTGGGAAATACCCACTACGGGGTGATTCTCCATTTCAGGTGGATAGCAGAAACCATCCCATTCGCGTGGGATCCTATAACCAGTTTCCCACACAAAAATGTAATATTCTGCGTTCGTCACTGGATGTAAACCGATCTCAAACGCTGGTATAAAGATGGTATGTTGAGGTTGCTCAATCCCAAACATATCTTTTTCATACCACTCTTCAGCCCATTCCTCTGTATGGAGTAAATATTCAATCTGTTCATCGCTTATGCCCAAGATAGCAGTACCACTTGGTATTGCCACCATTTCTGGCTTGACTAATTTGAGATTTGGCTTTTTCTTATTGATAATCACATTAGGCACGTGAAAACCTCCGCTTTTCCCTTACCGAACAGTTTCACAGATTACATCTCCGCGAGCATATTGGATAATCTTTGAATACGTGGAAATTATTTTTTCAACATTTCCATCAATGCTCTGACTGATACCAAATAAATAACCTTCTTTAGCTGCCTCTTTCTTATATTCGGGGAGGTGATCAATGAGATCAAGTAAAACACGCTCCCAGGCATATGGATCGTTCTTCACCAACCACCCATACGGTCGAAACTCTTGATATGGTGCTCCATCACTGGCTACCCATGGGATCTTCATAACAAGGTATTCGAGTACTTTAATCCAACTACGTCTCTCATCATAAGGTCCATGAAGCGGTGCAATTCCAATGTCAAATTTTGCCAAAACACTTGCCCACTCCTCGTAAGGTACCCATGGATGATATATCTTCTGAGAATCAGGTATCAACAATCGATCGAAAATGCGGAGATCATTGCCGGCAATCAAGACTTTAACCTGTGGTCTTGCTTTGCACACGCGCTGTAAGGCAGTCAAAACTCCGCTGCCGACAAAACTCTGAAAGTGAGAAAGGCTTCCTCCCCAACCAATGATTATCCCTTCATGTGGTTCAGGTGTGACATTTTGGTACTTCTCTAAGTCAATATAGTTAGGCAAATAGAAAACTTGTGTATATGCCTGCCAATCACTCACCAGCCGTTTGGATGGAACAGTTGCACCGTGAACTAGCCTCAACCCCCATTTGAACTGTGTGAGCGGCGTTGGGGAAATTTTTGTAAAACTTCTCTCTCCATTCGGTCCCATTCTACCATTAATCCCTTTGAACCAATATAAATAACTTGGGTTACTGGAAGGCATCAGATCATATGCATCATCAAAATCAGCAATAACAACCTTATCGCGGGCTTTCCAATGCTGAATTGAAGCAAGAACGGGACCAACAAGATTGCGTTCAACAACAATCACATCCGCTAAACTACAAACCTCCTGAGCCTCTGGTGAATTCTTGGCAAAGTCCGCCATGCTGATAAGCATAGCTGTGTGTTGTGACGTTCGATTGATCGCCCTGGCAGGGACTGCACATCGCCACTCACTGCAGTTCCACTCATGAGAATTATCGGCATAAACATAAACGATTCTCATTCGACTTTTCCCTTGTGATTCCCATTTCTCTTTCGCAAAATGCACAGATTCATCATATCAATCCACTCTTGGATCAACTTTCCCATCTCGCGTTCTTCGGCATATTGTCGACCATTTTGCCCTAAAGCCACGCGCAATTCAGGATCCAAAATAAGTTGACGGAGGTGCAGATACCATTCATCTAGTGAATTGGCAATCAAACCACCAACACCCCAAGAAATGGCAGATGGTAATGGAGAACCAATCCATGGAATGCACCGTGCCCCTGCCTCAACATACCTTCGATCAGAAAACGAACGATTATATGGGGTGTTCCGAGAAGGAACGAGCAGGAGATCGATTTGATTGAGTAAATATGGGTAATCATCGAAATTGACCAAAGGTAAGAACAATCGTTGATGCTCCGGTACTTTTTCGAAAATCTGATACGCCTTTGGATCACCTACAATAACTAAACAAACATGAGAAAACTCCCTCATAATCCGAAGCAAAATGCGACGAATCATAGCGATGTCTTCGAGTTGACCTGGATCACGCATCCACCCCAGGTTAAGGTTATGGCGGTTGACGGGGGATTTATCCCACATCCCATTCGATTTACTCCATCCATCCGGAATGACTTTAACCGGATACCCTATCGAAATCAATGTAGAAGCCAGAACGGAACTTGAAACACATATCACATCGGCTAAGAGCAATAATGTAGAATAGTTCTTTGCCTTATTGACGGTGTTTAATCCCAATAGTTCATAATCAGGATGCGTAATGGGCAATTGCTCAACATCCGATTCGAGACTAACAATGATCGGAATTCCTTTTGCTGACCAGGCAGCCAAATTTTCTAACAATTGAAAATTTGTAATTGGTGCTTGGACGATGATAGCGTCATACTTCTCTTCGGTTCTGGTAGGTAAATTTTGAGAAATATCTACTTGAATGTTCCTTTCCTTGAGCACGCTAGAAACGAGACCCAAACGGTTTGATAGTTCCATACGACTTTGGTGAATGATTAGAATTTTTGAAAGGTTACTGGTTAACTCTTCATACGAATGTGGTAACTCCAATGCAGAATCCTCTGATGGCAAATCTTCTTCACATTGCCAAAATGTATCGTATAGTTCTTGAAGAGAACGAACAATATCAGAGCGACCTTCTAACTGGGCTTTTTTAACATTCAAACCGATTAAGCCGGGTATTAGGATATCAATCTCGTGTAGATGTTCCGAAATAACTTGCGATGGATGAGAACTCTTGAATACCTCATCAAACAATTCTTTCGCCCTCGCAATTTCCTCTTCCTTGATGGAGGGAGAATACTTAAACATCTTGTGTATCAATTCAATCAATTTCTTAGGATTGGCTATTTCACTTTCCATTAATACTTTTCCCCTATTGCCGGTTTTCAAATTTTCATACTCGGCTCTTGCTAAATTCATTCGGCTGATAATATCTGGTTCATCAGGGCGCTCCCTCAACGCCAATTCATATATTATTAGTGCTTCTGCTAATCTTCCCTCTGCCAGAAAAAAGTCTCCAAACACGATATAGGTTTCTATGTCTTTGGGATAATCTGCTAAAATGCCAGCATAAACTTCGAGCCCCTCCCTAATCCGATTTGTAGTAAGGTAGGCTCGACCTAATTCTTTCCGCAGATGGACATCTTTATAGTTTGAGTAGTTTGATACATTTACCATAGGGAAAGGCAAGCACAATCCAAGGTTTTAAAAACTATATCAACACTACTTGAATACATCCATAAAAGAATTATGAAAGACGCATAAATTGATGCTAAAGTACATTCAAGTTTGCGTTCCGAAGTTCAGACCTAAAGACGAGCAGAAGTTGATCTTTCAAGCGTATTCTGAATGTAATGTAGCAGATGCTCTAACCCTTCGGCTAATTCTTCATCGCCATCTGCCCGTGCTGCTTCAACATTCTCGACGATCAAATCGAGCAATTCGTCGTTCAAGTCCTCTCGGTGCTCTTCAATGGCTTGAGCAATATCTTGAGCATCTAAAATGGATTGAAGAGTATCAATGGCTCTTTTCCTTGGTTCTGCTCCTTCTCGATCCTTTTTAAGAACCTCTCTTACAAACTCCGCCTTTTCTTTAGGTGTATCCATTTCAACGGTTGATATTTCTGGTATATCAATCCATAAATCTCTCCCCGTCATTGTTCGATAAAAATCTCTCTGTTTTGCCCTTATTTCGGGCGTTGAATACGGAAGACATTTTCTATAAATGCTTTGGTATATTTCCCGAATTGTTGTCTGTGCCAACATATTTCTCGAATTCGATCCTTGCTTTACCAAATACTCTGCAGTTACAAATGGCAAGTGGTTAAATTGTCCCTTTCGAGATAACCGAATGAGCCACTCCCAATCCTCCAATGCAGGTAACGTTTCATCGAAGTAGCCAACATCCTTTAAAGCATCTTTACGAAACATCAAACACAATATGGGGATATAGTTATGTATCAATAGTTCTTCATCAGAAAAGTCGGTGGAATAGAAAACCTTTTTCTCCGAATGAATGTTTCCTTTTTTGGTATTGATTTGGGTGACCTGAATTGCATCCGTATAGGCTGCAACCAATGAAGGATTGTTCTCCAATTCAGCAACTAGGGAAAAAATATGTTCCGGATAGAAGCGATCATCATCATCGAGGAAAGCAATGTACTTACCTTGGGCTAATCTCAATCCCGTGTTACGCGCCGCGCCAGTTCCCATGTTTCTCTCATGAACTTCGTAACGGATTTTTTGTCCTTTCCCAAGGTGGTTGATGATCCAACTCACATCCTGACCTGCATCATTCACAACAATGACTTCCAGATTTGGATAGGTCTGGGAAAGGACACTTTTAATCGCATTTTGCAATTGGGTAGGGCGATTATAGGTCGGAATGACTACAGAGACCAATGGATAATGATTTTCAGAAGTATCCAACTGTTGTTTTGTATACATTTCCAGATAACTAGTTCCTACTGGTGGGCGAATACCATCCTCAGATCGCCAATGACGAATCCTCGCTCTCTCTGCTTCAATGTACGATACGTTAGCATTACGGTGCTCAATGCTTTTCGGAGATAACAAATACAGACCAAGTATTAATGGTTTATGGAGAAACTTGATCTTATGTGATATTCTCAACCAAAACTCATAGTCTCCTGCCGATTCAAAAGTATCGTCAAATAAACCAAATTCTTCATGTAATGCCTTTCTCCACATAGGTTGAGGTCCAATGAAACAGGATTGGAATAATAATTCACGATTAAAATCCGGCCATCGAAAACGTCCATGGATCGGTCCTTTTTGAAGCGTTGTGTTTTCTTTGAAAGTTACAGCACAATCGGCATAAACAACTCCGACTTCAGGATGATCCTCCAGAGTTCGATACATGATTTCAAATGCATCTTGACGGTGGCGATCATCTACATTAGCGTTTGTGAGGTATCTACCTTTAGCAATTTGGATGGCTCGATTCCATGCAGCATATACGCTTTCACGATTTTTCGTATGAAGATATACGATATTCCCATAACGTTTTTGGAATTGATGGACGATCTTTTCTTCGTTTTGCTGAGATCCACTATTCACGACAATAATCTCAATTAAATTTGCAATGGTCTGCGATTCAAGGTCCTCTAAGCAGCCTTGTAGAAATCGTTCAGAGTTATAGGTTGATACAATCACTGAAATCAGTGGTTGATCTACATGATTAGATTCAACTGACGAGCTCTTTCCCCTTAGCGGCGATGCAACAGATCGTTGTGAGAACTTAGATTCACCACCCCTTCGATCAATTTCTACAATCGATTCATCTCCTTGAATTTTTAATTTTATCCTAGCAAACTGTTGTCTTGCTTCTTGATACGTTGGATGTTGGTTGATCACTGAAGACAATAATTGCAATGCATGCGAATACATTCCTAATTGTTCTGCACAACCTGCTGCCATAAAGGCGATTCTCCACTGATATCCAGCACGCCAATTAATACGCCTGAGGGCATTTAAATAGGCATGATATGCATCTAAAAGCAAATTCCTTTTTGATAGAGCCAAACCATACCAGTAGTATATAAAAGCATCGCAATGTTCCGAATGAGAGATTGCTTCTTCGATCAAATTAAATACACGATCCTCCATTTGTGATATGTTTCTCTCGCATTTTTCGATAAGCAAATGGTCATATCGTAACTCTCCATGATACATCCTGTATAAAACCTGCATAGAAGAGAATACAGGTTCGTGTCCACCTATTTTTACCAAATAGTGCATCAATCTTCGTGCTGTGTTACATGGTTCGTTCGGATTCGGTGGAATTTTCTCAATAAAAGTTAAGATTTCCTCTATAGAACAAATGAGTTTTTCAACTGTGCTAGACCAAGAGAATCTTTTTATATTTTCGTAACCTTTATGAATCAATTCATTGCGTAGATTCTCATCCTGTACCTTTATCAAAGCCTCTTTCATGGCTTTGACATCCGTCTCTCCAACATAAATGGCTGCTTCACCGGCTACCTCTGGAATGGATGAATTAGGGCAAGTAATTACAGGACATCCAGATGCCATTGCCTCTAAAATTGGCAAACCAAATCCCTCATAACGAGACGGATAGACCAGGGCTATTGCACCACTAAAGGCTGTTGAAAGTTCTTCATCGGTTAGAAAGAGAAGATGATGTTCAATTCCTCTAACATAAGGAATAAAAGTGTTCTCTAATTCAGGTGCTCCGCCAGTGCATACCACAGCATACTTCTCTTTATCGCTCATTAGCGATAAAGCCCTGAAAAACAAGTGCGCATTCTTATATTGATTTCGATGACCCACTAAGAGGAAGTATGGTTTAGAGATATGATATTTCTGTTTAAAATCTGCTATCTCTACTAACGTATGAGTATGAAAGGCATCAGAAACTGCATTTAGAGTAAGATAAACGGGTTTATTTTCATATTGAGGGTACAATTTACGAAAATCGTTCATCGTTGAAAGGGAGACAGCGAAATATGCACATGCTTTCTCGATGGCTTTTGTCTTTGCCCTCCAATCTGGCAATGAGAGATCTTGTCCACACACCTCCGGAATCATGTCATGAAGCATAATCGCTGTATGGGTATTCTCGGCATATGTATGATAGGTAGAGATAAGTAAACTTGCACTCTCTTCATCACAAATTCTCTGCAAGTACAATGGATCGTCTTCAAATTCTAGATGGTTATACCCTTCTATAACTCGTTTCTGTATTCCAGAGATTTCCGGTGCTGTTGAGGCACGATCCAATAAAAGAATATCTTTCGCCAACGATGATTTCCCCAATTCGGTCAATAAGGTTTTCCAAACTCGACTAATCCCTAAAGGTCTTTTTTGTTGTAGGTAGAAAATCACCCCGTCAATAAGGATTTTTCGTTGCTGTTTACTTCGATGTTCTATGGTAACTCGTTTGTTAATCTCATCCCCCTTTACCGAGGGCTCAATGAACCCTTTTGTATTTATCCATGAAATAATCTGAAGGAGGTGTTTATCAAGGGTGAAACAATCCATACAATGCTGATATCCTTCCGCCGCAACACGCTCTGCGAAACTTGTATCACGAATCAGCATACGGATGGCTTCTGCTAATTCCTCCTTATTGCGGTAGTAACAAAGGTGTGTTCGATCTTCAAAAAGTTTGTCTACTTCTGGAATACCTGTGCAATTCGTTACTAAAGCACATCTACACGCCAAGGCTTCCGTAACTCTCGATGGATGATTTGAAAATACCGATGGAAAATTCACTGCAATTTGGTAACGATTGAAATCATCTGCAATCTCATGTGGTGTAACCGGATGTTCGCTGTATTCGAGCAAATCCAGCAAATCTAATCCAAGTAAATATTGGATTAATTCACGACGTTGTTGATAGGTTTGGGACATGCCTGCAAAAGCAGTGCTCTTCCCTCGAAAGAATGGTCTCGCAATTCGTTCTCTAAAAGGAATCTGATTGGTAAAGATGGTTGCATCCACACCGAACGGTTGCCAAATAGCAGGCTTTCCTGTACTTTCCATCAAGCGTCTATCGTTGAAATCTGTATAAACAATGGCGTTAACACACTCTATTGCAGAGAGTAACGCCCGCTTCATGTCATCACAACCGCTCAAACGAACACTATTCTCAATGGATTCTTGAACATAAAGGACCTTATAGATTTTCGATTCTCTCCAACGTTCCTTCCATCGTGGGGTTAGATGCAACATCTGAGAATGCCAATCAAAACCTAAGAGAAGAATGATCTCTGCTTGCGGATTAGCCAGGTAATCGAATAGCCCATCGTCGTATTCCGGTTGCCGGTCTCCCCAATGAGAACTTGGGGCAAAGACACGGTGAAGCATTCCCAACATACTCGCTGCATTAGCCCAACCTCCACCAACTCCCCAAGCATGAACACCAGTGGCTTGTAAAACAATATCTATCTTGGGTTGGCTAAAACGAGATGAGATCAATTTTTTTTGACTCCTACCTCTTTGACGATGTTGATTTTTCTCGATAGGAGCCTTTGTTGATGGCAGAGGTTCACTTTTTTCTTTAACTGTCGGTTTGAATATGATTCCCTTTCCAGTAGGAATGCAATCATCCAAACCCAAGGTGGTTTGCATAAGCGAGTAGGTCTTTTGAAACCCTAATTCTGCCAATTCTCGGATATCCATTCCCAATTGTTTCAATATGGCAGGATGTCTAAGAATAGAAAAGAATTCCACCAACAAACCGGGAGTGATTTGTAAATCTGTATATCTTCGATATATATTCCACAATTCAACCCATCGTTCAAACCCTCCACTAATTGTTTTAATATCATCATACATGCGGTACGCAGCAAGTGGTTCGTCGATAACGACCACATCAAAGTTGCGTCCAATACGCAGCCAATATTCTAGGTCCATCCCATACTTCAGGCTCTCATCCAGTTCACCAACCTTTTCATATGCAATTCTATTGATAAATGTCGCCGGTTGTAGTACGTAGCATGATCCCTTTAGCAAAGCCTCATAATCAAACCCAACTGTTTTAGAATATCTTTTGGGATTCCTTTTATTTACGTCAACACTGATACCCGTCCCCATATATAACCCCGCAGAAGGGTAGGTAGAATAGGCTTGAGCAATGATATTTAGTGCGTTCGGTAATAAGAAATCATCTGAATTAAGATAACCAAGTACATCTCCTGTGGCTATGCGAAAACCACGGTTGATTGCATCCGTCTGCCCTCGATCTCTTTCGCTGATCCAATACGTCAGGTATTTTGCGTATTTTTTGATAACCTCTACACTTTGGTCGGTTGAGCCACCATCCATTACGATGTATTCAAGGTTTGGATAGCCCTGCTCTAGGACACTACAAATTGTGTCCTCAATAAAATTACCTTGGTTATACGAAGGCGTAACAATGCTAATCCTCGGTAAATTTTTAGCCGACATGTTTTCGTTCATCATCCTTTCACTTCTCATGGATAATTCAATTCTTGACCGAATGTATTTCTTTCTTCAACAGGTCTAACCTTTTTGCCATGGCTATGACCATTTACCCACGTTTCTCCTCGCATCTGTCAAAGAATCAACCCATCACACCACTTTGGTACTTCATTCGGCATAGAATAGGTATCTATTTTTTTATTGATTCGGGTCATTTTATAAAACCTTACCCAAAAGTTACTGCGATTCCCTAGCGATTTTCTTGACCAATGAGAGAATTCAACTCTTATACTCTATATCCTGACGATGGAGACCGGCTCTCAACCTTTTCACTTGTTTGTTGGTATGGCATTGCGTTTAGCGAATGATGGATTTGTAAGGATGTCAACCTAATTGCTAAGCGTCGCCTATCTTCGCTTAGCCCTTTGTATGCGGGAACAAAGGAGGATTCGCTCTCGATGACGATTTGTATATCCTCATCTGTCTTATCAAACTGCATTTCAATACAGTATGTTTGATCACTTTCGACAAACGTAAAAATTCCAACGAACTCGCCATTCATGTAGACGCGAACATTGAAGGGGAAACAGTCGTAATACTCTGCATTACCGCATGTCAGCCCAAGGTATAGTTTAGAGGGGGATCTGATCGCATATTTATTGATGAAAATAGAAGCCTTTTCATCTAACCATCTCCATCCCCCCTCGTCAAAGTAACAACCTTTTTGATACATTATGGACGGTTTTCTTCGATCGCGGTTCATCACCAAAAATCTTTCAACTTCTTGAGGTAACTCGAAACCGTTCTCCATTCGCCAATCAATATCCCAAATATCCAAATCTTTAAAGAACTCCACCCCATATTCGTGAATCCATTCCACCATCTGCTTTAGACGCCATCCATCTGGTTTATCAAAAATGCGAGAATCAAAGAATGAATATCTCGAAAACCATTCCTCCGGAACGGGGTGTAATCCCAAACATGTCTCGTCCTTGCTCGGTAAATAACGGGCATTAATCTCTTCTAAAGAGCGTTCAGGGTGGCGAATTCTTTCCAAGCAACGATACCACGCCTGTTTGATCAGCATATTCCGCCAATTCACAAATTGGAAATGCATAAGCCCAAAGGTTTCCCCCTCCAGTTGTATCGTTTTACCTGAAAGTGTTTGAGGTACCCTTGGGGTATGGATGAAATCCGATTCGTAACCACACACTCCATCGTCGCAGAAGATGTGTTCTCGGTACGTAGGTGACCAAAATGAATTATCACATCTATAATATTTGGTACTCCGCCAAAGATGAATCAATTTCAGTGATAGTTTATCCCCAGGTTGCAAAGATAAGATCAATCCTTTGAGGATGTTGTCATCAGAACAATTCGAGGTAAACGCTTCGTCGGCATCCATCAAGATGAAATGTGTTCCCCCAATCTCTCTTCCAACACGTAACAACTCATTTCGATCCCCTGGCTCGTCGCGATGCCAATAGGTCTTACGAATAATGCGTTCTACATTGCACTCTTTCGCTAATTTCTCGACAATTACTACGCTATCATCATCCGAACAGTCATCTAAGTAGACAATTGCATCTGTGTAAAGAGATAACGCTCGTAAACAAAATTCCAATTGCTCCCGTTCGTTTCGCGCAGCAACCAAACCCACGATTTTCGGTCGTTTAAAACCCTCGGTAATCTTACTCCGTGTAACAAGCCTCCCCCCAGAAGGAGGAGCATATTCTACGACTTCCTTTAGGAGTGGATTCACTTTTTGAATTTCTTCCCAAATCAATTGAGCAAATGTTTGTCTGAACGTCTGTCGCCTTTGGATATATTCTGGCGTATCATTGATCACCTGGGCGTCTTGTCTTTCTATACATTCCTTGACATGCTTCTTGGTAACCCTCTTTTGAACCTCCCTCGCTCTCTCTTCGTCGAATGGTTCATCATAAAATTGGCAAATTTTTCTTATGACCTCAAGCGTATCTCTCTTTAAATCTTCGTAACGTACAATCAACTTCTGGTTTGTAAACTGTTCCTCAATCAACCATTTCTCTAAATGTGCAGTATATAACCTTGTCCAATAAGAGATACGATGAACATCGTATTCGTTTTCTTGGTAGTAATTTAACTGCGAGAAGATGGTATCTATTGGATCCCGATAGAGGTAAATTACCTTCGATCGTACAACACGCCCCTCTATATCATGGTGGTGTAAGAGCAGATAACGGTCATTTGGATGTTTATAAAAGACTCGCGTCAAAGTCGGTCGATCGAAATATAATTCCATCAACATCCGCAGCCAGTGGCTGCCAGTTCTTGGAAAACTGACCAAAAAGATGTTTTCTGGATCAAAGACGAATTGAGAAAGGACACTTTCCTCTACCAAATGGGTATAGTCACATGGGGTGTGCGATAAAATCTCTCCGACTGGTCTGACTGGCTCACCTCCTCTCCTACCACCCTTCTGCTGCACTTCGATCTTACCCCTTGCATCCAGTGGATGTAGTGTATGAACCAAATAGCCACAATAAGATGCATTTTGGATAATGCTTGCATCTACTTCATCATGGCAGTAGAAAACACTGTTCGCAATTCGTCGAATTTGAATATAACCAAACTTCTCAAGATAAGCATCCAGTTTTGCTTCTACATTTCCGTCCAAAACTTTGATTACAAACGCTCGAGGACGGTATTTTCTCAAATTGAAACCATATAAAGCCAATAGTTCTTTTCCTTCGTTATCAATGGAAACAATATCTATAGGACTTTTGATATGGTTCTCCTCCAAAATGGTATTCAAAGTTCGTATGGGCACATTTTTCACATCCCATCCGGTGAAGTAATAGCCGGATTTTCCAGGTTCTTCTTTCAATAATGGATTTAAAGTGGACAAAGACTCCCTATCACTTGCATAAAAATCTACAGATTCCCGATCTTGATCTCCTATGGCTGCATGGACAACAATCGAATTAGGACGATTTCTCCTCAGCGATTCAATATAAACTGGATGAGCCTCGATACATACCCCACACCAACCTGCCTCCTCAAATGAATAGGTGTTAGAAAACCGCAATCCATCCAAGGCTCCCACATCAATGAAGAACCCAGGCGTCATTTGGTCTGAAAATAAGGACCAAAGGATGATGTCCTCTCCATTTTGGCTGTAATAATGCCTTGTTTTCATATCTACAATCCAATAAATTTAAAAACCCCAATGCCTGCTATTAGCCTATGAATGAAGTGATTGATGCCAAAACGATCGTTGCGAAAACAAGAAAATTCTCTATATCCTCCATTGGTAAACGAGATGTATATTCCATATCTTTCCTGGGTTACTAACTGGCTTGAACTGGAACGGTAGCGTCCATCCATGAAACCAAAACCGAAAACCATTTTTCAATTAGATGCTCAATTTCTCGGGCTTGTCCTTTAGCCATACCCTCTTGACCAAATTGTTTTCTCAATTCTTCATCACTCATTAATGATTGTATTGCTGGTAACCATTCATCAAAACTCCTCACAATTTTTCCACCTACCCCCCAATCTTCAAATGCTGGAACTGGTGATGCTAACCAAGGAATTCCACGCACACCCGCCTCCATTAGAGCGAGGTCTGATCTTGCTTGGTTATACTCATTCTGGCGCAATGGAACAAGCAATAGATCAAAATGCGAAAGCACATAAGGTATATCTTCATATTGGTAAAGAGGGAGGAAGATTCGTCTCCGTTCAGGTATCTCTGGAAACATTTCGTACGCCATCGGGTCTCCCGCAATGACTAGAAACGTTTGTTTCTGCACGTTCATCAATTTCACAATGGCTTTTTTGATGCTCATCAAATCATCTCGGTCTCCTGCCGAACCAATCCAACCGAGATTGAAGGTTGAATGCTTGGGACTACTTTTTCCCCAAAGCGGGTTTCGGTTACTCCAACTGGGTGGAACGACCTCAACTCTCTTCGCGTAATTTTTATAACGTTCTGCAAGGACGTTTGATGGGGTTATCAAACACAACGCTTCATCTAGAATGATTTCCAACGCCTTGAGAGCATTGGGATTCCCAGGACCGAAGTGATGATATGCAGGGTGGCTTTTCGGTAGGTGATGAAAATCTTCACTAAGGTAAACAAAATAGGGCTTACCACGTCTAAGGCAATATTGAATGCCTTGGATAAGTTCCGAAGAAAGATTAGGTTGACAAAAAATACAACAATCGTAAGAAGCAACCTCCTCCTCGTCCATCTTATGGGCAAACTTTGTTTTCCATCCATGGTTACCCAAAGTTTGCGAAAGGATTTCCATCTGATAACTCGAGGATAGCGCTTGAGGGGCATAAAAGGCGACACGCATCACCTTGTTCTTATTCATCGAACTTGCAGAAGGTTCTTTCACTGCATTTACAACCGCTGCACCCTCTAACATCTTTTGTTTAAGGGTTGCCAATTTCTGTGCATGTTCTGGTCGTGCAACACGGATGAGTTCACTGGAATTCCCGTTAATTCTTTTCCATATTGCCAATGCTTCCGGATGTTTTGGCTGAATTTTCAACACTTCTCGCAATAAGGTCCTTGCCGATTCAACATCCTCGGCTTTCTCGTAACAACCCGCCAACATCAGCAATACATCAACATCTTTAGGGTTCACTTGCACCAGCGCGGCTAAGATTTGTGCGCCTTCAGTGATGCGCTCCTCTTGTTGTAAGTAAATTTGAGCAAGATTTTTCCATGCAGGTAAATGGTCTGGATTCAACCGAATAGCCTGTTGATAAGCCTTCTCAGCATCCTGATATTCCCTAATCAACGTGAGGGCTACGCCAAGATTGTTGTGCGCATCCGGCACTTCAGGCACTAATTCAACCACTTTACGAAAATACGGTATAGATTGCTCCACTTGACCCATCTGCAACAGGCATGTCCCCAAACCTGTCAATGCTCCTATATGCTGCGGTTGAATCTCTACTACTTCCAAAAGGCAATCAAAAGCCCCTTGCCAATCACCGCTTCTGGCAAAGGCATCTGCCCGTTCAAGTAATCCATCAAGGGTCTTCTCCGACATAGGTCACCTTCGTACAACAATATATGCCACCCTAAATTTAAACGAACAGAGTGGGTTAATCCGTAAATCTTAGACGAAACTCACGTAAAGGAAAAATAAAGATTCCCCACCTGCATCCTAAAGTCCACGTTTTCTCCCCTTTCACATGAATTTACTGTCAATTTTATGACTCATTTATAGAGATACTTTCTCCTCAATGTTAATATGCTGATGGGATAGAAATGGAGCAAATCGGAAAAACCAATCCTCGTAGGGATATATAACTACATGACCCTTTCCTTCGACATATCTCCAGACGAATTACCCATCTTTCTTGCAGAGACCGATGAACAGTTGGAAATCCTAGACCAGGGGCTAGTGAGTCTTGAACGCGATCAAGGCAAGGAGGAACTCCTACAATCCATATTCCGGGCTGCGCATACCCTTAAGGGTAGCGCTGGTCTGATCGGACACAAGCGCATGGTCCAGGCAGCACATGCACTCGAAACTGCATTGGACGGTGTACGTAAACGCACAATTTCCGTGTCTCAATCTCTCATTGACCTTTGCCTTGAAGCCAATGATGTCATCCGCAATTTGCGGGACGAAGTCTTAAAAGGCGAGGAAAGCCAGGCGAATGTAGAGGACCTCGAACGAAGATTTCAAGAACTTCTCAAGAAGTGCGATAATGAATGCCTTACTAACCCTATAGAGAATGAAATTCTACCGAAGGCAAACTTACCCACTGAAACCAACTCTAAACGAGGGTTGAGCATTACAGTCGAAATATCGCCCAATAGCATTGCCTCTGCTGCGCGTGCCTTCCAAGTGATGTTGGCATTGCAGGAGTTGGGGCAAATTACTTACATGAACCCAACTCAAGAACAAATCGAGACCTCTGCCCCGGTCAATCGCCTGATTGCCTATTTAGATACAGAGCATTCCGAGGGCGAAGTACGTCAGGCGCTTGAAAGAATCTCTGAAATCGCGACCATTTTCATCGAAGACAATACCCTAGATTCGCCTTCTGAAGAGCCCACATCCCCAGAAAATGATGAGCGAGATCAACTCTTGGGTGAATACCTGCTCGAAAAAGGATTCATCACACCTGCACAACTCGAAGAAGCCCTTAAGTTTCAACAAACACAAAAAGAACCTAGGCGTCTTCTAGGTCAAATTTTGGTCAACATGGGAGCGATCTCTCAAGAGATACTCGACCAAGCCGTTGTCGCCCAAATCTCTCGACTCCGATCCGCTCTAGAAGCAGAAGCCGCTCAAACTACCGATCGCTCTCAGGTTCGCGTGGGTGAGAAAACCATCCGAACGAGCGTAGAACGCCTAGACAAACTGATGAATCTGGTCGGCGAGTTGATCACAGATCGCAATCGTCTCTTCCAACTTCGCTCGGATTTTGAAAACAAATATCGCGGGGATGACCAAATTGATGTTCTCACCGAAACCATCACTCACGTGGGGCGCATCACCGATCAACTTCAGGCTGAGGTGATGGGTATTCGCATGTTACCCATTGCCAACGTCTTCAACAAATTCCCAAGGCTTGTTCGTGACTTGGCTAGGAAAGCCGAAAAGCAGGTCGAGTTAATCATCCAAGGAAAAGAAACAGAACTGGATCGTTCTGTCATCGAAGAAATCAATGACCCGCTCATTCATTTGCTGAGGAATGCGGTCGATCACGGTATCGAAAAACCTGAGGAACGAATTGCCTCGGGGAAACCGCCATCCGGTATTATTCGGCTAAATGCTTACCATGAGCAAGGTCGTATCATCATCACCGTGGAAGATGATGGGCGTGGTATTGATCCGAACAAGGTGCGCGCCAGCGCAGTCAAGAAGGGTTTGCTTTCTGAGTCAGAAGCTTCATCCCTCTCCGATGAGGAAGCCATAGACCTGATCTTCCGCCCTGGCTTTTCCACTGCAAGCGAGATCACCGACATCTCCGGGCGTGGTGTTGGATTGGATATCGTGCGCACCAACATCGAACGTCTCAATGGCAACGTCACCATCGAGACCAAGCCCGGTCGAGGAACTCAATTCCAAATCATCCTTCCGCTTACCTTGGCAATTGTGCCAACGCTTTTGGTGCGCGTGAATAACTCGATATTTGCCATTCCATTAGTGACCGTGTCAGAGACTCTGCGCATCAAGAAAACTGATATTCAAACGATCAATGCTCGCCCGGTCATCCTTCTAAGAGACCATGTTCTACCGGTCTCTCGCCTGGGCGATCTATTCAATCTCGCTCAGTCCTCCAATGGACGCGGCACATCAGGACAAGATTATGTGGTTGTCGTTCGAGCCGGCAAGTCCCAATTGGGGTTGATTGTCGATTCGCTCATCGGCGAACAAGAGGTGGTCGTCAAATCCTTGAGCCAGATCATCGGCGATGTGCCGGGCATTTCAAGCGCTGCAATTTTAGGTGATGGACAAGTCACATTGATCCTCGATGTTCTCGGTTTGTTCAAAATGGCTGTTCAAAATCACCAGCACTCTCAACCAACATTCTTCAACTTGAACTTGGATGAACACGATGAACGCACAAACTGACCACTTTTTTGACGAACAATTAAAAACAGCCTTACACATTATGGCAAACGAAGGCATCTTCAACGCCGCAAAGGGGATGTCAGACATGATTGGAGTGGAAATTGAGGTTAGCCAACCCCTAGTCAAATTAGTCCCTTTGATGGAACTACCCACTCTAGTTGGCGGACCAGAAAACGAGGCAGTGGGCATCTACTTGCGCTCCGAAGGTGCTCTCTCTGGGCAAATGCTCATGGTCATCCCCTATCCCAAAGCATTGGAATTGGTTGATTTGCTCATGGAAGTACCCACCGGGACGACAAAACACTTAGGCGCATTGGAACGTTCTGCATTGGCAGAATTGGGCAACCTGACCGGATCGTTCTTTCTCAATGCAGTGGATGCCAAGATGGGGCTTGGCTCTCGCCCCTCGCCACCGGCGGTAATCGTAGATATGATCGGAGCGATCCTCGATATCCTCATCACTATGGCGGAGGGATTGAGCGAAAGTGTGTTGATGATTCAAGCCACCTTCTCCCGTGGAGGTAGAGAAACTCAGGCAGAATTTTGGATGGTCCCAGACCGGAACACGTTGCAATCCCTATCCAGAAGGGAAACCACACCCCATGCATAACACCGTATCCGTCGGTTTGGGTGAAATCAAGGTCAGCCGTGATCCGCTAGATGTCTTGACTGCCTTTGGATTGGGTTCTTGTCTAGGTATCGGTATATTCGATCCTGAAACACGGGTTGCAGGATTATTGCACGCCATCTTACCGAACATGCCCAATGGCTCAGTGGAGCAACCAGGGCGATATGTAGATAGTGGCATTCGTGCATTGCTACAACACATACTTCGAGCCGGAGGCAATCCACATCGTCTGATCGTGCGCATGGCAGGTGGAGCGAATATGTTGGTTGCACCAGGCTTTTCACCAACTCTCAACATCGGTTCGCGCAACATCGAGGTCGCTTATAACACCCTCAGGGACCTGAACCTCAAACTGTTAAGCCAAGATGTGGGAGGCACGACCGGGCGCACCGTCCGCTTCTATGTTGCCGATGGTCGAATGACCATCCGCACCGTGGGAAATCAAGAACGTGAGGTTTAAAGCCGAAAATAGTAGGAGGATTGGAATAAAACACCTTCAGGAGAAAACATATGGCAAAGATATTGATTGTAGATGACGCAGAGTTCTTACGAGTCCGCATTTCTAAAATGTTGAGTGGCGATGGACATGAAATCTTCGAGGCAGACAACGGTGTCAACGCCATCAACGCCTATCAATCCATCAAGCCTGATCTGGTCTTCATGGATATCACCATGCCAGAGATGGATGGGCTGACAGCGTTGCGCCAGATCAAATCCATTGATCCCAATGCCAAGGTGGTCATGTTGACTGCCCTAGGACAAGAATCGGTCGTGCTCGAGGCGATCAAATCGGGTGCACGCGATTTCGTCGTCAAGCCCTTCGAGCGCGAGCGCGTTCTTGCTGCTATCAATAAACTATTGGGGTAAAGTCGTTCAACTTCACGTTGTAAGAACAACCTTCCCAGAGGTCATTTGTGGATCACCCTCGTCCAAGCCAATCATCTCCCCTGATTTCTACGCAATCAACCAACGAAGCGCCCATTCGCGTCCTTGTGGTGGATGATTCGGCTTTCATGCGTTTCGCCATCACAAAAGTTCTAAGTGAAACAGAGGGCCTCAACGTGGTCGCCACTGCCCGAGATGGCATCGAAGCCCTCGACCTCATCAAGAAACTTTCGCCCGATGTGGTCACTCTGGATGTTGAGATGCCACGCCTGGATGGGCTGGCTACCCTGCGCGAGATCATGGCAAATTTTCCCCGTCCAGTAGTCATGTTGAGCAGCCTGACGCAGGAGGGGTCGCGAGAGACCATCCAAGCCCTCACCTATGGCGCTGTGGATTTCATCCCCAAACCGGATAACAAAGCCAATATCAACGCCATTATGGACTCCCTGGTCGAGAAGATTCGTCGCGCTGCCCGCGCTAGGGTGTTCGCAATGCCAAAGCATCCACCGATGGAACCCCCTCCACAGTCCAGCCCTTCAAAGCGTACACGCCCGCTTTCCAAGTGCGATCGAGTGGTGGTCATTGGTTCTTCAACAGGAGGACCACGCGCTCTGAACATGGTGGTGCCCCATCTGCCACGCGAATTGCCTGCTGCCCTTTTGATCGTTCAACACATGCCCATCGGGTTTACCCGCTCCTTAGCCGAAAGGCTGGATAGCGTGTCGGAATTTTCCATCAAAGAAGCAAACCCTGGTGATGCTCTGGAGGTCGGTCGAGGGCTAATCGCTCCAGGCGGTTTTCACATGGTGCTCGATGGCAATGGCAAAATCAGCCTCAACCAGAACCCCCCCGTGCACGGAGTTCGCCCTTCGGTGGATGTAACCATGACCTCGGTTGCTCAACAGTGCGGTGCCTCTACCATCGGTGTGATCCTCACTGGCATGGGTCGGGATGGGACGAATGGCGCTGCCTTGATCCGCAGTGCCGGGGGATATGTGATCGCCGAAGACGAATCGACGTGTGTGGTATGGGGGATGCCTCGTAGTGTCGCCGAGGCTGGCATCGCACACGCCGTGTTACCTATTCACCAAATTGCCGATGCCATCACCAGGAAGATTACAGGATAGCAAGGAAATCCACATGGATATTGAGGTCTATCACCTACTCAAGAAGAACATCAAAACCTTGCTCAATATTGACCTCGACCATTACAAAGACGAGCAAATGCGACGACGTCTGGACTCGTGGTTGGTGCGTTCTGGGGTTGCAAACTGGAACGAGTACTTCAAACGCCTGCGCAGTGACCCTCAGGAACTGCTGCGTTTCCGTAATTATCTGACCATCAATGTCTCTTCTTTCTTCCGCGACCCAGAACGCTGGCAAACTCTGCGCCAGGTCATCCTGCCTGAACTGCTCAAAGAAGCCTTGCATCTGCGTCCTCAAAACCCTGGATTGCGCGCCTGGAGCGCCGGTTGTTCCATCGGGGCTGAGCCTTACAGCCTTGCCATCTTATTGGACGAGTTATCTCCTTCCCGCCGTCACACAATCCTGGCAACCGACCTTGATCTGGGTGCGCTCACCAAAGCCAAAGAGGGTGGACCTTACACCGCGGATGAGATAGCAAATCTGAATTCCTCCCAAAGGGCAGCCTATCTCATGCCCGGTGGACCTCCCTTCTTTCTCAAAGAAAGCCTCAGAAAAAAGATCGAATTCCGAGTTCACAACTTGCTTTCCGATGATTATGAATCCAACCTCGACCTGATCATCTGCCGCAATGTGGTCATCTACTTCACCGCACAAACGAAGGATGTTCTCTACCGCAAATTTCATGCTGCTCTCCGTCCGGGGGGCATCCTCTTCGTTGGCGCAACCGAGATCATCTCCCAACCGCAGCAAATCGGCTTTCGTGGTCATGGCATTTCGTTCTACCAGAAGATAGGAACATGAACGACAATCGTTATGTCCGTGAATTGATCACCCGCATTGGTGAATTGCCCCCCATGCCTTTCGTGGCAGAGAAGGCTTTAGCACTCATCCGCGATCCCGATTCAAGCATGTCTGACCTGGCTGCCGTGCTGGCGTTGGATCAGGCATTGGCAACTTTGGTACTCCGGTGGGCAAATTCCGCCTATTACGGATTAAGGCATCCAGTATCTACCGTTCATCAAGCGGTTGTCTTCTTAGGGTTGCGTACTTTGCACAACCTGGTTTTGGCGGCTTCGGTCGCTGTCTGGTTTGACCGTGCCTTGCCAGGTTATTCATTAGAACGAGGCGCCCTGTGGCGTCATGCCATTGGAACCGCTGCCGGGGCAAGGCTCGTTGCCAACCGCTTTGGTTATTCCACTGCCGAAGAAGCCTATCATGCTGGTTTACTATGCGATATCGGTAAATTAGCCTTCGAGGTCCTTTTGCGTAATGTTGACCTCTCCAAGTTTCAATGGCAAGGGAGACCCTTTGACGAAGTGGAAAAAGAACTTTTCGGCATTGACCACGCCCGCCTTGGCGCGGAGATGGCACGCATCTGGAACTTGCCGAAACCCCTCGTGGATTCCATTCAGCATCACCATCAACCGGAGAACGCCAACGAGGGTAAGTTGCTTGCCGCGGCGGTGCACATTGCCGATGCCGCCATGATGATGTGCGGCATCGGCATTGGCAAAGATGGCTTGCAATACACCCTATCACCACTGGCTTGTGAAATGGTTGGCTGGAACGAAGTCAAGTTCGATGAGTTGATCGCTCAGGTCATCCCCTTCATTGACGAGGCGGATCAAATCATCCGTTTGAGGAGAACCAAACAATGAATGTCAAGTTTATGAATCCTTTCGTCGAGGCAGCCGCCGAGGTGCTCCACGCCGAGTGCGGTGTGAGCATCACCCGCGGCAACCTCTCCTTGCAGAAGACGGCTCTGACGACCGATGATGTCACCGTGTTGATCAGCCTAGTGGGACAAGTGCAAGGGATTGTCCTTTACGGGCTTTCCATCCCAACCGGGCTGAATCTGGTTTCGCGCGTCATGGGTCAGGAATTCAGCGAATTCGATAGCCTGGCGCAGAGCGGAGTGGCTGAGTTGGGCAACGTCATCACCGGTCGAGCCACGGTTAAATTATCCGAAGCGGGCTTCACCTCGAACATCTCACCCCCCACACTCATCGTCGGTAGCGGTACGAAAATCTCCACCTTGGACTTCATGCGCATCGTCGTGCCTTTGTATTCCGAGGTGGGAGAAATCGTCGTTCACCTGGCAATTCGCGAGAGCGCAACTGCAAAACAGGACGTTCACTTCGCCACGGTATCCACTCCGCTGTCACAAGCGAACGGGTAAGGTCATTTACAGAGAATGAATGGATAAGGAGAAACGATGAATGTGAAGTTCCTCAATCCCTTTGTCGAGGCGGCTTACGAAGTGCTCCAAGCAGAAGCCGGTTTTGCAATGAAACGTGGAGAGTTGGGACTCGAGAAGGAACCTTATGTTACCAGCGACGTAACCGTCATCATCAGTTTGGTTGGAAGTGTCGAGGGCAGTGTATTCTACGGCATGAATCTCGAGACCGCCTTAGTCCTCGCCTCTAAGATGTTAGGAGAGAAGTTTAGCGAGTTCAACAATCTAGCCCAGAGTGGCATTGCCGAACTGGGCAACGTAATCACCGGTCGCGCCAGCATCAAACTCGCTCAAGCCGGCTATGTGGCAAACATCTCTCCGCCCACCTTAGTGCATGGTAAAGGTGCCGTCGTCTCCACGCCGGATATGGCGCGTTTGGTGGTGCCGCTCATCGGAGAATGCGGTGACATTGTCATCAACCTCGCCCTTCGTGAAAGCATCGCCAAGGCAGTACGTCTGACCGATATCCCAGTTCCCGAACGACCAAGTCCACATTGAGGAACGAAAGGACATTCGAGAGGTTGTCTATGCAATATTTCATGCAAAATTTACGCGTCTTTTAGTTGCAACTTATACAGTCCAAGCCGGCTTGCAGCGATAATTGCGTGTAGAACTTAATTTGGAAAACTATACAAATGCTCAACACAACGAATTTTAACTATGCGAAGAACAAATTGAGGATCGGTAAAGAATTTCTTTCGTTCTTTCTGCTCTCTCCATCCGCTGGGCTGGTCAAAGCGGTTGGGGTGACCGTTCCGGAAGCCGGGGGGTCGATTCCCCCGGCGGCGGACAGAGGGAGCAGAACTTACCAAATGTGGACTTAAAAACCTTGATAGACCCTTAGGATTCCTGGCAATGAGGAGGTGATCGGCGGAGAGGAATTTCCAAAGATTTCGAAACAAGCAGCGCATGAGGTGCGCAACAACTTGAACATTTTTTATCCATATAGAACCTCAATGAAAGGACTCAACAAAGTGAAAGGAGAAACTCAATGAAAGCACTCAACAATTTGAAGATCGGCGTTAAACTGATCGGCAGTTTCCTTGTCATCGCGCTCATTCTGGTCGTGCTGTCGGTGCTTTCGTACACCAGCATAAACTCCCTTAAAAACAATATGGCTGAAATGTACCATAGCAGTACCCTGCCAATCCAACAAATCGGGGCAGCCAGTTCGGCACTCTATAAGCTTAGGGGGGATATATATAAATTCATCCTGCTTCCAGATGAACGATCCAGTATACGCCAAGCCATCGAACAGGACTTTGCTGCCGTCAACGAGCAAATTGACCTCTATCGCGCCAATCAATTGACGCAAGAGGAGACGGAGGCATTGAAGCAGTTCGACAATGCTTGGACACTGTACCAACGTATGGCAAGGGACATCGTTTCAAAGGTTGAATCTGGGGACGATCAAGCAGCTCTTGATAGCATCAAAACAGGCAGTGAGCTGTCCAGTGTACGTAAAGCCCTCGACGATGCCATGAATAATCTAATTGAGATCAACCGCGCTCATGCTGAGGAACTTGATACCATGGGGGATAACACCGTTCAAAACATTTTGCGCATTTTGATCATCGCCAGTGTAGTGGGTGTTCTCTTAGCAATGGGCTTAGGGCTGGTCATCACCCGCTCCATCAACACGCCTCTAGCCATCATGGCGGGTGGATTGCAGAAACTGGCGCAGGGCGATCTCAACCGCGACATCGCCCAGGAGGTCAAGGATGCCATCATGGGACGCCGTGACGAGATCGGCATCGCCGGCAAAGGGCTGGGGCAGACGGAGTTATACCTGCAAGAGATGGCAGAGGTGGCTTCTCGTATCGCCTCTGGCGACCTGACGGTGAAGGTCACACCCAAGTGCGAGAAAGATGAATTGGGGCATGCCTTTGTCAGGATGCTTGATATGCTGCTTTCTCAGGTAACTTTGATAGCCGAAAGTGCCAATAATCTCTCCTCCGCATCCGTTCAACTTGCCTCAGCCTCCGACCAATCCGGGCAGGCAACCAATCAAATTGCCACCACCATTCAGCAGGTCGCCAAGGGCACTGCCCAGCAATCCGAATCCATCACCCGCACGGCTGCTTCGGTTGAGCAGATGTCACGCGCCATAGATGGCGTTGCGAAAGGGGCGCAGGAACAAGCAGCAGCCGTGGCAAAAGCTTCTTCTATTACCTCTGAGCTTTCAGACATGATAAAACAGGTTGAAGCAAACGCCCAAGAATCCAAGAAAGACTCAAGTGAGGCAGCACAGGCTGCAAGCCATGGAAATAAAACCGTTCAGGATACCATCCAAGGCATGCAGAACATCAAAACAAAGGTAGAGATCTCTGCTCAAAAAATGCAGGAAATGAACAAGCGTTCCGAGCAAATCGGCGCCATCGTCGAAGCTATTGAAGACATCGCTTCGCAGACTAACCTGCTTGCCCTCAACGCCGCCATCGAGGCTGCTCGCGCCGGTGAGCATGGCAAGGGCTTCGCTGTGGTCGCCGATGAAGTGCGCAAACTCGCCGAGCGCGCCTCCGATGCCACCAAGGAAATCGGCAACCTGATCAAGAGCATCCAGCACACGGTTACCGAGGCAGTAGAAGCCATGGAAGCAGGAGCGAAGGAGGTGGACTCTGGAGTCAGTCTGGCAAACTCCTCCGGGCAGGCACTTTCCGAGATTCTTCAAGCGATTGAGGCGGTCTATCAACAAGCACAACAGTCAGCTCAGGCTGCAGAGAAGATGACCGAGGCGTCCAATCAGCTGGTTGCTGCCATGGATGCTGTCTCAGCAGTGGTGGAGGAGAACACCGCCGCTACCGAGGAGATGGCCGCTTCCTCGCATGAGGTCACCCAAGCCATCGAGAACATTGCCAGCGTCAGTGAAGAGAACAGCGCCGCCATCGAACAGGTCTCTGCCTCAGCAGAGGAGATGAATGCTCAAGTCGAAGAAGTCACCGCCTCGGCTCAATCTCTGGAGGAGATGGCGCGCGCACTTCAGCAACTGGTCGCCCAATTCAAACTGGAACAGGAGCAGAAAGCCTTTCAGAGCGAGGCTGAACGTCCTACCAAGTACGTTGGACCCGACCGACGCAAGCCCGCTGCGGAACGCGTCAAAGCCGGCAACGGCAGCGATGGTCAATTGGTGAAAGCATTCTAATCTTCCCCAAGGACCCCGAGGTTGTCCTTCCTCCCTCGGGGTCCAAAAAGGAGCATACCATGGAACAACAGTTAGTCGTCTTTGAATTAGCCAACGAACACTATGGGGTAGATATCGCCAATGTAGAAGGCATCATCAAGATGCAAGCCATTACGGCGGTTCCACACGCCCCTTATTTCGTCGAGGGGGTCACCAATCTACGTGGCAGCGTGTTGCCGGTGATTGACCTGCGCAAGCGCTTCGGGTTGCCGGCTGAGGAGACCACCAGGAACAGCCGCATCGTCGTCGTCGCCATTGACGGGCTCAAGGTGGGCATGACGGTGGATGCCGTATCCGAGGTCTTGCGTGTGCCCGAGGAAGCCATCGAGCCCACGCCCCCCATGGTCACCACCGTCGATTCCGCCTTCATCACCGGCATCGCCAAACTGGATGACCGCCTGGTCATCCTGCTCGATTTGAGCAAGGTACTCTCTGCAAGCGAGCAAGCCAGTTTGAACAAGGTTGCCGTGGTAGGATAGCCATTTCATAAACCTCCATTTAATCCTCACGTCAAGACCTCGCCGGTTGCAACACTTGGCGAGGTCTTGACATCGAAATTCAACCGTCAATGGATGGTAAAGAGAATACAGCAGTAGTTCCTCGTCACTCTTCCCTATTCATCAAGGTTAATCCCCTATGATCTATATCAACGATCCACGATTACTTCTAAGCGAATATCTAGCAATGTACAAAATGCACGTACCTCTTCGACAACCTCCCCATAAGCCATAATCCAATGTTGCGTTGAACCAACCTCCGCCACACGCCGTATGAAGTGATCTAACGGCACATCCAAGCGAATGATCGCATGCGGATAGCCTTCTACCCAAGTCTCGCTCTCGATGGCTTCTCCCTTCGTTACAATTGCCTGCCATGCCGATGGAGTAGCACGCAGTTGTAAGAGCGTCACCCGACCCGGACGAGCGACAAATTGGTAATGAGCACCTTCGCTCCGATCGCTTTGCGCATACTCAAAGTCATGGCTGATCCATGCTTTGCCCGGCAAAGCCACTTGTGGATTCTGGATGCCGGCATGACCACCTACAATCAGATTTTCCGCCTCATCCCAAAACCAAAATTCAACAAATAAAGCAGGTGAGTCGGTTAATCGTTGCAACACAAACAAGGCAGTGGCTACACCGAGGTCGCCTTCCAACCCCACGAGGACGTTCGATTGTTCCAGCAAAGGTGGATAGAGGCATGGACGCAAACCGCATACTGTGTGCAATTCTGGAGAGATGTCGTTCAGGGAGAGCACATCCAGCCGATGATCTAGCGCCAGGTGAGCCAGACCCAGCGAGGTACGCGCGGCTAGCCGAAGCGTTTCGTCAGAGACGTGCCTGATCGGGTAATTTGCTCGCAAATGCCCGATGAATTCCTCCACCTCGGTTTGAGGGACTTCATCCGATCTCCGCTTCAATTCCCCCACCGAAAGCATCTGCACCGAAGGTCCGATGTGTGCTAGAAGACGGAATTCATCTACGAAAGTGCACTGCATCTGCTCATTGCGACTGGGCAAGAGCCCAAAACGCACGTTCTGTAAGGCATTTCTCATCCAACCAGCGCGCGCTGCCACATAAAGGTCTGTTAGAACCCGTTTGTCTTGCGGTGATCCATGGGTAAAGAAGAAATCGGCGCCTAGATTGCGCAATGTTCCTAGCCCTTCAAGCGTACCCACCGGACCTGAACCGCGCAACACCTCCACAAATCCTGCTGGTCTGGGTGGCTTGCTCCAGGGAAGGTAGCACCACACGGCTAAAGGTCGCCCGGCAAGAGCGCGAAGGATCGGCAGAAGATAGAAATCTTCCGCCCAAACCTGAAAACATAGCACAAAGAGGTCTGCCTCAGTGGACTTTAACGCTTGAACACACGCTTGTAGGCGTTCAGCAGAATTGACTACCCAAACAGCCCGAATATCGAAATGCTGCTCGAGAATGCGGAGGATAGATTGCTCATCCTCCTTAACCGCCTCCGTTAACTGAGGTAGTGCTACCACACTATCGAACCATTCCGCACGCAGCAAAATGAGACCGATTCTCGGACGGATCATCTTCACCTCGTTTATCCTTTGATCGCACCGCGCGAGAGTCCGCGCACCAAGTAACGTTGAGCCAGAAGGGCAAACACGAGCACAGGCACCAACACCAACGAACCGGAGGCAGCAATCCGCCCCCATAAAATGGCTTTGTTCGTCATAAAACTGGTGATGGTCACCGGAAGCGTGCGCGCATCCCGACCGGTCAAGATGACCGCATAGAGGAATTCGTTCCAGCAGTAAATGAAGCAGAGAATGGCGGTCGCCGCCAGACCCGGGGCAACGATCGGCAGGCTGATGCGAAAGAACGCCCCAATGCGTGTGCAGCCGTCAATCATGGCAGATTCTTCTAATTCTTGAGGCACATCTGCAAAGAAGCCAGTCATCAACCAGATCGAGAGAGGGATGGAAAAAGTCAGATAAGAGATGATCAACGCCCACAAGGTATCAATCAATTTCATCGAGTTGAAGAGCACATAGAGTGGCACGATGATGGTGATTGGCGGCAACATTTGCGGCACTAAAGACCCTAGCCTCATCCAGGTAGCCCCGCGGAACTGAAAGCGAGCGAAACCGTAACCGGCAAAAGAACCGAGCACCAAGGCTATAAAAGTAGTCACCGAAGCAATGATCAGGCTATTGAGAAAATACTTGGTAAATGTTCCACCGGCAAATACATCGCGGTAGTTTTGTAAAGTTGGTTGAAAAATCCACACCGGTGGAATAGCAAAGGTCAATTCCGGTGGCTTGAAGGAAGTGATCAACAAGTACACGATGGGAAAAAGCGAGAGCACAACCGCTAGGATGACAATCAAATAGATCAAGGCTAGGTTTATGGTTTGCTTCTCTCTCACACCCAGCATCTTCCCTCCTAAGTTTCAATACGTCCAATCAAGCGCGCCAGAATAGCCGCAACGATCAACATGATCAATATCATAATGTAAGAGGCTGCCGAAGCGAAACCGAGGTTGAATGCCTGAAAGCCATAACGATAGACGTAGATACTCACCGTTTCCGTAGCGCGTGCAGGACCGCCTGCAGTGAGCAAATAAATGACATCGAAGATGCGAAAGGTATCTATGAACCGCCAAAGCAGGGCAACCAAGATTGTTTGACGCAACAAGGGTAAGGTTAGGTAATAAAAAATCTGCCATGAAGAGGCACCATCAATTCGGGCTGCTTCGAAAGGTTCTTCCGGCAATGCCTGCAATCCAGCCAGCAGAAGAAGAGCGACAAACGAAGTTGTGTTCCACACATCCACAATGATCACTGCCGGCATCGCCATAGCCGGCTTACTCAACCACTCCACCGGAGCCAGACCAATGCGTTGGAGATAGTAATTGACCAAGCCAAATTCGTAATTGAAGAGCAAGCGCCAAGTCAGACCAATGACGACATTGGTGCACATCATCGGCAACAGAATGATTGAACGAATGATTCCCTTTCCCTTTAGGTCGTGATTCAACAGAAGTGCTAACCCCATACCCAAGATAAACTCGATGCCCACCGCAATGATGACGAAGGTGAAAGTAATGCGCAATGAATTCAAGAACTCTAGATTTGAAAACAAGCCGATATAGTTACGTAGACCAACCCAAGGAACACCCTGGCGGAATCCGCGCAATGTCCATTCGTGAAAACTCAACCAAAACGAGTAACCCAAGGGATAAACTAAAATGACCAAAATGGCGATAAATGCAGGAGCGATGAACAATGCCGGCTCAAGCCGACGCATCAACCTACGCCAAGCACGTTGACGTTGGGTTGCCTTCACCCATGGAAAAACATTCGTCAAATCCATACACACACCCGATAAGGTTTACTATGGGCGGCGGAAGTTCAAAAGACCTCTCCGCCGCCCCATTTTCCCAGCCAATAAGTCAGCCTAGCCACCCCACCTACTTGAGGTAGCCCGCGGATGTCAAAAGTTCGTTCATCTTCGCCGCGGCATCGTCCAAGGCTTGTTGTGGCGATTTCGTTCCAGTTACTGCGGCAACGACGGCTTCGTTGATTGCCGTAACCATCTCGGCAGTAACCGTTGTCGGTGGCACAATCTGACGGAAGGGCATCACCTCCGCCAATAGTTCAAACTGCGGTATCTTGGCGACGACCTCTGGGTCTCTCAGAGCCTGTTGATTCGATGGTATACCACCGTTCAACGCCCACAATGTTGCCCCTTCTTTGCTGGTCAGCCACTCGATGAATTTATACGCCGCCTCAGGGTTCTTTGCCCCAGAGGGAATGCTCCAACCCCACTGGCTTCCTCCGGTCGAACGTTTGATGCTGCCATCGGGCATGCGGATGCCAGGTGTCATCGTATATTGCAGCAAAGGCTGACCATCCTTACACACCTTTGGGCTCTGGGAACAATCTTGCAATGTCATCGTGGCTGCCATCCACTGAATGCCCATGGCAACCTTGCCCTCCTGCAATACAGTCAGGATTTCGTTATAACCATAGGTTGCCACATCGGGTGGAACAACCTTCTCCTTGAGCAAAAGGTCCGAATAGAAGGTCAGTGCCTTAACCCCGGCTTCGTTATTGATGATGGGGCGGTGATTCTCATCTAGAATGCCACCGCCAAAGCCGAACAGATAATACATGAAATCCCATAAGGCTTCATCTGGTTTGGCACCGATGACCGCACCATAAATTTGGGGTGGATTGTTCAACGTCTTGGCTACCTCAAGGTATTCATCCCAAGTCTCAGGCACTTTGAGGTTTTTGGCTTCCAAAAGGTCTTTGCGGTACCACAACCAGGCTGTGTCTCCTTCGGATGGGAAAGCATAATATTTACCATCAAACTTGAAGAAGGAGATAGATGGCTCAAAATCGTTGATATCGAGATCGGGACTGGCGACGTTCGGGTCTTCAATAAAGCGAGATAAATCGATCAATGCGCCCGCCTGAACCCATGCTGGTGGCCAATCCGACATGATGTACGCTGCGTCGTAGTCACTTCCACCACCGATGAAGGTTGTGGTCAGCTTGTCAAAATACGCTTCGCGAGCGATCTCTTCGACGATCACTTGATTGCCTGTCTTTTCCTCGTAGACCGCCTTGGTCTTCACCAGGTTGTCGTGCTCTGGACCACTCCAACAAGCGACGACGATGGGTGGATATTTCCCTTTGGGTGCCTCTGTTGGCGGTTGCACAACCTCAGTAGGCGTTGGTGTTGGCTTTGGCGCACATCCAACCAACAAAACGAGGATTGAGAAGATCGCCCATGGTAAGTATATCCGGTTTTTTCCAAACATTTTCTTCCTCCTTACTCCACGTTAAGCATCCGAACTGTAATTTTATAAAATTGATTTGTCTAAAGATGGGATTCTCTTAAACTACAATTACACCCTTTATGCACCACCTCCTTTTCTACCAACGATTGGAAAAATTCCCTTACCATAATTTTTTCCATTGGTCTATCATAATTTCCACCTTCTCCCAAGGTGTGTTATTGAAAATGGCGTCAACAGGGAAAAGGATGAACCCACCTCCAGGTGATAAGGCTTCCACCGCTTCGGTCACTGCTTTGCGGATTTGTTGCTCATCCCACAAATTTAACATGACTGCAGAATTGAGACCACCCATCAAGCATATATGGTCACCAATCTCTCGTTTGACCTCTTTTAAATCAATTTTATCCTGAACTGGGTCAATTCCCGTCAAACAATCAATACCCATTTCTAAAAAATCCTTCATCAGGGTCTTCCACCCCCGCGAGATGATATAGCGGAATTTGACGCCATGGGAATGCACTTTTTCAATTATCTTCATCAACCGAGGCTTGAGCATCTTCCGATAATTCTTGGGCGTCCAGAAATCAGTGCCCTCATACCACGCCATGTGCACCATAACATCAATGCCTTCTTGGAGCAACCAATCAATTCTTTGCATCTCCCATTCAAAGATGGCTTCGAGCACGCGTTCGATGAAATGAGGTTGATCCATTTGACCATATAACACCCGCTCCATACCACACAACCACATGACGGCATCCCCTAGCGCGCTCCATCCTCCATCTAACACGACGCCCAACTGTCTGGCTTGTTCACGCAGACGCCTTGCAGTCTCTCGAAATTCTTGAATTTGTTGCGAGGTCGGTTGCCCAAGCAGGTATTTGAGACGTTTGACATCTTCTTCGTCTTTGATCAAAGGTTCTCGCATACGTGGAATATTATAATCATCGAACAAATGTACCTCGTTGCCATATGGCCAATCTTCGGTTTTCGCCACGACAGTTTGTAAAGTGCCTTCAGGCGTTTCATAGACCTTTTTCAACTTTGGGTATTTCTCCCCGATCTCAGGTGGTAAACACTCTACTCGACTTCGAACTTCTGGTAGGAGTTCGGGAACATACTTTTCAACATATCCCAGAGGTGGCTCCAACTGAATAGTATCATCCAAGCCCATTGCGGTAGTGTTCTTTACACGCTCTATCTCACCATGCCAAGCAAAGGGAATGTTATCCTCCTCACCACCAAGAGACCAAAACCTTAGCAACAAAGGGACGTGATCGGTTGGACTGTGGTTGATCGCGCTCAAAATCCTTTCTTTTGAAGTCATCACCGCAACCATTTCTCACCCCCAATCACATCCATCATCAAACGATGTTGAATCGCTATGAGAGAAATCAGGGAATATTCCACGGATTTCAACCAATTTACACAATTCAGCCAGAATCGGAACATAATGACCGTACGCAGACATCCAATGATGACCGAAACCAAAACGATCGATCGCTTCCCAAATCTTACGAAAGGGTGTGTGCAATCGAATTTTCATCGGATTGCCCTCAAAGACCATGCCTGTTGTCAAAGCCTCCCCTTGAAGTGCACACATGCGGTAATTGTTCTTCCTGCCGACGAGATTGACAAAAGTGATCGGTCCGGGCTTGGACGAAAAGCGTACACATACCCCGCAGTGTGCTAGGCGAACGGGACAGAGAAAAAATCCTCTTTCATCGGCGAAAGAAGGTGCTGCTGCTCCACAATGGGATGAGATGATGGTATTATCTTCCTCGTTTACATCGAGCATCTCACCGAAATGCACCGGACCTTCGCTGAGAAGCCCCAAAATAAACATCGCGAGAGTCGAGTTAACGTCTCCTTCGCAACCTGTGGCAATGCCTTCTTGGTTCAATAAGGCAATTGGAAGGCACATCCTACCTTGACAATATGGATAAGAGCCGATGGCAAGCCCTTGAAGGTTGTGCTTCTTGATAATCTCCTTCAATGCTAAATAATTGCGCACCGCTTCGATCGCTTCTTCACGCGCACATTGAATTGAGGTTGCTCGGTTGGCAATATCTTCCCACACATTCTCCGCCTTAGTAGGAGAGACATTCTCAACCCAGAAGTGTAGTTCATCCATGCCAAGGTGAATCAATCTCAAACCGAATAGTCGTAAAATTTCTATCTCATCCACTGCAATCGGCGTCATACCTTCTGTTCTGCGTCCAACAACAGCAAACTTAGCCCCTCTCATTTGCGAAACAACCCCACATGCCTTAGCGAAATTTGCTGTTGATTGAGTAATTCCCTCATCTCCCAACGCGCCATAGAATAATGCATGTTTTACACCAAGGTCTGTAAGCACACAACCTAATTGTTGCGCACCAACGATTGAACCGGAACGAATGCTTGGAATTGCCCGAATGGCTATGGGCACTGGATTGCGCTGATGAATGGCGATGGTATAGTGATCGAAGGACCAGGTAACGATGAGGGCGTGCAAAACATCAATCGGTTGTTCGCGGAACCACATTGCCACCCTGACACAAGAGTCTTCATCGAAGACTGCTTCGGGGGCAGCAATGACCTCCAATCCAGCCGATTTCAAGTTTTCGTTGATCTCCTTGAACTGTGCTTCGATGTCTTCCCAACCTTCCTCAGAAGGTTCATAGACTGCATAAGAGCCAACCCTCGGTTTCACTCTTCAACTCCTTTGAAAGAATCACGTTTGTAACCAACTTGGAAGGGCTGCCTTGAGCTGATGTTGTTCTTCCTCCGTCAGTGGTCGAATCTCGGTATCGTAAAGGTGAGTATCTCGGTTTTCAACGATGATGATAGAAGCATCGCGTGTCGAAAGGAGATTATGCCATGTCCCCTTGCGAACATTATAGATGACACCCGGAATCATATCTTCTACCTTCAAGCCTTGTGGCGTTGACACGAACAATACAGCACGCCCACGCCATAAAACAAAGACCTCATCCGTTTGCGTGTGTCTCTCGATCTCCTTAGCATTCTGAAGGTCAAATATAGGCTCCCAATTCAACAGAGCCACTTGCCAATCATGGCTGAATACCAAAGGTTTATAGCCTTGATCTTCCCATTGAAACACCTCAATACCAAAACGATCATGAATGTCTGATTGAGTCTCAAAAAGTACATCTTCCATCACACACCTCTGATGAAAATTTCATCCCTTTAGACCTGAGAGAACAACCCCCTGAATGAAGTACCGTTGTAGGAACATGAAGAGTAACAGGATGGGAATGGTCGCAACAGTCGCACCTGCCATCAACAAATGATAAGAAGTGCCGTGTAAGGTTTGAAATTCCATCAACCCTAATGCCACGGTTCTCATCTCAACCCTTGTAACAATAATTAAAGGCCAAAGGAGGTTGTTCCAACTATCTAAAAAGGTGAAAATCGCTAATGTCACCATAGGGGTCTTACACAAAGGTAAAATGACATGCCAGAAGATGCCCAATTCACTTGCCCCATCAATTCGTGCAGCGTCCATCAACTCACCGGGTATAGAGAGAATAAATTGACGCATCATGAAGACACCGAACGCGCTGATTGCCCATGGTACGATCAGCCCTGTGTACGAGTTTAGCCATCCCAGATTCCTAACAATGATATACAAAGGTACCATTATGACCTGGAACGGAATCATCAAGGTGCTGAGGATTGCCAGAAACATAACATTTCGACCCCAAAAGTTATACTTGGCGAAACCATAGCCCGCTAATGTAGAGAAAAATACGTTCAAGACTACGGTCCATAAGCCAACATAAATGCTATTGAAAAAGTATCTTCCAAATGGTGCCACTTTCATTGCGGCTGGGTAATTATCTGGTCGAAATGGAATGGGAATCCATTGAATTGGAATTTTAAAAATCGCCGCGGGTTCTTTGAAGGAACTTGCCAACATAATGTAAACGGGAAGAACCATTAGAACACCCCCGAAAACCAATAGCCCATAACCAAAGAGCCGACCCAAGTAGGTGGTAACACGTGGTAAGGACATTGCTTGTCTTGAAGGTATCGCCTTCACAGAAGTAACATGGGGCACAAGGACCTCCGAAGGACAATGAGTTTCTTACGAAGATACCGAGTTGGTCAAACTAACCCTTATATATAACTAATCTCCTCGCTGCGAACTATTCGAAACTGTATCAGGGTCAAAATCATGATCACGATGAACATCACGATTGACATCGCTGAGGCATAACCCATATATTGATATTGAAACGCGTTGTAATAAATGTATAACGAGATGACATTGGTTGCATCGCTTGGTCCCCCTTTGGTCAACACATATTGATATGTAAAGGTTTGGAACGCATTGATCATGGTGATGACAATCACCAAAAGTGTGGTTGGTTTCAATAGAGGAAGCGTGATATGCCAAAAAGTCTGAAAACGATTGGCGCCATCTACCTTCGCTGCGTCGTAAAAATCCGAGGGGATATTTTGTAGCCCGGCGATGAAAATCACCATGTAGAAGCCAACCGCTTGCCACACATTGATGATGATGATCGCCCAAGGAACAATGTTTTTATCGGTCAACCAATTCGGAGATATATGAAAAATTGGCTGAAGCAAGGCATTGATCGTGCCAAACGGATGGTACAACATCCTCCACACCATGGATACCACAACCCCCGAGACGATCACTGGCAGGAAGTAGAGGGTGCGAATGAAATTGCGACCTATGAAATTCTTAGAGAGAATGAGTGCAAGACCAAGCGAAATAATCCAAATCGGAATCGAACTTCCAACAACAAACACTACCGTATTCTTAACGACGATGCGAAAGCGTGGATCGGTCAACATTCGCGCATAATTGTCTAACCCGACAAATTTTGGAGGAGTGATGAGATCATATTTCGTCAAACTGATGAAGAAGGCATTAATCATGGGGTAAAAAGCAAATAATACAAAAAATAAAAATGCTGGTAACACAAAAGAAAGCCCCCACAATTTCTGTTGAGTGAAGATGGTAAATCGAAACCGTTTCTTCAAAACTATGCTCATTATGTCCTTCTTCCAAATAAGGGTTTGGGACGCGTGGCTCGCGTCCCAAACCTTTCATTGTTAGGAATTACTCACCCTTTAAGACAGCATCCATTTCTTGCTTGGCTTGATCTAATGCCTCTTGCACAGGCTGCTGTTCGGTAACGGCGCGCTGTAGTGCTCTCAACAAGACATCGTGGATTTCAAAGGATTTTGGATGGGTTGGCCAATAGGGAGTACCTTCCATATCTTTCAGGAATACATCGAGGTGAGGCGTGTTCTTGAATGTTTCGCTTTCGGTCAGTGCAATGGTCGGCTGAAGCAGACCAGCCTCACTCAGATATTCCTCTGGATGAGCGCTCAATTCTTTGATCAGTTGGGTGCAGACTTGTTGCTTTTCAGGAGATGAACTCGTATTGACGAACAAACCATATGCATACAAGAAAGAACCCGTGTTATTGATGGCATCCTTCCATCGTGGAGAAGGCTTGACAGTGAAGGTTTCATAAACCGGGCTTCCTTGCTCTTTGATGTATGGGATATACCAAGACCCTGAAAAGACCATGCCAACCGAACCCTCATAGAAGCCAATGAATGCTACCGTCAGCGCGGGATTGCCCAATTTTTCCTTATACACCCAATCCTGAATAAATTGGAGAGAGCGCACCCACGGTTCGGTATTTATCGTAGATTCGGTACCATCTTCGTTTAGGATGGTACCACCTAACTGATAAGCCATCCCTGCAAGGGTCATCGGTCCAGAAGTTACATCATCCGCCATGCCATAAGTGAAGTCGAAGGCTCGGAAGACAAGGTTTCCATTTTCCACCTTGTTCATCTTTTGCGCCAACGGAATCAATTCATCCCACGTTTTAGGATAATCTTTATCTGCATCTAATCCCGCATCTTGGAAAGCCTTGGTATTGACGAAGAGAGCATAGTTGCTTACCTCTGAAGGCAGGGCATATAACTTCCCATCCTTGATTAGACCACCCAAGGTGCCAGGGACATATAACTTCTCTACTTCCTCTACACTGGAATAGCCCAATACACCCAGATCAAGTGGCGCTACACTATTGGTCTCCAGTAAGCGACCAGCACTCATAGAAAGCAGATTGAAGCAATCCGGTCCCTCACCGCCAGCCAGGGCAGTCGTAAGTTTGGTCAGGTACTGGATGTCATCCCCGGGTCCCAAGACATACTCAATTTCGACATTCGGGTTTTCTTGTTTGAACTTATCCATGTACTGGCGGTCTAGTTTCTCCCTTGGTGGAAAGTCGTGTGACCAAAACACAATTTTGACCTTTTCGGCAGGAGGTTTCACCTCTGTTGGGGGCGGTGCTTCAGTAGGAGGTGGAGCCTCGGTTGGGGTGGGCTTTGGCGCACAAGACACCATCATAAGGATTGTCATTATGATGATGGCATCAAATAGTAGATATTTGATTTTGCGGTTCATCTTACACTCTCCTCTTTCAAGAATTTTATAACCGAAGTTCCATTGAAATTGAGTGAGAAATCTTCGATTGTTTAATGTTATTCAACCTCCTTTCAAAATTTATCTTATCACTTCTTACATTATCCATTGCTTGATTTTGCCAGATTAAGTAACTTCAATGCATGTTCTTCCAACAATTTGCTAGCCTCGGGCGCCACCGGTGCCGGCAAGCGGTATCCAAGGTACGATTCATACACCTCATAACCCCCTCGTGGATAATCCTCCGGCAATGGAATGTATCCCACAGCACCGTTGGTGTAACCTGCAAACATTGTATATTTAAATGGCGAGCGGCTTTTTACTGCCAAACCAGTTTTTACAAAGATTTCTCCTGCTGTTGAAATCAGTGCTACCTCTTCAAGGCTGATCGCCTGAAGTTCCATTGCCACTTCTGCTCTATCACCTTCGCGTCGTAATTCTACTGTCCAGGGCATATATTCATGCAACCATGCCTGAAGTTGTTCAAGGCTCATCTCACCGACCGATTCAGCCAATTCAACAAATTGGGGTAATTTTCCTTCGAATTCTGAAGGTGGCATCAGTGGCAACCATATCTTTTGTTGGTAAGAACCAATCTTCTCAACTGGTTGCAGTTCGATACTTGGATATTGAGAGATGACTTCTCCCCCGATGATCATACCCAAACGTTCTAACACATCTTCACGATCGCAAGGTACCCCAGGCCATGGATTGATATCTGCGCCGGCACCTTGAATGAATAGAACTTTTGCTCCTGTGATTTCTTCAACGACACGACGCATTGCTCCGACCCAATCTGCTGAAATGACATTGCTACCATTACCCAACACGACCGGATGGCAAGCATAATTGACAACTATTGCCATTGGATGTCCATCTAGAGCATCAACTCTCAGAATGCCCACCTCATCATCAATCGGACCTTCAGGGTTGGCACTGATTACCGTGACGCCATCCGGTCGAGTCAACCGCCGATTGATACCGATGCGAGAGGTCCCACGACCAAAACCAGCCAAAGCCGGTTTTAGATTGTCATGAGCCATTCGAATGGCACCGATCAGCAGAAAAACGAGATTCTCCACATATGCGCGAAACATTGGTTTGCTATCTGGAAGAGCAAAGGTTACTGGTCCAGAATGGCAATGTGTGGCACAGAACATCATGTTGTTCGGTGGAATTCCAGTGATTGCACTGGCTTCATTACGGATCCGGTTTACGATTTCTGGATGCATCACCAATAAATCCAAACTCATGATAACCACTTCATTCTCCCCATCATGCAAAGCCAAGGCAGTTGCAAATAAGTCATCTCGTAAGCCATGTGAATTCTCCATTCTTTCCATACCCACCAGATACATCCCAACAGGTGGGGTTATATTCACTCGACTAATCCCTGCTCGAAAGGTCTTCATATCACACCTCTTTTATTTATGATAAGATGTTATTGATATCTAAATGAGCAATCCGCTCATCATCTATCTCATGAGAAATTCCGTAAGGCAATTGGTGCTTTCGAACAAACTGGGGCAATTCATGTAACGTGTCTTGAATTGACTCGAGTGGTAAAGTGTTTAAATGAATATTACAAGCCCGGATTGCCTTCTTCAATGGCAAAATATCTTGCCCTTGCAAAGCAGCCATCAATAAAATTCCGGGGCAAACCAAGTCTGCATGTGGTTTTCCATGCCCTACTCGATTTTCTACTGCATAAGCGAAGTAATGTTCACTGCCTTCTTCAGGCCTTGCATGTCCAATTAGATTGAGCAATTGGGTCTCAAGCACAATACAATCCAAGAGTTGCTTCAATCCTTGGTGATCACCCTTCCCGGCAGCCTCCGCACAATCCATGACACCCTGCAAAATCCCTACGGCTACTTCCGCTACATAAGGAACATATTCCATACCGGCTGGATTCATGCCACGATCTTCAGCGAACTTCCAATCCCACAACCCAGTTGCTATGGATAACACATCGCATATCCCTGCTGCACGAATGCTTGGGGGAGCAGCAGCAATGACATCTAGGTCAACGATGAGTTTGTCAGCGGGTTTTGTTTCGATATATTGCACACAACCACCTTCACGAACTGCAGAAGACCAAGCAACAATGGCGTCCACAGATATAGCAGTAGGAATGCAAACCAAGGGTATTTGCTTGCGAACGGAAAGGTATTTCGCTGCATCAACTGCCAAGCCACCCCCAACCGCGTACACAATCTCTCCATTGACATTCTCTTGCAAACGATCCCAATGCTCACGCACCGCGTCCTTTACGTTAGTAACAGACGAGACCTTGACATGCAACTTTTCTTCTACCACCTCCCAAGAAGGGGAAGTGGTCACAATGGCTACCTCCCTTTGCTCAACGACCTCATCTAGTGGCATGTATTCGATAGTTGGAACTGACCAGATGCGTTTCATCTTCTTTGTTAATAATTAGTCCCTTTCAACTCTCAATATTCGACTAACACTACATGGTGATAAGTAATAGGGGGTATTCGGATCGTCAATACCCCTTGGTGAAATTCCCATTCAAGGTTCATATAGTGGGTGAGCGAGGTAACTTTCTTTGGCTCTTTACTTCCTTTCACCACGAGTTTAACCCATTTACTTGGAGTTACTTCTTCAATAGCATTAATGGGTTCATCATACAGACTATTGACCAGATGATAAATTTCGCATTCGCCATCTTGTGTATGTTGCCGATAGGCGGTCAACGATAATGTTTGGGGAGCATTTTCCAACTGGATGGGTGGTTCATCTTGCGCAGTCCATAAAACTGCCTTGGCTATTAACTCCCGATGGGCAGGAACACCAAACTCAAGGTATCTATTCCCAATCGGAAACGCAAAAAACACAACTCGCCCCTTTCCATATGGTTGATTTATCAAAATCGCCGGCAAGCCGGTATCCTCGTTGAGTGGTCCGTAATGTACGGTTGCGCTTCCAATAACCCGTGCCACTACTTTAGCCTCTTTGGGTAGCACCTCAACTTGAATGCCACCAGTTGGAATTGGACGATCCTGATATTCCTCAACAACAAATTCACCATCATTCAATAAACGCGAATACACATCAAACCCAAACCATTGAGGGACATTTGCATCATACTCTATCCCAAATATATCCGATAAGTCTTCTTGGGAAATCAACCGACCTTTCTCATCATATCGACCCGATTCGAAAGAAGCAACCACACCACCCCCATTCGATATGAATCGCCTGATAATCCCTTTGTTTTTCTCCGAAAGACAAGCCACATTGGGTAAAATCAAAACTTTGTAATCTTGAATGGTTTCCTCAAGCGCTTCTTCACTCAGAACATCAAACAAGATGTGACTTTTGAGCAGTGCCTTAGCAAACCCCTTTAGGCATCCTAAGTGCGAGGTCCTATGTATATCTTGATCCATTATATCTGCGGTGGTTTGTGAATACAAAATTGCAACATATGGGATAGACCTGCGATGAGTTAAATACGGTTCGAGAGAACTCATTTCCTTGAGGATCGAATACACCCTATCCCACGCCGGTTTATCTACCCTATCTGGGTAATACCGAGCAAACAGTGGGTCACCGCCATTGGCGAGAATCTCGGCAATGGAGATTTGCAACTCAGCCTCAGGCAATCCATGCAGATCAAAGGGTGTTTGTGCCATCATATTTAACGTCAATAGCCGTTTTCCCCTGGCTATTGATTGACCATACTTAAGTGCTACACTATACCACCACAACGGTTCACGAACTGCACGCCGGTATAACTCAAAATGCACAATATCTCCAATCCTCGCTGTCTCGGCTAAACATGTCCCATGTGCTAAAGGAACATGCCATTCCACCCCAAACCTCGCCTGATAAGGATTCTCAAATTGAATACCAGATACCCTACCAAAACTTCGAGATAATTCTGCTAATGGAAAGGCGCCCTGAAAGAAAACACATCGGTGATCTCGCTTGGCTACATTGTAAAGTTCCTCTCGCCATCGAGTAATTTGCTCATAACGCCAAGAAATGAACCGTTGAAATACCGGATCATCCCATTTTTCTTCTCTTGGCAAATCCTCACCGGTATCCCTCCGAAATTTTTCCTGACAGTATTGACACGCGCACCAACTTTGAAAACTTGCCTCGTCGAAGTAAAATCCATCCACATCATAATTTTCACCAATCTCTCGCACAATAGAAGCCAAATGGTCATGATAGGGACTATTCGGACACATCGCAACTGAATTGTATTGCTCATCCCAACTGGTCACATCTCCATTGGCTTTACGTTGTGCCCAATCGGGATGTTCGCGGTACATTTCGGCATTTCCCCAAATCGAGGCGACATATGCAATGACTTTTTGATTGTTTTGATGCCCTGCTTCAATTACTTCCTGAAGTAGGTCTCTCGTTCCAAGTCCTGGATAATGAGGTGCAATCTTGCTCTGGTAATAGGAGGTACCCCCCGGATAATAACCAATAGCAAATACACAAAGGGTATTGATCGCACCTTGAATTGATTCGCGAACGATACCTTTTACATCGATCGTTGCAACGTCAGAAGCAGGGAATTCAAGTGTTATCGCTCTCAAGGGCATGGTCCACCATTTACTCATTCTCTTTCTCCTCAGAAAAATGAATTTCACCTAATATACATTAGATGGCTTATCTGTTTATGCATTTCTAAGTTGTTATGCCACACCAATCCAAGGCGAATCTAGCCAATATCTTGGCACAAGCAATAACCTGCTCAAACTCAACATACTCGTCAACGCTGTGAATCATCCCACCGGCTGGACCAAAAAGGACAGCGGGTGTTTCACCGTACTTAATAGGTAGTCGAAGATCACAACCGCCAGCACCCGCTACAATGGGTTCATTTCCAGTAACATCTTTTACATTTCTCGAAAGTTCGATAACCAATGGATGATTTGGAGGTATTTGAGAGGATTCAAACCAAAGACCAAACCACTCAATCTTAAGCGGGTGATCCTTTAGCCAAGGGTCTTTTGCACTCCATTCTCTCAAAAAAGCAGCAAAGTCATCTTTGACTTTTTGTATGTCTTCTCCGGGTAAACATTCAATAGAACCTTCTAGCACACATTGTGATGGAATCGTTGAGGGCCATTCACCAGCGTGAATCTTACAGACACCCAAAGGAACCTTTGTAGTGTAAAAAGGATTGTAAAGTGGATGAGAAACCGAAGCCTCTCTCATAATGGAATAGACTTCAATAGCCTGAAATACCTGCATGGCTTTTTGGATTGGGTTGACTAGTTCGTGTTTGTATTCAATCCCACCTTCCTGCCCATGTATGACTATGCGAAAGAACTGCGCACCTCGATTGGACACCGCTATGACATTCAGCCCACTGGGTTCCGTAAATATACAACCATCCCCTCGATAACCCCGCAAAATGCAGGCTAGCGTTCCATTGCCGCCAGTCTCCTCATCTACCACGCTTTCGATGATCAGATCGCCCTTCAGGCGAACGCCCAATTTCCGCAGGGCTTTGGCAGCCATTAGGTTACTTACAACACCCGCTTTCATATCCGCTGAGCCACGACCGAAGACTTTTCCATCTCGGTATATTCCGCTCCATGGAGATTCAGACCAATCTGATTCAGGACCTGTAGGGACAACATCTACATGACCATTTAGAATCAAAGACCTTCCACCACCTACCCCTCGATAAATGCCGACCACGTTAGGTCTTCCTTGGTAACTTAAATCAACCGGAACAAATGCTGGATGGTTGATTAACTCTTCATCATTCGGCTCCCACATATCCACTTCGAGGGATAGCCCTTTCATCGTCTCGGCAACAATTTCCTGACAAGGCTTCTCGTTTCCTGCAAGAGAGGGAATGCGTATCAAAGATTGAAGGAGAGATAGAGCCTCTTCTCTAAGCCCTTCGACAACTCCATCTATCTGTTGTTTGTAATCCATAAAAAGCCTCCCGATATTATTGGTTCTTATCCCTTAATTGCTCCTAGCGTAAGCGCGGAGACAAAATATTTCCGCACAATCAACGCAAAGATAACGACAGGCAAAGTTCCCAAAGCCGCAGTGGCAAACATGGGTCCCCACTTGATTCCGGCATGCGTCATAAAGAAGGCTATGGTTGTCGGCATTGTTCGGGCTTTGGTTGAGGTCAAGAAGAACGCCAAGGCAAATTCATTCCAGGCACCGATAAAGATCAGAATTGCAGACGCGGCTAGACCACCTGCCATCAAAGGTAAGGTGATGCTGAAAAATGCCCTAAACCTAGAGCAACCATCTATCATGGCTGATTCTTCCAACTCAATCGGTATTGCCTCAACAAAACCTCGAAGCATCCAAATTGCATAAGGCACATTCCACAATAGATAAGCCAAGACGAGAAATATATACGTGTCGTACAAATTTAGACTTCTAGCGATGTAGAACAACGAAAAGACAATAGAAATACCGGGTACCATTTGTAAGAGAAGGAAACCATAAGCAATCTGTTCTCGATAGAGAAAACGGTACCGAGCCAATGCATAGGTTGCTGGAATCGCGATGATCATGGTCAGCACTGTGCTGAGTGTAGCAACAATTGTGCTGTTCTTCATGTAAAACATGATATTAATATCAGACAAAATCGTAATGAAGTTTTCAAGCGTAGGTTTGAAAATCCATACAGGTGGATATGCAAAAGTCTCCAACCGCGTTTTGAAAGCTGATGAAACCATGAAGAGATAGGGAAAAAGAAAGGCTACCACAACAATCATTGACATAATATTCAGAAGGATTGGTTTAATTCTTCGCCAAATTCCGTAATACGTCATGGTACGATTTATATCTCCAATCGAACACGTTGGAATAATCGAACAAGGAGAACTGTCAAGCAAATAATCAGAATGATCAACATGATGCTTACTGCCGATCCTCGACCGAGGTTTCTAGCAACCATGGTCAACCGATAAACTAGGATAGGCAAGGTGGTTGTAGCACTACCCGGACCACCCCCAAACATGACAAAAATAACATCGAATATCCTAAGACTATCCATCAGCCTTAAGATTGTGGCTGTGAGGATTAGAGGCGCCATCAATGGTAACGTAACAAAACGAAATAATTGAATTCCTGTGGCTCCATCCACGATAGCCGCTTCAAAAGGTTCTTGGGGTAATGCCTGAAGTCCGGCTAGAAAGATGAGGATGAAGAACGGAGTCCATTCCCATATATCTACAATCATTACGGCAGGTAAGGCTAACTCTGTTCCATACCAGTTTAGTTTTGTCCCAAACAAAGATTCCACAAAGAAATTTACTAGACCATCGAAGGAGAAATACAATCTCCAAAACATGCCAACCATTGAAGGCATGATAACGATCGGAATAATTAACACCGCTGTGTATATCGAACGACCTATGATTTTCCCATTCAATAACAACGCTAATGCCAAACCCAACACAAGTTCTACCAAGATCGTTCCAACAACGTAGATCGTTGTAATACGAATGGAATTCCATAAAGGGGTGGCTTGATTGAAAAGCAACCAACGATAATTCTCCAAGCCAATCCAAATTGCCTTCTCCCAAGGAGCGCCAAAACTCCATTCCATCAGGCTCATTCTAACCAACCAATAACACGTATAGAGCGCCAACACAAATACAATTACAAAAGCAGGTAATAACAATAAGTAAGGAACAATAAACTTACGCACCTTCATCGGGACCAATACCAATAATGAGAAAAGGAGGGGTGATAAACCTTCTATCACCCCTCCATATGCTCTCATTTCCAGATTTCGCTGATTTGAGATTGCATATTTTCTACTGCCTGCTCTGGTGTGATCTCACCTGCCAAGGCTTTTGCACCTTCGGTGCCCATGATTTCGCTGATTTGAGACCAACGAGGGTCCATGATAACTACGCCAAGACCCTTTGCCTGAAGGTCAGCTGCTTGCTTCAAGGTATCCAAGGTGGCTTTGTAATAAGGGAATTGGGCTTGAAGGCTTGCATCAGAAAGCCACGAACTACGTGATGGAATACCACCGTTTCCGACATATTCATCTTGCAATTCTTTGCTAGTCATGTAAACAATGAAATCCCAGGCAGCATCCTTGTTTTGTGAACCAGCCGTCATTGAAAATCCCCATCCCCACACACCTGAAAATGCTCCATCGGGCCCTGCTGGCATTGGAGCATAACCTACCTTACCTACAACCACCGACTTTTCTGGATTCTCCACCTCAGGGGCTGCTGCAGAGGCTTCAATCATCATTCCTGCCTTGCCTTGCATAAAAGCATCCCATGCTTCTGGAAACGAGTATGCCTCAATGCCGGGGGGGCCATATTTTGCCAATTCGATCATGTATTTCAATGATTCAAGCGTCCCCGGCAAATCAAAGCCAGGTTTGTTCGTTGATGGATCAATGATTCTTCCACCAAAGGGGAAGATAAAGACCGACCACATATAGGTAAACTCCCATCCTAATCGAGTGCGCATGGAGATACCATACATGCCTGGCTCTTTTTCCTCGATGAGACGAGCAGTTTCCAGAACCTCATCGAAGGTCTGAGGAACCTTTAAATTGTGTTTTTCGAAGATGTCTTTGCGATAGAATAGAAAAACGGTTTCACCAGCAAAAGGAACACCATAGTGTTTCCCCTGAAACGAAAGCATATCACGGTACGCATTTAATATGTCCTGTGGATCGAACCACGCGGGGCTTTTTTCTGGATTGGCTAGCCATTCGTCCAATGGTTCTAACATGCCTGCATCTACTAATGCTGGCGTAAACTCCGGACAATTCATCACAATATCATAACTCGTTGAGCCTGAAGTTGCCTCGAGCAAAAGTTTATCGGCTAATTGACCCTCTTCCATCTCATCCCAAGTAACTTTGATGCCGGTTCGTTCTTGAAATCCTTGGGTCATTTTCTTGAAGGCTTCTATTGAGGGATGAGTCGCTGCTGCTACTTTGATTTCAACCCCTTCATGCTTTGATTTTACGAACGAAGACCAGCCCTCCAGTGTTGATATATCCATGGCAGGCGCTTCTGTTGTTGCTGGTGGCGGCGCCTCGGTTGTTGCTTGAGGAGCACACCCAACCAAAAGCACAACCAACATAAAAGCCATACAAGAAGAAAATATTCTCTTCATTTCAACCTCCATATATAACGTAAATGAATTTTATTAATGTAAACATGCTATCCGATAATGATGTTATTGAATGTATACCTCCTTCATGGTTAGCAAAAGGTTTACAACAATTCCTTAGCATGCCTTTGAATTTTCAAAATGGCTTCAACCACCTGACTCATTTCCTCTTCCGAGCCAAGTAAAACCGGTTGAGGTAGCCATACAGTCTCCCAAGCAGCCTTAGCCGTATTGGGAAATTCTGCTTTCAAGAATGCATAATCTTGCCGAGCCTGCTCTGGACTGAGGCGTTTGCGATATTCGCCGCTCTTGAAAACGGCTAATTCATGGATTGGTGGATAACTTGCTTGTGTGGGTATACCTTCAGCGTTAAAGGCTTGGATAAACTTTTCAATCGGAAGACCAAAAAACTTGCTTTTATCGTAATGGAATATATAGGCGTAGTGTCCGTTACATGTTACACGCGGGTCAGTTTTTTGAGGGGTGATTCCCTCAATTTTCGATAGTTCACGATCTAAATAGGCTGCATTGCGCATGCGAATCGTTGTTTGAGCACCCAAACGTTTCAATTGCTGACTTAAAATAGCTCCCTGCCACTCACTGAGGCGATAATTCGATCCGTAAATGAAGTGTGCATAGAACCATTCCCCGGGCATTCTTCCACAATCGTGAATGGAACGTGCTCTCCGTTCCAATTCATCATCGTTGGTGAGGATGATGCCTCCTTCTCCAGCGGTCATCAACTTACTTTGTTGAAAACTAAATGTACCGATATCTCCAATTGCTCCAACTTTATGACCTTTCCATTCACTTCCGTGTGCATGAGCACAGTCCTCGACGAGAAACAAACCATGCTTTCTTGCAATCTCTAACAAGCGATCTAAATCTGCCGGATGCCCACCCATGTGAACACCAATGATGGCTTTCGTTCGCTCATTGATAGCCGTTTCGACTAGATCGGGGTCAATACAATAGGTATCTGGAAGGACATCTACCATGACCGGCATCGCACCGCAGAATAGCACAGCACTAGCCGTGGCAACAAAGGTAAAGTTGGGGACAATCACTTCATCTCCAGGTCCGACCCCCAAAGCCGCTAATGCGACTTCCAAAGCAGCCGTTCCGTTAGTCACAGCAATTCCATGCTTCGCTTGATGATAAGCAGCGAATTCTTTTTCAAATTGAAGCGTCCGTGAACCGGGGGTACGCCACCACTCCCGGCTTTCCAATACCTCAAGCAATGCTCTCTTCTCATTCTCATCATATTGAGGCCATGCGGGAAATGGGGTCTTTTTCACCGGCTCACCACCCGATAAGGCTAACTTTTCCATAGTGCTAACTCCTAAGATGATGTGAATTGAACATCAACCCAGCGCGCTTCTCTCGCACTGCATTGGATTGCTTCACACAGAACTAGTTCGCGCCATCCATCCTCAAAGGTAGGAAACGGGCGTGGCGCACTAAACTCCCCCTTGTGAACGTAGGTATAAAATTCCTTGAACAATTGCACAAAGGTATCTGGGTAGCCTTCTGCATGTCCACCTGGATATGCAGCATATCCCCTTGCCTGTTCGTTCATCAACGCTGGATCCTTGATGACAATTTGGTTCGGTTTGTTTCTATGCCCAATCCATAAGACATTAGGTTCCTCAGAATCCCAACTCAACGCACCTTCAGATCCATCCACTTCAAACCACAACCGGTTCTTCCGTCCTGGACTAACTTGTGAGACGGTCATGACACCTCGAATATTATTACTGAATCGTAAAAGGATAGAGGCATAATCCTCTGTATGGATTTCTACCTCATCAAATTCTTGAATGGTTTCCACTTTACTTACAAAGGTCTCGATCTCGCGACGCGGTTTTTGCCTAATTGGTATGACGGTCATCATATCGGCACAAACCGATTCGATGGAAGATTGTGTCAACCACATTGCTAAATCCATCCAATGGGTACCGATATCGGCTACCGCACGCAGTTCGCCTCCAAGCGTGGGGTCTAATCGCCAATTCCAATCGCTTGGATAGAAAAGCCAATCTTGCAGATAAGAACCATACACCAATCGAGGTTTACCGATGTAACCTTTTTCAATCAAAATGCGCGCTTCCTGGCATAGCGGATAATAGCGTAAGTTGTAATTCACTGCACTACATTGGTTTTTATCTTTCGATAATTTCACCAATTCGGCTCCCTCGTGACTCTTCATGGCTAAAGGCTTTTCACAAATGACAAACTTTCCACCTTCAATCAATGCCTTTGCCATTTCAAAATGGAGAAAGTTGGGAGTGCAAATGTGAACTACATTTACAAAAGGATCGCATATGATTTCTTCGATGGAAGAATAAACATGGCTAATCCCCAAGGTTTTTGCAATGGTTTCCCCCACTTCCCTTGAAACGTCCATCACACCTTGAATGGTTATTCCTAGGCGACGGAGTGCCTCGACATGGGCACGACCGACAAACCCCAGTCCAATTACTGCAGCCCTGAGTTCTCTCATCTCACCTCCTTAGGTCAGTTTATGAACGATTAAAAACTCATCGGTATTGTGCAAAACATTCGTAATCGAACCCATTACCGCCGCTTTACGTCCCAAGGACGAGGCGACCAACTTGGGTTCTATAGGCACTGCTCCCCTAATGCGACTTAAAATCGGCTCTATCAACAAATCAGCGGAGCGAGCCACGCCCCCACCTAAAATTACCAATTCTGGATCAAATAAAGAACATACATTCGCAACTGCAATAGCCAGGTAATCCACCGTCTCGTCAACAACAGTTCTTGCCCATTTTTCGCCTCTTCGTGCTGCGTTAAATACCTCTTCTGCGGTCAATTCTCCTTCAATGAATTGATAGCCATTATCCTTGGCTACTTTTCTGGCGCGTTCAGCAATCCCTGTCCCCGAGGCGATGATTTCCAGAGCACCGAATTCAGGATACTCTTTGCCTAAGAAACTACGGTCAGGGAGAATATACCCGACTTCACCCGATGCTTCATGAGCACCGCGGTACAATGCCCCATCAATCACAATCCCGGCACCGATCCCGGTTCCCACCGAAATAAGAACCATACTTTGGCTACCCTGACCGGCTCCAAACCATAATTCACCCAAGGCGGCTAGGTTGACATCATTATCCACAATAACCGGCAGAGAAAAGCGTTTGGATAATTTTTCTTTAAGTGGAAAATTTCTCCAATTGAGACTCGGAGCCCATGTAACAATACCTTGCTGATGTAAAGTCACACCTGGGGCTCCCACACCAATGCCGCGAATATGTTTACCATCCATGCATGAACTATGCAATAGAGTATCAATCAACTCAACCACGCACTCAAAACTCTCTTCTCCAGAGGTTCCATGATGAACAACATTGATTTCATCCAGGATAGTCCCTCCCAAATTAGCAATTGCCCCATAAAATTTCGTGCCCCCAAGATCTACACCAATGACGACATGAGGTTCAGCATTGAATTCAACCAACGATCTTCGGCGTCCACCACTCCATTCCGTCTTGCTATGTAAGCGAACCAATCCCTCCTCGATCAATTCATCCACAATTCGCATTACAGTAGGCAGGCTGATGCTAAGACGTTCGGCAAGATATGTTCTTGAGACTGGGCTTTCTCGACGGAGCGTCTCTAATATTGCAGAACGATTGATGTATTTCATTTCGGTTGCTGTTATTGTACGTAAAGAAACCATAACCCCTCGTTTATTTTCAATATTTTTATTAAGTATTAATAATACTTATATTCTAAAAGTAACATTAATTATAAAATGATATAAGTCTAATGTCAAGATAAACTTATGGCAGGTTTGTAAAATAAACGGTTGGCGAGTTTTAAACGCTCACTTGATGAATAAATTTTCAAGGATTAATTTTCTTCTCACCTACACTTCCGCTAGTTTTTTGTCTAAAGTTGGGTGTTTTATCCCATCAAATTCAAAAAACACCGCTTTTACGACAGTCACATGGCGGTCAAAACTCGAGATAGTAATAAAAATCAGAAACATGATCGTGCGGTAGTTTCCGAAGAGTTGCTTCGCAGAAAGTCTTATAACATCTGTTTTATTAGCGTGCAAAACTTATATATTTCATCAGACAACCTTTTTGGGTCTTTCTCAGCAGGTAAACGATAAATCCTTCCTGAAAAAACCTTTGATGCTTGTCTTGAAACAATTGCCTTCGGTGAGGGTTCTAAAATAATTTGGTAAAATATCCAAGCCATTAAATCAAATTCAATTTCTTTAAACCACCAAGGATTCTTTAATTGACCAAGAATATATGCTTATCATTAAAAGAACACATTTATTCTGTTCGCAAAATTCGTCTTTTCCGCATTCTCATCAAGTTGTGTCTCTACCTCATAAGTTTATTGACTTTCGTTCTTGCACTTGTATCCATGAAGGAAGGTGCAAAACCATTATATGGAATCATTCGAAATCATTTTTCTATAGATAGTCCATCGAGTGCTATTGGGTTCGGATGGTTATCGGCTAGCATTGCCTTATCCGGCTCGCCAGTTGCCGCAACCGCCCTCGCGCTATTGGATGCAGATGTATTAAATCCTCCCGAGGCATTCGGAATGATCGCTGGATCAAGACTTGGAGCATCTTTTATTGTTCTGTTAGTTGGCTTTGTCTATCTCCTCAGGGGAAAAAAACGTGAGGTATCTCTCGGGGTTGGTTTGCTTTCCATGCTTGTAACTCAAACCATTTACATCCCAATTTTGGCGCTGGGATTTTTCATCTTGTCACGCGGGTGGTTAGTACAATGGCAGGTCAACGCCAATCATGTTGTCGAATCTCCTTTCGAGATGCTATTTGCACCCGTGATCACAAAAGCAAATGGGCTCATTCCTATTGAATTTTTCTTTCCACTCGGTTTTATAATGATTATCGGCAGTCTATGGCTATTCGATCATGTATTACCGAATATCAATCTTCAAGAAACTAGTCTAGGTTTGATTCACCACTTGCTTTATCGTCCAGTGGTGACATTCTTATTAGGCGCAGTCATCACTGCACTCACCATGTCGGTTTCGGTATCTTTGAGCCTCCTTGTTCCTCTTTCCGCACGTGGCTACATACGTCGAGAAAACATTATTCCCTATATTTTCGGTGCAAATATCACGACATTCATTGATACTCTCATAGCAGGCGCACTGTTGACAAACCCAACGGCTGTTACAGTCGTATTGATCCAAATGTTTTCTGTAACCGTTGTATCCATATTTATCCTATTGATAGGTTTCCGACTTTATAAGAGAACATTGGAATCGCTCGTAACGACCATCGGGCGAAAGCGTTTTAACCTAGCGATTTATATATTTTTGACATTTTTAATACCCTTTGGACTTATCCTTTTCAGTTGAGGTTCTAACAATGAATATATTAATTTGTACAGATGGATCAAAAGAAGCAGAACAGGCTGCAAAATTCATATCGCTGATGAATTTCGAAAAATCCACCAATATCACCATTCTCAGTGTCCTCGAGACAGACGGGAATCAGACCCAACTCCAAGAATCCATAGATCGAATCGTTAATGCACTTGATCGGGAGAGATATCTAATAACAACAAAGATTAGACGCGGGGAATCGGTAGAGCAAATCCTCTTAGAGACGAAAGAGAATTCCTATGATTTGGTGGCAATTGGGGCTAGCGGACACCACCGTGGCTTTTTACTCATCAACATAGGCTCTACAAGTCAAAAATTAGCCAGGAAACTGGAAACATCCTTCCTGGTCGTCAGGAAAGTTCCTGAAAAAATCAACAAAGTGCTCATTTGTACGGCTGCAGAAGAGCCGTCCTTAGAGACCCTCAACACCGCTGCCCAAATGCTAAAGCGATTAGATGCAGAGCTTGCCGTTCTCCATGTTATGTCTCAAGTTGCCCTAAAACCAGATAGCCCCATCCAAGACCTTCTGGATACTGCGGAAACCGCAATATCTCGAGGAACACGTGAAGGGAAACACCTTCAAACTGCTATGCAAATCTTAAAGGAATATGGTATTACGAGCAAGATCAACCCAATCTTAAGGCATGGATTAGTAGTGGATGAGGTATTAGAAGAGATCAAAGAGGGGAATTACGATCTCCTTGTGGTGGGCGCTCACCATCAACCCGGGAGAAGTAAGTGGCTCGAGATGTTGCTAGATGATGTGACCGATCAGCTATTAAGAGACGCTACGTGCTCAGTAATGGTCATTTGAAGGATATAAATTCTTCTGGATGGGGGAAACTCAAACATCACTACTCAAAAATCTTTCAATGAGATACATTGGGGATTATTGATGTTTTGCACCATCCAATCAAGTAGATCGTCTAAAACCCCTAGAATCAAATATTTCAAAAGGCGATACCGTCGTATTATCTCATTCTTCCTTTTTGTTCTGATTACCCTTACGATTTGGGAAATCATCCTACCTCATCTCGGTTTGAGGGGATGGACTAAACATACGAGAACAAAACGCTTGAAGACAATCGGCATGAAATTCCGGAATTTGGCTATTGACATGGGGGGTTTATGGATCAAAGTCGGTCAATTCCTTTCCTCCCGTTTAGATTTGCTCCCCCCCGAAATCATTGATGAGTTATCCGGATTACAGGATGAAGTCCCAGAAGAAGAGTTTAACGATATCAAAAAGGTTGTAGAAGAGGAATTCGGAGTTCCTATCACAGAAAAATTTGTCGAATTTCAGGAGAGAGCCGAGGCTGCTGCCTCCCTTGGGCAAGTTCACCAGGCTAAAGTTTATTTACAAAAAAAGAACCATAATGATAATAATTCCCAAAACGAAATTGTAAATGTAGTGGTCAAGGTTCAAAGACCTGATATCGAGAAAGTGCTGGAAATAGATTTATCTGCTTTAAAAACTGTCGGGGGATGGTTACAAAAGTATCGCCCCATTCGCGAACGTGCGGATATCCCTGCACTCTTATCTGAATTTTCGTGTATCCTTTATGCAGAAATTGACTACATTGCAGAAGGTCACAATGCCGAAACCTTTGCTCAAAACTTTCAAAACAGACCGGATATTCGCATTCCCAAGGTTATTTGGACACACACAACAAAGCGCGTTCTTACGTTGGAGGACGTAAGGGCTATCAAGATCACCGATTACGATGCGATAACCCAAGCAGGGATCGATCGTGCCGAGGTTGCCAATAAATTAATTGATATCTACCTCAAGCAGATTTTTGAGGATGGGTTTTTTCATGCTGACCCCCACCCTGGGAACCTCTTCGTTTCACCCAAGAACTCTGCATTTCAGGGAAAAACAAAAGCCAATCCTCTTTTAGAAGCGGATTTTACTCAAACAGAGTGGCAATTGACCTTTGTTGATTTTGGAATGGTCGGTCGAGTAACTCCGCGCATGATGGAAGGTATGTCCGAGATGCTCATTGCTTTCGGTACGCGGGACGTTCACCGATTGACCCATGCCTACCAATTAATGGGAGTGTTGCTACCCAATGCGGACATTGCGAAAATCGAGGCTGCCGAGGCAAAGGCATTTGAGCGATTCTGGGGAAAATCCATGAAAGAATTGCGACATATCAGCCTTCATGAAATTCATGAGTTCGCAAGAGAATTTCGAGATCTCATCTATGCTATGCCATTTCAGATACCACAAGATATGTTATTGCTCGGACGAGCATTGGGCATTCTTGCGGGAATGTGCACAGGACTGAACCCGGAGTTCAATGTTTGGGAAAGACTCGTGCCATATGCCCAAAAGTTAATCGAAAAAGAAGCTACTAGACGTTACCAAAAGTGGTTTGAAGAGGTAATCAACCTGTTACAACAATTACTAACCTACCCGGGACGAGTAAATGCCTTGTTGTATCGAATGGAAAAGGGGGAACTTGAAATGAAGACACCCCAATTAGAAACTCGGATTGATGCACTTGAGACATCTATAAACCGCCTTGCAGGTGGTGCAATATTTGCTGCTTTCCTCATCAGCGGCATTCAACTGCTTTCAGCAGGTCAAGCGACCTTTGCGATTCCTTTATTATCTGCCGCATGCTTAACCCTGCTATGGTTGATATTCGCAGGTAGGCGACATTGACCGCGTCTGTAAATCATTGAACTTTTATATAACCCCCGATCACGCAGGGTCATTCGAGACACTCAATTGATTACGAAGCCCATTAGACACGAAGATTAATTGATAACATTCAGTTTCTCAACCATAAAACCTGAATAATCCTTGAGAATCAACGAATTAGGCAGTCTTGGAATGAACCGCAGGGCTTCATTGCGAGTAGTTTATAAAGAAGAATTCCTCTATAATCAACAAAGGGGTTATAAGTGAGAAAAATCGTTCCCATGATTCTTTCGTTATTGTTCTTCACCCTTATTCACGAAGGATTTCACATTTTAGTTGCATTAATTATCGGGGAGTATGAAGGTTTTCATATAAAGCCCATCGGATTTGAAGTCCTTACCAAGACACCTGTCAATCAGCGGCAAGGTATACAATGGGCATTCTTTTCAGGTGTGAGCAACCTCGTAACAATCCTCATTGGTTATATTCTCTTTGCTTTTTCAAAGAAATTTGCACGCATAAATGTCACCATTGTCCGAAACACATCATATTTTTCAACTGTATTTTTCCTTTCCTTAGATCCGTTAAATTTATCTATCGGACCGTTTATTTACGGCGGAGATATATTCGGAATAGCGACTGGGCTGAACATTCACCCATATTGGTTGCAAATGTTCTTTTTTGGAATTTTTCTAATCCATCGAGAATTGATAGCCCAACAGGTACTTCCCTCTTATGGGGTAAATGCAAATCTATTCCTTTGGAGACCATGGTTACCAAAGAAACTCTTCCAAAACCATTGTTTCCAAATCAAAGATTAAGATATCTAAGGAACTACATAACATAGACTATACCTATCGTAAAACACATTACGGGTTAACAAGAAAAATCCCCTTCATACCCGCGTCATAGTGCACCCCATCCTGCTCAAAACATCCCATCTCCCATTCACCGATCATGTTCTTGGTTACAATAAATTTGATCATCGCAGAATCATCTATCTGAGATAACACAAGCATAAATCCGCTATGTTCCTCATGTTCTTCACTCAATGATGGGGGCTTACCTCGCAAATAGGTGACTTGTGGCTTTATGCCCCCAGTCTTAAACATATCCGTTTTATAACCTCTTGGACGTTGATTTACTTTTACGACCTCTTGACCAAACATAACCTCATGAGATAACTTCCCTTTATTGATGAACTCAAGGATCACCTCTTGCCCGACTCTTGCTTCAATAGTGCTTGGTATAAAGGAATATTCATTCATTTCGATGGTATAACGCACTTGTTCTGGGGTTGATCGACTGCAAGCAGTCAACACAAACAAACCAATCAAAAATTTGGTCAACAAAAAGTAAAATTTTTTCATTCAACAAATCCTATAAATTAGATTGTTATTATCATTATTATAATCCGATACTCGATAAAGCTCATTAGAATGTTTTAAGAAATAGGTTATTGACTTTTGTTTAAAAATTTTATATTATGTTCATAGTGTAATCTATTGTTTTATTAGATAAACAAAATATATGGGTACGTTGCTCTTCTTATCCCTCAAGTCCGTTTTCCCTCGAATGATGGATATGACACGTGTATGCCATGAATGATTACACGATCGAAATACTCGATGTATCACTCGATGTCATCGAGTGTATGATGGGGGGAAATTCAGGGTATTACCGTGCTAGCGAAATCGCTCGTTTACTAAATATCAATCGAAGCCGCGTTTTTCGAATCTTGAAAACCCTAGAAATACGCGGCTATGTTGACTTTGATCCCCAAACGCAAGGTTATCGTTTAGGGTTGAAATTCCTCACAATTAGCGAAAGCGTTCGTGAACGACTTGACTTACGACGAGAATCTCAAGATGTACTGTTTGAATTGGCTCAAAAAACCGGCGATGTTGCCCATTTATTGGTTCTCTTTGGACAAAGCGCCGTTTGCATTGACCGTTATCAAGGTGAAAACATGCTTCAAGTTGCAGCACCGATTGGTGTACCTCTTCCGCTTTACATTGGCGCTTCGCCAAAGATATTGCTAGCCCACCTTCCCTCAAAAGAGCGAGAGCATATTATTGAAAATCTCGAATTAAGACCGTTCACCCCCTATACAATCACCGATAAAGATGAGTTAAGAAGATGCTTGGAACAAATCCGCAAACAAGGATATGCCATTGACGAGCAAGATTACGAAAAGGGCGTTTATGCGATTGGCGCCCCAGTTCGCGATCATACCGGTCGAGTTGTTGCTGGGATCACCGTTACAGTGCCTGAGGTACGTTATGATGCTCAACGAAGGGACAAAATAATTCAAATGGTTGTCGAAGCAGCGAAAAAAGTCTCCTCTAGGTTGGGTTATATCGAGACATGAACAAGGTTTTAGGCGATCAATAATCTTACCAAGAAAAATTTCTGGATACATAAAATGCCCTTTTGGATAAAAAAAAGCAACCATAAACGATTTCGAATTCTCTTTGCCACTGACATTCACGGCTCTGAACCAACATTTCGTAAATTTATAAACGCAGCGAAAATTTATCAAGTTGATGCGTTGATTTTGGGGGGAGATATAACTGGAAAATTGCTCGTTCCCATCATTGATGTAGGAAATAAAACTTATCGTGCTACCCTTCAAAGCAACCTCTATACATTGCAAGAAATGGACGTTAAGGACTTTGTGGCGAAACTGGCAAAAATGGGGTATTACGATGCAATTATGGGAGAGGAGGAATACCTTTATTTTATAGAAAACCCTCGAGAGGTTGAAAAATTATACCGTTCAAAAGCCAGAGAACGTTTGATTTCATGGATACACTTAGCTGAAGAACGATTAGCTGTTCTAAAGATTCGATGCTATATCACGGGTGGAAACGATGATCCACCGGATGTATTAGATGTTTTGCAAAATGAAGCAAAAGAATATGTAGTCCCATGCGAAGGAAAAACTTACTACCTAAACAAAGACGAATATAGTTTGGTTAGCCTAGGGCAAAGCAATCCAACTCCATGGCACACCCCACGCGAAGTAGAAGAGGAGGAGCTCGTTCGACTGATCGAAGAAGCGATTCGAGATATAAGGGATTTTTCAAAAACTATTTTTAACTTCCATGCCCCTCCTATTGACAGCGGGTTAGATACATGCCCAAAATTGGACACTTCTACCGAACCCCCAACCGTCATAACTTCTGGTGGAGAACCAGTGTTGTATGGTGCTGGAAGTATAGCCGTTCGACAAGCAATTGAACGTTATCAGCCGTTACTCTCACTCCATGGTCATATTCACGAGTCACGTGGCGTTATCAAGATTGGGAGGACGACGGCCATAAACCCTGGTAGTGAGTACGGAGAAGGTATATTACGTGGTGTGATTGTGACCTTAGTAAACGATAGGGTAGAAAGCACACAAATGACTTCAGGCTAAGTTCAGACTAGGAAGTAAGAATGGTAAAGTTTTATGACCTCAGCCATAAAATTGAAAATGGTATGACCTATTTTCCTGGCGACCCTATTCCACAAATTCAAACTGCTCAAGAAGTACAACCACCATGGAAGGTCTCTGAAATACGATTGGGTAGCCACAGTGGTACACATATTGATGCACCTTCTCATTACATAATGGGAGGTAAAACTATTGATCAATATCCCTTAAACCGCTTTATTCGAAAGGGAGTAGTCACTCCTTTGATTAATTTAGCCAATGAAGAACCTATTCAACCTCAACACCTTTCCGAATCAATAAACTTGATACCACGCGGAGGTGCAATATTAATAAGAACAGATTGGGATAAATTTTGGAATACGGAACATTACCTTTCTCACCCTTATTTGAGTTCAGCAGCAGTTGAGGCGATAGCATCTTCAGGCATCGGAATCGTTGGGATTGACACACTTAATATTGACTCTACTATCAAAGGCAACGATCATGCTCATCACATTTTGCTGAACCAAGATATCTTAATTATCGAAAATTTGACAGGGTTATCTCAACTCAAACCCAATTTTATTTATCGCTTTTTCTTCATCCCTTTACCATTTATTGGTCTTGATGGCTCACCGATCCGGGCATTCGCCAAAGAAGAAACAGGATAAAACATAACAGTAATCAAAATTAATTCATAATCAAATGAAAAATGAGGAGGAACTATGACTGAAAAAACATCCTCAATGGAACGGCCACAAGTCTTTGTACGCAAGGCAAGTGGTCTTGTCCGAACTGCAGGTGTATGGGACGTCCTGGCTTACAATATCAACTTCACCAGTATCGGATTGCTCTTGGCATTTCTAATCATGCTTGGACCCGCATTTTACCCTGGTTTGGATATGCGCTTGAGCACGATCATTTGTGTAATTTTACTTATTCCCTTATCGCTAGTATTTGGATACCTTGCTTCGACTATGCCACGATCTGGCGGCGATTATGTTTATGTTAGCCGTGTCCTAGGTCCAGCATGGGGCATGATGTCGAATTTTAATATGACCATGTGGTGGTTTTTCTACGGTGGCGTCCCTTCTGCATTCCTAGCACTCTATGGTCTTGCGCCGTTCTTTCGCACTATGGGTATCTTCACTGGGAATCTTGGTTTGATTGATGTTGGCAACTGGTTTGCCAGCCCAATTGGTATGTTTATCTTTGGCGCTTTGTTGATCTCCCTCTTGGTATTTATCTTCTCATTGGGTCTGAAAAAATTCTTTGTCATACAAAATACACTCATCATTTTTGCCACAATCAGTACGCTATTGAGCATTATTGTCTTTATTGGCAAAGATTTCCAAGAGGTTACTGCAGCATTTAACCGTTACGTTGGTCCGCTCGCCGGCAAGGAGGATCTCGCTAACTACATTCTCATAACAGCCAAAGAAAACGGGTTTGCTCTCTCGCCATTTTCATGGCGAAATACCCTTTTGGCTATGACATGGATCTACCTCAACCTGGCCTTCATGTCTTCATCAGCATATATCGGAAGTGAGGTGAAGGATGCTCGCCGCTTACAACTTTGGTCCATGCCAGTCACAGTTCTATTGGTCGGGTTGGGGGTACTCATCACTGTGACGCTCATCGGCAATGTGTTTGGATATGAATTTTTAGGCGCTCTCTCATGGGTAGACCCAGCAGAACTTGGTATGACCTCAACACCGATCTATACCGAACTTGCCTCATATGTGAGTGGAAACTTCATCATAGCATTCTTAATCACTTTTGGCTTTATATTTTGGAGTTATGCTTGGCTCCCAGGGCAGATCCTCAATGGTTCACGTAATATTCTGGCTTATGCCATTGATGGATTATTCCCTACTTGGTTCCGGCAAGTTCACCCCAAATTGCATACTCCTGTACCAGCGTTGCTGACGATGGGGATCATGAGCATCCTTGCATTAGCAATTTATGTATTTACTCCTTACTTTGCTACACTGGTTGGCATATTTGGTTACATCTTGAGTTTTACCCTAATCTCCATATCCGCAATTTTGTTACCTTATCGGTTGCCCGATGTTTTTGAGACCTCTGCAGTCAACCAACGTCTGGGTAAAATCCCAGTCATATCCATAATTGGTGCACTCAGTGTAATTTCCTGCATTATCATGGCTTGGGCATTCTTGAACGATCCCATGTCAGGCTTGACTCCAGTGATGATTGCGTTTAACATCGTTGTCTTTCTCAGTGGTCTTGTTGTCTATTACATTGCAAAATGGATTCAATCTCGACGAGGTGTAGATGTCTCATTGAGTTACAAAGAACTACCTTCAGAATAGTTGCACTTTTACGCTGGTCACCAAATATTGGAATATAACAAAACAACTATATTAGGAGATGCCTATGGATAAAAAAGAATTTCTTGGGAGAGATTTTCTAACCCTGATGGATTACACACGTGATGAAATTCTCTTTATATTAGATACAGCAGCCGATTTGAAAGAAAAATTGCGGCGTGGCGAACCTCATGAATACCTCAAAGGGCGCACGGCGATGATGATCTTTGAAAAACCTTCTACTCGCACGCGTGTATCTTTTCAGGCTGCCTGTGCGCACCTCGGGATGCAATCCTTCTACACAATGCCCGAGCAATTGCAAATGAAACGCGGTGAACCCATCAAAGACACTGCACGGGTGATTGACCGCTACTGTAATGTCCTCTTCATGCGCACATTCGAACAAGAAATCGTCGAAGAATTCGCACATTATATGAAAAACCCGGTGATCAATGCACTAACTGATTTAACCCATCCTTGCCAAGCCATGGCAGACCTTTTGACCATCCGCGAGAATAAAGGGCGAATAGAGGGCATTAAACTTGCCTACGCTGGGGATGTTTGGAATGTTTGTCATTCACTGATGGTGGCAGGTTCGATCTTCGGTATGAACGTCTATGTTGCCCGTCCAGCAGGCTATGAACCCCATGAACGCATCATGAAGTTTGTCAACGAAAACGCACCGAAAAGCGGCGCAACGATCTGCCTGACGGAAAGTTTGGAAGAAGCCGTAAAGGACGCTGATGTAGTATACGCCAACACTTGGCACTCCATGGGAGGTCCGGAGAAGAGCAAGGAACAGCGGATAAAGGACTTTGCACCTTTTCAAATCAACCCAGAAGTCATGAAATGGGCAAAGCCGGATGCTATCTTCATGCACTGTTTGCCGGGGTATCGCGGCGAAGAAATGACCGATGAGGTCATTGAAGGACTGCAATCCAGGGTCTTCGATGAGGCAGAAAACCGCATGCACACGGAAAAAGCAATTCTTTATCTCATTCTACAATAGGATTACCCATTCAGTAGTTGATCGAGACTACCTTTAGGAGGTGTTTACGCGGTTTATAAAGTTATCTTATCCCAATCCAATACCAACCTCTCCTTCGATGCCAGCATCAAATGGGCAATTTATTATCGAAAGATACACTTGTATAGGTCAAAAAGGGATAGTTCATTCCAAAGATTTACTTCCCAATAGGCTTGTCCGAATGCTGAGAACATCTGCGATCGAAAAACTTATCTAATCATTCCTAGTGGAAATAGAAGGCTCAGACAATGAAAAAAACGTGTCAATCTAATGTGGGAAGGTATTGAGGTGGTTTGTTGCTTGTAGTGCGAGGGGTGGATGCGCCTTGGTGTCAAGTATTTTTCAGCAGGAGATTCAACTTATATAGTGAGTAAGGAGGAAAAAATGACACAGTCAAATCTACAAAATCCAACTGGAAGCAAAGCCGGTCCTGTCGAATATAAGAAGAGAGGGATGGCAACTGTCTTTGGAGCCCCAATCTCCTGGGTGGCACTCTTCGGTGCATTAATGGGCGTAACTGCTTTGGTTCCCATGATCTTCTATATTTTCGGCGGTGGCTTCATTTCTGCTGGGATGGCGATTTTCGGACCCATTACCGGGTTGGTGCTTGGTCCATGGGCTGGTCTGATAGCAGGACTCGTTGGCGGCATCATCGGTATGTTTCTCTCTCCCGCCTCGTTCCCGCTCGGGATCATTGACGCATTTCTCTCCGGTGCTTTCATCCCACTCTCATGGGGGCTGACCATTCGCAGGTATCACAAGATATTGATTGTATGGTGGGTTTTATGGTTAATCATTGTGAATGTTTACCCCTACTATATTCCAGGTAGCGCTGGAGGATATGGCGCTCCAACCCAACCGGGGTATTTCCTGAGCTGGTCTTGGTCTTATGTAGGTATTGTGCTGTTTTTAATCCTGGGTCTTAAATTTGTGCCCAAATGGGTTGAAGAAGGCGCCTCGCCCGTGATGATGTTCATCGGTCTACTACTCATGAACTTCTTTGGAAACACATGTTGGATGCTCCCCTGGAAAATTATTTACTTCTCTATCCTAAAATTCCCTGCGGATACCGTGATGGCTGATAACATCATCTCTTGGTGGGCGTATACGGCACCTATGGTGATTGCGGGTACGATTGTCGCCCAAGTAACTATAACCGCCATGCGACGGGGTGGTCTGCGTCAAGCCTCGGGTGGCATGGTCTAGACCAAGAACAGCAATTAGAGCAACAGGAGGTTGAATATGTCCGAGAAATTACCGAGCGAACAAAAACCCAATTACCTTATTTTAGGGCTAGGTTGGTTGGGTGGCGCCTTGATTGTCCTTGGGGCTACGCGCTGGGCAACCGGTATTTGGTCCCCCGAGGCAGCCGAATACGCAGGTCCTGCAAATACCACCACTTCCATTGTGCTCATCATCGTGGGTGTAGTCTTCGTCATTGCCTGGGCTGCACTAAGGAAGCGTACGTAATTGGGTTTAACTAACTATAACCCTGCTAAGTTGAACTTGACACGACATTTTAGGTTCATTGGGCAACGAAGGTTTTACTTATAAAGATGCGCATCCACCCCTTAAACTTTTCCTGGGAGAAAACCAATGAGTGAATATGTCATTGAAGTCAGAAATTTGACCTTCACCTACCCAGGGGGTGCTACCGCTTTGAGAAATGTTTCCTTCAATGTGAGAAAAGGGGAATACCTAGTCATAATGGGACCAAACGGAGCAGGTAAAACCACGCTCTGTCTCTTTTTAAATGGTGTGATACCCAATGTTACTGGTGGTACTGTGGAAGGTTCGGTTCGGGTTATGGGGAAAAATACCTTCGAACACCACGTCTATGAATTGGCATTAAATGTTGGGATGGTACTACAAGACCCTGAGGCTCAACTCTTTGCCTCTGATGTACGTTCCGAAGTAGCATTTGCTGCTGAAAACTTAGGGCTCAGAAGAGAAGAAATCCTCCAACGCATTGCTTGGGCATTACGAACCGTCCGACTAGAAGGCATGGAACAACGTACACCTCGGCAACTCTCCGGTGGGCAAAAGCAACGCTTGGCTATTGCAGCAGCCCTCGTTATGCGCCCAGATATTCTCGTTCTGGACGAACCCACTTCTCAACTCGATCCCATCGGTACCACTGAAGTTTTCTCAGTTTTACAACGGCTCAACCAAGAAATGGGCATGACCGTGGTTCTCTCTAGCCACAATAGCGAAATCATCGCCGAGTATGCTGACCGGATTATCCTCTTGAATAATGGTGAAATCGTTGCCGATGGAACACCCTCAGAAATCTTTTCCAATATTGATTTACTGAAAAAGACGTTTATTAAAATTCCAGATGTTACATTGCTAGAACATAAATTACTAAAGAGACCGGACAATCATTACTACTCCGTAACACTCAATCAGTCCATTGAAAAAATGAGCCAACTCATTGAATGTGGAAAGCTCAAAGTAAATTCAAAATTGGTGCAAGCGGAGACGCAACGAAAACACATTTCAAAGACTCCGCATATTGAGATCCGCAATCTCAATTACGTTTATCCTGGGCTCACCCCATTTCAGGCATTATACGATATCAATATGACGGTTTACCGTGAAGAATTCGTTGCATTGATTGGACAGAATGGGTCCGGTAAAACGACCTTATTGAAGAACATCCTTGGAATATTAAAACCTACCCAAGGTGAGATATATATTGATGGTGTAAACTCGAAGGAAGCCAGCGTAGCAGAATGGTCAAAAAAGATCGGTTTGGTTCTACAGAACCCCGATATCCAATTGTTCCGAATGTCAGCAGCCGAAGAGGTAGCCTTCGGTCTGGAAAAACTTGGTTTACCTCGAGAGGTGATTGAGCAACGCGTCGAACATGCGCTCAAAGCAACTGGTTTATGGGAATACAAAGATGTCTATCCGTTCAAGTTCAGTTTCGGCGATCGAAGAAAACTCGCTGTGGCTGCAGTGGTAGCCATGGAACCGCAGGTTCTCATCTTCGATGAACCTACGACCGGTCAAGACTATAAAGGGCGATATGAATTGGTTGAAATCGCCCGCCAACTGAATGAACAAGGTACTACGGTCATCATGGTAACTCATGATATGGATTTGGTTGCTAAATACGCTGAGAGAGTCTTCGTGATGGGGCAGGGTAGATTGTTGTTAGAAGGTCCAACTTCTGAGGTTTTCAACCAGAGCGAGATACTTGCTTCCACGTTTCTTGCTCCTCCACAAATATCACTACTGGCTCAAAATTTGAGCAAATATCATGTTCCTTCCACTGTGCTCACAGTTGATGAAATGTGCACAGTATTCAGTGAGACTTTCTAGGAGAGCACCATGGACCTTTTACAATATTCAAACATTGACACCTTCATCCACCGCCTCAACCCGGTTGTTAAATTACTGCTCATTGCCTGTTTTTGGCTCATTGCCTTCATTGCCTTCAATCTTGTCATTTTGCTTTTCCTAACGGCTATTTCGGCTGTGCTCTGGTTAGTAGCACGCATGCCATTGAAGGGATTTGGAAGATTGGCTGTGCTTCTTTCCATCGTCTTTCTCGTCTTTTGCACCGTCAATGGATTCATGTACTATGCAGGTGAGACGCCCCTCTTTACTCTGTTCGGAAGGTGGGACTTCACTCTCGAAGGGCTCATCTTTGGGCTCACCATATCTTCGAAAGTGTTAGCAGTAGTCTCCGTAGTCCCTTTATTAACAATGACCACACCTCTTGCACGCTTTATGGCAGGCTTGGCTCGCATCAAGTTACCTTATAAGTTCATCTTTATCTTGGGTACCGCCATTCGTCTGACGCCATTGGTTGAAGAGACCTACCGAGATATCCTCGATGCTCAAAAGTTACGAGGTCACGATATAACCAAAATGAACCTATATCAGAAAATAAAAGAGGGTTATCTACCCGTATTTGTGCCTTTGATCCTTTCCCTCCTTCGGAGGGCTTCAGAATTGGATGTCGCTATTGAGTCACGCGGCTTTGGTGCACCTGTAAAACGTACTTACGTAGAAGACCTATCCATGAAACCAAGGGATTGGATTACCGGTGTCCTGATCATCTTGGGTACAGTGGGCATTATCACATTCATGTACACCTTTGGAATGTCCACCCCTATGGGACTATTACCGGAATTCCCCAAGTAAATCACATTCACATGAGCCCTTCTTATCATCGAGTAACACGGATGATCGGGACATTCAATTAGAGAATGGTTTAATTGTTCATTCAGGATGGTATAAACGATGATGATAACAACAATACCTGAATTCCAATTTTCATTAACAACGCGGATTCGCTTTGGGATCAATTGCATTAAGAGTTTAGGGAAGGAATTGAGAGAACAAAATATTCAAAAGATATTAATCATTACAGACCCGGGCATTGTTCGAGCAGGGATAATCCAAATAGCCATCGATTCCATCTCATCCAATGGAATTCATCACATTCTTTATCAAGAAGTTTCTCCTAATCCTACCTCTGAAAACGCCGAAACAGCAGGACAAATTGCTCGAAAGGAACATTGTGAGGCAATCGTCGCTCTTGGTGGTGGTAGTGCAATAGATGCTGCCAAAGGCGCTGCAATCATTGCCACAAGCAATGGACGCATATCGGAATACGAAGGATGGGATGTTATCCAAACGAGACCTCTACCAATCATCGCTATTCCAACGACGGCAGGAACGGGCAGTGAAGTCAGTTACTGGGCAGTGATCACTAGCCCGATGGAACATCGAAAAATGCTCATCGGTAGCCAGAAGATCGCACCACGTTTAGCCTTACTCGATCCAACTCTAACCTACTCCCTACCACCCGACCTGACGGCTTATACTGGTATTGACGCATTAACTCATGCGATTGAGGCATATACTTCCACCATGAGTAATCCTATCTCCGATATCTTTGCCTTAGCAGCCATCGAAAGAATCGGTAGGTTTTTACTTAAAGCAATTGAATCACCATGTGATGAAATGGCTCGATCCAATATGCTTTTGGCAAGCACCATGGCAGCCGCCTCTTTCAATAGTGCCGACTTAGGTGCGGTTCACTGCATCAGCGAAGCACTTGGCGGAATGTACGATATACACCATGGATTAGCCAACGCAATCGCTCTTGTTGCAGTCATGGAATATAATGCACCTGCAGTACCTGATAAATTTCAACAAATCGCTTCCGCTCTAGGTGCGATGGATGGAGATGCAGTGGAGGCAGTGACTCATCTAATGAAGCCTATCAAAATACCCAAACTTCGCGAAATAGGCGTGCGCCAAGAGGATTTGCCTTCCATCGCTCGACTTGCAGGACAGAATATTTCTGTGCCAAGTAATCCACGGGTTATCCAAGAGGAAGATTTCTTACAACTCTTATCATCCATTTATTGAACAGAGAATCTTCTATAACATGTTCAAATTAGAAAGGAAAGGAATTTGAAAAATTATGCAAGGATATGTAACCTCAAGTTACGGAAAATTAAAAAGAGTGCTACTGTGTCAACCGAGTTATTTCCAATTAGAGCCCGTCAATGAGACTGCAAAAGCCTACCTTGCTAAAGGTGAACAAGCAGATATCGAACGTGTTCGAAACGAACACCAGAACTTAGCAGACGCCATCCGTGAGGCTGGTGTCGAAGTCATATGGGTAGAACCAGACCCGGATTTGAAGTACCAAGTCTTCACACGCGATTTGGGGGCTACTACTGCAAATGGAGTGATATTGGGTAAATTTCTTTGGCCGCTAAGGCATCGAGAAATCGAATTGGCAAAACCTATTATCGAAAAACACGTCCCGATTTGGAAACAAGTCCCGAACCAAGATGGAGTTGTATTTGAAGGGGGAGATTTTATGTACATGGACGATCATCATGTTGCATTAGGAATTGGAGCAAGAACGACTCCATTGGGAGCAAAATACGTAAAGGAGTACCTAGCAGAAATTGATGTTGAGGTAATACCCGTTGAGTTCGATCCAAGATACTGCCACCTAGACATGGTTTTTAACGTTGTCGCAGAGAAGATATGTGTCGCCTGTACTCAAGTACTCCCTGATAACTTTCTAAAAAGATTGAAAAATAATCGGTGGGAAATTATCGAAACCACCCCTCAAGATGTTCTAGCATTATTAGGTAATCTATTTGCCGTAGATGAGGGTGTAGTCATATCACCACGACATAATGAACGCATCAATTCTGCCCTACGAACCCTTGGAGTGAAGATCATCGAGGTGGAGTTAGAAGAATTGCTCAAAGGAGGTGGTGGACCTCACTGTATGACCTTTCCATTACTCAGAGAACCAATTGCGTCATAAATGCTTCTAAAAACAAAACATACATAGATGGTAAGCAAATCCTTTTCTGCCAAAAAGCGGTGAGTTTTGGTTGAAGATCCATTAAAGGTCCTGTGAAAGAACCAAAGTAAAAAACAAATGGTACCTTGGTACTATTGAACAAATCATTGTTCTTTAATTAAATAAAGTTTAAATTACAATTTTTTTTCTAAGAAGAAAGGATGGATACAATGTTGATACGAACGAAGAACAAAAGGCAAATCATGCCATTTATTTTAGCCTTTGTGTTCGTCTTATCGGTACTTTCGACCTCTATTGCCTTTGCAAAACCTAGTGAAACAGTGTGCAATGATTGTCAACCCACACCCAAAAACTGCCCCTTGAATTGCACTTACACCCAAAGTTAATGGAAAAACCATCCGGAGAATTGGCCGGTTGAAACCATCACCATAGGTGGTGTGACATACGGTAAGGCAGAAGCGTTAGCCATTCTGAACACCTCACCGGGAGGAGACGCAACTTATATCCTTGCTCACCAGTTGATTGTAGCAAAACTCAATATCGCCAAAGGTGCGGTTGCTGGTCCGAATATGAAACAGGTGATTCAAAGAGCAGATAATTGGTTGAAGAAAAACCCTCTAGGTAGCAAGCCTTCGGGGACAGCACGTAATCAGGGCACAAAATACGCCGATCTCCTTGCAAAATGGAACGAAGGCGTGATTGGACCAGGTCACTGTGAAGAGTGAAGAAATCCACTATCGTGGATAATAACCAGGTCTTTTAACAACGAATTGCGAGATTCCCGGCGTATTCTATAACGCGGGAATCTCACCGATCCAACAAACATCTGAACAAATTTCAAGTAAACTTTGGGTGGAATTAATGAAGTTTCGATAATCACCAATCCATTATTTACATGCAGATAGTTTTTAGTAGAAAGGACGGTGGGTTATAAAGTAATTTTCATCCCGAGAAGTAAGGAAGAATTTTAGACATTTCTAATCAAGTAATCATAGGGAGGGAATCCGATGTCCAGCAAAATATCCCGACGTGAATTTTTGAAAATCAGCGGAATGACACTAGGTAGTTTAGCCTTGGATAGTATCTTCGCTCAATCCAAGCCAACGAAACCGAACTTCCTCATCATCATGAGTGACGATCAACGATATGACACCATGGAGTATATGCCCTGTACAAAGGCGCGTATCTTTAATGATGGGGTGACCTTCACCAATGCCTTTTGTACAACTCCACTTTGCGCTCCAAGCCGTGTAAGCCTCCTCACAGGCATGTATGCACACAATCACGGAGTTCACAACAACGGGGATAGATACACTGCCACTACATTCGTAGAACGATTACGGTCAAATAAATACCTCACAGGACAGGTTGGGAAATATGTGAATGGCTACAAGCAAAAACTGCCAGAATTTGATATGTGGGCTGTGCCCATTTCAGGAGGTTATTATAACCCGACATTTAACTTTAACGGCTCCCAAGTTGAACATTCCGGTTATATCACCCATATTCTCCGAGATTATGCTATCCAATTTCTCGAACAAGCCATACAAAAGAATCGCCCATTCTTGCTGCTCCTCTGGTTTATTCACCACACTTACCTGCCGATCCAGCCCCTGGGGATGAACAACTTTACCTCGACTTACTCTCCATCGTCCACCGAACTTCAACGAAGCGGATGTAACTGATAAACCCTTATGGTTGCAAAACAATAAACAACAACTTAACGAAGACGAGATCAAAGAAATCGACCAATCTCGTCTGAGACAGATTCAATGTCTCAACTCCATGGATCAGTGTATAGATAACGTGCTCCTTTTTTTAGAAGCACACAACAAACTGAATAACACCATGGTTGTATATCTAACAGATAACGGATATTTCTGGGGCGAACATCGGTTAAATTCAAAAAATCGAGTTTATGAACCTGCACAGAGAATACCTTTTGGCATTCGTTATCCCCCTCTCATCCCACAACCTTATATAGAAAGTAGACTTGTGGCAAACATTGATGGTGCCCCAACTATTTATAAATTAGCAGGGATACCCATGCCCACTGGGATCAATGGACTGCCTCTGATTCCATTGTTCACTGGCTCTCAGCAATGGCGCAGTGACATCCTGTTCGAAGGATGGCCAAATAACCCCTACGCTGCGGTTCGTACCAATCGCTATGTTTACGTAGAAACGGAAAACGACCTCTCTGAACTATATGACCTCAAACTCGATCCTTACCAATTGAACAATAAGATCAATGACTCGAAATATGCCAATGTCATCACCAGCCTTCAATCGCGCCTGGCAAAATTGAGGATTGCATAAGGACAATCTCCTAAGCCGTTGCTGTTCAATGAAATGAGCGGAATATGTCATCGCTTTCCGCTCATTTCGTTTTTCTTCAGATTTCGTTTCCCATCGGGAATCTTCAACCCATTCACATGAGAAAGATGTGAATATTTTATTCCAGTGAAAGCCGATGCATGATTAACGCAGGTGATTTCTTCTGGCGGAGAAGCCTTGCCATTGTTTCCATATACGGAGTAATATGAGTGAAAAACGCTCTATGCCCCTCACATAGATAATTCAAACCGGGCTCTCCATCTGGTGTATAAATAAAGCGATCCTTTGGACATCCGCCGTTACAGGCAAAACGGACAGGGCACTTTTTGCACATCCCTGGAAGCATATCTTGCTTATCTCTACCAAACTGACGTTGCTTTTTTGACATCATCAACTTGCTCATTTCAGTATCCAAGATGTTGCCAAGCAAATATGCCTCATCCACGAAATGATCGCAGGCATACAGATTACCATTATGTTCTAAAACAGGCGCTAAACCACAGGTTTTTTCAAAAACACAAAGCCCTGGATTGCGGTTATACCAAACACCCAGCGCAGAGTCGAAAATTTGCACAAAGACCTTGCCAATATCATACCTGATCCATTCATCAAAAATATCTATCAAAAACTTCCCATAGGCTACTGAAGATACCGACCGATCAGATATGTTAGATAGGTCATATCCATGCGTCTTTCTCTGGCATTCCACAATGGGAATGAATTGAATAAATTTGCACTCAACCTCATCTCGAAAAAAACGGTACACCTCTAAGGGGTAATGTACGTTCGCAGAATGTACGCAAGCCAAGATATTGAACTCAACTTGATATGTCTTCAGAATCTCCAAGCCACTAATTACTCGATCGAAGGTTGGATGTCCTCCCTTGTTTTTCCGATAGGCATTGTGCATTTCTGGTGGTCCATCGAGGCTAAGACCCACTAAAAAATGGTTTTGATGAAAAAATCTTCCCCAATCATCATTTAACAGAGTTCCATTGGTTTGAAGGCAATTTTGAATGACCTTTCCTCGTTCAGCATAGCGCTTCTGAAGTTCTACAACCCGATGAAAGAAATCTAAACCCATCAACAAAGGTTCACCACCTTGCCAATAAAATGTAACTACCGAGGTTCCGTGTACTTGGACGTATTGTCGGACGAATGCATCGAGCACCTCATCAGACATGTAATAAGTACTTCCGGGAAAGAGATCTACCTTGCAAAGATAATAACAATATGCACAATTCAAATTACAAATTGCGCCTCTTGGTTTCGCTATCACATTGAGGGGTAGCATTCGATTACCTTTCCCTTTACCCATTGACACAAGCCATTCTCCCCTAAATAAAAAATACTGATTTCAATCATTGTATCATGGAAGAATGAGTATGCTCATTCAAAATGTTTCAACATAAAACAGGAGATACAGAAAATAAAATTTTTCTGCAAAGCCATTTGAAATTTAATATTATCCTTACATGCTTTTTATCTTTATTTTATAAACCCACAAAAACCACACAGATATAATGCAAGCAAATTATTTATCAATTTTGATCGGGTTCGTTATGATGATAGTTAATCGGAATCATATGTCAAATGCATCTGAACTAACCAAAGGGGTATTGGTCTCAGATGTGCTTGATTTAGACTATGAGCGAACCATTGATACCCTTGAACACCTCTTCCGTCGAAATGAACTCATCTTAAAATCCACCGCTGAAGGGATTTTTGGACTAAATGCTAAAGGTCACATCAATTTCATGAATCCGACAGCAGAAATAATGCTTGGATACAAAATCGAAGAGGTTGTAGCCAAACACTATCACGAGTTGATCCACCATTCATTACGCGATGGCACTCCTCTATCGAAAGAAGAATGCCCAATTTGCAATACGCTAAAAGATGGACTTTTCCGACACATAGAAGAGGATTTCTTTTGGCGTAAGGATGGCTCATATTTTCCGGTCAATTACAACTGCAATGCAATCATTGTAAACCAACAGATTTCCGGTGTGGTTGTAACTTTTCAAGACATCACTGAACGAATATACATTGAGGAAGCACTGTGGCAAAGGACCTACACTCTTGGCAAACGTGTAAAAGAACTCAACTGTCTATATAATATCTCGACTTTATTGCAAGAAAAAGATAAACCTTTTCCCGAATTGATCCAAAGCATCCTCGACCTCATACCTACTGCCTGGCAGCAACCCGAAGAAGTCTGCGTTCGTATTATGCTTGACGATCAATCCTATCAAACAAAAAACTATCATCCAACCGACCGAGTTCAACAAGTTGAAATCTCTGTAGATGGGGAAAGGTGTGGTCTCATTGAAATTGGCTATTTGCAAACGAGAGTTACATCGGAATTCACTTCTGCTAACGAGGACAGACGACTCATCCAAGCCATTGCGGAGAGGCTTGGTCAAACCATTGCGCGAATTCGAGACGAAGAAAGGCTTAAACAAGCCCTTCAACAAACCGAAAGCCTGCTTGCCCAATCAGAACATTCTGAGCGACTACTACGGGAGGTCATTGATGCCACTCCGGATTGGATTTATGTCAAAGACCTCGACCTTCGCTATGTGTTAGTCAATAAAAGTTATGCATCTTCCTTGGGGTTGCTTCCAGAGGATATGTTGGGGAAAAATGATGATGAACTTGGGATTCCTCAAATGCGAGCCAATGGAATTAATGAGGGCTTTGGATTTCAATCCTTTGAATCCATGGTAATGAAGGGGGAAACATTCCACAACCCCAACATGGTAATAATTTCTCCAGGTAGCTCTAACCAAACAATTGAAGCACATATCCTACCATTAAAAGATTCTCTAGGCGCCATTTACGGGATATTGGGCATCTTTCGGGATGTCACCACACGTGTCGAATGGGAAAACAAACTCCAACAATGGAATGAAGAACTCGAACGAAGGGTTAAAAAGCGAACAGAGGAATTTGAAAAGGAAATCATCGAGCGTAAGAAGGCAGAAAAAGCCATAGCCCAACAAGCCCAAGAACTGGCTCGATCAAATGCAGATCTCGAGCAATTCGCCTATATTGCTTCCCACGACCTTCAAGAGCCCTTACGGATGATCTCTAGTTACCTTCAATTGCTCGAGAGGAGATACAAAGATAAATTAGATAACGATGCACATGAATTCATTGCCTTTGCAGTTGATGGCGCGACACGAATGAAAATCCTCATCAACGACTTGCTCACCTACTCACGCATTGGCACTCATCCCCCAAAATTCAAAATTGTTGATAGCAAAATGGTGCTCCGTCGTGCTTTATCTCATCTTCAATTATCCATCGAGGAGAATCAAGCCGAAATCACAGTAGGCTCATTACCCCAAATTGTTGCAGACGAGATGCAACTAGAGCAACTCTTTCTCAACTTGGTCCATAATGCATTGAAGTTTCGCAGTCATCATCAACCTCAAATCGACATTGGTTGCCGAGAGAAAGAGGAAGAATACGTATTCTGGGTCAAAGACAACGGCATCGGCATAGAACCCCAATTTGCGGATAGAATTTTCATCATTTTTCAACGGTTACATACCATAGATGAGTACCCTGGCACAGGCATTGGATTGGCAATCAGCAAACGCATTGTAGAAAGACATCATGGGCGTATCTGGGTCGAATCTGAACCTGGAAAGGGCTCAACATTTTACTTCACCGTTCCTAAACTTGAACCAAACACTTTATGAAAAACCCTAACTCACTCCAACCAATTGAAATATTGCTCGTAGAAGATAACCCCGGTGACATCCGTCTAACGCAAGAAGCATTAAAAGAAGGTAGGATTCATAATCATTTGAACATCGTAAGAGATGGAATTTCCGCATTAGAATACTTAACCCAAGCCGGTCCATACGCTCACGCTATCCGTCCCGACTTGATCCTGCTCGATTTGAATCTGCCTAAAATGGATGGTAGAGAGGTCTTAGCCAAGATCAAAACCAATCCCAAACTCAAACGGATTCCTGTTGTCATTTTGACCACTTCAAAAAACGAGGAAGATATTTTAAAATCTTATAATTTACATGCCAATTGCTACATTACCAAACCGGTTGACTTAGAGCAATTTTTTGAGGTTATACGGTCCATTGAAGGATTTTGGTTGACCATTGTGAGACTGCCACCGAGAGAGGCATCATGAAAGAAAACATCCGTGTTTTGTTAGTTGAAGATAATCCTGCAGATGTACGTCTAATGTTCGAGTTGATTCAAGAAACCGGGAATAGGGAAATTCTTTTTGACCAGGTCGATCGCATCAGTGGTGTCAAGGAAAAACTGAACCAGGGGGATTATCATGTCATCTTACTTGATCTCTCTCTACCCGATGCCCAAGGCTTGAACACGGTTGAACAGATTTACTCCTTAGCAAGCACCATCCCTATCATTGTGTTGACTGGATTTGAAGATGAGGAATTAGCGATTAACTCGGTCCAAAGAGGTGCCCAAGATTACCTAATCAAAGGTAAAGTAAATGGTGAAATATTGATACGTTCGATGCGCTATGCAATTGAACGCAAGCGAGCAGAAGCCCATCTTCAATTCATGGCTACCCATGACCCCTTAACCCTTTTGCCTAATCGTTCTTTGTTCTTGGATCGGCTGAATCACGCTATTTCCCTTGCCAAGCGTAATAACCAATGCCTGGCTGTTATTTTCCTCGACTTAGATGGTTTTAAAGCAGTCAACGACACTTATGGTCACCAGACCGGAGATCACTTGCTTCAATCAATAGCCGAACGCTTTCGTGAGAATTTGCGTGCCTGCGATACAGTTGCTCGAATGTCCGGTGATGAGTTCGCTTTTATCCTTGAAAACATTGGGAATGCGAACAATGCAGCCATTGTGGCAAAGAAAATCTTGAAAAATACCCGTCGTCCATTCTATCTTGATGGTCATGTAATCCATATCACGACCAGCATTGGCATCAGTATCTACCCACCTGATGGCAATAATGCTCAAGAAATCCTCAGGCTTGCCGACAACGCCATGTACAAAGCCAAACAAAGGGGAAAAAATACTTATCAATTTGCCTCGGAACCTTTGTTTACGAATTCATCAACCTCACTTGGCGAATCGAACCCCATTTTGATTTAGGTGGTCTTTAACTTACTTCATTTTTGCCACTATGGGTAAATATTGGTATTTTATTATTGAACTATGCGTAATACCAGGGTTGATCGGCATGCCCCTCTGGAAATTCATAAAATACATTTTGAGAAATTCATCCCAAACTCCGTTTTTCGAAGAAGAATATACCGGATGACGTACATACGCAGAATACCCGATCGTCGGCGTCCACGGAAAATAAACGGTCAAACCGTGCAGTTTATTGTATTCCATGGTTATGCTTGTGGAAGATACATAACGCAAAACGGCATCTTCAATGGCGCCCTTCAACCTACCGGCTTCATCCTGTACCAAGCCTAGTGAAATCAATTGGGATGCAAAGTCCCATAGATCAATGTAGTAATCCTTTTCGGACAAGCGATTGTCCCCATTGGCATCTACTTTCTGGGATGTCGAACGCGCTATAGCGATTTTCTCCCTTGTAGAATCAATCTGATTCAACAACGTTTCAGCCAACGAATCCAAGGCAATTTTTACTTCATCCATTTCGTCTGTTTGGATGAGAACCATTCCATAAGGTTGACTTACTGTCGCTGAAACCACATCCAAGATAATGTTGGCTAGGTCTACACCCAATGAGTTTGATGTGAAGTTCGGATGGCTAATGTATTCCGGGTAAGAATATGCACTGAACGGAGAAATGGTTGGAAACAGCAAGAGGTAGTTTGCATACTTTCGTAGGTCATAGGCATTTTCAAAAAGACCGGTGAGGCTGGCATCGAGAGAAATCAAATCGAATCTCTGCTCACCGTCATTTGTGATTCTCTTTAGAGCCGAATATACTTCATCCGCCATCAAACGATCACCTTGGTTGGTCTCGTCAAATGAGACTCCGGAAATCCCTCCACCATGGTTTGCAATGGCAAGATAATAATGCTCAGCAGGGAAGTTTCTCTCAACCCATTGGACGAAACTCACCAAGGTCTGAGGGTCACCCATGTTGACTTCACCCATATCCCAACGGTTAATGTGATCAACATATGTATTATCCGGCTGAATAACAAATCGAGTGGCATTGCCTTGCCCATCGCAATAGACCGGATGGCGATCTAAGAGAACCAACACATTCAGAAAATCGTTTAGTTTATCTGCTAGTCTTATTCCCAAAGAATTAATCATCTCCGAATATAAACCGCACAGATTATTATCCCCCGAAAGATATAAAATAACCGTCCATGGTTTTGACTGTCTGATAGGTGGAAGTGGGTTTGTAATCGGAGGCGAGGGAGCAGGCAAGGTTGGGGTAGGAGCCTCTGAATCTTTCAATTCAACGAAGAGGTTATATACATAGTTCCTATCACCCTGCCCATCATAGGAGGATACACGAATATAGTACGTATCATCTCTTTGAATTTCACAAACCACGAAAGAATCTCGAGTGACTCCATCGTCATCGTTCTCGCAGAGAATGCTGTTGCCAGTAGAGTCGTATATTTGCACATAAGAATCGAGGGGCGACCCAAAAACAGCCGAATCGATATCCACTATGGCAAGGTCACCAACAAAGGCTTGGAAACGATATATATCCACATCATCATCCGGGTCAATCGTCATCCCTGTTCGAGGGTTTCCCAGCGAAATTGTGGTCGCATTGGCGAAGGTGTCGTTGGGTTCATCACCCTTCGGAGTTGATGTTTCAATCTCAAACCGGATATCATCGAGCAATACAGTAGTGGGTTTATCACCATTTGTCGTCATTTGAAAAAGCAAACTGACCTGTTGACCATTGAGTGAAACCCAGTCCTCCTCAGTGAGTCGGTAATTCGCATGCCACCAGTAATTTGAATCGAAATCGAAGGCTAAGGCTTCGATTCCATCTAAACAACCAAGGTCTATCAACAGTGTGTTCAAATCCTTTGTATAAATGCCGGCGCAAAGTTGATCAGCGCCACGATGATCCTCCACCCCAAATATATTAACCCAAAATTCGACTTGCGCTCTTGAAGCATAACTAGTCTCGGTATCGCTCGGAAGAGTGAATGGTTGGTATAACTTTTGCTCAAGCGAATTGCCCCCACCCAAACGGACTGCATATTCACCTTGGTTTGGGTTGGCAATCTTGACAACCTCCACGGAAGGTGATGATGTCCATGAGGAAAAGTCGCCCGTCTCGAATCCACCATTCTTCACTAGTTGAGTGCTTTGCGCCGGTCCGGTATCCTGATAAATCCAGAAGACAATGTGATCGATCCACACTCCTTCACCGTTTTCCATGTCTTCATCACTGTGAAAATACCAACCAAGATAAACCTGCGAATAACCAATGAATTCAGACAAATCGAGGTTGAAATACTGAAATTCTCCAGACTGTCCCGTCCAATATTCACCGACGAAGTTTTTTCCATCTGCAGAAACCCCGACAAAAATCCAATCATCTCTCGGTTCGATGTCATAGTACATATAAAATTCCACATTAGCCATTTGCATCCCGCGTAAATCCAAAGGGTTCTTTGTGAGCAACCACGTATCAAGGGTTGGTGGGTAATTTTCTATCTCGGAATCCCGTTTGTCGGTTCCACCGGCTGCAACCCAAACCGAATGGATGCTTGCATTGTAGGTAAAATAAGGATTGTCATCAACCCCCCAATAGACATCACCACCCAATGGTCCATTTTGGTCCAATACGTTCCAACGATTGGAATCGATCACCGCACTTTCATCGAAATCCTCAACCCACGGGGTTGTCCAGTCTTGAGCATCTTGAAATTTGGTTATTTTTTGAGAGGTTAGGTTTGTATCCGACAATTTATAGCGCGCTGGTGTTCCGATTGCACCATTGGTCTCTATGATCGGTTTAGGGTAGTCTCCATGATGACGCGCAATGTGAATATTTTTAGGAGTTTCTGCAACAATTATTTGCTTATTTAGTGATGACTGGAGAGATATTTTTTGGTTATTTGGAGATTTCTCAAAAGGAACTTTTGAGTCGAAGATTCCATTAGCAAAAACAACAAGAAATATCCCAACTCCCAACGTATAAAGGGGAAACCGATATTTCATTGAATATTACTCCTACTGAACTACGATGATAGAATGTACCCAATCAAGTCTTATTTTAACGAAATCCTTCCCCCTACAGACAACAGTTCTTCTGCTGCCTCCAAAGGGATAGGATGTGAGATGAAGGTTCCTTGTCCATATTTAAAACCCAAAGACTTCATTCTGTTCAAATGTTCTTCGGTCTCAATCCCCTTTACAATCACAAGGATTCCTAATCGTCGTGTCAGATGGGAAATTTCCTGAATAATACTTTTTTGTTCACGTTGTTGGCTTAGCATGTTCACTAAGGTATTTTCAATCTTAAGGGCAAATATTGGAAATTTAGAAAGATATGTTAGGGATGAATAACTTGGTTCGAAATCATCAATGAGAATGTCTATTTGCATAGATTTTAATTTTGAGAATATTTCCGTAGCGTATTCTAAATTCTCAATCACACTTCTTTCAATAAACTCAAATCTCAATCTTTTCCATTCACACGGGTCATCTACTTTCAATTGTTCGATCGTCTCAAACAAACGGAATTGAGTTAGGTGCTTCCCGGAAAGATTGATGGTAATGAACATGGAAGCAAAAGATGGGTATTTACTTCGCCAAGCCATCACATGCCGATGTGCCTCTTGCAGAACCCAATGATCAATTTCAAAAATCAGTCCGGTTTCCTCAGCGAGGGGTAAAAATACCGACGGAGAGGCAAGTCCCCGATCGGGATGTTGCCAACGTAATAGGGCTTCAAAACCTATTAGGCGATTGTTATATAACGAAACAATCGGTTGATAATAGATTCGAAATTCCTTTCGATCTAAGGCTTGGCGCAATTCGTTTTCCAAAGTCAAACGTTGAACAATGCGTTGGCGCATGACCGGGTCAAATATCTCATAACGGTTTCTGCCATTTTCCTTGGCAGCATACATAGCAATATCAGCATCACGTAATATGTCTTCTGGACCAGAATAACCTATAGTGCTTATTACAATCCCTATACTCGTCGTAATAAAGACCTCATGCCCCATCAAGTGGAAGGGTGATTTCAATGTATTCAATATCCATTCGGCGATTCGAATGGCAACTTTGATGTCCCGTATATCGTCTAATAAAATAACAAACTCATCTCCTCCAAATCGAGCGACCGTATCCGTTTTTCGCAACCCAGCAACCAACATCTTCCCAACTGCTATCAGCAATTGATCTCCGACAATATGCCCAAGGCTATCATTGATGTTTTTGAAACGATCCAAATCCATGAACAAAACAGCGAATTGATAATCTCTGCGCCTTTTGGTTAGGTCAATGGCGTGTTGCAATCTCTCTATGAAACGAGTGCGATTGGGCAACTCGGTCAATGGGTCATGAAGAGCGTCGTGAAGGAGCTTTTCCTCACCGCGTTTCCGATCGGTAATATCGGTGATAGAGCCAGCCAAACGTGTGACCTCGTTGTTTTCATCTCTATAGGCTAATCCACGACTGAGCACCCAACGATAAGCGCCATTTTTATCTCGAATGCGATGTTCGCTTTCAAAGTGGACAGTCAAGCCCTTGAGATGAGCGGAAATTTGCAATTTCACCTGTTCAAAATCATCAGGATGAATGCGATTGAACCATTCCTCAGGTTGATTCCCTATTTCATCTTCGCCGTATCCCAGAATGCTCTTCCAACGTGGGGAAAAATACATACGATTACTTTTCAAATCCCAGTCCCACAAACCATCATTTGCACCACGTACTGCTAATTCGTAACGTTCCTGGCTCTCGCGCAACGCTGCCTCAATCCTCTTCCGCTCGCTGATCTCGTTCTGTGCCCGTTCATAAAGGCTCGCATTCTCCAATGCAATGGCTGCGTAATCTGCAAGGGAGGTAAGCAATTCCTCATCGCTATCCAAGAACGAAGGCTTTCCACGGCTATTGACAACCGACAATACCCCCAAGGGGGTTCCCTTATAGAGTATAGGCACATGAAGGAGATTATTTACCAAAAAGCCAGTGCTCACTTTGAGTGGAGTTCCACTTTCCTCCCGGTTCATTCGAAGCGGACGTTTTGTTTGGATGACCTTCCCGATGATCGAGTCATTAACCGGTAATCGCATGGTCTTGATCTTGTCTTGATCGATGTTCTTCGTTGCACGCAAATATAATTGTCCACTTTCTCTATCTAAAAGGGCAAGAAACCCCTCTTGGGCACGTGTAATATGGACACCCGCCTCAACTATTCGACGCAATACCTCGTCCAAATCCAATGTAGAGGTGATGCTCTTACCAATTTCAGAGAGAACTTTTAGCCAAGAAATCTGTTCACGCAACCGAGCATTTAATAAATTTTTCTCCCTAGCCAGGCGACTCTCCCGCAAAGCATGTGCAATGGCTCGATCGAGTTCATCTAAATCAATCGGCTTTGTCAGGTAGTCGTAAATCCCTAAGCGAAATGCTTCTACGGCGATTTGCTCCGAACCATGTGCTGTAGTCACAATGGTTGGTATAGCAAAACCCTCTTTCTGCACCTGGCGTAAGATATCAAGACCGTGAATATCTGGCAATTGAAGGTCAAGTAGGACTAATGAAATTGGCTGGGTACGAATGGAATGGATTGCTGTCTTCCCATCATGAGCCACTAGGGTTTTATATCCCAATAGTGGCAACATTTCTTGTGCCATCAATCGTGCGATTTCGACATCATCATCAACGACAAGAATGGTTTCCTCAATCATCCTCTTTCTATCGCCCCAATCTCATGCATCTCAATATTGTCCCTCTAAATAATTATAACCAAATTAATGGCTGAAATCCTAACGAAATTAAAAGATATACAATTAATCTAGCAATTATATATCTTTTCGCATTACATTTAGAGAGCATTTCTATGACTTTATTCGCATTTATGCAGTCTTGGTGCAGCCAATCTGAGGTATACCTTTCATCTATTAGATAAATCCATTACTCACCCTCACCTCTTATGAAAGCCTCGGTCATCTCCCTGGCAACTTCGTCCTTAAATTGTTTGGGTGGGGTTTTCATAAAGTACGCAGAAGGACCAATCAATGGTCCAGATAGTCCTCTCTCAAGCGCAATTTTCGCACAACGAACCGCATCAATGACGACACCCGCCGAATTGGGCGAGTCCCACACTTCTAACTTTACTTCAACGTTCAAAGGAACGTCTCCAAACGTCCTTCCCTCCATACGAATATAACACCACTTACGATCGGCTAACCAAGGCACATGGTCGCTTGGACCAACATGGATGTTCTCTTCAGGTATGGTATAGGGCAACATGCTTGTCACTGCCCCTGTCTTGGATATCTTTTTCGATTCAAGGCGTTCGCGTTCTAGCATGTTGAGAAAATCGGTATTCCCACCGAAGTTCAACTGGTACGTTCGTTCCAGGCGAACACCTCGATCTACAAATAGACTGGTCAGGACACGGTGCAGTATGGTTGCACCAACCTGGCTCTTGATGTCATCACCAATGATCGGTAAACCTCTCTCGCGAAAACGTCTCGCCCAGTAATCTTGGCTTGCAATGAACACTGGAATACCGTTCACAAAAGCACATCCGGCATCTAAAACTTGTTCAACATACCACTTCGTAGCCATCTCCGAACCGACCGGTAGAAAATTGACGACCACATCGGTTTTGGTCTCTCGCAGTATTCCAACGATGTCTGCAGTTGGTCCAGGGGCTTTTTTGACGATTTGCGACAAGTATTTTCCAAGCCCATCATGCGTCATACCCCGTGAAACAGGCACGCCCATATACGGTACCTCTGCAAATTTAACCGTATTATTCGGGAAGGAAAAAATCGCCTCTGAAAGGTCTTTCCCAACCTTAGTATCCGCGACATCAAACGCAGCGGTGAATTCAATGTCTTTGATGTGATAACCACCCAAGACAACATGCATTAACCCGGGTATGGTGTCATCGGGCTTGGCATTTTGGTAAAAATACACTCCTTGTACTAATGCTGAAGCACAATTCCCAACGCCGATGATAGCAACTCGAACTTTTCTATCTGCTCCCATGAATGCCTCCTCCATGAATGGATGAAAATATGAAATTTCAGAATGTCCTTTTACCTTGCATTGGACGAACGCCTGAATTATAATGCGAAATATGCGGGGCGTGGCTCAGCCCGGTTAGAGCGCTGCGTTCGGGTCGCAGAGGTCCCCGGTTCAAATCCGGGCGCCCCGACTGAAATAAATTAAAGACCGTCAGTTATGCAAGGCTGACGGTCTTTTGTTCAAATTATCCGATGGTGAGACACTTACACCTTCTTAACCGGTATCCGTTTGGTTCGTCGTTGAGCCTCTGACGTCTTCGGCAAGACGACCTTGAGCACTCCTTTATCGAAGGTTGCTTCGGCTTTATCCTCATCTATTTCAACAGGAATGGGTATGCTACGATAGAACGACCCATAGGATCGCTCAAGGCGATAGTATCGCTTGCCTTTTTCTTCCTTCTCAGCCTTCTTCTCGCCGCTGATAGTTAACACGTTATCACCCAGGGAAATCTGAACATCTTTCTCGTCCATGCCGGGTAAGTCTACGTACACTTCGATCGCTTTGTCGGTCTCTTGAATATCTACATCTGGCGAGAATTCACCCCATGCCGTACCAAGCCACTCGAACGGTCGAATGCTGAAGGGGGTGCGGAAGAAATCATCAAATAAGCGATCCATTTCCCTTTTTAGGGTGATGATCGCATCTTCCGTTTCGCGACGAATGGGTAAGTACCGTTCCCTTCTTGACCATGGTAGTATATCCCTGATAGGCATATCCACCTCCTTATTACACGAAAATAGTGACAGGTGAATTACAAGTGTTACTAATTAATGTTATACTTCATCTATTAACCAAAAAATGTCAGATGGATGCTAAAAATTCGTTAGAATTTTGTTATAACCCCACACTAACACAAACATACTTATTCCAAGAAAACCCGAGGAACAAATCCTTTTTCTCTCAATAATTCACACACACGTTCAACCGCCGAGAGGACATCGAGAGTATCCGTATCCACTTGAAGTTCAGGTGAACAAGGAGGTTCATAAGCAAAACCTGCACCGGGCAAGGTAGTTATATCCCCATTATCCGATCTTTTCCATAGCCCCTTTCTATCCCGTTGGCGACATACTTGAGGTGAGCACTGGAGGTAAACTTCAACAAAGCGTTTAATCCGCCTCCTGGCATCCTCACGATAGGCGCGCTTTGGAGCCGTAGCCGCAATGATTACATTAACACCGTTTTTGGTCAATAACTCTGCGAGGAAAACGATCACCTTATAAAACCAATCTCGTTCTTCGCTGGTGTATTGGGGGGTTGGCGTAATTATTTCACGCAGTTCGTCCGAATCTAACACCTGTACGTGTACCCCATGATCATTGAACAATCTCTCTAAAGCATGGGCTAAGGTAGTTTTACCCGAAGAAGGCAATCCAGTTAGCCAGACGGCAAACCCACATTGCGATTGATTCATGAGGTGAACTCCAGATAGCGAATGACTTCTCGATAGTCGTAGCAGTCCTCAGACATGACACGGATGGCAAAAGACAAAAGCATCCTTCGAATTTCTTCGGAAATTGTTGGATACCATAATGGACTCGCCAAAACAAGAACGCGCCAAGCAAACCAAGGTTGAATGACCGTCATGATTTCATCATCTGGATGATGGGAAAGGTAAGTCTCCCAAAACCTATCATGTAAGACTCGAAACCCTCCTTCGAATCGACCTGAACGTTGCAGTGAGAAAAAAATATAGTTGATAGACATGCAACTGACATCATCCGCAGGTTCTCCCCATTCTCCTCGACTACGATCAAGTAAATAAAATTCAGTGTCCTGAGCAAAGATAACATTGAATGGGTGAAAATCGCCATGAACTTGACTCAACCGGTGAGAGAGGGGCTTCAATTTCCATCGCCAACGATTTGCCATTTCTTCGATTCGACACAATTCCTCATCGCTCACGAAAGTCTTAGAAACCGAATAGCTATCTGTGAGTCCCATGATGCCCTCGCCATGTCCAATCAAATCGCGCAAACGACGTCGCCATAGAGCTGGATCATCTCGTTTGACTTTGTGGATTTGTGCCAAATAAGTTGCCAATGACTCTGCTCGTTGTACATCTATATCCCGAACTTCTCCACCATCTCGAATGCGCGCTAAATCCTCGGCATATGGAACACCTGGACGGTAGGCAGTGACCAGCAAGACATCATCAACTGCTTGAAGGGATTGCAAGCCACCGCATTTAAAGTGTGTAACAATATCCAACGCCGGGACATGGCGAGGAAGTTTACTGAATGTAGAGTAATCTAACCATGCTGCCGACCAACGATCCGAATCCCGTTCACGTCCGAAAATATTGCACGGCGCATAACGAAAGACCACTTCTTCTCGCCTGTTCTCAACACAGTAGGAAATCAATAAGGGATGTCCATATCCGTATTGTTTGATCGCGGCTGCTCCGGTGGCTTCTCCCCCCAATTGTTTGACTTGTTCGATCTCAACATTCATTGAATGTCTTTTTTCTAAATATTCCCGGATTTCTTGAATATCTAATGACATGGGTTTCTCCTGACAAAATAAAATATCTATTGGTCGGCATGTAATTGTATTATATATTCCCAATGAATTCACAGACAAATTTCGACTATAATCATGTTGAATACAGCCGCATCGGAGGATAGAATGCTCGAACGTGCTAAGCAAATCGAATCAACCATCGTTGCTTGGAGAAGACAATTTCACATGAATCCAGAGTTGGGGTTTGAGGAATTTCAAACCTCTGCAACCGTTTCTCAGGTGCTCAATGAATTGGGCTATCGAGTACGCAGCGGAGTTGGACGAACCGGGGTAATTGGAGAAAAGGGACACGGAAAACCTCTCATTGCCATTCGGGCGGACATGGACGCACTCCCAATACAGGAGGCGAATCAAACTACATACGCCTCACAGGTTCCAGGTAAAATGCACGCCTGTGGACACGATGCCCACACTGCTATTGTTCTCGGGGTGGCGAAACTGCTAGCCGATGAGGTATTCCCCGGAACGATCCGGTTGATTTTTCAACCTGCAGAAGAGGTGGCTGATGATGAGAATAAATCAGGAGCCCCGCGCATGATTGAAGACGGTGCAATGGAGAACGTGGATGCAATTTTGGCTCTCCATGTGGATGCGCATACTCCTGTGGGAGACATCCGTATCGGTTCGGGTCCCTCATCCGGAGGCGTTGATAATTTCTTCGTGACTATCCTGGGTAAAGGTGGACACGGAGCAAGACCTCATGAAGCAGTCGATCCAATTTGGATTTCTGCTCATCTCATATTTGCACTAAATGGCATCATCTCTAGGCAAATTGACCCTTTTGCCCCTGCCGTGGTGAGCATCGGTTCTATTCACGGGGGCGCTGCAGAAAATGTCATCCCTGACCAGGTAACCCTTTCCGGAACCATCAGATATATGGATGCAGAGGTCCAAAAACAAATCCACCGTGAAATCGAAAAAGCCTGCTCAATTGCATGTTCGCTCGGTGGGGATTATTCACTAAAGGTGATGATCAGCGATCCACCCATGATCAACGATGCAAAGGTCGTTGGTTTTGTTCAAGAAGTTGCCTCTGACCTTCTAGGTAAAGAGCATGTATTACCACCCAGAAAAGGGTTAGGAGCGGAGGATTTCGGCCGTTTTACCGAGATAGCCCCAGGGGCAATGTTTGGCTTAGGCTGCATGATCGAGGGAGATGAGCGCGTTCACCATAACCCACGTTTCGATATTGACGAACGTTGTCTCCCCATCGGCGCAGCGATATTGGCTGAGACTGCGCTACGTTTTCTCAAACAAGGAGGCATTTAGATTCCACTATTCCCCCGCACGGGGTTCAACGAGATATACCTCAAGTGCTTCCGGACGCACATCCAGTTGAGCCATAATCACTAGTGCGCAAGCCGCCCGAAGCCCTTGAAGCAATGATCGACACCCTACGACGAACGAACTTGCTCTGGCAGGATGGGCAAAGTACATTCTCTACATCCTCAAGTTTGCGTAATAGTTCTTCAAATTTCTCACCGCATTGTTCACAGACAAATTCGTAGATGGGCATCTTAACCTCCGAGCGTTCACTGTGATGGTAAAATAACTTGGAACATTCTCGAGATATACATCGTCTAATATGGTTAAGATGCGATATTTCGACAAAAGTTACATACCACGGGATTGAGTTAATAGTGAGGTGACAATACAAAGATGAATAAAATCAAATGGCTCATTGCATTCTTCGTGGCGATCAGCGTGGTAACCGTCGTTCGTGCCACCCTGGTCACAGAGAGATACCTGCCGATCGTACTCCATGAACCCGAACTAACCCCTACGCAAACCCAAACACCCACCCCCACTGAAACCCCGACTCCAACGATTACACCTACTCAGACGTACACACCGACCGGCACAATCACCATCACCGTTACACCTACCATCAACCGGACTCCCACCCCGACCGAACGAAAGACGGGGGTGTACATCGTCCGTGTTGAATATAGACCGGATTACATTCAACTCGATGAGTATGTCGAAATCAAGAACAACAGCGGCACAGATGTGGACATGACCGGTTGGAGATTGCGGGACGATGGCTATAGGAACAAGGAAGGAAAATGGGTATATAACGATTACTTTTTCCCGAAATTCACCCTTAAAAAATATTCCACGGTAAAGGTATGGACAAGGAGTGGAAGTAACACTTCAACAAATTTATACTGGAATCGAACAACACAGGTATGGAATGATGGTGGAGATTGTGCTTATATTCATAAATACAATAAGGACACTAATGACTGGGAACGTATTGATGCAATTTGCTTCCCATAACGCCTAACACCATTCATGTCCCTGATTCGATATCTTTCGATCGGAATCTCTCTGCTCATCCCCCTCGCATGCATTCGCTTTACATTGGTCGAGGGGGATGTTCCATTCAACATTACCCCCACTTATGCTGTCTCACCGACTATTTACAGCCCCCCAACCTCAATTCCAAAGCCTTCTTTAATTCCCCCTCTTATGTTGACCCAAACGCCTACACCTACAATTACAACCACTCCCATATATATCCCCTCACCATCGCCCAGTATACCATTCCCAAAGACAACAAACTTTGATCAGGCAAGCATTGCTGCACTTGCTTTTTTGGAGTTCGATCAATTCATGATCACGATTCAAACACCTCACCCAATTGAAGGTGAATATTCAGCCATGGTTGATAATACGCCATTCGAATGTCTTATGATACCTACCCATCCCAATTTTTTATATTGTGTCGGTCCAAAACCTCCTTACGACTCGATTGTCCACTTCAAGTTGTTCCCTAAGGGGAGTTTACAACCTATATACGAGACAGATATCCATGTTCCCATGGAACCTTTGCCTACTTCGACACCACGTTCCAAATAAGTCAAATATCCATAACAATTTCACTTTGGCTATGCAAAAAACAAATGAATTCCTTCCTTCCGATCGGAAAATATCCTATTGAGCATTTAGCCCGATTGTTCTCTAACCATCCGTTGAAAGATTCCCGCATCATTCTAGGTCCTGGGATTGGATTGGATTGCGCCGTTCTGGATATGGGAGAAAACCTCCTTGTGCTCAAAACCGACCCGATCACCTTCACCAGTGATGAAATCGGCTGGTATGCCGTCCAAGTAAATGCCAACGACATCGTCACAACTGGCGCTATACCTCGATGGATGCTGGTCACATTGTTGCTGCCTGAAGGCAAAGCAACCACTCAGATGGTTGAAGGAATCCACGAACAACTCCTCCGCGCTTGCGAGGAAATAGGCGTCGAAATCATCGGCGGTCATACGGAGATCACCTACAACTTGGATCGACCGATTATCGTTGGGACCATGTTAGGTGAAATCGCCCGCGATCATTTGATTACCCCAAGAGGAGCAAAACCAGGTGACCGAGTCCTCTTGACGAAGGGTGTGCCCATTGAAGCCACCTCTATACTCGCCCGCCAATTTCGAGACCAATTATTATCGAAATTAGACGAATCGGAAATACAAGAGGCAAGGAATTACCTATACAATCCAGGGATCAGCGTTTTCAAAGAAGCCCGAATTGCCGTTCAAACAGGCAACGTCACCGCTATGCATGACCCTACCGAAGGAGGGGTTGCCATGGCATTGTGGGAATTAGCTGAAGCATCCAATTGCTCCATTTGCATTGATCCTAAGCAAATTTATATACCCCCGCTTTCTGAACGTCTATGTCACATCTTCAACATAAACCCACTCGAATCCATTGCCTCTGGGGCATTATTGATCACTGCCCCACCGGAGGACGCTTCTCGCATTTGCCAGGCATGTACGCAGGTGGGAATACCTTGCAAGGACATCGGTTGGATTGAGCAAGGTGAAAAGGGTGTATGGCAATCTTCAGATGTAGGAATGGTACCACTCCCTCGTCCAGTTCGAGATGCCATTGCTCGCTTGTACGAGTAAATTCATCCACTTCAATGAACAATCAACGTTCAACAACTAACGTATCGTAACACTTATAATATAACTCGTTGTCTCTCCCACAGAAACTGCCTCAATGATGTAATCTTGAGTAGCCGGCAGCCTTCCTTCCCATTGAGTATCACCCGATATATAGCGTACTAATGGACTGCCATCCTCCAATCCATAAATCGTCAAGAGTACATCATGATTAGGCGAAATGATATTCACGCGCATCGTTTGGTCAACATTCGCCCTCAATATGTAGTAGTTAACTGTCCTGCTTTGAACAACCCCCTCGATAGTTTCCGAAAAAGCACCCGGTTGAAATCGTATCCTTACCGGGATGATCACCGACAGATAATAATGTAAACTAGTCGTTTCAGAGATTAAATGAATAACATAATCTTGTGTTGCCGGTAACCAACCTTGCCAATTCGTACGCCCTTCTGAAGCACTTAGAAGGTAATTCCCATCCCCCAATCCGAAGATCACCATTTTCAAACCTTCATTCGGTAACCCTAGGTCAACCATCATCCATTGACCTTCTAAGGCATGCAGCACAAATTCTTTGGCTTCTCCAGGATGGATATCACCTTCTATGCTTGTGGAACTCGCCCCGGCAATAAATTGAATACGCTGACGTACGACCTCTACAGTTGATGTCACCGGTGGGGGTACAAAAAGGGTAGGGGATATTTGTGTTTTAATTTCGGTTGCTACTGGGAAAGTAGTCAATTGTTCAACCGTTGGTGAGGTAGTCCATATTACCGTTGGTGAGATGAAAGTTTCACCTGGTGTCTCCACCACCAAAGGGGTGGAAATCAATTGAGGTTCTCTAGGTGCAAAAAGTGAGCACGCGATTGCGATGGACGCAAATGCTAACAACGTCAAGAGGAAAATTTTAGGTTTCATCGTTTTCTAACGTTATACACGAAGATTGATTTTCAACGTCCGTGTGTATGATCTAGAAGTTAATATCATTAAATCCCAAGTTCAGAACGGATACGTATATAATGAAGAATTTGTTCCCTTGAAAGCATACCAACGATCGAATTTCCCTCAACGACCGGAACTTGGGCAACATTGGCATCATCCATCGCATGTAATGCAGTCAACAGTTCCATATCTGGATGTACCTTCACTAATCGTTCGTATGGAACCATAACCTGCTCAGTAGTTGTGAAGCGCCACTTCTGTTGTGGTACAGCAGCAATATCCCGAAGGGTAATCATCCCTTCCAAATCGCCATTGCTTGCTACAAAGAAGCAACGTTGTCCACCAGTAAGAATCCTTTCATCCACCAATTGCTTTAAAGTGAGCAATCGAGGCACCTTTGCGCATTCTCGAGTCATCACCTGAGCTACTGTCACACCGCGCAATGCATTTTGGATACCGGCTTGTGCATAACTCGCCGCTGCCGCGTTTTGTAAGAACCACCCGATGAAGACAAACCAAATTCCATTAAAGAAGTTGCCTCTAAAGATGGTAAAAATCCCCCAACCAATAAAACCAACAGCAACCAGTTGACCCAGGAACGTCGCGACCTGAGTAGCCCGTTGCAAGTTATCAGTGATTTTCCATACAATCGAACGTAAGACTCTCCCCCCATCTAGCGGAAATCCAGGGATTAAGTTGAACACTGCCAAAATGAAATTGATACGCGCAAGCCAAAGAAAAGGAGCAGCCAGAAATGGTAATGTCCGTTCTAACCACCAAGCTGCAGCAAACACGCCTGCGAGCAGCAAACTTGTGAGCGGTCCGGCAATGGCAATGCGAAATTCTGCACCTGCGCTTTGGGGTTCCTGATCGATTTGTGCCACACCACCAAAGATAAAGAGGGTGATCCGCCTTACCGGAACCCTATTTCGAATCGCTACGATAGAATGGGCTAATTCGTGGGCTAATACCGAACCAAAGAACAACAAACTCGTCACTAACCCCAAAAACCAGTTATATACCATTGGCAAATCAGGATATTCCTTTGGGAAAAAACCGGTGGCTAGAGACCAAGTCAATAGAATGAAGATTAGAAACCAACTTAGGTGCAAACCGACTGGTATTCCAAATATCTTTCCAAGATTGATGTTCGCATCCATCTTCTATTACATGTTCCTTTCTATAATGAAAACCCCATTGGAATGGGCTGTTTTTAAAAATTTTTTACAGGATTTGTTATTATTTTCGGTAGAATTTGTTGAGAAATATTCTACACTAGACATATAATTTATGAGCATGTATCTTTTCGTGTTGTACATCCAATTATCTAGCCTCACATCCACCTCAAAAGAAATCACTCTTTGCCGATAATTGCTATAATACTATATAAATCACTTATTTGTCTAATGCACCGCCTTTAAAACAATGTCTTGCTGAAAAGAAAAAACATTGACCTTTACCCTTTATGAACAACAAAACCTAATGGTATACTGCATAAACTTATTTTTTCAAAATTACCGTTGATCTTGAATTTCCAAGCGTTTTATTGATCCATTACTTTTGGAGAAGCAGATGGTCATCAAAGTTAATAAAAGGGCTCCAGATTTTACCCTCAATAGCCATCTTGGACATTCGATAACCTTGAGCATGTATCGAGGAAAACGCCATGTCCTTTTAGCATTTTTCCCACTTGCATGGACACCCGTTTGAACACATCAGATCCCATCACTCCAGTCAATGCTCGACCGGTTCGATGGGGTCCAGACCCAGGTTCTGGGTCTCAGTGTGGATAGTGTTCCAACCTTGAAAGCCTGGGCAGATAGCCTTGGAGGCATTACATACCCTCTATTGAGCGATTTTTATCCTCATGGACGTGTCGCCAAAATGTACGGTGTGCTTCGCCCGGAAGGATATAGCGAACGAGCAACCATCATCATTGATAAAGAAGGAAAGGTTCGATACGCTATAGTACATCCGATCGACCAACAACCGGATGTCGAAAGTTTATTTAACGTACTTATGAATTTGGAACCGTATGGCTCATCGACTCTTCCAAAAATCAACACAACGATAATCTCGAAAGATGATGCGGATGTCATTCTATACTGCACACCTTGGTGTCCCACCTGTTTACGTGCAAGGAATTACCTCAAGGAACATGGCATCCGATATATCGAGATAGATATTTCAAAAGACCGTGAAGCGGCGCGCCGTCTGCGCAATTGGGCTAATGGCAATGAAACAACACCAACCTTTGATATTAAAGGTCATATTATCATTGACTACGATGAGCAGAAACTCGCCGAAGTGCTTGGAATTCGACCGTAAATTTGGAGAGTTTCATGTCCGATAATGACCTATTGCACCCAAAAGCATTCCAAGATTATTACCCAGATTACTTCAGTCATTGCTATGGTTGCGGACGGTTGAATGAGCACGGTTTGCAAATCAAAAGTTATTGGGATGGAGAGGAAGCAGTATGCATTTTTACTCCAAAGCCTTATCACACCTCGGTTCCAGGTTACGTCTATGGAGGACTGATTGCCTCATTAATTGATTGTCACTGCACAGGCACGGCTGCCGCAGCAGCCTACCGCGCAGAGGGACGAGAAATGGATACTGACCCTCCCCTGCGATATCTGACGGCTTCTCTCCATGTGGATTACCTAAAACCAACCCCCATCCATGTCCCACTCGAAGTGCGTGCATCTGTGAAGGAAATCAAAGGGAGAAAAGTTGTCCTCACGGCAACCCTCTCAGCCAATGGACAAATATGTGCAAAGGGTGAAGTGGTTGCTGTTCAGGTACCCGAGCAATTACTTCAGGAAATCATGAAATAAACCCATCAGAAAGCCTTTTTCATCATATTCATCGGAGTTGCGACGATGTCCGAGAGAAGAGAATCGAAGAGACGCTACTTGAAAGACTACCTTCAAATCGTCAATCGGAAGAACGATGAGATCATCGGTTATCTCGTCAATATTACCAAAGATGGTTTGATGATCATTAGCGAGAACCCACTAGCCACGAATCGTATGTACCAACTTAGGTTGATAACCCCTCAAGGTTTTAAAGAAACCAAATATATAGATTTGGATATCCGCTGCATTTGGTGCGAAAAGGATAAAATTAAACCCCACTTATATGCTGCTGGTTTCAGCATTTGCAATCTAAACGAAACGAATGTAGAATTAATCCAACATCTAATCAACCAATATGGGCTAAGGCTGATAGATGACACTAATATCTAAACTAATCGTTAAAATATCTATCCATAATTTGATTTAATTTCTAAAAGATGAAAACCAAAACGTGGTTTGTAATTTGACCTTGCTGTTTATCAGCAAGGTCGTTAGTTTTTAGGGAGGATGTGGATGTCTAATAAACATGCTCAATACATACTAGCCATTGATTTAGGTACGTCAGGACCAAAAATTGCATTAATCTCCCATTGTGGTGAATTAGTGGATTTCGAAACCGAATCTATACCGGTCATATATCTCTCTGGAGGTGGAGCAGAACAAAGCCCTGAGGACTGGTGGCAGGCAATCAAGCATGGCATTCATCGGCTATTGAAAAAACAACCTATCGAGAAAAAGGATATTATTGGTCTTTCATGCACATCACAGTGGTCTGGCACGGTTGCGGTGGATAAAAATGGACGACCTCTTATGAACGCAATCATTTGGATGGACCTACGTGGCGCAAAATATATCCAGAAAGTCATTGATGGTCCAATAAAAATCCATGAATACGACCTCATCAAGTTATGGCATTGGATTCGATTAACTGGCGGAGCGCCCGGAAGGGTGGGTAAAGACCCGATTGCCCACATTCTATACATCAAAAACGAACAGCCGAGAGTGTATCAACAAACCTATAAGTTCCTCGAACCTAAAGATTACTTAAACTTGAGACTTACGGGTCTGTTTGCCGCTACTTACGATTCCATTGCACTACATTGGATCACCGATAACCGTAATATTCACCATATACATTACGATGATAGATTAATACGCATCGCTGATATTGACCGTGAAAAATTTCCTGATTTAATCCATGCAAAGGATATCCTTGGAACTATCTCGCCACAAATTGCTGAAGAATTAGGATTGTCCAAGACAGTTCAGGTGATAGGGGGCACACCTGATTTGCACTCGGCTGCCCTTGGGTCGGGTGCTGTATTAGATTTTGAACCACACCTTTATGTTGGCACTTCCTCATGGCTAGTTTGTCACGTTCCCTATAAGAAAACCGATCTCCTTCATAACATGTGTTCGTTACCTTCTGCCATTCCCAATCGCTATCTGTTGACGAATGAACAAGAATGTGCCGGGGCTTGTCTAACCTATTTGAGGGATAAAGTCTTCTTCCCACCAGATGAATTGAAGACTTCAGAATATCCTTCGGATGTTTACCAAATCTTCGATAGGATCGTCGAGAAGGCTCCGGCAGGAAGCGGTGGTTTAATTTTCGCGCCTTGGCTTTATGGAGAACGTTCACCCGTAGATGATGACTTAATTCGTGGAGGATTCATCAACCAATCGTTGAGTGTAAATCGTTCCCATCTTCTTCGTTCCGTTTACGAAGGCGTTGCCTATAACACACGATGGTTACTCGGATATGTGGAAAAGTTCATTCGTAGGCGTATTCCTTCGATTCGCATTGTGGGAGGTGGAGCAAAATCAAACATTTGGTGTCAAATCTTTTCGGATGTGCTAGGGCGCACCATTCAACAAGTGAAACACCCTTTGCTTGTCAATGCTATGGGGGCAGGGTTTTTAGCATGCGTTGCCTTGAACTATTTAACTTTCGAAGACATCCCCAAACTAGTTCCAATAGCAAAAACCTATGAACCAAATGATGACAATCATCATCTATATTCAGATTTATTCAAGGAATTTACCAATATATATCGGAAAATCAGACCTATATGTGCAAGGTTAAATCGGTGAGTTGGCTATGAACCTGATTGAATTTGCGACCAAAGTTCTCGGAAAATTACCCCCAAAGATTGTATCTCCACTAGAAAAACGACTGACGAACATTCCACTCATTCATCAACGCGTCGAAGTCCAATTCGATGAATTAATGAAGGACATCGAAGCCTTGGCGAAACCATACCGAGAGCAATTTCCCACTCTCCATCACATCCCAGAAACAGGCTGGAATAGAGAAGAGATCCTCCAACAAATGATGGCAATGAAATTAGTGGAGGAGTCTCGGTGGAAAAAGGGGTATGTTTCTGGGGCAGTCTATCATGGAGAGCAAGCACACATTGACTTTCTCAATCAGGTATATGCACTTCATTCTCAGACCAATCCTCTTCATTCGGATATTTTCCCAAGCATCTCGAAATATGAAGCAGAAATCGTCGCTATGACAGCAAATATGCTTGGGGCAGAACAAGCCAATCAAAACAAGCCTATTGAGCAACATATTTGTGGTGTGGTAACTTCTGGAGGCACTGAAAGCATTCTCTTAGCAATGAAAACTTATCGAGACTGGGCAAGGGAGACAAAGGGAATCACTCACCCTGAAATGATCATTCCCAATTCCGCACATGCTGCTTTCGAGAAAGCCTCCCAATACTTCAAGATAAAATTAGTGCGCATACCTGTAGACCAGAATTATCAAGCAGATGTGGTAGCCACCCGAAAAGCGATCACGAAAAATACGATCGTCATCGTTGGATCGGCACCTTCCTTCCCACATGGCATCATTGACCCCATACCTGAATTATCCGAACTAGCCAGAGAAAAGGGGATTGGCTTCCATACCGATGCTTGTTTAGGTGGTTTCCTACTCCCTTGGGCAGAGAAATTAGGGTATTCATTTCCGGCATTTGATTTCCGCTTACCAGGTGTCACTTCTATCTCTGCGGATACGCATAAATATGGTTATGCCGCTAAGGGTACTTCTGTCATTCTCTACCGCGGGTTAGAACTGCGTCGCTTTCAATACTTCACTTCAACTGAATGGCCAGGGGGATTGTATTTTTCACCAACCTTCGGCAGCCGTCCAGGCGCACTCTCCGCTGCGTGTTGGGCGGCTATGGTCTCAATAGGAGAAAAAGGTTATATCGAGGCAACCAAGCGCATTCTAGAAACCGCCGAGCAAATCAAACAAGGCATTCGCAAGATACCAGATTTGTATGTTCTCGGCGATCCACTATGGGTTATTGCGTTTTCTTCCCATTCGCTCGATATTTACAAGATTTTAGACTTCATGACTTCGAGAAACTGGAGTCTGAATGGCTTGCATAAACCAGCAGCCATACATCTCTGTGTCACACTACGCCATACTCAACCTGGAGTTGCTCAACGTTTCCTCGATGATCTCAACGAGGCAGTTGAATTCGTCAGGGCAAATCCAAGCCTTCAAGGCACAATGGCTCCGATTTATGGATTGGCTGCTACAATCCCACTAAGAGGGGTGGTTAGCGAAATGCTGAAGAGATATCTTGATTTGTTATATAAGACTTAGTCATCATCCGTCTTCTTTATTATATTGGTTGCTCTAGTGCCATTACCTTTGCAACCCCGTTCCCTGGCTTTACAACAGAGTTTCTACTTTGATAGATTCGATTTATTTTATTCCACACCATAGTTGGCTTTTCAGGGGGTGTCATTCTATGTTGTTCTTTGCTCAGTTGAAAAGCAAAATATTTGATCAGGGTGGAAATCGGATCGAGTGGTTGAAAATACACAAAAGGTTGACTTAGATTGATTGCTTCCACAAACTTATCCGGTGTATATGGAACAACCATCGAAATGGGATGAGAAAGCTCATTTTCAATCTGATCTCGAGCCAAACCATATCGAGGAAAAATGACATTGACGACTAATTTGAATTTCTCGGGAGGGTAATTTCGTTTTTGATAATAATTGAGTGCAACAACCGCCGCTCGAACTGAGATCAAATCTGGAGCAAGAACTAGTAAGATAATATCTGCTACGTCCAATACATTCAACGTCAATTCTCCGAAATCGTGAGGCAAATCTACAACTATATATTCATAATGATTGCTTAGAATCTCTAAAGAGGCGTTCAATAATCCGACCTGGAGACCTTTAAAATCAGGGGTAAGGGAAGGCGCAGCAATAAATTTCAATCCGCTTTCATGGTGGTTTGTGATGCTCCTGAGGATATCTATATTGATCTGGTCAGGGGAATATGCAGTTAAATCAGCCCATGTTTGTTTGAGGGGATAATCTAACATCAGAGAAATTTGTCCAGCAACTGCGTCGAGGTCTAATAATAATGTCGGAACATCCCAAAGTTGGAATAATGCAATTGCCAAATTGACTGCTAACGTAGAACACCCTAATCCTCCTCTCAGGCTGTGAATAGCGATGATTCGAGCACCCTCTTCCTGTATATTGACCGGCTTAGGTTCTTTCGGTATTCTAGACCTACGTAATAATGCTTCGATTCTGGCAAGCAACTCAGCCGGCTCGAATGGTTTGGTGAGGTGATCGTCTGCACCAGCCTCGAAGGATTGTAGTTTATCTTGAAGCCCTGCCCGACCTGTCAGCACTAAGATAGGCACATTAGTGCATTGAGGGTCTTTACGTACCTGTTGAGTTACCTCGTAACCAGATATCCCTGGCATAACCACATCACAGATGATCAATTCAGGACATTGCTCTTTGACTTTTTGAAGCCCTTCTTCCCCATTGTTTGCAACAGAAACTTGATAACCACTTTGAACCAACGCATGTGTGATCATTTGTTGGTAGGTTGTATCGTCATCAATTACAAGTATAGGAGACATCATTACCTCTTCCACACTATATATATTGCTTTTCTAATGCTACAAAATAACTTTGTAGTCGAGGTATTTCCTCCTCAATACTGACAATTATGGGATATACGTTATCTATATCTCCCTGACGTGCTTGTTCCTCCAAGCGACTAGCCAACATCGTTAACCGTTCAGCACTGAAATTTGCCGATGCGCCTTTTAGACTATGCGCAAGTCGTGTAAGCGTTCGCACATCTTTCGCTTCCAATGCATTTTTCAGTTCTTTTACACGATCATTTAAATGTTCAATAAATTGAGTCGCCATTTGCTTAAAAAAGTCTCTATCATAAGCAAACCTTGGTAACGCTTCATCCACGTTGATTGGAACCTTATCGATAAAACTATCCCCAAAGTTTGCGAAGTCAAATTCTCTCTTTTGCCTTCTCTGTTCTACATCATTGGTAATTGGTTGCACCTCCAATTGTTCCCAGGCTAATGCTGACCATTCATCCATTTCCTGTACAGGGGTGGTCGCACCTTCGTTCACACTCTCCCTATTCAATGGAATGCCATTTCCTCTGCAGTATTTTTGACCATTGACCTGACCAAATGCCCATCGTTCAATCAAACTAAAGAGGTGCTGAGGATCAATGGGTTTCGAGATATAGTCGTCCATACCAGCCGATAAACATCGTTCGCGATCTCCTCGCATGGCATGGGCAGTCATAGCGATAATCGGTGTATGGCTATTCGAATTCTCCATAGAACGAATCATTTGCGTAATCTCAAAACCATCCATATCAGGCATCTGTAAATCCATTAGAACCACATGGTATCTTTGCTTATTAAGCATTTCAATCGCCTGTGCGCCATCTTCGACTTCATCCACTTGATAACCGGATTTGTGCAAGAGGGTACATACCAACTTACGGTTGATTGGATTATCCTCAACCAATAATATTCGAATACTTTGACGCTTTTGTTCGGATAGGGTATGACGAGTGACGATTTTATAACCATTCGATTGTTTTTGTCCAAGCACTGCTAGCAAAGTTTCAAATAATTGTTGTTGTTTAATGGGTTTGGATAGATAAGCAGCACAACCCATCGTTTCAAGTCGGCTGACATCTCCACGCCGTCCCATGGATGTTAGAACAATGATGTTCACGTCCTTAATAGAGGCATCTCTTTTTATTAATTGCATCGTCTGCTCACCATCCATTTCAGGCATTTGCATATCTAGTAATACAATTTGATAGGGATCATTGGTTTGAGACGCAGAACGTAAGATGGTAACCCCTTCTAAACCTCGAGGGGCAGTACCAACGCGGCAACCAAATCCTGTCAACATCTTGGTAAGAATCATTCGATTTGTGGCATTATCATCAATGACTAATACATGTAATCCTTGGAGTTCCTGGGGTGTAGCGAATGAAATCGTTGAAGTGCCCTTCTGTTTTTCAAACTTCGCAGTAAACCAGAATGTGCTTCCTCTGCCAGGTTCGCTTTCGACCCCAATTTCACCCCCCATCATTTCTACAAGTTGTTTGGAAATGGCTAAACCTAAACCGGTTCCGCCATATTTTCGGGTGGTCGAACTATCTGCTTGAGTAAAGCGTTGGAAGATTGCTGCCTGACGTTCCTTAGGGATTCCGATGCCAGTATCCTTTACAAAAAAGCGAAGGGTAACATCGTTCTCTGTTTCCTTGACTAATTCCACACAGACGAAAACTTCTCCATAGTGGGTAAACTTAATTGCGTTGCCAATCAGGTTAGTGAGGATTTGGCGAAAACGACCAGGGTCACCGCGAAGAAGTGCGGGAACATCATGGTGTATCAAACAGGCTATCTCTAAGTCTTTATCAAATGCCCTTTGAGACAAAGTTTGAACAACTCCTTCGACCGTGTTGCGAAGGTTGAAATCAATGATTTCCAAATCCAATTGCTTTGCTTCGATCTTTGAGAGGTCTAAGATATCATTCAGCAATGCCAGCAATGATTCGGCACTTTCTAATGCCGCGGTGATGTAATCACGTTGCTCCTCGGTCAAATCGGTATCCAATAACAAATCAAGCATGCCGATGATGCCGTTCATCGGGGTTCGTATCTCATGACTGGTATTGGCAAGAAAATCGCTCTTGGCTCGATCGGCTGCTTCTGCCTCCTTACGCGCTCGAACGAGTTCGGTGATATCATGATAAATGCCCAATTTCCCTTCCATCTCCCCAGCAATGATGACCGGAACGCCAAATACTTCCACATCCACCAAGTTTCCATCTTTACGAGTTCGTTGACAAAACACATGTATCGAATTTCCCTGCTCCACCTGCCTCGTATTCAATACTGCCTGTTCATACAGCTCACCTTGAGCAATCAAGGTGTCTAAATCGCGACCTAGCACCTCATCTCTTGAATAACCGAACAACCTTTCAAATGCAGGATTACAAGCGATGATTTGACCTTCGACATTTAAAGTGACGATGGCTACCGGACTGTTTTCGAATAAGGTCTGAAAGAATAATTTCTGCCGTTCGATCTCTGCTTTGGCTAATTTTTGTTCGGTCACATTGTGGAAAACATAAATCTTGCTCTCCTTGTTATCTTCCAAACGAACTGGATAACTGGAGACATCAAACCATCCATCTAAGGGTGGAATTTGACGTTCATGCCCTTCGAAGCCTTCGATGCTATCTTTCACTTGAAATACTTCATGAAGTGGTTTACCAATGACTTCTTTGAAAGTGGTATTTAATGCTTGAATCACAGCAAGATTGCAACGGAGAATCTCCCCATTTTCAGATACGATGACAATTAAATCAGATACAGCATCAAAGGTAGATTCCCACGCCTTTTTTGCTCGACTGATAATCCCTTCGATGCGTTGTCTTTCGGCGATCTCGCTTTGCAACTCGGCATTACGTGCTACTAACTCAGAAGTATTTTTTGCCAATTCCTCTTCTAGGTGGTTGGTTAGGTCTTTAAACCGATCCCCATTTCTTCCAACTAAATAACCAAAAATCGTCAGAACGACAGCAGCGATGTTGATCACGCCGTGAATGGGTTCTAATTGAAGTGCTAAGATATAGCGATAAGGAAGAGGAGCAGGTTGCCCACGTAAATATAAATCCACGATTGTTGCTAATAACGATAAACAAAACCCGTAAATTGCCCCAAAAAGAGTATAACGGAATGTGCAAGTAGAAAGGAAAGCATATGCTTTTTTCAAAACAAATCGGACTTGGGTGTTAAATTTTGTTTTCATTTGAAGCATTATTTGCCGAAACATTGTAATCTACCTTCTCCAAAGCAAAGTGGAAATAAAGCACATTCGGGTGAATCAATTAACATGTTGCCATGAAAAAAGACCCAACATCATGGACTGGGGTTAAATATCTATTGAGGAATAAAACTAATCCTTTGATGGATTATCGGAAAAATACAGATATCAACGCATAAAGAAAACGTAAATTACCTTTAATTGTGAAAAATGGCATATAAAAACCCCCTTATCTACCCAAATTAAACTCTTTGATTTTTATCTGTATAATCTGTTATGAATTACCTTATAACCTCATTCTTGTTTAGAAATCAATCACCTTGAAGGTTTAAGCAAGTAAAGCAATCGCCTAATTAAAAGGGTAGAACCTAAAGTGTAAAAGATTCATTCGAGTATCGTCACACTCGAAACAAATGCTTTTTAAACCCATGACGAATACCTGGAGGTTATCTTTTCCTCACAACTTATAGCCAATCTTGCGTAAAAATTCCTTCCTCCAAGCGATATCTTCTTCACCTTCAATTCCCTTAGTAGAAAAACCATCTATCACACCAATTATGCCTCGACCCTGTTCGGTTTCTGCTAGAATCACCTGGGTTGGATTTGCCGTCGCACAAAAGATGCGGCAAACTTCGGGAATATTCTTAATCACATTGAGTACATTGATTGGATAGAACCCCTCATTGAGAAAAAGGATAAAAGAATGTCCAGCAGAAATGCCTAAGGCATTCTTCTTTGCCAATTCGATCATTTGAGGGTCGGTCCCCGACCAACGTACAAGACACTTACCGGAGGCTTCACAAAATGCTAATCCAAACTTTATGCCTGGAACGGTTGTAACAAGGGCTTCGTGAATATCCTCAACGGATTTGATGAAATGGGTTTGACCTAATATGAAATTTATATCCTCAGGTTTCTCAATTTGATAAGTCAGTATGTTCATTGGATTCTCCTATCTCGCGATTTGATTTGTTGAAAACCCATTAAAAAGTCTGGGATGACCTCTTTCGGGAAACGAGGCCATGTGATGATAACAATAGAAAGAATATATGCTAATAACCAAAGCCCAACACTTGGAGCATATTGGAGAGAAACAACAATGAACCACCCATAAATCGGTGCTTGAAACAACATCCCAAGAGATCGAGGTATACCTATCCTCCAATAAACGAAACTCCACAAAACGAAATACGCCATAGCAACCCAAATATTTACAAAACCGGCTGCTAACATGTAAATCAACAACCCTACGGATACCAACATATCAACCTCTAAATCATGGTCACCTATCCAAGTATTATATTTGCGAGAACTGCGGCGAGCGAACGATCCATCTAAGGCATCCCCCGCCCAATCAATAATCAACAACCAAACTGCAAACCTTAAACCATCATCACGATAAGAGATTCCCAACCACACCAACCCAAGCCCGATCAGGGCACGTGTTATCGTGATGAAATCAGCGACTTGTTTAGCCACCAACATTGCAGACCTCCAAAAACACTGATATCGCGCTGATTATTATAGATTTTAATATCATTCACAATAAATATAACATTCGAACGCAAATTAAGTGACGATTATTTAGAAGAATTTTCACTCATATGGCGTATAATGTTCAGAAAGGGATCAATTTCCTTATCTTAAAAGAGATATGACATGAAATTATCCGGAATTCACCTTCTTTTGACATACCAATGTACCTTCGAATGTGACCATTGTTTCGTTTGGGGTAGTCCTTGGCAAAGTGGAACGATGACCATAGAACTAATCAATAGAATCTTAGTCCAAGCCAAGGAAACAAGGACGGTTCGATGGGTGTACTTTGAAGGCGGAGAGCCTTTTCTGTACTACCCCATCTTGGTCTATGGTGTAAGAAGAGCCGCCGAAATGGGTTTCAATGTTGGAATTGTAACAAATGGCTTTTGGGCAACAAACAAAGATGACGCACGCCAATGGTTAGAACCATTCGTTGGTCTAGTCCAAGACCTCACTTTAAGTTCCGATTTATATCATTATGACGAAACGATAAGTCAACAAGTAAAAAACGCAAAAGAGATAGCGATTCAACTAGGATTACCTGTTGGTGTGATCAGCATTGCTCAACCTGAAGATACGAATACCTTTTATACTTCTGACCATATGCCTCAGGGAGAATCTTGCGTGATGTATCGAGGTCGTGCAGTAGAGCGATTAGTCTCTCGTGCTCTCCTTTTCCCTTGGGAGCGATTTACACAATGTCCGCATGAAGATTTATCTGAACCTGGGAGAGTACACATTGATGCTTATGGAAACCTACACATTTGCCAAGGAATTTCCATTGGAAACCTCCTCTCTTCCACAATAAAGCGAATAAACGAAACCTATACCCCTTCCTCGCACCCCATTATCCGGATTCTTGCCAAAGACGGTCCAGCAGGGCTTGTAAAGTCTTTTGATTTACCTCACAATGACTCTTACGCAGACGCATGTCATCTTTGCTACACTGCTCGGCTCAATTTACGGGATAATTTCCCCGACATCTTAGTACCCGATCAAATGTACGGAGTAAAGCAGTGAACTGCAACCAGCATTGAGTGAGAACCAACCAGTATGGATTTTTTTGCTGAAATAGAAAAAAACCTGTATTTCTAGTTATCTTGGAGGTACAACTCAATGAAACGTTTGCTATCCGGAAATGAGGCAGTTGCTTTTGGAGCCTGGGAAGCTGGAGTGTTCGTTGTTACAGGCTATCCTGGAACTCCCAGCACTGAGATCGTTGAAACCCTCGCTAGATTGCCAGGCATTTATGCAGAATGGGCAACGAATGAAAAAGTAGCCTTAGACGTAGCCATTGGCGCTGCTTATGCTGGCAAACGTGCTTTAGCAGCCATGAAGCACGTAGGATTGAACGTAGCAGCCGATTCTTTATTTTATGCCTCAATGACTGGAAGCGAGGCAGGGATTGTAATCGTCTCGGCAGATGATCCATCCATGCACTCATCACAAAATGAACAAGACAATCGCCAGTATGCCAAATTCGCAAGAATACCTTGTCTAGACCCCGCTGATAGCCAGGAGGCATATGACTACACCAAGATTGCTTTTGAGATTTCTGAGAAATTTGATACACCTGTTCTCTTACGTACAACTACCCGAGTCTCTCACACGAGCACCATTGTTGAACTCGATGGGCAACGCAGGGAGAACCCAAACATAATTCGTTACCCCCGCAATCCATCCAAATATGTCATGATTCCTAGTAACGCTCGAAAAAGGCATCCGTTTATTGAGAAAAGGATATGCGATCTCGCTGAATTTGCTGAATCCCTTGATATAAACTCTATCGAATGGCGTTCTAAAGATTTGGGAATAATCACTGGAGGGATTGCGTATCAATATGCACGGGAGGTATTTCCCGATGCAAGCATTTTAAAACTGGGAATGGTATATCCACTGCCCCAAAATAAATTGAAATACTTCGCTTCCAATGTCCAAAAAATCATCGTATTGGAAGAGTTAGACCCATTCATTGAAGAACAAGTTCGGTTGATGGGCATAGAAATCCATACACCACCAGAGGATGCTCACACTCCGAGAGAAACCTACCTTGCGAAGACCATCTTTCCAATCTGTGGAGAATTCAACCCAAAGATTGTCAGAGAGAGTGCTACCCGCGTTGGTTTAATCCCTCCAGAAGAAGATAACCATCCTCAACTAGGTTCACCAGGGAAAGAACCGATAATTACCGAGGCTCTGCCAAATCGTCCACCCATATTATGCCCTGGATGCCCCCATCGGGGTACATTCTACGTACTTCAACAATTGGGATTACCCGTCAATGGAGATATCGGTTGCTATACGTTGGGTGTTGTTCCTCCATTGAGTTCGATAGACACCTGTGGTTGTATGGGTGCAGGAATCGGTGTTGCCCATGGCGCTGCTGTTGCCAACGATGCAGAACGTCACATCGCTGTCATCGGTGACTCGACTTTCTTTCACACAGGATTACCGGCATTATGTAACGTTGCTTACAATCAGAGCAATGTCATTACCATTATTTTAGACAATCGAAGTACAGGAATGACCGGTCATCAGGATAACCCCGGCACAGGAAAGACATTGCAAGGCAAAACATCCGTGGAGGTAGATTTTGAATCCCTTGTTCGTGCCATTGGCATCCAACACGTCGTCACGCTAGATGCCTATGACGTAGATAACATCAAGAAAACACTCAAATCATGGCTGAAGATAAACGAGCCAGCCGTCCTGATCGTCAGACATGAGTGCGTACTGTTACCAACCGAGAGGGCTAAGTGGGTACCCTTGAAGGTTTTTACGGAGAAATGTAACGGTTGTGGATTGTGTTTTCGATTGGGTTGCCCAGCAATTATAGAATCCTCACAATTGGATCCGAAATACCATCGCCCGTTGGCTTTAATTGATGCACAATTATGTACCGGCTGCGAATTATGCGCCAATATCTGTCCTAGAGATGCTATCTCATTTCGAGATCAAATCAAGGTGAAGGATATTTAACTATGACCAAAGAAGACCATTGCATCAATTATCTCTTGGTTGGAGTTGGCGGACAAGGAACTCTCCTCGCAAGTGACGTCCTAGCAGAAGTTGGCATGAAAGTAGGGTATCAGGTAAAAAAAGCAGAAATTCATGGAATGTCACAGCGTGGCGGTAGCGTTGTCTCATATGTACGATGGGGACACTGGGTGTTTTCTCCAATTATCGAAGAAAGAACTGCAGACTACTTGATTGCATTCGAGAAACTCGAGGCTTGTCGCACGATCATGCACCTGAGCCGTGCGGGAATCGTCTTAGTGAATGACTACGTGATCTTGCCAATCACTGTGACAACTGGACAAGCAACCTACCCATCTGATGAACAAATCCATCTGAGCCTCTCTTCAGTCACCTCTCATGTCTATTGGATAAAAGGAATGGAGATTGCTGAAGAGATCGGCAATGTTAGGGTTGCAAATATCGTTCTACTGGGTGCCTTATCAACACTCCTTGAACAAAAAGTTGATGTAGATGATTGGTTAAATGTTATCGAAGCCCATGTACCACCAAAATATCTAGAAGCTAACAAAGAAGCCTTCCTTCAAGGTCGCCAGGCTATGATGAATCTATTGAAGTTACAGTCATAAGAGGGTTTTGCGAAATTGTAAAAACCTTCTCACAATTCCATTTCTCATTCAAAAACACTTTAGGAAATCTACATAAGCAATTGATAAGGTAATAAAACCATTTGTGGGTCTCACCTCCTCTTTACGATCAATGAAAACTGGTATTTCATGTATGAATGATGGGATATATAATTCCCTTAACTGTTCATACACCTTTCAGGTTAACAAATAAGAGGCTTGTAAACTTACAGAATGAGTAATTATTGTAGCAAGTAAACTCCTAAATGCGGAAATCCTCTTCCTGTGTTTTGGCGGTTCTATGCATGTCATCCTGACCCATGAGCAAGCCGATTTCGACGCCTTGGCTTCGATGCTTGGCGCATATTTATTGAACGAAACTGCAATCCCTGTATTGCCACGACGCATCAATCGAAATGTTTATGCCTTCATTACACTCTATGGCACAGAATTCCCATTCATTGACGCTGGCGACTTGCCAAACAAGCCAATCGAGATAATTACGTTAGTGGATACTCAGTCTTTGGTCAGTCTAAAAGGTATGGGACCTTACACACAGGTTAGGGTTGTAGACCATCACCCGAAACGGGAGGATATTCCTTCTCATTGGCATACCACCATCGCAGAAACCGGTGCTACTGCTACTATTTTCGTGGAGGCTTTACGCGAACACAATGGACACATAAATACGATACAGGCAACGCTACTTCTCTTAGGGATTTATGAAGATACTGGATCACTAACTTACACACAAACTACACCACGCGATCTTCATGCCGCTGCTTATCTGTTGGAAATAGGCGCAAATTTGGACATTGCTTCTGGGTTTCTGAATCATCCTCTCTCCAAACAACAACAGGCACTTTACGAACGATTACTCAACACCTTCGAGACTCACCTCATACATGGGCATACTGTCATCGTTGCCTGTGGAGATGCTGTTGAGTTAGATGAGGAACTTTCCACTGTTGCTCACAAACTTCGTGATTTGTTGGATCCTGATGCGCTTTTCCTCTTGATAACCACCCGGGGTGGCATTCAACTCATTGCTCGTTCCTCTAGCAATCGCATTGATGTCGCACGCATTGCAGAAGAATTTGGTGGTGGTGGGCATGATCGCGCTGCTGCCAGTTTGATTAGAGATATGACAATGGAGCAAGCACGATCTAAACTCCTACAAACCCTTCATGAAGTAATTCAACCTGCCATAACCGTTGCGGAAATCATGTCATTCACTCCTCAATTGATTACACCTGAGACCTCAGTAGAAGAGGCTGCTCAACGTATGCAATTGTATGGGTTTGAAGGGTTCCCCGTTGTAAAAGACGGAAAGGTGATCGGATTACTTACAAGAAGAGCCGTTGATCGAGCACTAGCGCACAAACTCAACTTAACTGCGGATCGCTTGATGAATGCTGGTGAACATACCATAACCCCAGATGCTTCCATCGAACAATTGCAACGTCTAATGACAACCACAGGTTGGGGTCAAATTCCGGTTGTTCACCCCGAAACAGGCGAAGTCATCGGCATTGTGACACGCACGGATTTATTGAAGAACCTCACCGGGGAGTTAACTCAAACAGGACGCCATAATTACTCTGAGAAATTAGAAACTGCATTGCCACCCGCCCGTCTCGCTCTCTTAAAACTCGTCGCACAAATGGCTCATGAGCAGCGTTCTGCCTTATACATTGTTGGCGGATTTGTGCGGGATTTGCTGCTAAATCGCCCCAGCACCGATTTCGACCTTGTTGTTGAAGGAGATGCCATACGTCTTGCTCGGGCACTAGCCAAAAAATATGGCGGTCGGGTTACCAGCCATGCGCGCTTTGGTACTGCTAAATGGCATTTATCCGAGAATAAGCCCGATTCCCAGAGTGAAACCAGGTTGATCCCCACACTGGAAACCATTATCCCGAGTTTAAACCCAGAAGATTTGCCAACCCATCTTGACTTGGTCACAGCACGAACAGAATTCTACACTCACCCGAGTGCATTGCCCACAGTTGAACGGGGAAGCATTAAACTCGATTTACATCGCCGCGATTTCACCATCAACACTCTCGCGTTACGTCTCGATGGTGTTCATTATGGAGAATTATATGATTTTTGGGGTGGTTTCAATGACCTACGACAGGGCATCGTTCGAGTTCTCCATTCTTTGTCCTTTGTAGATGACCCAACGCGCATCTTACGCGCCGTAAGATTCGAACAACGCTTCGGCTTCAAGATAGAAGAACGAACGCTTGAACTCCTTCTCGATGCTCGATCGTTACTAGACCGCATTTCAGGCGATCGGATTCGTCATGAATTAGATCATATCCTTATCGAAGAACAGGTATGTGCCATACTCGAACGACTAGAGCAATTAGGCATACTTAAATCTATCCATCATGCATTAATTTTTGACCAATGGCTTTGCGAACGCCTTCAGCAATTACATCAAACCATCCCAACCCCTGAGTGGGAATTAAGCGCCCATACGAAAGACCCAACTTTCATTCAATCCATCTCTTACATACTCTGGATGATCCGATTGAATGATCATGAAGCCCATAGCCTGATCACTCGGCTAAAATGTACAAGAGCATTAGCAAAAGACATCCATTCTGCCAGACATATTTACAAGATAATACCCACCTTATCTACTGCCAAACCTAGTCAAATTGTCGTTCACTTGGATAATTTATCACATCATGCTCATTATGCTGTCTACTTAGCATTAGGAGAAACCGACCACAAAAAGCTGATTGAAAACTACTTAATCCATTGGAAGAGCGTTTCACCCAGCATTACTGGACACGACCTACGCAATTATGGATTGCAACCTGGTCCAATATACCGTCAGATTCTGAGTTCATTGCGAACTGCTTGGCTAGACGGTGTTATCACCAATCGAGAAGAAGAACGTACTCTGCTGGAGAAATTGATAAAACAAGCCCCAAAAGGCAACGAAATTAAACAATCATGAAAAAACATTGCAGTAAGGCTTGATAACCCTCTTGTATCGTGATAAAATTATCACTAAGGGGGTTGCGTTGAACATGGCTCCATGAAAAGTGGGAGTTTCCCACTTTTCTTTCATATAGAGTCTCAATAACCAACCCCGTTTACTTACGTAAGTTTGAATTTGGAGAAGTAGCACGAATGAAAAACGAATTTATCCTCGCATTAAACGAGGTACTAGAAGAAAAACAACTTCCAAGAGAAATTATCATGCAAGCGATCGAAGAGGCAATGGTCTCTGCATATCGCAAAGCCGTTAATGCCTCGGGTGCCCAACTCATTAAAGCAAAAATCGACCTGGAAAGTGGAAAAATCTCCATTTTCGCCGAAAAAGAGGTCGTCGAAGTTGTACAAGACCCACGCACCGAAGTTTCTCTCGAAGAGGCGAGACGTATTGACCCGAACGTTCGCTTGGGCAGCACAATCATCGTCGAATCTACCCCTCGAGAGTTTGGGCGCATTGCTGCTCAGAATGCACGACAAACGATTCAACAAAAGATTCGCGAAGCAGAACGACAGGCACAATTTGAATACTTCAGCAAACAACTTGGAGAAATCGTTAGCGGTGTCGTGCAAGCCGTCAACCAACAAGGTGTGACCGTAGGGTTGGACTTGCGCGCTGAAGGACTCATGCCACCGAACCACCAAATCCCTGGGGAAAAATACCATATTCACGATCGCATTCGTGCACTGTTGATCGAGGTCAAAGAGACAAATCGGGGTCCACAACTGATCTTGTCTCGTGCCCATCGCAACTTTCTCCGCCGTTTGCTGGAGAACGAGGTTCCGGAAATTTATCACGGGCTGGTGGAAATCCGTTCGATTGCTAGAGAACCTGGTCAACGATCAAAGGTTGCCGTCGCGGCACTTCAATCTGGAATAGACCCGGTAGGGGCATGTGTGGGAATTCGTGGGGTGCGCATCCAGGCAATCGTGCGTGAACTCAACAACGAAAAAATTGACGTGATCGAATGGAATTCAGATCAAGCCGCATACATCGCCAAGGCATTGAGCCCTGCAAGGGTCACTGGAGTCTATCTTGATGAATATTCGCGAGGGACGAAGACTGCCACCGTAGTTGTTCCTGAGGATCAACTTAGTCTGACAATTGGCAAAGATGGACAAAACGCACGCTTAGCAGCAAAATTGACCGGATGGAGGATAGATATAAAGTCCTTACCTGAAGCTGCTGCTGATGCACTGTATAAGTTACAAAAAGAACCCGAACATGCTGCAATCGCTGAAAAAGAGGCTGATACAATCCCTCAAATTGAACACATTTTGGCTAAGAAGAGCGAAGGTCGTCCAGTTACCCCAGAGGAGTATTCCCTCCTTGCTCAATTCGTCGATCGTGTCGAGAGAGGAATCATTAGTAGGCGACAAGTCTCAAAAAGAGCAGAGAAAGAAAAGCGAGATGCGGTTCGTGCTACTATTCCAGCCTCGGCTTTTGCCATGCCCTTGGATGAACTGGACCTGGATAACCGTCTAATATCCATCCTTTCCGAGTCCGGCTACAGCACAGTAGGTGACCTTATGTTACAAATGAAAATAGACCCAGATGCAATCCTAGCATTGGAAGGTGTCGGACCGAAAGCAATGGATTCTATTGAGACCGCCCTATCCAACATCACCTTAGTTGAAGAAAAGTTTGAAGAACAACCGATCCAAGAAAGCGAAGAAGAAGTAACAATCGAAATGCAAATTTCGGAACTCGAACCCGCGGTTGCCTTGGAAACAGAGGAAAGTTCACCTGTTCCTGAATATAGTCCAGATGCGCAACACGAAGTCGTTGAAGCTGAACCAACTTTGAGTATGAAAACAGAAACGATATTGGAAGGAACACCAGAGACCTCGAAAGAAGCGGAGGAATCGCTTGAGACAATTCAAATCGAGGAAGCAACGATCGAGGAAGTTGCCGCTGTCCAACCAACACCAGAACAAGTTACTCAAATCTCTGAGGATATGTTTAAACTCAAACCAGAGATATATGAGTACTTCACAGCCGAAGAATTTGAGGACGAAGCAGAAGAAGCGGTAATTACAAGTAAGAAAAAGAAAAAGAAGAAAAAGAAGAAAGCAACCCGAATCGAATATGATTCCGAACTGGATATGTCCTTATTAAAGCGAAAGCATAAGCGAGGAGAAGAAGACTGGGAAGAAGAATGGGAATATTGACATTTTGATGGAGTGTAACGGTGCCCAAAAAACAGCGAAGGCAGAAACATATTCCTCATCGCACCTGTGTCGGTTGCCGGCAGGTATTGCCGAAGCGAACGTTGATTCGAATCGTTCGCAGTCCCGATGGTGTCAAGATTGATCCCTCCGGAAAAATGGCTGGAAGAGGTGCTTACCTTCATAACCATCGCACTTGTTGGGCAAAAGGTTTGAAAGGCAGCCTTGCCCAAGCACTCAAAACAACCCTCACTGAAGAGGAAATGCAACTGCTCACCGATTACATGACACAATTGCCAACCGAAGATGAATGTGTTGTTGAAGGTCAATAGAACATCAACTTGTGAGAATATCGCTAAGAGTTTATGATGGATCGTGGAATAAGTTTTTATTGGAATGGTCATTTCATATTGCCTGCCATTTCGGCTCAAAATGTTTTCGTGCGGAATTTGAGCAGAATATGAGGTAGGTATGGGAGGTGCCGATGAGTGAAAATGGGCGAACGAAGACAATCGAGATCCCTGCCAGTATCGTCGTGCGCGACCTGGCTAAGAAGATTCAAGTTAGCCCCATTGAGGTGATTAAAACCCTGATGGCGAACGGCGTCATGGCTAATATCAATCAACCTATTGACTTCGATACTGCTGCAATTGTTGCCGCCGAGATGGGCTACGAAGCAGTATTAGAAAAACCCGAAGAAAAAGAAGAAGAACTTGGCGAAATTCCTCTTTGGCGTCAAATCATCGCTAAAGAAGACCCAAAACGATTAGTGCAACGCCCCCCAGTAGTAACTATCTTGGGGCATGTGGATCATGGTAAAACAACGCTTTTAGATGCGATTCGCCATACCAATGTGGTTGCACAAGAGGTAGGAGGAATCACTCAACATATTGGAGCCTATCAGGTTGAGCACAACGGGCGAACCATCACCTTCTTAGACACACCCGGACACGCGGCGTTCACTGCAATGCGCGCTCGAGGCGCCCAAGGAGCAGATATCGTAGTATTGGTTGTTGCAGCAGATGATGGTGTGATGCCTCAAACACGAGAAGCTATAGCCCATGCTAAGGTGGCTAAAGTCCCCATTGTGGTCGCATTGAATAAGATTGATAAACCCAATGCCGATCCGGATCGAGTGAAACAACAATTGGCAGAGGTTGGATTAGTTCCAGATGAATGGGATGGCAATACCATTGTTGTTCCTATCTCTGCCAAGAAACAACAGGGTCTAGAGGATTTGCTAGAGGCTATACTGCTTGTGGCTGATAGCATTGACATTCGCGCCAATCCAGACGGAAAAACCTTTGGCACGGTCATTGAAGCCTCCATTGATCGTTCTAAAGGAGTTGTAGCAACCTTGTTAGTTCAGAATGGCACTTTAAACCTCAACGATGTACTGGTTGTTGGAAACACCTTTGGACGTGTGAGAGCAATGTTTGATCACTTAGGTCGAAGAGTCCGACGCGCCGGTCCATCAACGCCCGTTGCTGTCATGGGATTGAACGATGTCCCCCAAGCAGGTGATATGTTTGAAACAGTTGAGAGCGAGCGCGAAGCAAAACTCATCGTCGAAGAGCGCAAACTAGCCACTGAAAAATCCGCAGCGCAACGAAAAAGCGTCATCACACTCGAGCAATTATTCGATCGCTTCCAGGCAGGAGAAGTGCGCGAATTACGTCTGATCGTCAAGGCAGATGTTCAAGGCTCACTAGAACCGATAATAACCTCTCTAAGAGATTTAGGTAAAGGGGATATTGCAATCAATATCCTCCACGCAGAAACGGGTAATATCTCGGAAAGCGATGTGATGTTAGCAGCCGCCTCGAAAGCAATCATCGTCGGCTTCAACACCCAGGTAGATAGTGCAGCACAAAAGCTGGCGGATTCTGAAGGCGTATCCATTCGTATCTATGATATTATTTATCGCCTTACGGAAGACATTGATAAAGCCCTCAAAGGTATGCTAGAACCTGAGATAAAGGAGACAGTCATTGGACATGCCGAGGTACGTGCAATCTTTAAAATTTCGAAAGTGGGTAATGTCGCCGGTTGTTATGTGACCGATGGTGAACTTAGGCGCAATGCTCACATTCGGGTCCTTCGAAAAGGAGAAACCATCTTTCAGGGAGAGGTTGCATCGCTCAAACACTTCCAGGAAGATGTTCGAGAGATCCGACAAGGTTTTGAATGTGGCATCGCCCTTAAAGGCTTCAACGACTACGCAATCGGCGACATCTTAGAATGCTATACCCTCGAGAAGGTAACCGTAGCATAGCATCAATTTGTAAGAGGTAGTTGTGGTATCAAAACTTCGTGCACAACGAATCGCGGATAGAATCCATGAAATATTATCCGAGATGGTTATTTTAGAGGTGAAAGATCCCCGACTTTCGGGCATATTTATTACAGGAGTTGAGGTGGATCGCGAGTTGTCCTATGCAGATATATATGTCTCTGCGTTAGAGGGATCACAAAGGGCAAAAGAGGTGCTCATTAGTTTAGAACATGCTAGCGGTTATTTGAGAACCGAATTATCCAAACGCATTGAACTACGCATCTTCCCGAAATTACGTTTTCATTGGGATAAAACGCCAGAACACGCCGACAAGATAGAAAGATTAATTGCATCCATTCATGCTAACTCTACAAACACCTCGAATCTTCACAATAAACAACAAAGAGATGACATCGGAAATCAATGAGGTATCTATTCAATTAATTCGCCATAGAATCCAGCAATCCCACCGGGTAATGGTTGTTTCTCACATTCGCCCAGATGGGGATGCCATCGGCTCCTTGTTAGGTTTAGGGTTAGCCTTGACGAATGCAGGGAAGCAAACGCAGATGATTTTACCCAACGAGTTACCCACGCGGTTTCAACAATTACCCGGTGCTGAATTGATCCGCCAAAAACCGGAAGGTAAGGTTGATCTAATTATTGCTGTTGATTGTTCAGACCTACAACGCATAGGACCTTCTCTAAATGGCTACCAATCTCCTGACATCAACATTGATCATCATACTACGAACGTTCATTTTGCGCAGATAAATTTGGTTGATCCATCGGCAGTGGCTACCTCAGAGATATTGGCAGAGTATCTGCCTCAATTTGATTTGCCTTTGGATAAATCTGTTGCCTCTGCTTTACTCTTTGGATTGATATCGGACACATTAGGATTTCGCACACCTAGTGTTACGGCTAAATCGTTACGCATTGCTGCCTCTCTGATGGATAAGGGTGTTGATTTGCCCAAACTTTACTACCTAGCATTGTTAAAACGAACTTTTATCGAGTTAAAGTATTGGGGAATAGGATTAACAAACCTCAAGCAAGAAGGTCGCTTGGTTTGGACCACTCTATCTCGGGAAGAGAGACAATCCGTAGGATACTCAGGTCGCGATGATGCGGATTTAATCAACGTTCTCACCACAATAGACGAGGCTGATATCATCATTGTCTTTGTAGAACAACCTAATGGGAATATTAAAATCAGCTGGCGTTCTCAGTCGGGAATAGATGTATCCAAAATCGCTTCACGCTTCGGTGGTGGCGGACATGTCAATGCCGCTGGCGCAGAAATCCAATGTTCTTTATCGGAGGCACAATCTAAAGTTCTACCTTACACTCTGAATTACCTTGAAAAATGTGAACAGACGAACCCACTCTCTATCATTGAATGAGAAAACATTTGGAATCTTCTATAATTTTTTAGAGAGGTTTAATTCAAAATCCTAAAACTAGGGGTAGAAGAATGGACAGAGATCAAATCAAAAATGTTGTTTCAGGAGTGTTAGTTGTTGACAAACCCGTCGGACTAACCTCACATGATGTTGTACAAATCATCCGTCGCGGTACAGGAATTCGCCGCGCAGGGCACACCGGAACGTTGGACCCACGCGCCTCAGGTGTACTAGTCATTCTCATCGGTCCAGCAGTACGTTTGAGCGAGTATGTATCCGCTTCAGATAAACGCTACCAAGCAACCATCCGGTTAGGTAGTGCTACAGATACATACGATTCGGAGGGGCGCGTGGTGAGTTCAGCATCGGTTGACGGAATCACGGAAGACCATTTCAAAAAGGTACTTGAATCCTTCATTGGAGAGATCGAACAAGTTCCACCTCCCTTCTCTGCTGTCAAGGTCAAGGGGCGCAAAGCCTATGAAATGGCACGGGAAGGAGAGGAAGTTGACCTGAAACCGAGAAAAATCAAGGTATATAGCCTCGAAATCCTTGAATGGGCACCTCCAGAAGTCGTGATTGATGTCTACTGCTCCTCAGGTACTTATGTTCGATCCTTAGCAAATGACCTTGGACAGGCATTAGGTACGGGTGCTCACCTCGTCGGGCTACGCCGAACAAAGAGCGGACGCTTTACTTTAAGAGATGCGGTTCCTTTAAGGCGGCTGAAGGAAGCCTTTGATGCAGGTGATTGGTATAAATATTTAATCCCCGCCGCGGATGCCTTAGGTGATTGGCCGATGCTGGAATTGGACGCAGACCAAGTAGAACTCATCCGCCATGGACACCGTATTCCCGCGGAACCAGGGTCAAAGGGATGGGTACGCGGGGTTACCCAGCAAGGTGACCTAGTTGCTCTTCTTGAACATGATGACGAGACCAACGAATGGCAGCCTCGCAAAGTGTTCTTTCAAACCTAAACCCGATTGACCATGCAACATTATCATTCATTAAACGACGTTCAGCTGGAGAACACCTGGGTTACGATCGGCTCTTTCGATGGTGTTCACCTTGGACACCAAAGAATTATTCGCGAATTGGTTGACGGTGCAAGGTCCGAACAGGCACCCACGGTGGTTCTTACATTTTTCCCACATCCATCGGTTGTTTTGGGAAAGTGGAAAGAGGCAAAATATTTGACTTCTCCAAATGAACGAGCGGACTTACTGGGGGAACTCGGTGTGGATATTGTTATCACACACCCGTTTGACCTCCAGTTTTCCCAAACTTCTGCTTATGACTTCATGAAAACCCTGAAGACCCGATTAGGAGTCAAACATCTCCTCGTCGGATATAACTTTGCCCTTGGACATGGTCGCGAAGGAAATGTACATCGGCTGAAGGAAATTGGAGAAGAATTGGGTTATGACTTACATGTGATTCCACCTGTTAAAGTAGATGACCAAGTTGTTTCCTCAAGTCAAATTCGAACGGCTCTTGAATCAGGAGAGGTAGAAAAAGCCGCTCACCTCTTGGGAAGACCGTATAAGATCACAGGGAGAGTCATCCAAGGTGATGGTAGAGGGCGTTCGATGGGTATTCCTACAGCCAACCTCAACTTATGGCAAGATCGCCTTATACCCAAAGCCGGTGTCTATGTTTGTTGTGCTCATGTCAATGGTAAGGTTTGGGGAGCAGTGACCAATGTAGGCGTTCGTCCAACCTTTCACCCTCACACAACCTCTCCGATCGTTGAAACACATCTATTGGACTTCGATGAAGATATTTACAATCAGGAAATTCCTTTAGAGTTTTTAACCCGTTTGAGAGATGAAGTGAGATTTCCGAGTGTTCAGGAGCTAGTTCAACAAATCGAGCAAGATATCGTTCAGGCTAGAGAATTATTATCAGAAAGGTCGCTAATTATGTTATCCTGCGAAAATAAAAGGTGAACGGTAGGTATTTTATTGTTTGCCCTCAGATGAACTATGCAACCGTATTTAAATTTGCTCCGTTATGTCCTCACTCATGGAGTTGACAAACCCGATCGCACTGGGGTGGGTACTCTTTCTGTTTTTGGCTACCAGATGCGAATCGACCTCCAAGAAGGTTTCCCGTTGTTGACAACGAAGAAAATGCACCTGAAGTCCATTATCTATGAACTCTTATGGTTTCTCAGAGGGGATACGAACATCAAATACTTACACAGCCATGGTGTTACAATCTGGGACGAATGGGCTGATGAACAAGGGAATTTAGGTCCGATTTATGGTGCTCAATGGCGCTCCTGGAGAACACCGGACGGAACGACGATTGATCAAATCAACCAAGTTATCGAGCAAATTCGCACAAACCCTCATTCTAGAAGATTGATTGTTTCTGCATGGAATGTAGGTGAAATCCCCAAGATGGCACTCCCACCGTGCCATGTCTTGTTTCAATTTTATGTTTTCAACAACACCCTTTCCTGTCAACTTTATCAACGATCTGCTGATGTATTCCTTGGAGTTCCTTTTAATATCGCTTCCTATGCCTTATTGACCATGATGATTGCCCAAGTTTGTGACCTTAGACCTGGGCTATTCATTCACACATTTGGAGATGTGCACCTATATAAGAATCATATCGAGCAAGCCAAATTGCAACTCACCCGAAAACCTTATCCACTGCCGACGTTAATCATTAACCCAAGCATCAAATCCATTGATCAATTCGACTATCAAGACTTTGAATTGATCAATTATCAGTCTCATCCTCCCATTAAGGCAGACGTAGCGGTGTGATTGTATCATTGATTGTTGCCATTGATGAAAATTGGGGGATTGGTAAAGATAATCGCCTCCCATGGCACATTCCCTCCGATTTAAGACGGTTTCAACAACTCACCATGGGACATCACATCATCATGGGGCGCAAAACCTACGAATCGATCGGTAAAAACCTTCCCGGAAGACAAACAATCGTCCTGACACGAAATCCCACAATACAATCAAAAGAGTGTATTATCGCTCATTCGATGGATGAAGCATTAAATTTCGCCCAAAAAGCTGGTGAAAAGGAAGTCTTCATCATCGGGGGAGGTAATGTCTTTGAACAGGTTCTACCCATTGCCGATCGAATATATCTCACAATCGTACACGATACGTTTGAAGTAGACACTTACTTCCCGAAAATTAAGGAACACGAATGGGTTGAAATTGAAACCGCTCGATACCCAATCACGGAGTCCAACCCACATTCTTACACCTTCAAAATATTGGTTAGAAAGTGAATTTCACCCTTGTCAATAAGATAAAAATAGGTATAATTTATCAAAAAATGGCTCATATTCACTTTCACGCTCATCATCATTTCCCCCGTAAAGCCGGGTGGTATAATCGCGTGAGTGGATAGAACCATTCTATCAACGCAAATGTGAAGAAAACCCCCGGCGAAAAACACCGGGGGCTTTTTTTAAATCCTACTTGACAAGGATAAGTATCATGGATGCGAACGAAACAATAAGTCTATCCCTGCCCTCCAATGGACGCATGGTCAACCAAACTCTTGAGTTTTTATCTGAAGCCGGTTTACCTGTTCACAAACCGAATCCACGTCAATATTTGGCAAAAATTCCCACCCTGCCAAATCTCAACGTCATATTTCAAAGGGCTGGTGACATTGTCGTTAGTGTACGACAGGGAAGTGTGGAATTCGGAATTACTAGCCTGGATGTTATTGAGGAAAAACGCGGTGAAAATAACGACTTACTCATTCTTCATGATGAATTAGGCTTTGGACACTGTTCACTCACTCTCGCAGTACCAGAATCGTGGCAGGAAGTTAAGACTGTTGGAGACTTAAAAGAATACACTAACAAAATCAAGCATCCCTTACGTGTGGCAACCAAGTTCCCGAAGTTGACAAAACAATTTCTCGAAAAGAACTATATTTCGCATGTATTGATTCCAGCAGAAGGAACACTGGAAACAGCCCCAAACATCGGCTATGCGGATATGATCGCCGATCTAGTTTCATCAGGACAGACATTGAAGGATAATCGTCTACGTCCGTTATCCGATGGAGTGATTCTACATTCTCAAGCAGCATTAATTGCTAATAAACGAGCACTGATGACTCGACCTAATGTTTTGGAGATGGGTCGTCATCTATTGGAGTATATAGAGGCTCACCTTCGTGCGAAAGCAAATTTGCTGGTGATTGCAAATATGCGAGGGGAAAATCCACGAGATATCGCTGACAAAATGTTTGAACAAAAAACCATTGGCGGGTTACAAGGTCCTACGATCAGCCCAGTTTATGTACATGACCAAGGACAAAGTTGGTATTCTGTAACGGTTGTTGTACGTCGTGATCAACTGACTCAAGCCATCAACGAACTACGCACAATCGGGGGAAGTGGCATTATTGTCACTCCAGTAACATATATTTTCGAAGAGGAACCTCCACGTTATATTGCAATGCTTTCCATGTTGGAAAAAGATGCTACTAAGAGATAACCTCACTATTTGTTAAGAAGGTTGACAAGATGCAGACTCGAGCCCATTTAGATACACTTCTACCGTATGTTTCGGTTGAACCTTTCGAAGTACTCTCATCTCGCCTTGGACGAAAAACTGAAAAGATTATCAAATTAGATGCAAATGAAAATCCTTATGGACCCTTATCAATCATCAAAGAGACATTTGCAGCATTTCCTTTTTTCCATATTTATCCAGATTCAGATTGTCGCCTATTACGGCAAGCCCTTTCTGAATTCACGGGTATCTCTCCAAATTTCTTGCTAGTTGGAGCAGGTGCAGACGAATTGATTGATCTTCTATTGAGGGTTCTGGTAGAACCGGGAAATTGTGTGGTCAATTGCCCTCCTACTTTTAGAATGTATGAACACAACGCTCTACTTAACGGAGCCTATGTAGTCAACGTACCAAGACAGACAGATTTCTCAATTGATCTAGGTCTCTTGAAGAAGACGGTTACGAAATATCGTCCGAAACTCCTCTTTCTTTGCACCCCTAATAACCCTGATGGGTCATTACTTCAAAATGATGTCTTGGATGAAATATTAAATCTACCCACCCTAGTTGTCCTTGATGAGGCTTATATAGAATTCGCCGATGAAGAAGGTAATTTGGGAAAGAAACTTAGTCAAATCTCCCTAGTGCCAGAGAGAAAAAACTTGGCTGTTTTGCGTACCTTCAGCAAGTGGGCGGGGTTAGCCGGTTTACGAGTTGGCTTTGGTGCTTTTCCTGATTGGTTGATGCCGATATTATGGAAAGCAAAACAACCTTACAATGTCAATGCTGCTGCAATCATAGCAGCAACTCTTTCACTTCAAAATGCCGACGAATTGGCTAAGAACGTATATGCCATCATTAAAGAACGCAATCGAATGGTTGAGTTGCTTAAAAATTACCCCTTCCTCTCTACCTTTCCTTCAAGAGCAAACTTTCTTCTCATTCGGGTTAAGAATATCCTCGCAATCGAATTGTATAAACGATTAATGGTTGATTGTGGCATCTTGGTACGGTATTTTGATACTCCTCAACTAAAGGATTGTATTCGCATCAGCGTCGGGCGTCCACAAGACACAGATACCCTCATGTATGCATTCGAAAGAATTTTTCAGGAGGTTTCTTAATGCGATTTGCAGAAATATCTCGTAAAACAACAGAAACTGAGGTATCCGTGAGGTTGAACCTAGATGGAGACGGTCATGCTAATATCTCTACTGGTTTAGGTTTTTTCGATCATATGTTGACCACCTTGGCTACTCATGGGATGTTTGATTTGAAAATCACCGCCAAAGGGGATTTACATGTAGACCCACATCACACCATCGAAGATGTGGCACTCGTGCTGGGTAGTTCATTCGACCAAGCCCTTGGGGATCGGACCGGTATCGCTCGCTTTGCCGATTGTTATATTCCAATGGATGATGCATTGGCTCACATAGCCATCGATCTTTCCGGTAGACCTTATTCGGTCATCCGGGCAAAATGGAGTAACCTGGAAATCAATGGTATTCCAACTGTCCTATTCACCCACTTTTTCGAGTCCTTCGCCATAACCTTACGCGGAACCATCCATGCTCGGGTTCTATACGGGCGAGATGCCCATCATCAGGTGGAAGCGTTGTTCAAAGCCTGTGCAAAGGCGCTAGAAAAAGCTACTCGTCTCGATCCACGGCGAGCAGGTCAAATTCCCTCAACCAAGGGTAAGTTAGGATGAGAAATCTAGATGTATTGCTCTTAGACCTAGGTACAGGCAACTTGCAATCGGTGCAAAAAGCGCTTGAATTTTGGGGTGCCAATGTCATGCGCAGCAATCAATCCCCTGATGTCATTAAAGCAAGGAAAATTGTCCTACCCGGTGTAGGTGCATTCGGTGATTTCATGAAGCGACTACGGGCATTGGGTTTGGAAGACCTTCTACACCAGGCTTTAGACAGGGGAGCAACCTTGTTGGGGATTTGTGTTGGGATGCAAGCCTTGTTCGATATTAGTGAGGAGATGGGTTTTCACAAAGGGCTTGGACTATTACGTGGAAGGGTACGAAGATTTCCCAACCAAAAGGGGCTCAAGATTCCTCATACGGGGTGGAATTCATTGAACTTAAAAATCCACAGCCCCTTATTTGCTAATTTACCACCAACTCCTTTTGTATATTTCAATCACTCCTATTATTGTGAAGCCGAAGAAGAACATTATATCTTGGCAGAAACGGAATATGGTATTCGATTTGCCAGTATAGTCGGTGTTGAGCAAATTATTGGAGTTCAATTCCATCCAGAAAAAAGCCAAAAAGTTGGCTTAGCAATCCTGAAAAATTTTTTAGAATGGAAACCATGAAAGATTTCACTGTGTATCCTGCGATAGATTTACGAAAGGGTAGGGTTGTACGATTACAACAAGGTGATCCCAAAAAAATAACCATCTACTCTCAAGACCCACTTTACATCGCTCAACATTGGATTGATTCGGGATGTCGTTGGTTGCATGTTGTTAACCTTGACGGGGCATTAGGTGATGACGATCAACAAAACCATCAGGCTATTCAAGATATTTTGAATTTATCCCATTCACGCCATGTGCGTGTTCAATTTGGAGGAGGTCTACGTTCAATCGAGGATGTAGAATATGTATTCAACCTCGGTGTAGATCGCATCGTATTAGGTACATTAGCGATAGAGCGTCCACAAGAATTAAAATCACTTCTTTCGCGCTTTACCCCAGAAAGGATAGCAATCGCTCTGGATGTCAAAGGCGATCAAATATTCAAGCGAGGCTGGCGAGAACGAGGGTTTATTTCAGCATTAGAGTTGGTTCAGTATATGAAAACTCAAGGTGTTCATACATTGGTGTATACCGATATCCAACGGGATGGCATGAGTTGCGGAGTAGATTTAGAGTTCCCTCGACATATCACTGAAATGTACGATTTGAAGATCATACTTGCCGGCGGAGTGCATAACATAGAGGACATTCGCTTAGCACGCCAAGCCGGAATGGCTGGCATAATCATTGGAAAGGCTTTATATGATGGTCGTTTGAACCTACGTGATGCATTGGAGGAAGAGAAGAGCAATGATGACAAAACGCATTATCCCATGTCTAGATATTAAAGACGGACGCGTGGTTAAAGGTATACGCTTTGTAAATTTACGCGATATGGGAGATCCAATCGAACAAGCAAAGGTCTATGAAGAACAAGGGGCAGATGAACTCGTGTTCTTAGACATATCTGCCACACCAGAAGAAAGACGGACAACGCTTGATTTAGTTCATCGTGTAGCAGGTCAAGTGTTTATGCCTCTAACGGTGGGAGGGGGCATCCGGTCCGTTTCCGATATTCGTGATCTCCTATCTGCTGGTGCTGATAAAGTGAGCATAAACACTGCTGCGGTGAGATCGCCGGATTTGATTGAAGAAGCCGCGGCACGCTTTGGTTCGCAATGTATCGTGTTAGCCATTGACGCACGTCGACGGGAAAATGGCGAGGGTTGGCAAGTAGTTATCTCCTCTGGTCAGATACCGACCCATCTTGACGCCATCGAATGGGCAGTAATAGGAGTAGAAAGGGGTGCTGGAGAAATCTTGCTAACCAGTATGGATGCCGATGGGACACGCAACGGTTACGATATTGCCCTCACCCGTACAGTTGCAGAGGCGATTTCCGTACCGGTGATTGCCTCAGGGGGGGCAGGAGAACCTCAGCACTTTGCTGAAGTCCTAACCGAAGGAAAGGCGGATGCAGCCCTTGCAGCCTCGGTTTTTCACGAAGCCGTGCTATCCATCCCAGACTTGAAGACGTACCTACACCAGAAAGGTATTCCAATGCGCTTACCTTAGAATTTAGGAATAACTATGGAAGAGAGAATGAGCCTCGAGGAATTACATTTCGACGAACATGGGCTTATACCCGTCATTGTTCAGGATGCTTCTTCCCATCAAGTACTCATGATGGCTTATATGAATCGGGAGGCACTTCTCATGACATTGGCAAGTGGGGAATTACATTTTTGGTCGCGCAGTCGTAAAGTATTATGGCACAAAGGGACAACATCTGGAAATTTCCAATACTTGGTAAAACTCCTCGGTGACTGCGATGCGGATTGTTTGCTCGCAATGGTCAACCCCCAAGGTCCGGCTTGCCATACCGGACACATGAGTTGTTTCTACCGCCCAATTGACCTTTAACCCCACTTCATGCCAAAGGAGAGAAGAGTGAGCCTGGATTGGCTTTACAACATCATCTTAGACCGAAAAGATTCTCCAACCACATCATCCTATACCGCGCGTCTTTTTTCGGAAGGCCTAAATAATATTACAAAGAAACTCGGTGAAGAAGCCACAGAAGTCGTCATTGCTTCTTTGGCGGAAAACAACCAACGGCTCATCGAGGAGATTGCAGATTTAACATATCATCTCCTCGTCTTGATGGCTTATCGAAACATAACGCCTGATGACATTAAAGATGAATTGAAACGACGTCACCGATGATCAAAGTTCTTCTGCTTGATATTGACGGAGTGCTCATCCAACCCAATGGCTACCGCGCTGCAGTAAAGGCAGTATTGAAACTGATTGGTAAATGGATGGGATTAAATAACATTCCCATAGACGAAACGACCTTGACCGATTTAGAAGCGAGGGGCATTAGCAGCGAATTTGATATGATCCCTCTCATATTGGCTACATTATGGGAGAAAATACTGAATCAAAACCATACCCCAAACTTACCCTCTGACATCTTGGAAGCATCCATTCATATCGGCAGATTATCTACCGATAAAGTTATCCCTCGATTGCAAGTACCTTATTTCACGCTTCAACCCTACCAAAATCCTGCTGAATCAGCCTGGCTACAAGGTGTTTTCCCTTCCATCCCAAAGGAATTGGGTGAAAGCCTCCTACTTCATACACGCGACCCTTACCGTTCGACAACAACTTGTCTCTTTCAACAATTCGTATTAGGGACAGACCGTTTCCGTAAGATATACAACCTAGAACCCATTGTCCAAACCGACTCTTTCTTAGAGAAATATGACCGACCAATGGTAAACCAAAGAGTTATCGAACATCTACAAAAATTGTTCCATAAAAAAATTGTTTACCCTTGCGTAATGACAGCCCGCCCATCTTTGCCACCGATGGAAGTTATGAATACTGAGGAAGAGATATATCCTCCAGAATCCGAAATAGCACTTGCAATGGTCGGTTTAAAAGACATCCCTTTGATTGGATTAGGTAAGATACACTACCTAACGAGAAAATACAAAATGAGAACAGAAAGATTGCTCAAACCTTCTGCAGGTCATTCCTTGGCTGCAATCATTGCTGCCCTAGAAAGATGTGAACTTCATGCAGTACAATCTGCTTTAGAATGGCAATTGAATAACAATATAGATGGCATATTAAAAATAATTCCTAAAGAACTTGAATTACATATCATCGAGGATACCCTAAGCGGTATCTATTCAGCGCAAGCGACTATTGAATTACTCAAAGCAAACGGTTATAGGGTTTCATTTTTCCCGTGGGGGTTGACGGGAAACCATTCTGATAAACAAAGAGCATTTGAAATGAGAAGCATCCCCTGCTTTCCAAATTGGGAGTCTTTGATGGATAAATTAATGGGTAGTCTCAGTCAATAATCCAAATCGAAATGCCACTGAATAAAAAGGTTTTTTTAAACAATCCTAGATTGAAGCAACATACAAGAACAATTCATCAATCTTTTCTCTCCTTCATAAAACCCTGATTGCATCCTCATCTTGCAACGACAAACCGCGCGTGATAAACTCTAAAAAACACATAGAGTAGATTCTTTCGTTTGAGAGGTTTTCTATCATGCCTCCAACCGTTTATTTAATTGATGGTCATGCTCTTGCTTATCGCACATATTACGCGCTTACCGGGGGTGGTACAGGAGCAGAACGATGGATGACACGTCAGGGTGAACCTACTGCGGGAATATATGGTTTTGCCAGCGTCCTCTTGCGCATTTTGGAGCAAGAAAGACCTGAATACCTAGTCGTTGTCTTCGATGCTGGAAGGACCTTCCGCGATGAAATATATCCTGAGTACAAAGGCACCCGAGAGAAGATGCCTAATGATTTAATTCCACAAATTGACCGTATTAAAGAATTAATAGACGCTTTTAACATCCCCAGAGTTGAGGTCGAAGGGTACGAAGCCGATGATGTGCTAGGAAGCTTGGCAAAATCCTTATACCAAAAGGGCTTGGGAGTCAAAATCATCACCGGCGATCGCGACCTATTACAATTGGTAGATGATCGCATCATTGTTAGCCTTCCGGGTAAATCGCTTTCTGATTCCAAGGATTATTTACCCAATGATGTTATTGAAATGTACGGGATAAGACCCGAGCAAATCGTTGATTTCAAAGCCCTGACAGGGGATAAATCCGATAATATTCCAGGGGTACTTGGTATTGGTGAAAAGACCGCCGCTGCCTTGCTGAAAGAGTTTGGAACATTGGAAGAAATTTACAATAACCTTGAACGCATTTCCCCAACGATTCGGAAAAGACTCGAAGCTGGGCGCGAGAGCGCTTTTCTGAGCCGCAAACTCGCCTCGATTGTAACCAACCTCGATGTCCACCTCGATCTAGAAAAAGCCCGCACCGATCAACTTGACCCCGCTAAGGTGGAAGTCCTGTTCCGCCAACTCGAATTTCGTTCCCTTTTACCACGTTTGACCGAACTAATGAAAAGTTATGGGCGATCACCCAGCCACCAAGTGCAACAACTCTCACTTTTCAAACAACCTAGCCCATCTCTAAAAGTATCAGATGGTAAAGCAGAATTATTGGTGCACATCATCAATTCGCCACAAACCTTGCAGGATTTGTGCAATCGCTTGGCGAATGCAGAAATTCTCGCCCTCGATACAGAGACTACCTCAACAAACCAAATGAGAGCAGAATTGGTTGGCATCTCTCTTGCTATGAACAAAGCAGAAGCATTCTACATACCGGTCGGTCACCTTTCGATCACTGATGAGCAGTTGCCCATCGAGATGGTCCTCAATGCATTACATGCTCCCCTCACAGAGCCAAAACTCCCTAAAGTTGGTCATAATGCCAAATATGACTATGTTGTATTAGCACGCTATGGTCTCAGAGTTTACCCCATCACCTTCGATACGATGATTGCAGAGTGGTTGATCAATCCAAGTTCAAAAAACCTCGGGCTCAAGAACCTGGCATGGGTTCGATTGGGGGTCAAGATGCTTGAGATTGAGGAATTGATTGGTAAAGGGAAGAATCAGAAGGCGATGTCCGAAGTGCCTATTTCCAAAGTTGCCCAATATGCCGCCGATGATGCTGAAGTCCTCTTACATCTCATCCCACTCCTTCAAGAAGAATTGGAAAAATGCCAAGCAACAAACCTTTTCCAGAACCTCGAGATGCCTTTGATACCTATTCTTGCAGATATGGAAATGAATGGAGTCCGTTTAGATACTGATTTTCTTACGAAAATGTCAGAAGAGTTGGCTGGACGCATGCAGGCAATCGAGGCTCAAATCTACGAAGCCGTTGGGTTTTCTTTCAATTTGAACTCACCACAACAACTTTCAGAAGCATTGTTCAATCGTTTGGGCTTAGCACCGGCGGGAAGACGTGCGCGGACAGCAACCGGCTTTTTTTCCACTTCGGCTGGTTCTCTAGAAGCACTCAGTGGAACTCACCCTGTGGTAGATTGGATATTGGAATACAGAGAACTCTCAAAACTCAAATCCACCTATGTTGATGCCTTACCTCATCAAGTAAATCCTATCACTGGGCGAGTCCATACCTCCTACAATCAAACCGGTTCCGTCACAGGACGAATAGCCTCTTCTGACCCAAACTTGCAAAACATTCCAATTCGAACAGAACTTGGGCGACAAGTACGTCGAGCATTTATCGCAGATGAGGGAAATGTCTTGCTCTCTGTGGACTACTCGCAAGTCGAGTTGCGCATTGTAGCACACATGTCTAACGATGAGGCGATGTTGAATGCTTTCCGTGCGGGGCAAGATATCCACGCTGCAACCGCGGCTGCTATCTATGGCGTTCCTATCGAAGCAGTTACAAAAGAACAAAGACGCCACGCAAAAGCAATCAATTTCGGATTGATTTATGGCATGAGCCCCTTTGGATTGACCCAAACTACCGACCTGACGCTCGCCGAGGCAGAAAACTTTGTCAAGGCGTACTTTCAAAAATTCCCTGGTGTGAAACGCTATTTAGATGACGTACGTCGTCTGGCTGCCGAACAAGGATATGTTGAGACGATTTTAGGCAGAAGGAGGTATTTCCCTGGATTGAAGAACCAGACAAACCCAAATATCCGCAATCGAGAAGAACGAGAGGCAATCAACGCACCTATCCAGGGATCAGCCGCGGACATCATAAAAATCGCCATGTTACGTCTACCACAAGCCTTAAACCACGCAAACCTGTCCGCAAAAATGTTGCTTCAAGTTCACGACGAACTTGTCTTCGAATGTCCAAAAGACGAATTGATCGAAACAACCAAATTGGTCTGTCAGATTATGCAAAATGCATATTCTCTCAAGATACCCTTGCAAACCGAGGCAAATTTTGGACCCAACTGGTATGAATTATCTCCTGTACTCATCCAATAAACTCTAGTTAAATGATTAACTATTTAATAAGCCTACTATTGATCATTTCTCCTTTCATCAGATACAACAGATAACGGAAAACTTATGAGCGGGCGTGAGGAGAACTATCAACAAGCAATGCAAGAGGGGAACTTGGCAGCCTGGGAGAAACAATGGGAACGCGCAATTGCCTTTTATCGCCAGGCTTTGGATGAATTTCCCGACCGCATAGAGGCTCTGATGAACCTAGGGTTTGCATTGATGGAAACCGGTCAATACGAGGAATCTTTACAATGTTACCTTAAGGCTACAGAAATTTCCTCTGATGACCCCATACCATTGGAAAAGACCGCTGAACTCTATGAGAAATTAGGTAACCTTAGGCAAGCTGCCACGAACTCCTTCCAAGCCGGTAAGTTATATCTGAATCGCCAAGAAGCAAAGAAGGCAATTGAGAATTTCAAACGCACAACGCGCTGCAACCCTAAACACCTAGGTGCTCACTCGAATTTGGCTGTTATTTTCGAACGATTGGGGCAAAAGAATCAAGCCGTATTGGAATATTTAGCCATAGCCAGTCTGATGCAACAAGAAGGAAACCTAGACAAAGCCATTCGTGCTGTTGAACACGCGTTGCGGATACTTCCAGAGAGTCAAGAAGCACAACAAGCACTTCAATTGCTAAAGGAATTCAAGCCCTTACCACTACCTTCTTATGGGCAACGAATCATCAATCAACTCCCTCAACCTATATCAGAGGTGTTACCCGAGAAGGTTGAACCATCTTTTCCACAAATGAACCCCATCGAAGAATCCCGTCAGAAAGCTCTCGAAGCCCTTGCAGACTGGCTGCTAGAACAGGAAAGTGAATCGAGCGACCCTTCGAAAACCTCTGGCAAGGGGTTTCAAGCCATTCTACGTGGAGTCGCCAGTAACCTGATGAAACAACCTGAACCTGAAAGAATTTCCATCCTCGTTATTCGTTCGATTGATTTTCACAGTCGGGGAGAAATCAAGATGGCTGCCAGAGTTCTCGAACAGGCTGTTTCTCAAGGGTTTGCGCATCCTGCTGCGTATTTTCTCTTGGGCTTGTTTCTCACTGAAGAGCATCAACCAACCGATGCTTTGAAGTATCTACAACAGGTTTCTGAGCATGTGGATTATTCCCTCGCAGCCAATCTTCTGATTGGGCAATCACTTGTGAAATCTGAGAAAGTAAATGAAGCAACAAATGCCTTCTTAATGGCTTTGAAGTTAGCCGATTCGACAACTGTATCGGTGAACCAAGCCGAGTCTCTTCAGCGAATGTACGACGATTTAATAAGTGCAAAAACCTATTTACAAGACCCTCAAATTCAAAAGCGCTTATGCGAAAACATTCCAACCTTATTAATTCGTTCAGACTGGCATAAACAGCTCACACAAATGCGCAAAGATTTGCTTATGGAACATAATGCTAGCACTTTGAAGCCATTGGTCGAACTTCTCACGGAATCATCAAATAGTCGCATCTTCGAGTCTATAGCAACCATTCAAAAACTATCAAGTAACGGAAAATTACGTTCGGCTATCGAAGAAGCATTCTACGCTTTGCAATTTGCACCCTCTTTCTTACCCATCCATCTCTTGATCGGTGAGTTACTCATCCAACAAGGTCATCTAACCGAGGCAGTAGAGAAATTAATTACTGTCGCTCGTGTCTACCATGCAAGAGGTGAATATCAACGTGCTATCGAACTATTCGATCGAACGAAAAATATTGCCCCGATGGATCGCAATGCGAGGCAATTGCTGATCAATGTATTAGCCATTAGCGGGAATGAAAACCGAGCCATCAATGAATATCTCGAACTCGCAGAAATCAACTACAATCTTGCCGATTTAGAACAGGCACGCACGTGCTACTTGGAAGCATTGCGCTTGTCAAGCAAGGTGCATGCTGATCCATCCCTGAGGCTTCCGATTCTATATCGGATCGCCGACATAGACCTTCAAAACTTGGAATGGAAACAAGCCTTAGGGGTTTTTGAAGAGATTCGCAACCTGCAACCGGAGAATGCACAAGTTCGAGGAAAAATCATCGAATTAAACTTCCGTTTATCTCGGTATGATCAGGCGATGACAGAATTGGAAAATTACCTCTCCTATCTAACCGAACAAGGCAAAGCAGAAGATGGGTTAGAATTTCTTCAAAAACTCGTTCAGGAGATGCCTGATCAATTGATGTTGCAACGCAGATTAGCCAGTTTATATGTTCAAAGTCATCGCATTAAAGAGGCAGTAGAAGAGTTGGATCAAATTGGTAGGAAGTTGCTCCAATCAGGTGATCGAAATGGTGCAATAGAGATTGTCGAAGCAATCATCGCTTTAAATCCACCCAACAAGGTGGAGTATCAAAAATTCCTTATGCGATTGCGTGATCTACTGAGGTAAAGGGATACCTACCACCAAACGCGAAAAGCAGTACGCGTTTGATCTCGATAAGTGTCATACAAAGCATCAATCACAATTTCCACAACACCTTGAATGTGGCTATACATCGGAAACTTTAATTGGATACCATTTTCATCGGTTGGTGGTAAATCACAGGTCTTTATATCCCCATCTAGTAACCGATATTGACAATGAAATTGGGCATTTGGATTGTTCTTAGGTTTTGATCACGAACAATGACATATAACGTTTGCCAGTCGCTTTGAGTCGTCACTGCCTTAGCAACGAATGCATCCGCTGAAGGAAAATTCGGATGCCATTCAAAACAAGCCCTTTGAAAGCATTGGATGATTCTATCATTTACGATTTCAAAATTCGAAAGAGGAATATATAATGCTTTAGAGGGGTGAGCTGAACTAACCGGAGAGACCCATAGAGGGATGACTACAAAAAGCAACAACAATGAAAGCAATCACCTCTGCAAACTTTTGTTCATGCTTATATTATTCAAGATTTTTGGTCGAAATAAAGTAAATAATTACACGCCTCTTCTAGCACAAACATGCGGGTAAATCTGCAACACTACCTACAATCATATCCGCCCCAGATTGCAAAAGTTCCTCTTCTTGACCAAACCCACTTAATACACCTAATGCCTGCGCACCAGCAGATTTTGCCGCTCTCATATCCACTGAAGTATCCCCAATCATCAGACATTGTTCTGGATGTATCCCCATTTGGTTGGCTACCCAAAAAATTGGATCAGGATATGGCTTTGTGTGGGCACAAGTCATTGCTGTTGCAATACAATCAAACCACTCTTCCAAACCATGTTGTTCTAAAAATGAATGTGTCGTATGTTCATCACGTGCACTGACAATGGACATCCGATACCGATTTTGCAAAACCATCAATGCATCTTTGGCTCCAGGGACAATCCTGAAAGAGAACGACTTCTTGTGTTTACCCAACCGACCAACTAAACCAATGACCTGATAAAAAAGTCCATCAATGTTGAGCCTATCTGGCACACCGTAAAGATACTGAACAGGGGATTCCATTGCCATAACTATCCTTCTCGACAAACGACACCAATCTGTATGAGGAAAAACAAAACTAAACCTACTCAACAAAGCCGTTAGATGATGAACTACTACATCATCCGTATCGCTTAATGTGCCATCTACATCAAAGCAAAGTGCTTGGATGCGAGATAGGTCTAAAGGCATCGTTTATTGCCCCTTGAGTGCATTCCAAATCATTGAAGCCGTAGTTGAATCTGGAGCAATAATCCATGTTGTCATTTCATCTTTGCGATGAAACTCACTGTATCCTTGGGAGGAGTTCCAACTTGTAATCCCCGGTTGAGTTGCAATTGGCGCCCCAAATCGAGCATCAGCAATTATTCGAAAGTTCTTCTCAAATTCCTCTGCATCTTCAAGGGAATCCCAAACCGTTCGGAGAATGAAGACCGCATTCTGTTCTTTATCATTGACGAGTAGGAGATAAGCATCTCCACCCCATCCCTCCGCGGCTTTTTGGGCAATGCCCTCTTCAACTCTCGCAAAGGGATCCTTCGCATAACTTAAAATCAAAACGTGATACCACTCACCCATCACTCCACTATCTAACTCATACCAATCTTCTCCTAAAGAAGGAAGGATATCGGGGAGTAAAACCGTTATGGGTTGCTCTTGAGGATAACGTTCCGGATGCAAAATTTGTTCCGTTGAAAGCGGGGGGTTATTGTAAACTTCATCCACTGCTCCCCATCCTGCTGATTGATAAAAGTAGTCTATAAAAGCCTGACCATAAGCACTCGGAAAAATCAGGTCTTGTTGTATAAAAGCCGGGGCACTATCAAATAATGGGCTTTGATATTTGGTTAATAACTCCTCGATTTCTGCTACATCTTTCGGTGTAGCGTAGTTATTAAACCATTGTATCTCTACGTTCGAAGCATCTCCTTCAACGAGAGCCTTAGCCGCTAAACAACGTTCACGATTTACACCACATCGCCCTTGTGAATATCCTATCTGACTCACATTGAAATTTTGATCCTGTAAGGCTTGAAAATACTCGCGCACATATGCCATTCGCGCTGGACCATCAAATTCCTTTCCTTCGACAATATAGATTTCCTTCATTTCGGGATCATAAAAACCGATTTCACGTTCACTTTGATACTGTAGGAAAAACATGAAGGGATCAAAATTCGGTTCTATCAAACCCAACGCTACCCATACTCCAGAATCTTTTTGTGCTTGGTCTAGGGAGTAATGCGCTGAGAAATCATTGATGATTCTTTGACGAAGTTCTGTGAGAGATAACAATTTCCTCGTTACGGGTTCTTTAGGTTGCAAGCCGCGCAATTCAATTACTCGTGCTTCCAACTCCGACATTTGCGCGACTAGGTCCTGGGGAATATCTTGTTCTTGGCGGATAGGAGATGGTGTCAGTAGAGGTGTTACTTGAGAGGTTGGTGTGACCACCGGTGGACTTGAATTCACGGTCGGTATTAAGGTCTGGGGGGATTCGGTGATGGTTGGAGATGCCGCCATCGAATTTGCTTCTTGTGTTGAGGTGATAACCTGAAGGATAATAGTAATCGGCGGAGCCGATTTGAAGAGGAAATAAGCCACTGCACTACTCGTGCCCACGACGATTAGACATAAGATACCTACAAGTAGAAACAAGAGCAAACCAATATACCATCGCTGACGATTTATCTTCATTATGACTAATCCTTCCCGAAGAGATTTCACACGAAAATTCTATCACAGAAGAAATCTTGCGTATTCTCTTGCCTCCTTTGTTTATTTGAGATAGGATTGAATGGATGACGAAGCAGGCGAAATTCTTTTCGGTTGCTATACTTCTCGCCGGGGACATAGTTGTATTGTGCATAACCACCGTAATTGGTTTTGTATACCATAACTCATTTAGCAATTCCGAACAACGATTACCGCTTACTTTGTTTACAACGGTCATAGCATGGCTATTCGTTGGATTTCCCCTTAAGGTATACTATACTAACGATCGAATGACATCTCATCATTTGTGGCGAGCATTATGGGCATCCATCCTAGCCGCGCCAATGGCTGCATTCCTACGTGGTTGGGTATTAGATAGACCTATCCTACCAATGTTCATCATTGCCTTTGGAGGTATCAACACTTTAGCCATCATGATTTGGCGGAGTGTTTACCTCATTTTCAATCTCATGAGAAAAAACAATGAAAGACGATGAATTGCTCCAAGCCGCCCGCCTTGGAGACTTGAATTCCTTCAATCGCCTAGTGCTTACCTATCAGGATCTCGTCTACAACCAAGCCTTCCGCATGCTTGGAGAGGCAGATGCGGCTGAGGATGCTACTCAGGATGCCTTTATCTCAGCCTTTCACCATATTAAAACCTTTCGGGGAGGTTCTTTCCGTGCCTGGTTATTACGTATTGTTACCAATATCTGTTATGACGAATTACGCCGTCAGAAACGTCAACCAATAACTTCACTCGAGCCATTTGATAAAGACGGCGATGAGATCGAATCACCGAGTTGGATTGCTGACAATGTTGCCTCCCCAGAGGAGATAGCCGAACAGAAGGAATTACAACAAGCCATTCAACGGTGTATTGACCAATTGCCACCTGAGTTCAAAGCCGTAGTGGTTTTAGTGGATGTTCAAGGCTTAGATTACTTCGAAGCAGCAGAAGTGCTCAGAAAGCCCTTGGGCACGATAAAAAGTCGTCTGGCACGAGCCAGAATGCGCTTGAGAGAATGTCTTCAGATAGTATGGGAACTTTTACCTGATGCACTTCGTCAAGACCGTAGTGGGTTTTGACATGAGACCGAGTTTGATAAAGATACAGGTTTAGTGATGGAATGAAGAGAAAGATATCCCCACGCGAATTCGAACTACTCTCCGCTTATCTAGATGGACAACTTACACCAAAAGAGAGGAGGCATCTTGAATCGCGCCTCCACCTCGATGTAGAACTATCTGAAACGCTTGAACAACTACGCCGAACTCGAGCGGTTCTTCGCAACCTCCCCAAGTTACGCGCACCCCGCAATTTCACTATACACCCTCAAGCCGTGCGTTCGCGTTCTACAACACTGCTTTCATTCAACCTGATGCGTTCTGTCTCTGTCGTCTCAACCCTCTTACTAATCCTTGTTTTCGTTAGCGATTTCTTGCAAACACGACAATTTACCCCTTCCATGGCTGTGCAAAAACTCGAACAAACACCAACAGCAACCCTTGTACCTGAAGCAGAGGTAGAAAGTCCTATTACCCCAATGGTGGTTGCTCCGCTTCAAGTAACCACTGAGACTGCAGAAGAAGCCATGCCTTCAAGAACGATTACTGAAACAATCATCGGCGCTAAAACCATCCCTATGGAGACAGAAGAACAGCCTAACCAATTGCTCGCACAATTGCCAGAAGCAACAACCACACCTAGCGAAATCGTTCAATATACAGTTGAAGCCACCCAAACCTATTCCCTACCCGAAATGCTCCCTACGGAAACACCCCCTACAACAGAAACCCCAATAGTTGAAACCACTCCATTGAAAAAATGGGAGATACCGGACTGGGCAAGATGGGTTTTAGCCTTGATTGCCCTCAGTAGCGGCGTTACGGCACTATTTCTGCGTTCTAGAGTGAACAAATGATCGCCGATGAGGTAAACTACTGCCCTCGTTGTGGTCAACGACTCGTTCAACAGTTTCGTTTTGGCAAAGAGCGTCCCGTCTGCCCAAACTGCGATTGGATTTACTTTCCCGATCCCAAGGTAGCAGCAGCGGTTTTAATCCAAGAAGACAATCGGGTCCTTTTGGTGCGTCGAACGAATGAGCCATTCAAGGGCTATTGGACTTTGCCAGCCGGCTTCGTAGACGCCGGAGAAGACCCTGCTCGTGCTGCCGAGCGCGAATGTCTCGAAGAAACCGGCTTGCAGGTTCAAGCATATGAACTATTGGACGTTTTAGCAGGACAGGAGCACATGCGCGGTGCTCACATTCTCATCGTCTATCGTGCCAAAGTCGTAGGAGGTCAATTGAATCCGGGTGACGATGCCGATCGCGTGGCTTACTTTAGTTTACATAAATTACCTCCATTGGCTTTCATAGCCACTGCTCGGATTCTTAAATCCGACCAATATCAAGATAATGGTGGAATGATTTAACCCATCACTAAATGAACAAGCCCCATTAAATAAATTTGGAAATTTCAAATAGAAATACCTTGACAAATCGCGTACAGTCCCAATTTTTTAGGACTTTGAAAGACATCTGTGATATACTCTAAGAAAATCGTTGTAATATGGCATTGACCTAAAGCGTTAAAGATAGAGCACCCTTGTTACGGCTATAAACCCATTGGAGGAAAAAATGTTCTTTAAAACTTTAAAACCATTTCTTGGGCTAGTGATCATTATTGTGATCATCGGACTAGCCTGCGGTCCAACACCGACCCCCGAAGCACCGCCTACCACACAACCCCCACCAACTCCCCCGACATAAGAACCTACTCCTGAAGTAGTCGTCGAAACCGAACCAGCGATGGGTGGACCCGTTTCCAGCCTTGATGATGTCAAAACTGCTGTCATACAAATCGAAGCCGTGGGAACATTTGTCAATCCCGATTTCACCATTTCTATCGGTGCAGGGACTGGTTCTGGATTCATCATTGACCCGAGTGGATTGGCAGTCACCAACAATCATGTCGTCACCGGTGCTACTTTGTTGAAGGTTTGGATTGGTGGAGATCGAACGAAAACCTACAATGCCAAAGTGTTGGGCGTCTCGGAATGTTCCGACTTGGCTGTCATTGACATTGATGGAAAAGATTTTCCATATCTGGCTTGGTATGAAGGTTCCGCAAAAGTTGGCTTGGACGTCTATGCTGCTGGATATCCACTCAGCGAACCAGAGTTCACACTGACCAAAGGAATCATTTCAAAGGAAAGTGCCTCTGGTGAAACTTCTTGGGCATCTGTAGATTCCGTCTTGGTGCATGACGCCAAGATCAATCCAGGCAATTCCGGTGGACCCTTATTGACCTCAGATGCTCGAGTCATCGGAGTCAATTACCGCACGAGACCAGATTTCGATCAATACTTTGCCATCTCCCATACCCTTGCTAGAGACTTAGTTGAGGAGATGAAAACCGGAAAGGACATTGAAACCTTCGGGGTGAATGGCGAAGCCTTTGCCAATGAAAACCTTTCGGGAATTTGGGTGTATTCTATCAAACCTGGTTCACCAGCCGATAAAGCGGGCTTGGCTGGGGGTGACATCATTACATACTTGGGTGATTTACCAGTCGGTACGGATGGTACGATGGCCGATTACTGCGATATTTTACGCAGTCACAAACCAAGCGATACCATCAACATAGAGGTATTGCGTTACGCCACTCAAGAGGTACTACGTGGTCAAATCAATGGAGAAAAATTGACCACGGTTGTCTCTTTCGGTCAAAGCGTTGAGGTTGAAGGTGGATCCACGGCAACCTATTCGGGTTATCAAACAGTGACCGATGATTACGGTGCAATACAAATGGACATTCCCATCGAATGGAAAGATATCAACGGAAGCCCTTGGACTGATGAGGGAGAAGTCATCGGTGCTGGTATCTCCGCATCAGCAAACCTAAATAATTTTTATAATACTTGGTCTGAATCTGGAGTGTTCTTTGGCGCTTCTGACGACCTGGCAAGATTGGGTGGATACGTTCAATTGCTCGATGTTTTACGCAATAACACTACCGATTGTAAGTATGATAACCGTTACGATTATGAAGATCAGGTCTACCGAGGAAAATATGACATATTCACAAACTGCGGAGGTACTGGCTCGGTTTACGTGGTTCTGACAGCAGTGCCTAAATCTAGCCCACAATCTTTACTGATCCTCGTTGAAGTTGTCGTTACCAAAGATGCCGACCTGGATGCCTTAGACCGAATCATGGCCACATTTGATGTAGTGGGTACTCTTCCATAAACAGATTGATCCAAGAAAAAAGAGTGTGGTTCACTCCGAGTTAGAGTGAACCACACCTTTAACCAATCTATACTCACTTTAATGTTCAACAAAGAACTGGATACGTTCCTCGCTAGAGTTTCCAGCACCATCCACGGCTTGCACTCTAAGTTGGTGTTTACCGAATTCCACTTTCTCGGGGATGATGAAAGGTGGAGAAGATAGCCTCGCTATCAGACGATCATCTAAAAAGAATTTCACCTCAGATAACTCCAAATCATCCACAACATTTGCTTGGAACACAATCGTGTTTCCTTCTGATAAATGGATAACTTGCGCATTATGTGGATAGGTTATTCTAACGTTTGGTGGTTGGTTGTCTACCGTAACTTGAATCATAGCCACTTCAACACTTTGATTGTTATGGACGACTTGCAACTGCAGAACATAAAGCCCTTGCAATCCACGGGTATCCCAATAACCAAGAAGTCCAGATTTTACCGGAGAAGAAGCGTCCGAGCCAATCTCAATCCACCTTTCTGGATTCAATCCTTCACCCACAGTCAAACGATAGTAGGCAAAATCGTCCCCAAAAGCAGTGCCGCGAATGGCTACTTGTCCAGCAACGACCTCAAACATTCTCGGAGAGATGATTCTTGCACCCTCCGAACCGTAAGATTGGTTTACAACCGTATCGTATGAATCGGGTGGAGTTGGTAACCCAACTTGATTTGCCCAAGCCTTAGCATACGCAGGCACAACCAAATAAACACGTTCCTCGATCAAATGAGGTGGAGTGAATACGGTCGCCAATAGGCCGGTCTCCCGATTGATTTGAAAAGACTTGAAGAGATTATCAAATTGAGTCGGTTCATTACCGAATTGAAACACCTCTTTGACAACATTTGGACAATCTGCAGTTGGTAAAAGTCCTGAAGGGTCGCACACCTCGATGCTTGTCACCCCTGGAGGAACGCTCCAATCCTCGTACGGGAGATTATTGCTGGCATATTTCATGATGGCATGCCACAATCCAGCAGCAATATTCGGGGAAAGCCTCAAGTGAGGAACATCATCCGTTGCACCTACCCAAACTCCTACCGCTAAATTCGGAAGGTATCCAACCGTCCAAACATCTTTACCATCCTGAGTCTGTCCTATTTTTGCACCAACTGGCTTGCCAATTTCCAGCAGATTTGGATGTCCGAGGCTTATCCATCGGGCTGACTCATCGCTTAAGATATGCGTTATCAGGTAGGCTAGTTGGGGACTGACGATCGGTCGACTCTCCATCGAGCAGTGTATAGATGCCTCACCACAATCAACCCAAACGCCTCCGGAATGATCGGTTACTTTTCGGATGGCTAAAGCCTCTGATGGAAGTTGGTTCGGACTCTCAACATTGGGTATCGGTGACAAACCAATCATTACGCCTCGATTGGCGAGAATTCCAAAACCGCGCACCACATCAAGTAACGTAACTTCCCCTCCACCAAGAGGCATTTTCAGAGAATCCTCCTCAGGCAACTGTAATGAAACCAATCCTAATTGGCGTGCAATTCGCCATACATTTTCCGCACCAATTTGATTCATCACTTGGATTGCCGACACAAGGTAATCATTTGCCAATGCAATGCGCAGGCGAATTGGACCATGGAAATCTCCATCTAAATTTTTAACATCGGATAGACCGGGGGGCAGATTAGAGGGTATATCCCAGATTAATGAAGCAGGGCTGAAGCCGCGCGTGAAGGCAGTTAAGTAAATAAAGGGGGTAATAAGTGACCCTGGTGGATGCCCTGGTAAATTCGCGGGGTCTTCAGTGTTGGGTTCACCAGCCATTGCAATGATTTCACCAGACGTTGGATCGAGCACAACGACCTGAGCAGCCAAATTGAATTCACCGTTTGTTTGTGGAAATAACATCGTTGGCAGTAACCGAGCCGATGGACATACTGTGAAGTCCTCTGGAAAGGGTGGTTGGGTATAGCGTAAGCGGTTCAAGTGGATCTTCATCAAACACTCTATTTGCTCTTGTAAGGCATAGTCTAGGGAAGTGATCACCGAAAAACCACCCCGATAAAACCGCTCCCGCCCTATAAACCGTTCTAGTTGCTTTAAGACCAAATTTGTAAAAGCAGTCGC
>FWPU01000292.1_pt1 | contig 159721 bp, 155 predicted proteins | sample 2228361 | NCBI WGS metagenome assembly FWPU01 (sample SAMEA103939777, study PRJEB20133) | metagenome | reverse complement strand
CTGGCAACTGACGGTCTATATCCCCAAAGAGAAGCGCCACCAACAGTTGCTGGCGCGCCTCAGAAAAGAGTTTAATTGATAGAAGGTCTTCACAGCGCGCGCTCTTCCCGCTATAATCAGGCGGGATGGCTCGCACGCCGCGCCTGCTGTTCTTGTCTTTGGGGGAGCTGATCGTGTCACCATGACCGCTCCCGATCTCCCAGGGCGTACTCTCTCCGCCAGTCAAAGATGGCTGACGGTGACCGTGCCCGCTCGGCGAGCTGTGCAGCTTCAGCTCGAAGGCCAGGGCGAGCGTCGCTGCCTTGTGCTCAGCCCACTCGAGCCAGGGCAAGATCTGTGGGGCGTGCCCACTGACCCGCTATGCCAATGCAACGCCGCCCCCTGCTGATAGTTCTAGCCTTCTTCGCCCTGGGAATCATCGTGGCAGACCGCTGGGAGTGCTCGGTTCACTGGCTTGCTGCACTGACAGTTCTCTTACTCACTGTAACCGGTGCGAGCCTCCTCAGCCAGAGATTGCGCCCCTTGAGCACGCTCGGCGTGCTCAGCACATGCGCAGCCCTCGGAGCTACACTCTACACCAACGCGCGCTTCCCCGCCGAAAGACTCTACGAGCACGCCGAGAAAATCCAGCACGTCCAGGGCATCGTCGTCAGCTACCCCGACCACGGCCCGGAGCGCTCTCGCTTCGTGCTCCGGCCCCGCAACGCCCCTGGGTATCTTCAGGTCTTCTACGATCACACCCGCGACCCCGAATACTTTCAGATTCACTACGGCGACGAGCTGGTCATACGTGCCCCGGTGCGTGTCCCTACCCGACGCGCAGGAGAACTCTTCGACTATCGTGAGTATCTGAGACACCGAGACATCTGGGGTGTCATCTGGGTCTATCGGGGGAGTCAAGTCCAGATCGTGGCGCGCCGCCAGGGATCGCCTCTCCGGCAATGGGGCTACGATCTGCGCCAGATACTCTTTGCCCAGATCGAGCGCCATCTTTCGCACCAGCAGAGTGCTCTGCTTGTGGGCTTGCTCTTTGGCGCGCGCGAGAGCCTCCCCACAGAGATCGAAGAGAGCTTCCGCGACGCCGGAGTGATGCATGTGCTTGTCGCCTCCGGCGCCAATTTGGGGATGATCTTAGCGCTGCTTGCGCTCATCGTCAGCTGGTGGGGCTTTCACTTCACCAGGCTCTACTTTCTCGCCGTGCCCTTGGTGTTTGTCTATCTTCTGATCGTGGGCTTTGAAGTGAGTCTGCTGCGCGCCACGGCGATGTTCTTCTTTCTCACTGTTGGGTTTTTCTTCGCTGAGCGCGGCTGGATACTCAAGCGCTGGGTTGATCCTCTGCAAAGCCTGGCGACAGCAGCCTTGGCTCTTTTGCTCGTTGATCCGGAGGCGCTCTTTGAGATCAGTTTTCAGCTCAGCTTTGCCGGGACGCTGGGAATTCTTCTCGCCGTGCTCTATGTGTGGCCGCCGCTCGTTGAGCGTTTAGGGTTCATCTCACATCCCCCGCAAGCAGAAGAGACATGGCTGCGCCGTGCCGCCCGCAGCGCGCTCGCTTTTGTGCTCGTCTCGCTGGCGGCGCAGCTGGCGGTCGCGCCGGTGCTCGCGTATCACTTCCATCGCGTCTATCTGTGGGGCTCGATCTTGGGAAATTCAGTGATCGTCCCGCTTGTGACCGTCGCGCTGTGGGGCGGGATCTCTCTATCGATCGCCAGTGCACTCCCTGTCCCGCTCCTCGCTCAGATGATCGGAGGGCTTGAAGGTCTGCTCTTGGAGCTGCTCATCGCCTTGAGTGATTTCTTCGCCCATCTGCCCGGAGCTATCTGGAGCTTTTAGCGTCTCTGCTTGAGCTGGCTGAGCTTCTGCCGCGCCTCGATGAGCGTCTCTACCAAATCTTCAAAGTCCTCCACAGGCATACTGAGATCAACATAGCCGTACTGAACATACACTTCGTGTTCGTTGGAGTCGTGCCAGACGCTGATCCACGTATCGCTGGTCGCGACGGCCTCGGCAAGGGTTTCGATCGCCATAGCGCTCACACTCCTCACAGAGAGTATAGCTGAAGTTGCACCGTCATGGGAAATCTTCTAAGCTGTCCGCGTGAGTCGCATACTCGGCATAGACGTGGGCGAGAGGCGCATGGGGCTGGCCCTCAGCGACGAGAGCCACACCCTTGCTCGCCCCTTGGCCGTCTACGAGCGCACAGACCAAAAGAGCGATCTGAAATTTCTCGGCGAGCTCGTCGCTCAATATCAGATCAGCGAGATCGTGCTGGGACTCCCTCTGAATATGAACGGCTCAGTAGGGCCGAAAGCAGAACAAGCCTTGGAATTCAAAAAATTGCTTGAAGAGAGACTGAAGCTGCCTGTGCATGTCTTCGATGAACGGTTGACTACTAGTGAAGCCGAGCGCGTCTTGCTCCAAGCCGATCTGAGCCGGCGCAAACGCAAACAAAAGAGAGACGCCCTCGCAGCCGTCTTGATCTTGCAAGGGTATCTCAACCGACCCCCTACTTGAACTTGATCTTCTGAATACGATGGTTGCCCTCTTCCGCTACGTAGATGACGCCCTCAGGGTCAACGGCTAAATCTACAGGGCGGTCGAACTGGCCATCGCCGCTGCCGAGGCTGCCCCACTTCACCATGAACGCGCCAGCGGGAGAGAATTTTTGAATTCTGTCATTCCCCGTGTCGGCAACGTACACAAGGCCGTGAGCATCTACAGCGATCCCCATCGGCGCTTGGAACTGCCCATCGCGATCCCCAAGAGTTCCCCACTGCCCCAGATATGACCCGTCGGACATAAACTGCTGCACCCGGCCGTTGCCCGTGTCCAACACATAGACGATCCCCTGATTGCTCACGGCGATATCGTTGGGGGAGTTAAACTGTGACTCTGCTGGCCCAAACGCCCCCCAGCGGGCGATCAGCACGCCCATCGAACTGAACTTCTGGATTCTGTTATTGACCTTGTCGGCGACGTAGACGTTCCCAGTGGGATCAACTGCTACCCCTGTGGGAAAGCTGAATTGCCCCTCACCCGTCCCGAGGCCGCCCCATTTCATTAAGAAAGCCCCGCTCTCGGTGAACTTCTGAACCCTCTGATTTCCCGCGTCGGCAACGTACACATTGCCCTGATAGTCTATAGCAATTCCCAGGGGGCCGGTGAGCTGGCCATTGCCCGTGCCGCGGCCACCCCACTGCACAAGCAACTGCCCCTCAGGGGTGAACTTCTGCACTCGATCCAAGCTAAAATCCGTGACGTAGACGCGCCCACGCCCGTCGAGCCCAATGTGAGAGACCCCGTTGAATTGAGCCTCACCCGTTCCGCGTGTCCCCCACTTCCCTAAAAAACTGATGAGCGTCACCGCTTCGAAGCCGAACTCCACGGGAAAGCTCTGATTGCCCGCTTCATCTAGCAGGGTGAGGCGCAGCCGAACCCTCTGAGGGATCTTCGAGAAGACGAAGAACGGAAAGCTCCCACTGGTCTGGCCCTTCACCTTGGGATTGAAGCTGAACGGCGCAAAATCGACGGCTTCGACGACATCAAAGCGTGCTTGCACGATATCGCCGTCGCTATCGCGAAAGCGCACGGCACCAAACGTCTTGCTACCGTCGGCCGGAATCGTTGTTCGCAAATCCACCCCCAAGATTTCTGGCGACAGCGGGCTGCCGCCACCACCCTGAAGCTGCGCATACGCCCACAGAACTACAAGACAGACTCCGACACCGAACGCGGTGCTCAGTCGCACAATACGAGCCAGGCCCTTCACGGTAGACCTCCTCCCTTCACAGCCCTATCTATAGCACTTATGGCTCTTTTCAGTCAAGAACGGGTCTCTGTGTGTCTGAGAGAGAGAGAAACGGTTGGGAGGGGCTAATCGTGACCGGAGAGCACTTCAAACCCTTCGGGGAAGAGATCGGAGCGATAGAGCCGGAAGCTTTCGGCTCGCTCAGTCTCAGCGCCTTGCAAGCCCAACAGGCGCTCGCCGGAGAGATAGAGCTGCATAGTAAAACGCTCGCTTGTGAGCAGGTACTCTTCAGCATCAACAGCGTGGGCCTCTGCACCGGCGTGGAGTGCCCGTAACCGGGCCTTCCCCTTATAGACGACCCATATTTCAGCTCCGCCATCGCGGCGGTCGCCTCGCAAGCTGATGACTTTCAGCCTCTGCGGGGCATCAGGGCGAGCCCAGAAAGGCAAGATTGCATAAGAGCTGAACATCCCCAGCAGCAAGAACGGCTCTTCGGGAAGCGTGATCTTCGTCTGGTGTTGACCGTCGTCTACAATGCCCTCAGACGACGCACCGAAGCCGGCGCTGATTTTGCGATTGCCGACCCCCATGGGGCCGCTCAAGGCCAGCTGATAACTGAGCGGGCGTCTCTGTGCAGTGAACGTCATCACTTGGACGAACGACGCCTGGACGTTGAAAAAAGCGATCTTGAAATGAAGCATCCCGTTCGATCGCAGATAGAGATCACCGTTCTCTTGGCGTTCGAGTGTATAGCTCTCCGTGCCAAGGCGCCGGCCCCGGGCTTCGATCACCAGAGTGCCGTGGTCAACCGGCCCGACGGCGATTGTCTGAGGCACATCGCGCGTTTCTGACTGAGGTGCCGGGGCGTCAGTAGTGCTCGTGGGCAGGGGCGGCACCGGGGGCAGGGTTGACAGTGAAGGCTGCGGCGGCGCGCCCGGCCCCAAGGACCACCACAGCCAGCCCCCAGAACCGAGAGCTATCACCAAAAAAACAAGACCAACGAGCGCCAGTCGCTTGCGCATACGCATACAGTTTTACCCGACGGCGGGCGCTCTGTCCAGAGATTTGACAGCGACCATATGTGACAGAGTACAATAACCAAAAGACCATGAGAAAGCTGGTATTGATTCTGAGCGTTCTGATTTTGGGCTCAGAGCTTGCCTGGGCACAGCCGCGCATCGGGCCGCTCTGCGGGTACACTCCCCCAGAGAGTGAGTTTCGCGATCTGAAGCTCTCGGCGAATTATCGCTATTACAATGACCAGTTCGAAGATAACCGCGACAACGTGAACTCCGGGAGCTTGAGGGCCTCCTTCGCACGATTTCTCGATGCGCCGTCCTTCGGGCTCTCTCAACAAGCAACCCTCAAACTCGACATGACCAAAGAGGCTTTCAGCTATCAAGCCGAAGGCTCTGCGAACTTGCGTGCTTATTTAGAGCAAACAAACTTCTTTTTGTTCGCCGGCCTTGAGTCTCAAGGCGCTACGACTTTCAAAAACCCCAGCGTCCGGGCCTCAGCGGGCTTGGGGTACGGACGCTTCAAAGACGTCACAGCCCTGTCGAAGGCTCTCAAAATCCAAGAGCGTCTGTTGGGACTGAAAGCGATCTCTGCGCCCTTGCCGGCGGATGCCCTCTTTGAACTTGCCGACACGCTCGGACGCCGTCTGGAGTTCCCTGATGTAGCCAGCCTCGTGCAACGATTAGAAGAGGTCATCGAAGCGAGCGACTTCGTCCCTGAAGGGCAGCTGGGAGCCGTCGCGCTCCTGCGCATCGAAGAGATCGTCAACGAGACCGCCGACGAGAAGCTCTGCGGCTGGGAGCTGCGGCTGGGGGGGGGCTACGAGCTGCTCGATCCCCAAGGAGGAGATCGTGACTGGCTGACGCTGGCGTCGTTCGAGTACGCGCTCGCCCCGGCACCGCGCTCGCAGTTCAAGAGCAGCCTCCGTTTTAGCTCATCGTTAGCGCCCTTAGAAGACTACGTGCTGATAGCGCAAGCAAGCTATTCATTTCGTATCAGCGAGACCATTGACACCCAAGCGTCGTATACCTTTGTGCGCACACAACCGAAGAAGCGCAGCTCCTTAGATATTCAGAGCATTGATCTGCGCCTGACGTTTCAAGTGCAGGCCAATCTCAACCTCGCCCTACAATTAGAATTCACCCTGGCCAGCGATTTTGAAGAATGGACTCAAGGCCTGACGATCACGGCAAACTATGATCTTTTCTAAAAGATTTCTTCTGTGCGCCCTGGTGCTCGCTCTCTCTTCTGTTACTGAAGAGATTCGTGCTGGCCCGGAGCGGCCCTCGCGCCCGATGGACTATATTTTTATCGAATTTCTCTTTGGACTGCAGGGGGCGATCCTCGGTGGAGGGCTAGGCTTCTATGCGACCTACTGGACGCTCTCGATAGTGCATCCCTGCCCAACGGTTCAGCCGGAACGTCGTGCCTGCGAGCTGGGTACTTCGCTGGTCTCGCTGATTGTCGGGCCCAATCTGGGCATCCCGCCGGGGGCGACGTTCTTGGGGGTTTCACTGGCCGGTGCTCTTGTCGGAGTGCAAGGCAATCTGCTCTTGGCGTTTGTGGGGAGTATCGTCGGAACTGTAGCCGGAGCCGCCCTGGCGGGCAACTGGGTGATCGAGCCCACGGATTTTTCTCTCGTAGTTAACCCGGTGACTATGGCCGCGCTGGGCGCGACAATTGGCTACAACATCAGTGCGACCGTTACAGAGAGCGAAGAGTTTACGCCGACATATAGATTCACGCTCTTTGAGCGACGCTTCTGAGCTAGGTGACCTTCAGCTCTTGTAAAAACTCTGTCAGATCGATCACCGGTCGGCCTTGAGTGTCAGCGATCGTTTGCTTGGCCGGTGGCACCTCGCGATAGAAGGGGATTCTCTGCATAATGCGCTCTTCGTACGAGGGCACCGTCTCGTTCTTCACCAAGACCCCAATAGGGATTCTATCCCCCCACTCGAGGGCCTTCTCGATAAATCTATTGAGCTTCTCAGTGATCTCCGCATCGCTCATCCCTGGCTTGATCAGGGGGTCATAGCCCTGTTCTTCGATCTTGTAGACGCGCGGAAGGGCTTTCCCAGTCTGCGGATCTTTGCGGTCTTCCCCACCGTACCATTCACGCGTGTTGATGTCGTTGTACGTCGGGCAGGGTTGTAACACGTCAATAAAAGCCGATCCGTCGTGCGCAATGGCTCGCTTGATAATGCTCACGAGATGCTTAATGTCATACGCATAGCTGCGGGCGATGAACGTATAGCCGGCAGCCAGTGCGAGAAAGAGCGGGTTGACCCCCTGATTGATATTGGGCTGGGGCAGCGATTTTGTCTGGACGCCCAACTTCAGCGTCGGCGACGCTTGACCCTTGGTCAGCCCGTAGACCCCGTTGTTGTGCAAGATATACGTTATATCGACGTTGCGGCGGCCAGCGTTGACAAAGTGCCCCGCGCCGATCCCCAAACCATCGCCATCGCCGCCGACGGCGATCACTGTCAGATCTGGGTTAGCGAGCTTCGCTCCAGTAGCATAGGGCAGGACGCGCCCGTGCAGCGTGTGAATCCCGTAAGTATTAATATAGTGCGGGGTCTTGCCCGAACAGCCGATCCCAGAGAAGACCGCCACGCGATGGGGTTCGAGATCGAGCTCTGCGAGGGCCATCTGCACGGCGTTGAGGATGCCGAAGTCCCCGCAGTTGTGGAGCGTTGCGCACTCGCTGACGTAGCTGTGCACCTCTTCGACTTCGAGGTTCCAGACGAGCCCGTCATACTCGAAGGTCTCAACCCCTGCTACAGGAATCATAACGAAGTTCTGGCCGACGATGGTCGAGGGCGGTTTGCCCTCTAAGCGCGCAGTGCGACGATGCAGCCCTATGATCGTGGCCAAGCGCGCGACGTCGCGCTGGCTGGTGACAAAGAGCGTATATGCCTTGGGATGGCCTGGGCGAGCTGACTGGGTGTACACCGAGGGCACGATCCCCTGGCGCAAGAGCAGGAGCTTCAGCTGCTCGCCTAGCTTCTTGGAGACCGTCTTATAGCAAGCCCTCGCTCGTGTCGGATGCACCCAGCCATCGCCGCGCCACAGCCCCTTCAGCAGCTCGCCCTGCTGTTCTGGGGGCAACAGCATCAGCTCATGGGGAATTCTCTTATTAGCAGCTCCGTCGCCAAACCATTCTTTGAAAGCCCGTGCCAGGCGCAAGGAGTGCACGTACAGCTCTATCGTGTTCCGCAAGGGCTTCTCGCTGACAGATACGTGTAATCCAAAGAGCTTAGCTATGATCGCTTCTGTGTCTTGGACGAATTCCCTCTCTTTTTTGTGAAAAGCAAAGCAGACCGACGCTTCGAGGTGATCTTTCTCCGCAGAGCGATGGTCTACCCATCCTTCAGCGATGTAATAGCCAGCCAGACGGAGAAAGTCCGCTGTCATGGGAACGCTCTCTGGTAGCGGTGTGCTGCGCCGATCTTGAGATTTCTTCACCGGTAACGGCAAGAGCGCTGTGGGAACGACCTCCGCAGGGATGGGATAGGCGAGATAGTCGCCCTTGCTGATCTGATCGGCTCGCTCCCATGTCAGCTCAAAGTGTTTATTGTGGCGCTTGGGATGATGGCGCTTGGCGATCAGGACCGGGTGCTCCGGCGTCAAGACCACCTCTCCCAAGCACTTGGCGCGAATTCTGTACATCGGCCCTTGATACTGGTGGCTGAAGACCTCCGTCACCCGATGATAGCGCCCGTCCCAGCCAAGCACTCGATCTCCTTCGGTGATGGTCTCAATGGGCTTGGTATCGGGGTTTGTGTGAATGAGTGAGCCCGGCAGCACACATCCTGGACACCAGTTGTTATGCACCGGGGTCTTAAAATCTTGGGCTTTACGCACCATGCGTCAACACCATCCTCCGTGGGGCCTTGCCCGAGAGAATCCCCTTCACAGACTGATAGACTTCGTCCATAGTAATGGGACGACCGTTGAATTTTAAGACGAGATGATCCATCGCCATCCCAGTTTGCTCGCGCACTAACCCCGCAAACTGCCCTGAGTAATTGTTCTCGATGCAGACGCGACGCTTGGCTTTCTCTAATAATCTTTTGAGATCATCGCTCGGCAGGGGAGAGAGCAGCCGACACTGCACGAAACAGACTGAGTGCTCTTCAGCGTGTAAGACTTCAAGAGCATCGAGAATCGCGCCCTTGGGCGACCCCCAGCTCAACAAGAGCACTTCGGCATCGGGGTCGCCAAAGAGATTGATCTTCTCTGAGAGTGGGATCTCGCGCGCGGCGACTTCTAATTTCTTGGCGCGCTTGTCCATCATCTGGACGCGCTCGACTGGGTCTTCCGTGATATGCCCAAACTCGTCGTGCTCATCGCCGGTGTTCCAGAAGATCCCCCCAGGGGTGCCCAGGGCCGCTCGCGGCGAGATGCCCGTCTCGGTGTAGGCGAAGCGCTTGTACCCATCAGCCGTCACGCTTTTAAGAAATGCTCCCCTGTCGATGTGCTCTCTGAGCGGATCGAAGAGGGGATAGGTCTGGCTGCTGCTGGCTAGAGATTTATCTAACAAGTGAATCACGGGGAGCTGATATCTTTCGGCGTAATTAAAAGCCCTGATCTCGTCATAGAAGCACTCTTCCAAATCTCCCGAAGCGAGCACGATTCTAGGGAACTCCCCGTGTCCGGCGTGCAGGACGAATCGCAGATCGCCCTGCTCATGGCGGGTAGGAAGCCCGGTGCTGGGGCTGCCGCGCTGATAGAGCGTGACGACGACGGGGACTTCGTTGATGCCCGCCCATCCCAACGCCTCGACCATGAGCGAGAAGCCGGGCCCAGAGGTGCTCGTCGCGGCGCGTGCCCCGGCAAGCGCCGCCCCGGTCGCCATCGTTATGGCAGCAATCTCGTCCTCGACCTGGACGACTAAGATCGCGCCCTTCTCTGATTGCGTTGCCTCAGCGCGATGGTCAAAAACCCCGTGCGCTTCCAGATAGGTGCTCTCGTCGGTCGCCGGGCTGATGGGATAATATGTCTGTATGGTGCAGCCCGCGGCGAGCTTGCCCAGCGCCGTCGCTTGATTCCCTGTTATATAGATGCGTGACTCATCACCCTTGAGCGGCTCAAGGGTGATGGGAAAATCGCGGGCGAAGTTCTCCAAGATATACTCATAGGCCAGCTCGCAGGCGCGCAGATTGAGCTCGATCACTTTCTTCTTGCCGTGAAAGATGTCTTCTAATGCGCGCTCTAAAAGTTTTATATCATAGCCAACAAGAGCACACGAGGCGGCGACGGCCATGGCGTTGGCCAGGCGCTTGGCCTGAGCCAGTTGGGGGGCTTTCTCCCCCATTATCTTCTGGAGGAGTTCATCGTAGGGAATGGGATAGAGTCGGACGTCTCGTCTGTGGGCATCCTGGAGCATCCCACCAAGCGTTTCATCGAGATGCTGGGAGTGAAGATAGTGCTGAATATCGTGGCGCGCGCGGTGCTCCATCGCCGCGACCTTGCTGACAGAAGTCTCGGTGAGCTTGGGGTCGTAGATGATTGCGCCGTTGGATTTGACGCCAAGAGCATGGAGAAAGACCGTCTCGGCGTCGGCGCTAACGAGAATATCAGCATGTGAACGAGTAGAACGGATGGGACGATCACTGACGGTCACTTGGTAATAGCTGTGCTCACCCATAATGTTGCTATAGTACTCGCGTTGGCCGTAGACATAGAGCCCGCCGAAGGCACAGGCTTTGGCGAAGAGATTGGCAGCAGAGTCCACACCGCTGCCCTGGGCGCCTCCGACGAGCCATGCCACGTGGTTCTTCTGATGCATGGTAAGGCTCCTCTCGTCATTTCCCCGCCAGACCGGGGCAATCCCCGTTAAGATACTGAAATTCAGGGATTGGCGCAACCAAGGTGTCTTGATTGATCTCCTCAAGACAAAAAGGCCACGGGGCTACCCGTGGCCCTGTTACCCGAGAGCCTCTTAGTTGGTTCACTGCAGGGTATGCGTCGCTGTAACTACCATCAGTCTAGCTTCAACTGTGGTCGTCTCCTCGCCGACGTCGAAGGCCAATTCGCGCACCAGCCCGCTGATGGGTGAGCGCACTTCAAGCTTCTTCAACTCAGCTTGGAGCTTTTCACGCTCTTTGAGGTTCTTCGCTCTCGCGATGTCGTTCATGAGCTGTTCTAAGCGAATCTGGTCCTTGATCGCCAAGAGCGCCCCTTCGGCGACCATCATGCCCTGAGTCACAAAGAGCCGACTGGCACCGTTGGCCATCTCAAAACGCACCGAGACCAACAACGGCTCTGGCTCTTTCTCAGCGCGGTCTACCGAGACTGTCTCGCGAGTGATGACGCGCTCCTCGATCTCGATCTGGCGGCTCTTGCCCGAGATCAAGACCCCTTGACGAATCCATTGAAAGTCTGTCACAGTGAATCCAAGCTGATCGGCCGTCACCGTCAGGCGGGCTTTTTCGCCCGCCCCAACGCGCCCGTTGGTGAAGATCATCACATTGCTCTTGAGCACCGGCGTCGCGCTCTTGAAGGGCTCAACTTTGACGAATTGCCTACTCAGAAGGGCTTTCTTAAACTCGACCTGCAGCCCATCGGCCTCGACACCGGTGTCGTTGGTAAATGTGAGCGTCAACTGCTTCCCCGCCTGTGCGCCTAGGCCGGCTGCACCGAGGTCATTGCTGCTCGTGTGAGGTTGGCTTATCAGAATCGGTCCGGCTGCTATGAGCACCATTGCTGGCAGAACCAGCGCCCGTACAATTTTCTTGCCCGTCATTGTGATCACCCCTTCACTGGGAGATGGAGACGGACATATATAACCCTTAACACGGGGGCAAGTTTCGTAGATATATTTCGTTTGACAGACTCCGGGAGTCTGCTTTACAATACAGAGTATTCTGACCGCCATGCAAGGAGGGCAGATCATGCCGACCGAACTCCATCAAAAAGCTCCTGACTTCACGACGAAAGCATGCGACGGGGAGAAGATCGAAGACTTCACGCTCAGCACAGAGCTGGGCAAAGAGAATATCGTCCTGGCGTTCTTCCCGTTGGCCTTCAGCCCAGTCTGCACGAACGAGATGTGCTCTTTTCGAGATAGTCTGAGCCAATTTCATGCGCTCAAGGCTCGCGTATACGGGGTCAGTGTGGACAGCCCGTTTGTGCTCAACGCTTTTGTTAAAGCAAACGGCCTGAAATTCAAGCTCTTGACAGACTTCAACAAAGAGATCAGCCGATCTTACGGTGTGCTGCACGAAGACCTGATGGGTTTGAAGGGCGTTTCTAAGCGCAGTGTCTTCGTGTTAGATAAAAACGGCATAGTATCTTTCCAATGGGTCAGCGACGACCCTAGACAACTGCCGGACTTTGGAGCGATCACCCAAATTCTTCGAAGGCTTTCTTAACAAAAGCGTCCTTGGGGAGCGGGAGGTAGCATAGTAGAGCATAGTGGACGGCTCGCTTGTGCCAGAGATGCTAGCTCCAGCAGGAGGTCGTCCTTTCACCCCTGCAAAGTAGAGAGGCGTCAGCGCGTGCAGGGCTTGACAGTGGGGTTTTTCTGCGTTATCATGACAGCGCTCTGGGAGATCGTCTAATGGTAGGACAGCAGGCTCTGGACCTGCTTGTGGGGGTTCGAATCCTCCTCTCCCAGCCAACTGCCAATGTACAAGACGATGCCGTGCATCCCTTACTGTATGCTCTTCTCGAGCGTTTCTGTTTCAGTGATCGGCGTGCAACACGAGTAAGGCCCACAGAGATAGACCGCCGGAGCGCCGTTGACGAGCCCCTTCCCCCTGAGCAGAGGAATAAGCATCTCTGGCTCTGCCGATTCGCTCAAGGCAACGATCTTATTGGGGAGAAAATGTCCTCGGATGATCTCTAAAAACCTCTGCGTTCGCAGCTCGCGCCTTTCCCCAACGATAGCGATCTGTGTCGCAGGCCCCAGATAAAAATCAAGCGCACTAAGCATATAAGCAAGCCCTTGAGGAGCTCGCTCCATCCGATCGCGCAAGAGGCGCAGCGTCTGCTCGGCTTTCGCTCGCAGTGTCTGATCCCCCGTCAGCTCGGCCAAGCGTAGCAGTGTAAAGACCGCCGCCGAATTCCCCGACGGCGTCGCGCCGTCATAGAAGGGCTTTGAGCGCACGGGCAACTGTTCATGATCGTCGCCGGTGAAGAAAAACCCTCCGGCATCGTCGTCCCAGAATTGCTCGACCATCGCGGCGCTCAGCGCCTTCGCTTCTCTGACCCAAAACAGATCGAAATCTGCTTCGTAGAGATCGAGCAGTGCCGTGACCAGCAACGCGTAATCTTCCAGATACGCCTTGAATTGTGCTTGCCCGTCTTTGTAGCTGCGCCAGAGCTTTCCGTCTCTTTTTAAGTGCGTCAGACAGAAGCGTGTGGCGTCGTGGGCCGCACGGAGATATTCTTCGTGTCCTAAAACTTGGTACGCTCGCGCGAAAGCCGAGACCATCAAGCCGTTCCACGCCGTGAGAACCTTTTCGTCGCGAGCGGGCTTTTCTCGCCGCTCGCGGGCTGCGAAGAGCTGGCGCTTGACGCACGCCAGCCACCTCTCACACTCCGGCAGCACCATCCTGGCTTTGATCGAGAACTCTTCGAGAGTGTAAGGCACATGCAAGACGCTCGCGCCGCCCTCGACATTGCCTGACTCGGTGACGCCAAAGTACTCGCAGGCTTTCGCGCCGTCTTCCTCGCCGAGCGCAGCTTTTATCTGCTCAGCTGTCCAGACGAAAAACGCCCCTTCTCCCTTGAGTGTATCGGCATCTTGGGAAGCGTAAAAGCCGCCCTCCGGGCTGGTCATCTCTCGCAGCACGTAGGCGAGCGTCTCGGTGACGATCCGACGATAGAGAGATTGTTTCGTGGCTTGATAGGCTTCGAGATATGTCCAGACCAGCAAGGCGTTATCGTAGAGCATCTTTTCAAAGTGGGGAACGCGCCACTGGGCGTCTACGGAGTACCGATGGAAGCCTCCACCCAACTGGTCATAGAGGCCCCCACGGGCCATCTTTTCTAAAGAAAACTCGACTATCTGTAACGCATCAGGGTCTTGCGTACGGTACCAGTATCGGAGTAAGAGACTGAGCTCCATACTGTGTGGGAACTTGGGTGCGCCGCCGAAGCCGCCGTGCTCGCGGTCAAAACTCTGCAGTGAGTGCCAGTAGGCTCGCCGGAGCAAGTCGAGGGTGAGCAGCCCAGTGTGTGGTTTTGCGGGCTGTACACTCTGGAGATTTTGTGTCAGGCGTCGGGCTTGCTCGACGATCTTCTCCCGTTCTTTGCTATACAGCTCGACGACGGCTCTGAGCACGGTGAGCAATCCCGGACGGCCCCAGCGGTCTTCAGGAGGAAAGTACGTGCCGCCATAGAAGGGCTGCATATCTGGGGTAAGAAAGACCGTCAACGGCCAGCCGCCCTGCCCCGTCATAATTTGTACGGCGGTCATATAGATCTCGTCTATGTCTGGACGCTCCTCTCGGTCCACTTTGATGCTGATAAAGTGCTCATTGAGCAAGCGGGCGATCTCTTCGTTTTCGAAACTTTCGCGCTCCATGACATGGCACCAGTGACACGCCGAATAGCCAATGGAGAGAAAGATGGGCTTGTCTTCACGTCGCGCGCGATGCAAAGCCTCTTCGCCCCAGGGATACCAATCCACGGGATTACACGCGTGCTGAAGCAAATAGGGGCTCGTCTCGCTGGCCAAACGATTAGGGCGCCGGTTCATTCTCCTGTTGCTCCCAGAAGTTCATTCACAGAAAAGCATACTCTTTTAATCTGCTTTTATCAAGGGGATGGAGTATCTGTTATAATGGCTCGATTCCGTTCACCAACCGAAGCCTTAGGCATCGCCGGTGAAACGGCCTGGCGTGTGCCGTCGCGCTCGCTTCCCCAACCGCATGAGCTCACAGACCTGCTCGCCCGCATCTCCCACTACGAAGCGGTGCGGCTCTTCATCTTCTGACTTCAACGTCCCCAGAATGCCAGAGTGATAGCGCAGATCTGTCGGCGGCTTGACGGCATCCTCTTGGCCATTGAGCTGGCCGCCGCCCGTGTCAAAGTGCTCTCCGTCGAACAGATCGCGGACCGTCTTGATGATCGCTTCCGATTATTGACCGAAAGAAAAGCGAAGACGTAGGGGCGGTGCGCGGAACCGTCCCTACGTCGGTTTGATCTCTGTTTAGTAGCGACGACTTGGGCCGCGCCCTCCGCCGCCGCGATTGCTGCGCTTGCGCGCGCACTCACGGCAGTAGACCGGCCGATCAGAACTTGGCTGGAACGGGAGCTCAGTAATCGCTGCACCACAACTGGCGCACTTGAGCCCGAGGTGCGAGACATCGTACATCTTCCGTTGCCCAAAGGCCATATAGCTCACCCCCTCAAGAGAAATCGTGTAGGGCGAAATGGGCTCTATGGCTTGGCCGCAACGGGAGAGTCTGATGCGAGTCTGGCCCGGATTCATTTCATCCCTCAGCAGCAACATTAGCAGATTCTGCGCGCAACCGCAACTGTCTTCTCAGTGGCGCACGAACTCGCGATAAGAGTATGAGCACAGATGCGTTCATGCAGAAGATATTCTATCCCCGCAGCATCGTCGTCAGCGGGGTCTCGGAGCGCCCTGATAATCTGGCTCGCTACAGCATCGCCAAGCTGGCTGTAGACGCTCGTGTGGCGCTTGGGTCATATCTGACGACGCCACCGCGCCCATAGCCAGCCCACGGCGACAATTCCCGTGCCGTCCGTGAGCCAGTCCCCCACGTCGGCGCTGCGACCCGGCACCCAGGACTGATGCACTTCGTCCACAAGACCGTAGAGCCAGCAGAGAAGCAAGACCCCCAAACAGCGTCGTCGAGTTTGTGGAGAGATAGCTTGCAGTCCCAAAAAAGAGAGCAGGCCGTACTCGAAGAAGTGATAGAGTCTATCAGCACCGGGCCACTCGATGAACGGCACGCCTTCAGGAATTGGGCCATCGGAAAGCCAAAAGATCAGCCCGGCGTAGCTGAGAAAGAGAAGCCACCACGAAACACGGAAGATCATTTCTGCACAGACTTTGCCAGCTCACTCTGCACAAGCGCTGTAATCCCGGTAGGATCTAAAGAGATCGTTTGTGTACTGTCATCATACGTCAGAAGCTCGGCATAGCGCCCCCAGTTCACCACGGTATCTAATTGGCGCTCGGCTTCTTCCCGATGAAACTTCGCCTCCAAAGCGGCTTGCACCATATCACGCTGAAGTTGATGGTGATCAGTAGCCCAGAGCATCTCCAGCAGCCAGGTGAATACGGGAAGCCGTCGGATGCGACTGCTGAAGATCTCCTTGCGGGCTTGAATGCTGGCCTCGGCGAACGCTTGCCCCAGCGGCGTTAAAGTAATGTCACCTTGAGCTACAGTAGCAAATCCCAACAGTTCAGCGGCATCAGTCAAGCTCAAGAGTGAATCTGAGCTCACTTTAAGCTCCTCAGGCAGTCGGAAGAGATCAGCACGCGATTGGGGCATCTCTGCGAGCCGTTCCAGCAGACTAGCGAGCTTATTTAAACTGATATCGGGGAGGGTGCGGGGGCGGCCTGGCTCGCTCAGGGCCGCTCCTAGCTCCAGGGGCTCCGGTTGGGTTTGCCCTGCAAGAATGGCATAAACACGATCCACGGTATCCAGAAACTTTGATGCCTTGCGCGGACGTGGGTGGGGTAAGTCTACTCGCAGGTCTGTGATGATCCGACCTGGGTCTTTTTCCATCACCAGAATGCGATCTGCCATGAAAGTGGCTTCTTCAATATTGTGGGTTACCATCAAGATGGCACGCGTCGGGATCTGTCCACTGGTCCACAGGTCGAGCAGCTCGCCGCGCAAGGTCTCAGCGCTGAGCACGTCCAGCGCGGAGAAGGGTTCATCTAAGCAGAGCAGTTCCGGCTCAACAGCCATAGCGCGGGCAAAGCCCACCTTCTGGCGCATCCCGCCCGACAACTCTCGCGGATAGGCGTTCTCAAAGCCGTCCAGGCCCACACGGTCCAAAAGTTCAATCGCGCGCTGAGCGCACAGATGCGTCGGAACCCCTCGGGCTTTGAGGGCTACCTCGACGTTCTGTTGCACTGTCAACCATGGGAAGAGCGCAAACGTCTGGAAGACAATCGTCGCCTGGGGATTGACCCCACGCAGAACCGCCCCTCGATAGAGCACTTCCCCGGCGGTCGGCCGCTGGAGCCCCGTGATAATGCGCAACAGCGTGCTCTTGCCACAGCCCGAAGGGCCGACGAGAGTTGCGAATTCGCCCTCGTGCAAGATTAAATTGACATCCTGGATCGCGGTGAATTGCCGCGGTAGAGTTCCGTAGATTTGGGTGACGTGTCGCAGCTCTAACAGAGGTGTAGCCATAACTCATTCCATCCGGTATCTCTCTTCGGCCAGACGATAGAGGCGGCGCCAGAGTAAACGATTCAGAAGAACAACTGCCAATACCATGCTGAGCGTCGCGGCTAAGAGCAAAGGATAATCTCCCGAAGCTGTGGCTTGCGAGATCAGCGCGCCTATGCCCCGTGTGTGTACCGTCCGATCTCCAAACTCAATGTACTCAGCCACGATGCTGGCATTCCAAGCCCCACCGCTCGCCGTGATCGCGCCGGTGATCACATAGGGAAAAAGCGCTGGCAGGACCAGGGTACGCCAGCGTTCCCAGCGGCTGAGATGCAGAAGGACCGTGGTGTACTTGAGGTCTTGGGGAATGGCTGCTGCTCCCGCGATAATATTGAACAGAAGATACCATTGCGTGCCCATGAGCATGAGGAGCACGGCAGCGATATTCAAGCCTCCCGGCAGCCCTAGGACAATCAGTGCAAAGACCGGAAATAGCGCGGTCGCTGGCACGGAAGCCGCAATCTGCACCACCGGTTGTAGCCAGGCTGCCCAGCGCGGGTTCGTCCCAATGAACACCCCCACGGGCACCGTCCAGGCTAGAGCGATCGCTAAAGCTGCACTCACGCGCAACAGTGTTGCTCCCAGTCCCAGCCCGATTGCTCCCCACTGCTCCAGGGGTAAACGCAGCAGCATCTCCAGAGCGCGGTACGCGCCAATCAGCACCCCCACGGCCAAAAGCCCCCAGACTGCGGAGGAAACCCAAGGACGGCTTGCTGAGAGCACAGTCGGTTCGTGGGCCCGCGCAAGCAGGGTGTCCCCCAAATCGCTCAGGGGGCGCCAGACCTGTTTGTTCAGCCAGTGGATGAACCGCGAACTGCGCAGGGCTGCATAGAACCATGAGCTCGGAGGGCTTGCACTCTCGACCATCTCCACCTTAAAGCGATCAACCCACGCAAGTAATGGCCGCCATATGAACTGATCGAGAACGACAATGACGAAGATCAAAGTGCCGATACCCCACAGAAGCGCTTCGGTATTTGCTTGGATGGCGGCTTCATGGAGATAGGCCCCTAGCCCAGGGAGGCGGAAATCTCGCTCGCCGACCGAGAAAATCTCTGCGGCCATCAAAAAAAACCAGCCGCCGGCCCAGCTCATCATGCTGTTCCAGACCAAGCTTAAAGCTGCGAAGGGCAGCTCTAAGAGTTTGAAACGCATCCAGCGGTTGAAACCGAAAACGGCACTGGCCTCGCGCAGTTCGTTGGGAATGGTTGTCAAGGACTGATACCACGCGAAGGTGAGGTTCCAGACTTGGCTGGTAAAGATCAGGACGATAGAAGCAAGCTCAGCGGCCACGGCAGAAGGCAAGACGGCGCTGAAACTCAGCAGCACCACGGGGAGGAACGAGAGAATGGGCACGCTCTGCAACACGTCGAGCAACGGCAGCAAGACCTGTTCCGCACGGTGACTACGCGCGGCCATCGAGCCATAAATGAGCGTAAATGACAGCGAAAGAATATAAGCAGCTGCTAATCGTCCGACGGACAGGGCAGCATACCAAGGCAAAGCTGTGGGGGCCAGAGGTATAGAGGGGCCTTCGATGGCAGAGGGGGTTCTGAGCGCTAGCTGTACCCCAAGGTAGATGAGCACGGATACGCTCGCCAAGACGACGACGTCTCCCCAACTGAGAAGGTGCTGTGTAGGCTGCTCTGGCTTAAAGATGAGAGAGAACTTCTTCATGGCGTTGCTCAACAATGCCCCACGAGTACACACAGATTACTAGACATTAAGTATGGCCAGCAAATTGATCTCAGAGGGGAGAAAGACCAGTGGTCGGAGAGGCGGGATTTGAACCCGCGACCTCACGGTCCCGAACCGTGCGCGCTAAACCAGGCTGCGCCACTCTCCGTTGACCCTCACCGACCCTCTCCCTCCGAGGGAGAGGGTACACAGTGAGAGTCTCTATTTTAGGAAAAAACGCACCCTAGCGCAACGGCACGAAGCGCGTGCTGCCCCCGCCACGCGGGATGATCGTCAACACGACGCGAGCATCATCGGGCAGCTCGCTCACTAATCTGTTCCAATCGTCCAGTGTCTTGATCTGTTGACGATTGATTTCTATAATGAGATCGCCCACTTGCAGGCCGGCCCAGAATGCCCGGCTCCCCGGCTGTACTGACTCGATGATCACGCCTTCACTGTTGCTGGGCAGGTTCAATCTTCGGGCCAGCTCAGGCGTGAGCGCCTGCACCTTCAGCCCAAACTTTTCTAGGCCTTGCGGCGGGGTCCCTGGCGCGCCGGGAGTTGTCCCTAGCAGTGCTTGCTCGCTCGGCCGCTCACCCAGCGTCACTTCGACTGTCTGCTTTTCCCCGTTGCGCCAGATCTCTAGTTGAACCTTCGAGCCCACTGGACGGTACATGATCGCCTGCTGAAGTTCCGAGATTTGCCGAACGGGTACGCCTTCCACGCTCAAGACGATGTCGCCCCGTTGCAAGATTCCATGCGAAGGCCCGTCGGGGCGCACATCGGCGATCAGGACGCCCGATTCGGGCTCGACCCCAAATTGTTGTGCGATCTCTTCTGTCAGATTTTGGATGACCACGCCCAGCCAGGCGCGGGTCACCTTGCCCGTGCTCAGTAAATTGGGCAGCACCCGCAACGCCGCGTTGATCGGGATGGCGAAATTGATCCCCTCGGCGTTGACGGCAATCGCCGTGTTGATGCCGATGACGCGCCCCAGAGCATCTAATAAGGGGCCGCCGGAATTCCCCGGATTGATCGCGGCGTCTGTTTGGATCATATCTTGAAAAGTACCGGAGCCATCGGGCTTGGGAAAGTCGCGATGGAGCGCACTGATGATCCCGGCAGTGACAGTGTGCTGAAAGCCCAGAGGATTTCCAATGGCAATGGCCCAGTCACCGATCTCAATCTTGTCCGAATCACCTAACGCGATGGTGGGCAACTCGTGGGCATTCGAGTCCTTCAAGCGCACCACGGCGACATCTAAGAACGCGTCGCCACCGACGAGCTCGCCGTCGGCGCTGCGCCGGTCGGGGAACGTTATGCGAATGCTCGTGGCGCCTTGAACGACGTGATTGTTGGTAATAATAATTTTCTGGCCCTGAAACTCTGTAACGAAGCCGCTACCGAGAGAGCGTTCAACTCCCCGATCGCGCTCGAAGGGCTCGCCAAAGAACCGACGCCAGAAGGGGTCGTCAAAGAGATCTTCAAAGGGGTTCCAGCCAGAACTCTGTTTGATGACTTCGAGCTGGACCACGGCCGGGCTGGCTTTCTGAATAGCGATCTTGACAGCGTTCTGGCCTGCCGCAACGATCAATTGCTCGATCTGTTCTTTACTCAGTTGCGAGAAGAGATCAGCACTTGGCGCAGCAGGCGTCGTCGCCTGAGCCAAAGCGACAGAGGCTTCCGGTGCTTTCTTTTCTGAAATTTGCGGGAGCGCTTGGGGCCGTTCTATCACCGACGGAGTCTGAACGGTATTCTGGTGTTGTAACGACCAATCAATGGTCAAGCCGATCAGAAACGCCAGCGCTAGGACGCTGACGACAAGCATGGCCTTCTTCATAAAAGTTCAACCTCCCTACTCTCACCCCCTTACCCCCTTTCCCTCAGGGGGGAAAAGAGCTTAGGGGTGAGGGTATGTTTGCTTAGGTATTGTACACGATTATATAGAGCTTCAGAGACTCTTTCAACGATTCCAAGACTCTGTCAATAGTATAGTAACGCTTTCACCTCCGCGCAAGAGTATAATCAAACTATAGAAACCAATTGTGGAGAACTCGTGGAGGCATTACCTCAGCTGCTCCCCCTCCGGATACGCAGAAGGCAAGAGACCATCTCCGGTGTGAGAGCATCGCTGAAATTGGCTGAGCTTGTGATCGTCTGAACTTCAGTCTTCGTTCGCCGGCTCCCCTAAGTAAGCTTCGTAGAGAATATCGTCATTGAGCCGTGACACTCTCACGTTCTTGAGATGAAGAGCTTTGTTCAGTCGTTCCACGCCAACCCCGCCGACTGGACCGGGGGCCTCACGCCCTCCAATGATCTTTGGCGCAATCACGAAGAGAATCTTGTCAACGAGCTTGGCGCTGAGAAAGCTCCAAGCTGTCTCCGAGCCCCCTTCGATGAGTACGCTGTCAATTCCCTCGTGAGCCAGTTTCCCAACGAGAGCGTGCGGGTCCACTCTGCCGTGGAGGTCAGGCAGGCGCCAAATATCGAGATGGGCTTGTTGTAAGCCATGCTCTTTTTCAGCTGTGAGAGCTTCCGTAGTGGCTAAAATAGTCTTGGTCTCTCCAGCGGAGCGCACGACCGTCGCATCGAGAGGGATGCGGCCGTGTGAATCGAGAACGATCCGGATGGGATTGCGAGTTTTCTTCTCCAAGCGCGCTGTCAGTTGGGGGTCATCGGCCAGCACCGTTCCGATGCCCACGAGAATAGCCCGATGGCGGTGGCGCAACTCATGGGCAAACTTCAGCGATTCGGGAGACGAGATCCATTGAGAGTCTCTGGTGCGGGTGGCGATTTTTCCATCGGCGGTCATGGCCATCTTCAAGGTGATAAACGGCTTTCCGGTCGTCTTGAATTTGAGATAGATCTCGTTGAGCTTGCGGGCTTGATGCTCCAACACCCCTTCGACGACTTCGATGCCGGCATGGTGCAGACGTTCGATGCCCCGACCATGCACACGTGGATCGGGGTCGCGGACAGCGATAAAGACCCTCTTAATGCCGGCGCGGATGATCTCGTCCACACACGGGGGATTTCTCTTGCCCGGACCGGCGCAGCAGGGTTCTAAATTGAGATAGAGTGCAGCGCCGCGGGCGAGCACACCCGCCCGCTGAAGAGCAATAAACTCGGCGTGGGGAGCACCGAACTGTTCATGCCAGCCCTCGCCGATAATAATATTCTGTTTCACGACGACGGCTCCGACCATCGGGTTGGGGCTGGTCCAGCCGGCACCGCGCTCGGCTAGCTCTAGAGCACGGCGCATGAAGTTTTCTGGGCTCGGCACATCACGGCAAACGCATTGCCAGCTCATAGAGCGTCGGGATGGAGAACCGCTGGACGAGATAGAGCAACAGAATCAATATCAACGGCGACAGATCAATCCCTACAGGCATACTTCTGAGCAGATAATAGCGAATCGGCGCAAGCAACGGCTCAGTCACGGCGTGCAAAAACTGCACAATCGGGTTATAGGGATTGGGCTGGACCCAACTGATCAATGCACGAATGATCACAATCCAGATATAGACCGTGATCACCCAGTTCAGTATCGAAGCGACAGCGATGAGCAGGTTCTTCAGAGCGAACATACGGATATTATACAAGACGCACCGGCTCCGCACGACAGAGCACGGGGCCGGTGAAATCCCTGTGAAATTCTTATCTTGGCACTGCTTCCGGCTGGCCTTGCGGTATGAAAGCCACCGCAAGGTGGACGAGGCGTCCCGCTGGCAGGGTCAGCTTGAGTTTCTCGCCCTCACGCTCGGCCTTCCCCGGCACTTCCACCCAACGACCAGCCTCATTGAGAAAGACCAACGCTTGAATCTCTTGATCGTGCCAGTCAGTCGGAATATTGACTTTGAGCTCTACTTCTTCAGATGCAAACCCTCCGATCATCAGATCGAGGAACCGCAGCGCGGCAAGTGTGCGCGTCCCCTCGAAGTTTGATGAAGGCAATTGATCCGTGCAATGGTTCATGGCAAGGTTCCTCCTCTTTTTTGGGGTTCTGATTTTTCAAAGCTCAAAGCGGATACCGGCTTTATCCTCTCCTCCTGAATGAAAAAGCCGAGCAATTCTTTCCAAGCTCTTCCCCAGTCGAGTTGGAGTATGGCCGTCACCAAATCGACCAGTCGCGCGATCACCTCTTTGGTGATAGGTTTTTTGAAAAATTTCCAACCCTGTAGATGGGGCTCTGGCATTACTGGACTTGGCCCAGACGGTTCTGGTGCTTCACGGTGAGGCTGATTCACGAAAGGGACTTCTGATGGCGGCTGAGGTGGCAGCGGCGCGGCCGGTGGAGCAGCGAGCAAGCTCAGCTGTGTCGCCAGCGCCAGAAGCGCCCCCTGTTGCAGAGCAGCTATGGATATGATCCCGACGACAGCTCTCCTTTCAGGCAGAAGCTGGCCGGACAGAGAGACCCAGTGATCATCTTGGAGCATATAGATTTTGAGAGCAGCTTCTTCTTCTGGCGACACCTCACCCTCGCGATAGTAAACTTCTACTTCAACCTCGCCGCTCTCCAGCCCAGAAGCTCGCACTGCGAAATACTTCACGACCTGCTCTAAGGGAGGCAGCCCCTCAGGCTGCTTTGAGAGCGCCTGGGCGATCACCCACGCGCGGGTCCCACGCACCTGCGGTGAGAGCGTGAGAGTGATCGAATTCTGTTGGGAAGCGTCGAGTCGTTCGCCGCCGCTCACCGTCTCAAAGAGCCAGCCGGCGGTCAGTCGTCCGGCGTGCGGCTCGTCAGGCCGCAGCAGCCACGGAAAGATGGCTGCAAACTCTAGCCCTTCTATTTTTTTGGGGGTTGCGAGTTCAAGCTCTTCCCCCCAGAAGTTGCGCTGTGCCGAGATATCCCGCACCGTGTCGGTGACGCGAAGGCCGAACGAACCGTTCTCACGGAAATCATTTTCATAGAGATCAATATGCTCTGAGCTGTCTATCAGAACACCACCTTGGGCATTGCGCTCGAAGATATTGCGATGCAGATAGGCAGTTCGCACGTTCGCGAGATCGAGCCCCAGCCCAGTATTATCTATGAGTCCGTTTTCGCTCAGTGTCAAGCGCTCAGCCTCTCGCACGTGCATGCCTCCACGGCTTCCGCCGCGGATGACGTTTTCGACAAAACGCACGTCGCGCCCTTGCTCAAGAAGGATTCCCCAAGGCTGATCAGAGTAGAGATTCTTTGCTATATAGAAGCCGTGCACATCCGAGAGATGCAGTCCGCCCTCGCCGTTGTGTATCAGAACATTCTCCTCAAGACGGCCCTGCGCACTGCGCTCAACTCGGATGCCCCACTGGCCGTTCTCGGTGATTTGATTGGCGAGAAAAGCGTCTCGGGCACCGTCGGCCATCTGAAGGCCGTCAGTCTGATTGGCAGCGATTTCATTCGTACGGAAGCGATTGCCCCCGTTACTCGTCTCAATGCGTACCCCCAAATAGTTCTGACGGATGATGTTCTGGTCTATCCAGTTGCTTTGGGGGGCGTGTCCTTCAGCGTCGCCAGCGAGCTCCAAAGCGACAGTATTCTGAGTGAACAGATTATCACGAACGGTGTTGACTGCGGCGTCTCCCAAAAGCAAGAGCGCCGCCTCCGTTTGAGCTTCAAAGAGATTCTTTTCAACAGTGTTAGCAGAGCTGTGCTGCAGCACGAGCCCTCGTCGGTTCTTCGTGATCTGGTTCTGGCGGACCTCGTTGCCTTGAGCTTGGATGAAGGCAATAGCGTCTTCTCGCTGTTGCGCGATGAAATTCTCCCGAACGGCGTTCTCATAGGCTTCGGTAAATTTTAGGCCCACGCCGTTGGATGTGATCTGATTCTGGGTGATCTGGCAGCCGCGTGCGCCGGAGAGCTCGATCCCTGTTTGGCTGTTCTGGGTGACCTCGTTCTCGATGATGGCGCAATCGCTCGCCGGGCTTGCAACGACGACCCCGCTGAGTTTATTTGCGCTCACGTGGCTCTGGCGGATCTGAGCCCCACGCCCGGAAAAGACTTTTATACCGACGGCATTCTCTCGCACCGTGACTCGGTCAAGGAGCACATCGTCGGCATCTTCAATGCCGATCCCGACAGATTCAGTGTTCTGAACGATAACTTGGCTAATAGAGGCGCGGTGCCCCTTGATGAGCAGCGCCGGGACCGAGGCCGATGAGCTCACAGAAAAGCCCTCAATAGAGACGCTTTTGGTTAGAACTTCTACGGTGCCAAAGATCTTTGTCTTCTCCGGGCCTTCTGGCGCTTGTAGCTTGACGCCGACGACTTCAATAGAAACGGACTCTCTATACTCGCCGGGTGCGACCCAGATCGTCGTGTACCCCGGCTGATGGGCGGCTCTTCTCAGGGCAGCAGTGATAGTCCGAAAGTATGCGATGCCGTCTTCGAGGCCGTTCGCGTCGACCCACAGGGTTACCGAGCCGCCGCTGATGGGCACAGCGAACAACAATCCAATCAACAAACACAGCCCGATCTCTTTCCATCGCCGTGCGTGTCGCACGTCTGTCTCTCCCAATAATGTGGGTTGGTGTTAGTTAGTTTATTTTGCCTCCGTCGCCAGTGCAATCGGCGGAGCCGTAGTGAGCACGGTCACAGGGATCTCGGCCAACACGATGTTCGCCTGAGCCTTGACGAAGCATTCTAAACGCTTCCAGCCGTTCGTCGCTCGGTCGAAGTAGAGCAGACAGAGCTGGCTTTCGTCTAAGCCCTTGATCTCGGCGTCGGTGTACTCGATCTCGATCTGGGCTATGCCGGATCGGAGACCACTCACGAGGGCGCTCACGATCTTGACCGGGTTCTCTAAGAGCTGGCGCTGCTCCGGGAACCCATTGCGATACTTCGCAATGATCACGACGCCATCTGCGTTGATGTCGACGTTATAGAAGCGCAATTGTGTGCTGGCAGTACTGGTCGCATCAAATTCGGCACGACCGTTGCCGAACTTTCTGAAGATCCAGCCCGTGATGGAGTTCTCGACAAGCTCAGCCGTTGGGGCCAAAAGCCACGGTAAGACAATGGGACATGGGCTGGGAGCACCCTCCGTTGTGCAGTCGCGATTGAGGCGAATGCCGATAACGGTGTTCCCCCGGCCTTCAAAGATGCCCGACGGTCCACTGGGATCGCCCCACCAATTACGGTCGGCGCGGATGGTCGTCTCGTCCAGGCCCCCAGCCAAACGGAGGCCAAACTGGGTATTGCCGACGATATCGTTGAACTCGATGTCTATCTTGCTAGAGCCGGCACCAAGGTCAATGCCCCCTTGGCCGTTCTGGAGAACTTTATTGTGATCGAAGCTGACGTTGGTCGTCTCCGCGAGAAAGACACCAACCCAGTAGTTCCCCGTGATGGTGTTCTGACGGGCGTCAAGGTCGGTCGCCCCGTGGGCGTTGATGCCGTACCATTGGTTCGTCTCGATGGTATTAGCGATAAGATCATTGTTCTTGGCGCCGTTGGCTAGCCTGACGCCCTCTTGCTGGTTCTCTCTGATCTGGTTGAGCTGGAGCATAGTGTCATTGGCACCATCGAGCACCACGCCGGCCTCGCCGTTGGAGAGAATTTGGTTCTCGCGCAGCGCGTGGCGAGAGGCTCTCTCTAAGAAAATCCCGATCTTGCCGTTGTCTTTGATCACGTTATTGACAAACGTGTCGTTGCGAGCCCGTTCAGCTACGCGAATGCCGTGACCGTTGTTGCCAGTCAGCTCGTTCGATCTGAACGTATTGCGACCATCGCTCTCTTGGATAAAAACCCCGTCTTCGTGGCTGTCCCTGATAGCATTGGTCGCGAAGGTGTTATTGCTGGGGGCGCGGCCAGATTCTTGGGCGACCAACTTGATGCCGAAGCTGTTGTTACTCAGCTCGTTGCCTACCAGATTGTTCCCGCTGGTGTCGCCGGAGAGCAATATTCCCTCGGCTCCGGCACGAGCGTTGTTATAGATTTTGTTCCCCTGGACGGTGTTGCGCTTGGCTGACCGCTCGCCCTCTTTGATAGCGAGCCCGCCAGCACCGTTATTGAAAAGCTCGTTTTCGCGGACTTCGTTATTATCTGATGCTTGGATGGTGATCCCGTAGACACCGCTGGTGCTAATCGTGTTTTTGAGAATAACTGCACCGTTGGCTTTGTCTAATTTAATGCCGTCCATAGCGTTGTTGGCGATGGGGTCGTTATTGGAGATCTCGACGCCGTCGTTATCAGTGACAAAGATACCCTCGCCCCGGTTCAGAATAATCTCATTGCGGCTGATGACGGCTCGATCGCTATCTGAGCCAATGAAGACGCCGATGCTACCGTTGCTGCGGATTTTGTTCTCTTCGAGGCGCAAATTGGCGCTCGCTTCGTCCACTTTGACGCCCTCGCCACCGTTATTAAAGATCTCATTGCGCAGGAGAATCACGCCCTCCGCACCGCCGACGATCAAGACGCCTGCTCCGGCAGCGTTATGAAACTTATTGTTTGAGACAGCGGCGAAGTCCTCACGGATGGTGAAAGCAACCTCGGCCTGGGCGGCGTCCACGTCAAAGCCCACAAAGAGCACGTTCTTGGCGGCGATCTCTACCGAGCCAATGATCTTGGTCTTGTCGCGCCCGGCTCGCGAGATCCATTGCAGGCCTTTCACATCAATGGCGTTCTCGCCGGTCAGACTTTCTCGGTAAGTGCAGGGGGCGACGACGATGGTGCCGAACTCGGAGCGCGGCTTCTGGCGGCTTTCGCGCGCCCACAGAAGCGCGGCGGTCAGAGTCTTGTAGTGATACGGCGTTTCGACGGGAAGGGTGCAGTCAACGAAGATCACCGGGCCTGCGTGATCGGCGCGAGCTGATGGGGCAGCCCACAGGGCTGCCAGCCCGGCGCCCACGATCAACAAAAGCCCTATCATACGGGCTGGGTTGCGCATAGGAACGTCACCTCGCTCTAGGATACAGACCAACCTCCCTGATCGGTCGGCCCAATTATAGAGCAAAGGCTTTGTAGAAGTATGTAACTGGCGTTACTGCCTGACCCAGCCATTGGCAGGGTATATCCGGTGAGATTCTACACCTCAACTCCTCTCAATTTTTGCACTTCTTTTCGGATAAATTCGACAATTTCTTGCGTAGATGTCCCCGGCCCAAACAGCCCTTTCACTCCCATTTGCTCCAAGATGGGCTTGTCTTCGTCGGGAATGATCCCACCGCCCAGAAGCAAAACGTCGTCCATCCCGTACTGTTTCATTAACTCCGTCGTCTTCTTGAAGATCGTCAGGTGGGCTCCGGAGAGAATGCTCAACCCGATGACATCTACGTCTTCTTGAAGGGCGGCTCGGACCACCTGTTCGGGGGTGTTATGTAAGCCCGTGTAAATGACCTCCATCCCCGCGTCGCGCAGCGCCCGCGCCACGACCTTGACCCCACGGTCATGGCCGTCCAGTCCCGCCTTGGCCATCAGGACTCTGATTCGGCGTTCCATTGTATCACCGGGCTACAGTTATTACACCATCGCTGGCTCGCGATAGGCCCCGTGCACTTTCTTTAAGATTTCCATGATCTCGCCCACGCTCGCGTAAGCCTTCACGGCTTCTAAAATATAGGGCATCGTATTTTGTTTATTTTGGGCGGCGTCGGCCAGCCTTTGCAGTGCCCGCTCGACCGCTCGATTGTCACGCTCTGTCCGGACTTTCTTCAGCCGCTCGATCTGCCTTCTTTGTACTGCAGGGTCCACCCGTAAAATGTTCACTTGCTGATCGTGCTCCTCGGGCAGCGCGTATTTGTTCACACCAACGATGATTTGTTCGCCGGACTCGACTTGCTTTTGATACTCATAAGCTGCCTGGGCGATCTCTCTTTGGAAGAAGCCGTTCTCGATCCCCTTGAAGACGCCCTCTAGAATACTGCCATTGCCCATCTGTTCTATTTTCTTTATATAGTCGAGCGCCTTGCGCTCGGTCTTGTCTGTCAGAGCTTCGATGAAGTAGCTGCCGGCTAAGGGGTCAATCGTATCAGCGACGCCGGACTCGTGGGCGATAATCTGTTGGGTGCGCAGGGCGATTCTCACGGCTTCCTCCGTGGGCAAAGCGAGGGCTTCGTCATACGAGTTGGTGTGCAAGCTCTGTGTGCCTCCCAGCACAGCCGCTAAGGCTTGGATCGTCACTCTGATAATATTATTAAGGGGCTGCTGCTCCGTCAGAGAGCAGCCCGCGGTCTGGGTGTGGAAGCGCAGCTTCCAGCTCTCTTCTTTTTTCGCGCCGTAGCGCTCGCGCATCGCGCGAGCCCAAATGCGCCGAGCAGCCCGGAATTTGGCGATCTCCTCAAAGAACGAGTTATGCGAATTAAAGAAGAAGCTCAATTGAGGCGCGACCTGGTCAATATCGAGCCCGCGCTGCCTGGCGGCCTCGACGTAAGCCATACCGTCAGCCAGCGTGAACGCCAGCTCTTGAATAGCTGTCGAGCCCGCTTCCCGAATGTGATAGCCGGAAATACTTATCAAATTAAAACTTGGCGTCTCTGTGGTGCCGAACTCGAAGATGTCTACGATCAGATCTATAGAAGGTCGCGGAGGCACGACCCATTCTTTTTGGGCAATGAACTCCTTGAGCATGTCGTTCTGAATGGTGCCCTTGAGCTTTTCTCGTGAGACGCCTTGCTTGTCGCCAATGGCGATGTACATCGCATAGATGACCGGCGCACTGGGGTTGATGGTGAAGCTCGTCGTCACTTTATCCAGGGGGATGCCGTCGAAGAGAATCTCCATATCGCGCAGCGTATCAATGGCGACGCCCTCGACGCCGACTTCGCCGTCGGCGAGAGGGTGATCGCTATCGAGTCCCATGAGCGTCGGCATATCGAAGGCCGTGCTCAGGCCGGTTTGGCCTTCTTTGAGTAAGTATTTGAACCTTTGATTGGTCTCTTCGGGGCCGCCGAAGCCGGCGAACTGTCTCATGGTCCAGAGCCGCCCGCGGTACATTGTCGGGTAGACGCCGCGAGTATAGGGGTACTCGCCGGGGTAACCCAGGTCTCGTTCATACTCTAGGTGTTGAATATCTTCGGGAGTATAGAGCCGTTTGATCTCTTCGTTGGAGACGGTGACGAATTTTTTGCGGCGTTCTGGAGATTTTTTCAGGAACGGCTCGAGGGTCTCTTTCTCCCAGCGTTCTTTCTCAGTATCTAGCTTAAGCTCCATGCGGCATCCTCCTTGGAGGAGTTATCCATTGTGATTATTATAGTGGAAAACCGGCTAGAGGCCAACGCGGGACTATGCCAGCCCACTGAGATGGGGTGTCTTTTGTCGGTGGTTTTCTTTATTGCTACTTTCTGAACCCCGGCGGCCAGGGGTAGTCGGGGGGGCAGAGATCTCCGAACTCGTTGTCCTTAATCTCGTTATCCTGCCCTTTGATTTCTCCCTCCATGGGCGCTCGGCTACACTCATGGTCAAAGCGATCTGAAATATAAGCCACTCCATAAGTATTGTTTTCAATACGATTGTTGGAGATCTCGGCGTGCATCCATGGGGAGAGAAGGATTCCCCCTAACTTTGTATAACCAAGCATAGCGCCAATTAAACTGGGAGCCGAGAGGCCATTAGCAACAATTTCGTTGCGCAGGAGACGCCCCTGCCCCTCTACCAGGATCACGCCAACCATATTCCCGATAATCTGGTTACGGGTGATCTCAAGTTGTGGATTCTGTTGCTTGCCCTGTCTGCTGACAGGCCATGGTAGAGCATCAACATAAAGAGCGCCGCCAGCTTGAATGCCGATCCAGTTGTTCAGGAGAGAATTGAGCTGAATGGATGCTTGGCTTTGGTCGTTGAGAAGAATCCCCACTTCGTTGGCCGACAATTGGTTCGACACGATATAAGCCCAGGCTTGGTCTTGCAGCTTGATGGCAGTACCGCCATTTGCAAAGTGATTCAGTCTCATCTGCACTCTTACCTGTCCCTTCAACCAAACGTGAAACAGATTTCTACTGAACGTGTTGTACCAAACAGCAATCTGATCTAGATACTTCTGCCTTATGATGACTAAGCCCTGCTGGACGTGAGTGATAGAGTTCATGCTGATATAACGAGCATAGCCATCCTCAATTTCGATCCCAGACATGGTAACTTGGCTACCAGTCCCGATGATCTCATTGCTAAAGATGCTTCCCACCGCGGAGCGCACCAGGCGGATACCGGCCTCTAGACCACCTACAACACGGACGTTAGCGATATCGTCAAGGCCACTGTCCTCAATTTGGATTCCCACTGTGCCCGCGACAATCTCTAAGGCACTAATAGTCTTTACCCCTGCTCCCTTAACAAGAATTGTCGGTTTAAGTGGGTCCCGAGGTTCCAGTCGGACCAGTTCCCGAACCCCTTTGAATTCCCAGGCCCCTTCCCCTGTTAAGGCGACATTCTTCGTGATGACCACGTTTTCCCGGTAGCGCCCAGGAAAGATATGTACTGTACCCTTCTCGAGGGCATCTACTGCTGCCTGGATCGTGGAGAAGCAGGGTTGTTTACCACTGCACGTTGGGTCGTCATCATCCACCCACGCATCAGTAGTGTCAGCGAGAACCCCGATTGTCATTGGAGCCTTGGGGGTGGAGAAGCCTACCCCAAAAGCGAGGATCAGCGCCATAAGTTCCAAGATCACTACTGCTAGCTTTTTTAGAGCTGCCATTTTCTCATCCCTTTCTTTGCTGCAAGTTCATCTCTTCCAAATCTATCGTTGTTACTAAGGCGGCGTGATTCGGTATTTTATCATCCGACATACGCATTTCCAGACACTTGCGGGGTCAGCTGGGTCAGCATACCACCAATAGCATTCTCTGTACATCCGATTAATCTCCCTTAGTGTCAAACCGCCAAAGAGAGAACCATCTGAGGGAGCTTCTCCAGGGAAGGGCTGCCCAGGGGGGTAGCCCATGGCTGTGGCAATTGCGTTGGCAAGTAGCTGAGCCTCGTCTTCCGGTGTGTTCGGGTCATCTATACCTATGCAGGCAGCGCAGGTAGCTACCGTGTTTCCATCTGGTCCCTTAGAGATGACGATTACTGGCCAGCTGACGCCTCTCGAAGCAAGCTCACGCTGCAATTGATCGACAGCCCCTTCTTCCGTGTTGTACGCAACCACGACGATGATGCGTAGAGCATCGGCCTCCCCTATTCTGGGGATAAACGAATTGAGATCATTGATTAGATTAACTATATCATCAGCGATCTGGGCTGTCTCGGCCTTAACCAGCAAGGCCTCGCTGTGTACAAAGACAGTGATGTTCCGTGCAGCGCCATCACTCCAGGTGATGCTCCCGACAGCCACCAAGTGAACAAAGGGTGCTGAACTAGGGGGAAATGCCTGCGCAGCTAGCGTCTGCGCCACTTGACTTGCTGCTGGTGCACGGATGATCACTAAAGTTCCTCTTATACTAATGTCAATAGCCGTAATGAACCCTGCTACCATATTCGTATAGTGCTCAGGTCCTCCTGGATATGGAACTTCAGGTCCCCCTTGAGCGAGACCCCCGCTGGTGAGAGCCTTCATAAAGTCGTAGAAGAATTGTTGACTAAGGAACCTGTTCAAACGGGGATCACCAATTTGCGCCAGTCGGTTGAGGAACATCCTGTAGAGCCTTGTGTTTAGCCCTTTATCAGAAAACTCGGAGACTTCTGTCAACCCTCCTACTACTACAATAGCTGTAAGCGCCTCTGTCGGATAGAGTTGATTGCTCTCGACCCTATCAAGGATCGCGGTAATAGCACTAGTTACCTCCGGATACTGAGCCATTGCGACCACGAGGGCTGCGAAGAGTTGATCAGTTGCAGTCAGACCTGCATAGCCTGTTGGCATGAGGAGTATCGCCCTCAATATTGCTAAGAACGATCCGGCCCCAGGTGGAAGACCAAACCATGGCTGCAGTATTCCAATAGCCATGTTAACGAGAGTCTGCACACCGGGGTGATTGTTGGATGAAAACGAATAGACGTGGTAGTAAAGCCATTCAAAGTGGCGGTTGTAAAACGGGTCTCCCGGCGTTATGAGTCGCTTGATCCTGCCGAAGAGGGCATCCAGATTGCCATTATTATAAGCGTCCAGAGCGCTCAAAAAACCCGCTAAGGCTTGGCTGGGATCCCACCAATCTGGTGGCCCTACTAGATCCGGCTCTACTACTGGCTCTTGTCCCTCCCATTCTGCCAGCTCGCGCAGCTGCTCCAGCGTCAGGTCCCAGAGGCCATAAAGCAATGCGTCTGATTCAGCGTTCCTGGGGGCGTACAAAGCTGGGGCTGTACCAGTGCCACAGGCGGCATTGTAACTCGCAACAAGGGCTTCCCAATACTCTTGCTCTCGTTGATCAAACCACTCCTGGGTTTGTGCCGCTCCTTTCACAACAATCTCCTTGATTGTTGCTCCAACGGTTAATCGCACACTCTCAGCGTATGCTCCAACTGCGGCAGTGTTGAACTGCACTGCTACCTCACGGCTCTCCTGGGGAGCCAAGCTAAAGGGGATTGTGGGTGTGATGCTGAAGGGCGTGCTCGTGCTCAGGGAGATGGTCGGCGTAGTTGAGCCCGTGTTCTTTATGGTGAATCTCTCCTCTTGAACGCTCCCTACTAATATAGTTGGGAAAACCAGTTCCGCCGGGCTGACCTCGATCTTGTGTGCCACGCCCACCAGGGGAGAAGAACTCACGCTCCCCTGCCCGCCATTGATTCCAACTTGCACGTTGCCAGTGAAACTCCCTGACTCATTCGGATCAAATCTCACCGTCACCTGCCCACTCTGCCCCGGCGCCAGCGTCGGCAGCACGCTCACAATCTTGTATGGCACTGCCGCGCTTAGCGTCAATGTCACAGAGACTGTCCCCTCGTTCTTCACCGTCAGCGTCTTCTCTATGGGCAACCCTACCTTCTCCGTCCCTAGCCCACACGTCCCCATCTGGCTCATCATCCCTGTCCCCCTTGAGCTTGATCCGCACCTGATGCGCGATCTTCTCCGCATGGCCCTCATTGGCTAGCCCTAGAATCGCTAGCTTGTTGGTCTCATCGAACAGAACCCGGACTTTGCCCAGTCGCTTGCCCCTCTGGCTCAGCTTCCCCTCAAACTGCTGGAACTTGCTCTGCCGGCGCAGCTTGTCCTCAGTGGAGGTAGCCTTTTCAGGGGTTACGTCACACCCTATAGCACAGCTCCCAGAAAAAGTCAAGAGGGCAAAATAAGCGCCTCTCTTCCTGCCCAAAATGTGACGAAAAAACCTTGACAGTCTCGAAGAAGCCACTTATAATCAAATCGGTCGCATGAGGCGAACCGGAGGTATCAGAGGGCTTATGCATGAAATGTACAATCTCTTCTCGCGAGAATCGCAGCAGGTCATCGGGATCGCCTACAAAGAAGCCGAGGCCTGGGGACACGACTACGTGGGCACAGAGCACCTGCTGCTGGCCTTCACCAAGATGCGCACCACGGAAGTCTGCAAATTTCTAGAAGCCAATAATCTCAGCTATCAACGCGTGATGCGCGAGATCGAACGCGAAGTGGGGCGCGGCGAGTCCCGCTTCATGCCTACGGAACTGCAGCCCACCCCCCAACTGAAGCGCATCATTACGCTCGCTTACGAAGAAACCCGCCGCTACGGCCACACGCTCATCGCCGCGGAAGACCTCTTGCTCGCCATTCTGGAAGAGGGCAACAGCGTCGCGGCGCACATTCTGCACCGCGCCGGCATTGACGTTGCAAAAGTTCGCCGGTATCTGTCGCCTCTGCAGGCCAATCTCGTCGGGTCCAGAGCAAAACGGGAAGAGCGCAAATGGAAGAATTTTGAGTACGGGCGAAACTTAGTCGAAGAGGCCCGCGAGGGGCGGCTCGATCCGGTCATCGGCCGCGAAGAAGAGATCAACAGAATTATTCAAACGTTGAGCCGCCGCAAGAAGAACAATCCCGTCATTGTCGGCGAGCCCGGCGTGGGCAAGACGGCCATTGTCGAAGGCTTGGCGCAGCGCATTGCTTCAGGAGATGTGCCCGCGCCGCTCTTGGGAAAAGAGATCATTGAGTTAGATATGGCAGCCATCGTCGCCGGAACGAAATATCGCGGCGAGTTCGAACAGCGTTTGAAGACGGTCGTCAACGCTGTGATAGAGTCTGGGAATATTATTCTGTTCATTGACGAACTGCACACGGTGGTCGGGGCTGGCGGCGCCGAAGGCGCGATTGATGCGTCGGCCATTCTGAAGCCCCCACTCGCTTCTGGGCTGATTCAGTGTATCGGCACAGCCACACTGGACGAGTACAGAAAGTACATTGAAAAGGACGCTGCCCTGGAGAGGCGCTTCAAGAAAATTTTGGTCGAGGAGCCCTATATTGAAGCCGCTGTTCAGATTCTCAAGGGGTTGCGGGCACGCTATGAAGCCCACCATCGCGTCAAGATCACCGACGAGGCGCTCTACGCAGCAGCCAAGCTCTCCGATCGCTACATCACCGATCACTTCTTGCCGGACAAAGCGATAGATTTAATAGACGAGACCGCGGCCAAGAAGCGCCTGGAGACCAGCTCTTTCTCGCCAGAGATCCGTGAACTGGAAGACCAACTCCGAGCGCTCGTGGAACAGAAGAACGCCTTGGTGAGCGAACAGAACTATGAGCGCGCGGCCGAGCTGCGCGATAGAGAACGCCAACTTCAGGAGAAGCTGCGCGAGCTGAAGATGCAGTTCCACGAATACGAAGCCGTGGTCACGGACGACGACATCGCCCAAATGATCTCGAGTTGGACCGGCGTGCCCGTCGGCCACATGAAGATGGAAGAGTCCAAACGCGTGCTCACCATGGAAGACGAAATCCACAAACGCTACATAGACCAAGAAGAGGCTGTCAAATCTGTCGCGCGCGCTATCCGGCGCGCTTACGCCGGGGTCAAGGACCCCAAGCGCCCCATCGGAAGCTTTCTCTTCTTGGGGCCGACGGGCGTGGGCAAGACCGAATTGGCCAAAGCCATCGCCGAATTTCTCTTCGGCGACGAAGAAGCGATTGTCCGAATAGACATGTCCGAATATATGGAGCGTTTTTCGGTCTCTCGGTTGATCGGTGCGCCGCCGGGCTACGTCGGCTACGAAGAAGCAGGCGAGCTCACCGAAGCTGTGCGGCGACGCCCCTACTCTGTTGTGCTCTTTGACGAGATCGAAAAAGCACATAGAGACGTCTTCAATATTCTTTTGCAAGTGATGGACGACGGCGCTCTGACAGACTCTCAAGGCCGCCGCGTGGACTTCAGAAACACCGTGTTAATCATGACCAGCAACATCGGATCGAAGATGATCACCGATCGGACAGCGTTAGGCTTTGGTACCGTGGACGAAGTAGACTCCAAAGAATCTTACACGGAGATGCGCAGCCGCGTGATGAGCGAGGTCAAAGACTTCTTCCGGCCAGAATTTCTCAATCGCTTGGACGATATTATCGTCTTCCATCAGCACACCAAAGAGAACATTTATCACATCGCGAACTTAAAAATTCGCGAGCTGGCTGAGCGTCTGCGCGAGCGCGAGATCTTGATCGCCGTGACCGACGAAGCGAAGGAGCTGCTCATCAAAGAGGGCTACGACCCCAAGTACGGCGCGCGCCCCCTGGTGCGCACCCTAGAGAAGCTCGTGGAAAACCCGATCTCAGATAAAATCTTAGAGGGGGAGTTCACCAAGGGCGATCAGATTATTATAGACGCCAAGGATGGACAGATCTGCTTCTCTAAAGAAGAAAAGACCCCTGAAGCAGTGGCTAGTGCTTAGTAACGAGTGACTAACCGCTCATCACACTAGCCCCTAACGACCGGTCTGGGAGAAATATGTTTCGCTGCCGAGACTGCGGCTACGCCTCTCTGAAATGGCTGGGACGCTGTCCGCAGTGCGGCACGTGGGACAGTTTTTCGCAAGCTCCTCAAAGGACATCGGGCTGGGGAACGGTATCATCTGTTCCGCAGGCTCTGACAGAGATCCCCTCGGCGGAAGCGCGGCGCTGGCCGACAGGGATCGCCGAACTCGACCGAGTCATCGGCGGCGGACTGATCGCTGGTTCTGTGGTCTTAGTGGGCGGCGAGCCAGGGATCGGCAAATCAACGCTTCTGTTGCAAGTGGCCGCGCGGCTCGCCCAGGCGACGCCAGCCCCGGTGCTCTATATCTCCGGGGAGGAATCGCCGGGGCAGATCAAACTGCGCGCGGAGCGCTTGGCCATCGCCGATACAAAAAATCTCTTCATATTGAATGAGCAAAGTCTGCCGTCGGTGTGCGAGCAGATCCTCCAGACCAAAGCGGGCGCCGTGATCGTTGATTCGATGCAAACGGTCTTCCCCGAAGGAGCCAGCGAGGGCTTGGGGACGACGCAGCAAGTGGGCCAAGCAGCGTTTGAGCTGAACCAGTTAGCGAAAGCCCAAAAGATCCCCCTCTTTCTCATTGGGCACATCACCAAAGCCGGGGACTTCGCCGGGCCGAAAGCTATTGAACACATGGTGGACGTGGCACTCTATTTAGAAGGTGGCCGCGAGAGCGACGTGCGCGTGTTACGGGCCGTCAAGAATCGTTTTGGTTCTACAGAAGAGATCGGCGTCTTCCAGATGAGCGAAGAAGGGCTTGTCGAGATCACCAACCCCTCTAAATTCTTTACCGAGCGCAGCGGGCCGGTGCCGCCAGGCTCAGTGATCGTCCCCAGCTTAGAGGGCACGCGCCCGATTTTAGTGGAGATTCAAGCCCTGGTCGCGTTCACGCGCTCGAACTACCCGCAGCGGCGCGCCACAGGGCTGGACTTCAACAGAGTGGCGCTCTTGTTGGCCGTGATCGAAAAGCACTTGGGAGCACAGATCAGCGGTGAAGACGTCTATGTGAACGTCGCCGGTGGACTGATGCTGCGCGAGACGGCGATAGATTTAGGGGTGGCCGCGGCGGTCGTTTCGAGTTTCAAAGAGAAAGCGCTCGCTGGCCGGACGGTGGTCGTCGGCGAGCTGGGGTTGGCCGGTGAGGTACGGCGCGTGAAAAAATTGCGCGAGCGCCTGAACGAAGCAGCCAAACTCGGTTATGAACGAGCGGTCGTCCCTGCGGGAGAGAAATTGGACCAGATTGGTTTAGAAACCTGCCCGGTGCACACCATCAGAGAGGCGATGGAGGTTTTAGCGCTCTAAGATGCCGAAAAACATTCGCGAGGAAGGTTTTTTGAAAGTATTAGAGAGAGTCGCACCGGGGACGCCGCTGCGCGAGGCCATTAATTCTATCGTGCAGATGCGCAACGGCGGCTTAATCGTCCTCTCCGATCTGGAGAAGGCCCGCGAAGTGGTGCAAGCCGGCTTCTTTCTCGACACAGAATTTACACCGCAGCGCGTTGTCGAGCTGTCGAAGATGGATCGGGCTATTGTGATAGACGAAGACTTAAAGCGCATTTACTACGCTAATGCGTATCTGGTGCCCGATCCCCATATCGAGTCCGATGAGACCGGCACGCGCCATCTGACCGCAGAAAAAGTGGCAAAACAGTTGAACGTCGCGACCATTGCCATCTCCGCCGAGCGCATGGGGCGAGTGACGATCTATTGCGGGCCGATCAAGTATGTATTGCAAGATATCTCCATCTTGAGTGCGAGAGTCAATCAAGCCCTGCGCATTCTGGAGCAGTACCGAGTAACGTACAACGAGCTGTCCCAAGAACTGATGGCGCTGGAGCTAGAGGGCCGTGTGCTGCCTTATCACGTTGCCAATATCCTGCAAAACGTTGTGCAGATTCTCGATACCGAAGAAGAAATCCGGCGCTGGTTTGTGGAGCTCGGTGAAGAGCGTGAGCTGATGGAACTCTTGTTGGAATGGCTGATGGTGGACATCAATGAGCAGGCTGAGCTGTTGGTGCGCGATTTTCAAGAGAACCGCAAGAGCCCAAAAACTATCCTTGAAGAGATTCGCCGCCTGCCGCCGGAAGACCTGCTCTCCACTGAAAAGATCTTAGAAGTATTGGGTTATGAGAGCAGTGAAGAGATATTGGACCAAGTCTTGCCCTCGCGGGGGTTTCGTGTCCTAAACCAGATCCCGCGGTTGCCTATGGCTGTCATTGAAGACCTGGTGAATGCTTTTGGATCGTTGCGAGCGATCTTGCGGGCGACCGAGCAAGATTTGATGGAGGTCAAAGGCATTGCTGAGGTGCGGGCGCGTGCGATCCGGTCGGGGCTGCGAAGATTGAAGAACAGTTTGGCGATTTCGGGAGTATAGCTGTATGGACGAGCTGAAAAAACTTCAAAAAGCCGGGCGTTTTCTGCAGAGGCGTATGAAGACTTCCCCGAAGATCGGCTTGGTGCTCGGCTCAGGGCTATCGGATGCCTTGGGGCAAGACGAGCGGCGTTTGGCGTGGTCACAGATCCCGCATTTCCCGCAAGCGACCGTGAGCGGCCATGCAGGAGAATGGGCTTTCGGTTCTCTTGAGGGAAAATCTGTTCTGGTCTCGCGGGGGCGGGTGCACTTCTACGAGGGCTACTCAATGCGTGAGATCGCTTTCCCTGTACGGCTGATGAAGCTCCTGGGCATAGAAAAATTACTTCTGACGAACGCTGCTGGGGCGATCAACAGAGAGTTCGCAGTCGGCGATTTCGTGCTGATTCACGATCATATTAATACGATCCCTGACAACCCGCTACGGGGCGAGAACCTTTCAGAGCTGGGGCCGCGATTTCCGAATTTGCTTGACGCCTACAGTGCGCGGCTGCGGGCGCTCGCCAAAGAAGCTGCTCAGAGCATCGGGCTGGAACTGAAGGAGGGCGTCTACGTGGCGACGCCGGGGCCGATGTACGAGACGCCCGCGGAGATCGAAGCCTACAGAAGATGGGGCGCGGATTTAGTCGGGATGAGCACCGTGCCCGAAGTGATCGCCGCTCGACACTGCGGGCTCGAAGTCTTAGCGATCTCGGTGGTGACGAACATGGCCGCGGGGATGGGGGGCGATAAACTCACGCACGAAGAAGTTTTAAAGATCACGAAACGCCGAGAGCAAGATTTGGCGAAATTGTTGCGGGCGATAGTGGCTCGATTGTGAGCCCTGTGTTAGATATAATTTTTTAAGTATGAACCGCAAAAGCCGTCCGAAGGTGTTGCGTTTGACCGGTGAAGTCTGGCGCGAAGGCCACATGTACACAAGCCTACTGTCGTGAACTGGACCTTGCCTCTTGTGGGCGCACCGTGGAAGAGGCTTGGCAAAATCTCCATGAGGTCTTCGAGATCTTCCTCGAAGAGACATCAAAGAAAGGCACCCTTCAAGAGCTTCTCGAAGAGGCCGGTCTTGTTGCGCAGGGTGAGACACGGTCGAGCGCCCAGAGCACTTCATCGGCAGGCTTGAGTTACCCTTGCCGGTTTCCCGCTAATGCCCGGGCTCGCGCCGACGGATTGGAAAACCCAAGTGCGAGTTTTTGAGAAATACGGCTGTGTCTTTGTGTGTCAGCGTGGGCCACACTTGATCTACGATCACCCCAAAGCCCGACGCCCCGTCGTTATTCCCAAATACGACGAAGTGCCGGTGACAATCATTCGCACGAACATGCGCACGGTGGGCATGACGCGCGAGGAGTACTTTCGACTGCTCCGAGAATCTTGATCACTCGTCAGGCAGGCTTTCGTCGAGCTGGTCCCATCACTCTCGCAAGTGGCGGGCATGGACTTCCAGATGCGACAGCGAGCTGTAAAGTCCTGCCTCTAGTTCTTCACGTTCTTTGGTCTGTTCGGCAGACATCTGCTTGAGTTTTGCCGCCAGTCGCACAAAATTGCCGCACTCTTCTACAAGTTCTTCGACATAGAGCTGGAATTCCTCATCGCCGTAACAAACGGTCTTTCCGTATTCAGCTTGGAGCTGCTTGGTTGCCTTCATACAGCTACCTTCCTTTCTTAGAGTGCCCTGGAAGACGCTTGCGAGCTTGCTCAATTTGGCGTTGCCAGTTCTCAATCTCCTTTTCCCATTTGGCGATTCGTCCTTTGTGAGAACGCAGCTTGATCAGTTCTTGGGCTATCTTTTGACGAGGATGCGATGCATCTGTCCTCCTTGCGATAATTATACCATAAAACTCACTTATTCTTGGCATTATCGCTTCGGCAACTTGGGCAGCGACCGGCTCGGTCGCTTGGTAAAATCGGGCTTGCTCGGTGGATTGGTCTCTAAGAGCTTAGTGATCTCTTGCACCGCGCGCTCTAGCTGCGGGTCTTGGCCCGCAACGTAATCTTGCGGACGGTACTCGACTTCGATATCAGGGTCAGTCCCGTAGTTCTCGACGTTCCAGCCCACGTCCTTGAACCAGAAGGAAAATTCGGGCTGCGTCGTAATCCCGCCGTCAACGAGAGAGTGTCTGGCCCAGATGCCGATCACGCCGCCCCAGGTGCGCTTGCCCACCAGGGGACCGAGCTTCAAGAGTTTGAAGTTGTGCGAGAAGATGTCACCGTCCGAGCCCGCGTACTCGTTGGTGAGCGCGACCATTGGCCCGGCCACTGAGTCTGATGGATACGGCTGCTCGCCGAACCAGCGCGTCTTCACATACGCAATTCTCCGGCGGGCTAACTTCTCTAAGATTAACTCAGAGACGTGACCGCCTCCGTTGAAGCGCACGTCGACTATTAAACCCTCACGATCAATCTCCGAGAGAAAGTAACGATGAAACTCGGAATACCCCAGCGGCCCCATGTTGGGGATGTGTACATATCCGACGCGCCCGTTGGTCTGTTCGTGCACAAATTTTCTGTTTCTTTCGACCCATTCGCGATAGCGTGCCGGCGTCTCGCTCGCTAATGTCTTCACAGAAACTATGCGCGGGTTCTCACCTTTGGCGTCACCCACGGTAAGCAAGATTTCGCAGGTGGCTTGGTTGACCAACAATTCATACGGAGAAAGGTCTTTGCCCACGCGCCGACCGTTGATGGCCAAGATCGTATCGCCCTCGCGCACGTTCACTCCCGGCTGTGCCAACGGAGACGATTTCGCTATATCCCAGGGGTCGCCCTGCACAATGCGTGCCACCTTCCACAGTAGGGGCGAACGGCCGTTCGCCCCGGCAAGCACGAGATCGGCTCCGAGAAAGCCCATGTCATAGCGCGGCTCCGGACGGTAATCCCCGCCGAATTCGTAGGCGTGCGATGTCCCTAGCTCGCCCTGCATCTCCCACATCAAGTCTGAAAATTCAGCCCGCGTCGAGATTCGGTCAATCAAGGGAAAGTAGCGTTCGTAGACAGCGTGCCAGTCTACGTCAGCCATGTCTTCGCTCCAGAAGTGATCGCGTTGCAGTCTCCAGGCTTCTCTGAACATCTGACGCCACTCCGCCGGAGGTTCGACGGAGACTTTCACTCTGGTGAGATCAATCCAACCGCTCTTCTTGCCCGGCGGCTCGCTGGCGGCTTTTTCGTCGGGCTTCTCGCCGGCTTTGAGCACTCGGAGACGGTTCCCGGCACGATAGATCAGAGTCTTTCTGTCATCAGAGAGCTTAAAATTCGTGATCCCATTGACAAGCGTTTCTGATTTGAGCGATTCAAAGTCAAAAGCCTCAAGGGTCGCCTTGGCCGGAGGCTCAGCCATCTGGAACCAGTTCATATTCAAACTGCCTTCGATGGGCAAGGACGTGTAGAGCACTTTCCCCTTGATCGCGGCAATCTGTTGGTATCGCCCGTCGGAGACGGGAAAAGCTAGAATCCGATCTTCGATCCCCTCAAAGTCGATCTCGACGAGTTGCTCAGTCTTGTCGGTTTCTTTCTTCTCTTCTGACTTCTGATTTCTGGCTTCTGATTTCTCTTCTGGAGCTTTAGGCACTGGCACAAAGGGATTGGGCAGGTCTTTCTTCAGGGTGACCAAATAGGGCCGCACCCCGCGCGGGAAGCCCAGATCAAAGTGCAGATTGTCATAGACGGGATCGAACTCCCGGTACGAGAGAAAGTACAGATACTTCCCATTGGGGTCGAATATCGGCGAGACGTCTTGCAGAACAGGGCGCGTGACGTTATAGAGCTCGCCCGTCTCGACTTTGCAGATTTTGATTGCTGAAGTGTGCAGGCTGAGCGCGCGGCTGTAGGCGATCCAGCGTCCGTCGGGTGACCAGTCGAAGCCCCCTATAGGAGCATAGGGGCTCTTGTCGAGCACGCGAGCTTGCTTGGTCTGTAAGTCTACTAAGATCAACTCGTTGCGGTGATTGGAGAGCGCAATGTGATCAGTCTTCGGGGAGGCTTTCAGCTCGACGGCGCGACCGAACTCAATATCGGCAAGACGCTCCGGTGGGGTGAGCCCATCGGTGTAAAATATTTCTAAAGTCTCTTCGCCGTCGGCGTCGCAGACGGCGATAAGTCTTTTGCCGTCGCTGAGCCAGCGGGCCAGACGATGGCGCACGCCGTCGGGCTCACCGTGCTGCACAGACGGACCCTCCCAGTTGCCCATCGTGAAGACTTTGCCCCTCGTGGTAACAGCTAAGAGATGCCCCTTGGGATGGAGGGCATAGTCTTCTAAATATTTGGCCGACTCGACGAATTTTCGATAGCGCTGTGTGCGCGGGCTGTGATACTCGACCTCGATCTTTTCAGTTGTATCATTCTTTGGGTCGTAGAGGAAGAGATCGGCTCCGGCGTGGTAGACGATGCGCTGGCCGTCGGTAGACGGATGGCGTACGTAAAAATCTTCGTGATCGGTATGGCGCTTTATATCGTGTCCTGAAGGCGTGCACGAGTAGAGATTGCCCACGCCTTCGTGGTCTGAGAGGAAGAAAATGCGTTCGCCGACCCACATGGGGCGGGAGAGATTTCCCTGAAGCTGAAGCAATCTTTTCCAATGCCCGGAGCCGTCGGGATCGATCCAAATATCTCCGGCGGTTCCCCCCCGATAGCGCTTCCAGCGGGCGGGGTCTATCGCATTTCGTCCGATGACGCGACCACCTTTGGGGCCATAAGAAATACTCAAAGCGGGACCAGTGGGCAGCAGCTCTGGAGTGCCGCCCTGGGGCGAGAGCGCATAGAGCTGAAAGAGATTCAGAAAGGGCTGGGCGACGTTGCTGGCAAATAAAATCTTTCCGTCGGGGTTCCAGCCGATGACTAGAGAGTTACTGCCGAGAAACGTCAGGCGTTTTGGTTGGCCGCCCTCGGCGGGCATGAGATGGACTTCGGTGTGTCCTTCGTCGCGCCCGCTGAATGCGACAAATGCTTTATCAGGAGAGAGGGCAGGGAAACCGGCCATGCCCAGGCCCGACGTTAAACGGCGGGCGATGCCGCCTTTGGCAGGAACCGTCCAGAGATCGTCCTCACTGACAAAAACAACAGTGTCACCAGAGATAGTTGGGTAGCGATAGTAGCCTGCTGTTGGCATGAAAAAGCCTCCTTTGTGCCTCTCACCTCATTATTTTCCTCTCCCTCCTAAGGAGATGGCTCAAGGGTGAGGGTGTCAAACGATATTGGCTTCAGTATAGGGGATGGCTAGGGAGAGGTGCAAGGGAAGATCAGGCGCGACGAAGAGCTAACGATATGGGGAAGCCGTTGGCAATACTGAAGAATGGCTCTTCGTCGTGACTGGAGGATAGATTTCTTGTTTCTTCATCATGACCACCTCTGGTTACTATGGTAAACTGAGCGACTTAGTGACATTCCTGAAGTGATATCATCCAAAAATCTTTGCGGCAAGCTCGGTCATGGCGTAAGCGTTACTTTAGACCAAAAGTTTTTTCTGGTCAAATTGACGTCTCTGGGTGCGTGGCGTATAGTAAGTCCAGCACTTCCCAAGGAGCTGATCGTATGGACCTGCAGGAGACCGAGATCAAGAGGATCAACAAGATTGCAGAGCTTCTGTTGAAAGCAGCACGAACTGTGCCGCCTGATAGACAAAACTGGAAGCCCGCACCCGGTGGCAAATCGCCCCACGACATCGTTGCGCATCTGGCCATGGCGAACTCTTTCTTCGCTGCGCTCCTGCGCGGAGGAGCGCCATCGGAGATGAGAAGCACTCAGAGCTATGCGGACGCCCTGAAGCTCTTTGAAGAATCAAAAGCCGAACTGACTCAAACGATTCGCTCCATAGACCCAGCGACGTTCAATCAGAAGAGAACGATGCCCTGGGGCGAGGAGCGCACGCTCAAAGATTTAATTACCAGTCCCATGCCCCATATGGCCTATCACTGGGGGCAGATCGCGTATTTGCAGACGCTGTGGGGCGACTCAGAAGATCGCTTCTGATGGACTTTCGCTGTACCGAATGCGGCCAAAGATTTTCTGCGACAACGCGCCGCTGGCGCTGTCAGTGTGGTGGCCTCTTCGAGCTTGCTCAGAGTTCGCCCTTTGATCCGAGCAAGATTGAGAACAGAGCGCAATCGCTCTGGCGCTATCGCGCCATGTTGCCCTCTCTCAAAACAGAGAATATCGTGTCGTTAGGGGAGGGTTGGACGCCCTTGGTGTCGGCGCACGCCCACGGTGTCGAGTTCACCGCCAAGCTCGAATTTCTCGCGCCGACCGGATCGTTCAAAGACCGAGGGACAACGGTGCTGGTCAGCTTCTTGAAAGAGCTGGGTGTTGAATCTGTCGTCGAAGACTCGTCGGGCAACGCCGCGGCGAGCTTAGCAGCATACTGTGCACGGGCTAACATTCGGTGCACGATCTTTGTACCGGCGCACGCTTCGCCAGCAAAGCTGACCCAAATTCGCGCCTACGGCGCAGAGCTTCTCCCCATCGAAGGGCCGCGCGAGAACTCTTCCATCGCGGCTCAAAACGCTGCTCAGAAGAGCACTTACTATGCCAGCCATGTCTATAACCCGTTGATTGTAGAAGGGACCAAGACGATAGCTTATGAGCTGTGGGAACAGTTAGACGGTCGCGTTCCCGATCAGATGCTCTTTCCCACAGGGCATGGCACTCTTCTGTTAGGAGCTTACCGGGGCTTTCGCGATCTCCTTGAAGCCGGCCTGATCGAACGAATGCCCATCTTGCACGCCGTACAATCTGAAGCTTGTGCTCCTTTGCGTGCAGTCTATCAGGAAAATCTTCTGAGCCTGCCCGACGTTTCGCCGGGAAGCACAATTGCTGAGGGGATTCGCATTCGCCGTCCCGTGCGCTGGAAAGCGATTCTGAAAGCCGTCCGTGAGACGGGCGGGACGGTCTTGTCTGTGAGCGAAGAAGAGATCATTTTTGCGCAGCGGGAGTTAGCGCACCAGGGGCTGTACGTTGAACCAACAGCAGCGGTCGCTGTAGCTGGGCTGAAAGGAGTCCGAGAGCGTCTGGGAACCGAGTCGGTCACCATCGTTCCCCTGACAGGGAGTGGGCTGAAGGCCTCTCAACACTCTTCTGTCTAGGTTTGAACGAAATTTCCATCTCACTTTCAGATGTTTTCCATCAAGGGGGCTTGACTTAGGGGAAAAGAGTATGCTATAATCCCCATCAAGACAGGAACAAGAGTCTGAGAAACATCTCTGAAACAGGGCAACCCTATCAATAGAAAGATGGGGACGCAAAGCTCCGGGTCCCAGAGTGGGCGGCCGAGTTACCAGGGGTGGAACTAAGGAGCCGCATGGGACTAAAGGGCATCACCTGGAGCAAGTGGTACAAGAGAGAGGGGACGATGGCTTGCCAGTTTCTTCACGGTGCTTCCCTTTGTTTCCATAGTAACTCCACTCATAGACGAAGCCGCTGGTTGGCTATCAATTATAGATTAAGCTCATAGAGCTTTAAGCAAGAGGAGGCGCTTGAGATGCGCGGCACTGCCATGCCCGCTCCACAAGGGAGCTCGATCCCAAACGCCCTGTTATTTTTAGCACTTTTCGAAAAAATTGTCAAGAGGGCGAGTGCGTTTTTCTTCATCAGTCTTCTGGTGGGTTTGGCTTCCCAAACGGCAGCCCAGGTCCCCTTATGTGTGTTGGAACTCTCGACGGATTCGCCGACATACTCACTGGGGCAGATTGTCTCCGTTTTTGCCCGGCTGCAAGTTGGCCAAGAGGCGATCACCGGCGCTCGGTTCAAAGTAGAAGTACGCGGCCCCGGACACAGGGCGTTTACCGTCTCTACCAGCGGCGACCTCGCCGGCGAACTCAACCTTAAACCAGACTTTCGTTGGGAAGGGTATTTATTGAACCTGCCCAGTCTCACGGGGCAAGGATTGCTGGCGTTGACGGGGCTTTACACCATTATTGGCACACTCTTTGACCCGCCATCGGGCCGCGTCTACTGTGAAGACCGCAAGGAGTTCGTCATCAACAGTCCGTGGAGCCAGACGACCACAACCAAAACCCTGCTTGTCTCCTCGCAGCGCACCGAGTTCATTGAGCCCTTCGTCAGCAAGCTTGCTGCCTGGTTGGAAGCAGCGTACAAGACCCGCGTTCAGACGGTCTATCAAGAGGGCCTCTATCTGGGCTATCGCAAGGGAGACTATAAAGATTACGACGTTATTGTCTATTATGGGGTAGACTATCAACAACCCCCCCCGCCGGATTTTCTAGATGACATCGCCACCGGCGAGGGGATCACCAAGAAGCGCGTCGTCTGGATCGGGTATCACTTAGATCGTCTGGGCCAAGCCCAAGACAATCTCGGCTTTCGGTTCGCCGAACAAGTGAGCGCCAGCCAAGAAGCTCAATTGATCTACACACACTCGAACACAGACTATACGCTGCACAACATCGAGCGGGCTTTTGTATCTGTAACAGACAGCGACTTGGCACGCGTTCATGCGACCGTCGGTGGACAGCCCATCATCGCCAGCTCCAAGCACCGCGAACGCCCTGAAGACGGCGAATATTTCTATTACTTCGGTTTTCACCCCACGGCGTTTGTGCTGAGCTTTGGAGCGCACTTGGTCTTTCTCGATATCTTAAATGAAGTCTATGGGATCAATCGCGGCAAGGTCGCGCTTGTTCGTTTAGAAGACATTCACCCCCGCAGCAGCATCTCTGCGCTGTTGGCGGTCACGAACTATCTCAAGAGCGAGAAGGTTCCCTTCACTCTAGGCGTCATCCCCTTCTATGTAGACGGGGTGGACCGCGCCAGCATCACGGGAGAATCGGCCTTCAGAACGGCCGTGAAACAAGCACTGCTCAACGGCGGTGAACTCGTCGTCCACGGGGCGACGCACCAATTCGATGGCAAGACAGGCGACGATTGGGAATTCTGGGATGAGAAGACCAACAAACCCATCGGCGGGGCGGAGTATGCTGAGCAGAGGGTCAAGATGGCCTTGCAAGAGATCCAGAATGCCGGGTTGGCCCCGCACACCGTGGGCTGGGAGACCCCGCACTATCAAGCCGACGATGCCCATTACGCCGTCTTTGAGAGATATTTTGGGTTCCTCTTCGAGCACCACCGCAAGTTCGAGTTAGCTTTTGTGCCCTACGTGATAGAGACGGCCTCGAGTGTCTACATTGGGACGCCGCTGGGATATGTGCAGAGCGATGTGGATATCTCGCGCATCACCTTTGAGGTGGAGAAGTTGGCCGGCTTGAAGTACGGCGCAGTTGCAGCGTTCTTCTATCATCCGTTCTTGGGTGTTGACCGTCTGCGGGCCATTGTCACGACGCTCAAGACACAAGGCTGGCAGTTTCAGCTGGTGTCGAGCCTCATCGGGCCGGTGCGCGTGCAGTTCCCCGAAAAACCGTAAAAGATAAGAGAAAGATGAAAATCTATACCGATGCCCTGACGGTCTTCTTTCTGCTCTACTGTCTGCTCTATAATGCGTTTCTCTTCTTCTATGTTGTCGTCAAATACCGACATCGCACGACCCTGATTCAGCGTGAGGATTCAGAAGAACTAGACTGGCCGGTCTTGACGCTGATGATTCCAGCCCTCAATGAAGGCAAAGTCCTGCGCCGCACCGTCGAGAGTCTTTTAGAACAGTACTATCCCGGCACGTTGGAAGTCTTGCTTATTGACGACGCCAGCGATGATGACACTCCGACTGTCACCGCTGAGCTGCAAAGAGAGTTTCCTGAGGTGCAGGTCTATCGGCGCGAGCGCCCAGAGGCCCGCCAGGGCAAGGGCGCGGCGCTCAACGCCGGGCTCAGATTTTTATTTGAAAAATTTCCGGATCGCCCCAAAGAAGACTGGGTGATCGGGGTCTTCGATGCCGATGGCCGCCTCGAAGAGCTAGATTTTTTTGAGCAAGTCGGTCTGGCTTTTCGCGACGAGAGCGTGAACGCACTGCAATGCGGCGTGCGCATTCGTAACCGGCACAAACTGCTCCCTCTGCTGCAAGACGTCGAGTTCGTCGCGTTCTCTTGGATCGTCCAGTGGGTGCGCGACAAGACCTCTGGAGCCGTAGCACTGGGAGGGAACGGACAGTTTATTCGGGCTGACTGCTTGGAGATGCTCTTGCCGCAAGGCCCCTGGGCTCCCACAGCGCTTACGGAAGATTTGGAGATCAGCATTCGGCTCCATACGCTCAATGGCCGAATACGCTTTCTGGACAGACACGTCTCCCAAGAAGGAGTTGAAATTTGGAAAGCACTGCTCAAGCAGCGTCATCGCTGGGCCTGGGGAACGCTGCAGGTCTTCTCGCTCTACGTTGCCAGCGGAGCCCTCTGGCGCTCGTCTATGCCTTTGTTCAGGAAGCTCGATCTGCACTATTATCTGACATTTTGGATCGTTCCGTTTATCGTGGTGGCCTCCTGGGGGTTGGCCCTGCTCAGTTGGCTCGGCTATCTCGAAGTGGACAACCACTTCGAGCCAGGACTCTTATTAGCTAATTCGTTCAGCTTCTGGCCGACGATGGCCCTGGCGCTCTACAAGACGGGCGCGTCGCGATTGTCCATCCCCAAACTAATAATTTTAGGAACGCTCTATTCGTATCATTGGATACCGTTGCTCGTCTGGGCCTGGATTGATATGCTACGTCGCAAGAAGCCCCACTGGCTCAAGACGCAACGGATTTATTCTTAGAAGGAGAAACTGTATGAAAAGAGCTGTCAAATACGCCGTGTTTGCCCTGGTGGGGGTACTGGGCTCATGGTCAGGTACACCCCAAACAGGCTCTCCTCCGATCAAGGGCGTTTGGTACACGGGCTTTGAGAGGGACTCGTACAACAGCGCATCCGTTGCCAGTGACCTGCGAGCGCTGAAAGACCGCCTGGCTGCGAACCATGTGGTCATCACTGTCCCCGTCTTTCAAGCCAATCTGAAAGCGAACAATCCAGTCACAGATCCCGTTCGGACACCCTCAGATGCAGTGATTCGCACCGTTGTTGAGCAAGCTCACCGGCTGGGATTGGCCGTAGTCTTGATCCCCTATTTGCTAGTGGACGATGGCGAGTGGGTCGGAGATTTAGCACCCGCCAACGTCAGCCAATGGTTCCAGAACTGGCGCATGGTCGTGCGGCGCTACGCGCAGCTAGCCCAGCAGGCGGGTGTTGAGATCTTCTTGCTGGGCTGGGAGTTCGTCACCATGCAACAATATCATTCAGAATGGGAACGCGTTATTCGTGAGGTGCGTCCGCTCTATCGTGGGCGCCTCTCGTATTTTGCCAATTGGTGGTGGGACCGCCGGACCTATGCGAATGTCTTCGAATGGAAGCCCTGGGGCTCGCTCGATTTCATCGGGATCAGCGCGTTCTTTGAGCTGACGCGCAAGAATAACCCAACGGTCACTGAACTCCAGCGCGCTTGGAACTCTGATGCCCACGGCCAGAATATTTTAGAAGACTTGGCACGCTTACACAGCGAATATCACAAATGTATTGTCTTTCTCGAACTGGGATACGAGAGCAAAGACGGGACCAACCGCGAGCCCTGGAATTTTTTGCGCACCGGCCCACCGGATGAAGGCGAGCAACGTGATGCGTTTCAGGCGGTCTTTCGTGCGCTGTCTGACCAACCGTGGTTCGACGGGTATCTCGTCTGGGCTGAGCAGCCCAGCTTGCCGCGCACGGCGACCGGCTACGACGTGCTCACCAAGCCCGCTGCCGAGATCGTTCGGCTCCACACGATGCCAACGAAGCCTTGCTCGCCGAACTGATCAAGAGAATCTACGCACGACGCGCTCGTTATCAATTCTTTTGATAGATTCGCTATCGGCGAGATAGGGCCAGCGCTTACGGGCTTCGGCGATTTGAACCAGATCGATCTCAGCAGTGTAGACGCCCTCGGCGTCGCCAGCTTCAAAGAGCACATCGCCTCGGGGCGAGACGACCATCGAATGGCCGCTCACCGGACGGTCATCGGGGTAAAACGACCTTGTGTTATTCGCGAAAGCAACAAAGATCGTATTCTCGGCCGCGCGGGCACAAACCAAAGAACGCCATAGCCCAAGGCGATTCTCTGGGATGTTTGATGGGTTAAAAAGAATTGAGATGTCACGCTGCGCCAGCGAACGGATGAGTTCGGGATAGAAGAGATCCACACAGATAGCTACACCGAAGCGCAGCTCGCCCACGGTGAAGACGGGGAGGTGCTCCCCCGGTCGAAGAAGAGCACGCTCGCCGACAGCATGAGATGGAAAGATTTTCTCTGTGTGCCCCAGCAGAGTGCCATCGGGACCGATGGCGTGTCCCAGAGCGATTCTGTAGTCGTCGCGCGCGACGATGAGACCTCCCGTGAGCAACGTGTAGCGTCCCTTCTGTGCGGAGCGCCCCAAAAGCGCGAGCACTTCAGCAAGCTCCGCTTCGCTCACCGTGACAACCCCTGCCCAGTTCTCCGGCAGACAGACGATATCTACATCGTGAATTCCCTCAAGCAGATGCTGGATAGTCTGAAAATTTCTCTCTTTGTCGCGCCGGTCACGCGCCGGTTGCACGAGGGCAATTTTCATGATTGTTCTCCAGGTCAGTTTAATAGAGAGAGTCCGTGAAAGTCAACCGGGCAAGTTTGCTATGCCCCAAACGAATTGTTACTATAAAACAGAGCGCTGTATGATCGGGAGAAGTGTTCGGCTCTTGCTCTGTGCTGTGTTGGGCCTTCTGTGGGCCAGCGGGTGGGCTGCCCCCTATCGGGAGGGCTTGTCCCTGAAGGGCGTTTGGTACATGAGCTTGCATGAAGACCATTATGACCGTTTTCGCCTATGGCGCGATCTCAACACACTGAAAGAACAGTTAAAGATCGCTTCTATTGTTCTGCCGGTGCCGATCTTTCAAGCCGATCTCACAGCGATCAATCCCACTCCCGCTCGAGGCAGCTCTGCTTTCTACAGTGATTTCCCCATCGAGAGCGCGATTGATCTGGCGCATCAGATGGAACTGGGCGTCGTCTTGATTCCGTACTTGTTAATAGACAGCGACGAATGGGTTGGGGAGCTAGCTCCTCTCAATGTCGCGGAGTGGTTCGCCAGCTGGCGGGCTGTCCTGCGACATTATGCCAACTTGGCTGAACACACGGCAACGGAGGTCTTTCTGCTGGGATATGAGCTTGCGACGATGGAGCCTTATCATAATGAATGGGAGCGTGCTATTGATGAAGTGCGTCAGATTTATCATGGCAAGATTTCCTACATAACGAACTGGTGGCCGGATCGCCAGACATATGAAGCCGTCTTGGCGTGGACTCCGTGGCGCTTGCTTGATTTTATCGGGATCAGCGCATATTTTGAGCTGACGGATAAAAACGACCCCTCCCCCGAAGAGCTCGAGCGTGCCTGGGGCTCCGACGCACACGGCCAGAATATCTTAGCAGACCTCGCGCAGTTGCATGCCCGCTACGATCGGTGTGTGCTCTTTGCTGAACTGGGCTACGAGAGCAAAGACGGGGCAAACACGGAGCCCTGGAATTTTTTGCGCGACGCGCCCCCTGATCCGCTCGAGCAACGAGATGCCTTCCAAGCGGCGTTGAACGTTCTCTCACGACAGAGTTGGTTTGGCGGCTATTTGGTGTGGGCCGAGAAGCCGGGGTTGCCATACACGGAAGAGGGCTATGATCTCCTAGCCAAGCCCGCTGCTGAAATCGTCCGTTCACACGCGATGCCGAGCACATCATGCCTTGGGGCCCGGCCTTAGCTGGGCCGTTCGCCAAAGATTGTTGTCCCAATACGGACGATGTTCGCGCCCTCTTCAAGGGCAATCTTATACGTGTTGCTCATGCCCATCGAGAGATACCGCATCTCGACGTTGGGGAGTTTTAGAGCTTTAAATCTGTCGAAGAGCTTCTTCGTCTCTTGAAAGTATGGGCGAGCGTCTTGGGGGTCGCCGAAGCGCGGCCCCATTGTCATCAGCCCATACACTCTGAGATGGGGAAACCGTGAGACCTCTCGGATGAGGGCTTCGGCTGCTTCGGGGAGTACTCCGGATTTTTGCGGCTCGTGCCCGCTGTTGATCTCAATCAAGACGGGCATAACTCTATTGAGCCGAGCACAGTGCTTCTCTAATTCTTCGGCGAGCTGGAGCGAATCGAGCGTTTCGATCATGTCGAAGAGTTCGGCGGCTTTTTTGGCCTTGTTTCTCTGGAGATGGCCGATCATGTGCCACTGGGCGCGTCGCCCAATGACGGCAAAAGCCGCTTCGGCTTCTTGCACGTAGTTCTCCCCAATGATGGGGACGCCGGCCTCGATGGCTTGGAGAACTTCTGCTGGTGTGCGTGACTTTGCTGCCGCGACTAGCAGAACTCCCGGCGGGAGCTCAGATAAGATCTTTTGCACGTTTTCTTTGATCATCACCAATTCTGTAGCAGCTGCGTCAGCAAACGCACGCCATATCCCGTCGCGCCCTTGCTGTGATAAAGCCGGCTTTCGACATCATAGGCCACTCCGGCGATATCTAAGTGCGCCCAGGGGTAACTTACAAATTCTTTCAGAAAGATCGCGCCCACGGCCGCGCCAGCTTGTGGGCCCTTGTTCGCGCTGTTTTTAATGTCAGCAATTTCGCTCTTGATGATCTCTTGGTACTCGTCATAGAGGGGCAGCGGCCAGACGCGTTCACCCGTCTGTTGCGCTGCTCGCTGAATCTTCTGAGCAAGTTTTTCGTCGTTGGAGAAGAGTCCCGCGGCTTCCTTGCCCAAGGCGATGGTGCACGCGCCGGTCAGCGTCGCTAGATCTATCACGGCTTGCGGGTTGTACTTCTGCGCATAGACCAGCGCGTCCGCGAGCACCAAGCGCCCTTCAGCGTCGGTGTTGGTGACTTCGACGGTTTTGCCGTTCGAGATTCTTATGACATCGCCGGGTTTGAGGGCCTTGCCCGACGGCAGATTCTCAGCAGCAGCGATCAAGCCGACGACCGCGAGGGGCAATTTCAAGAGTGCGGCAGCCCGCATAGCTCCGAAGACCGCCGCTGCGCCGCACATGTCGTACTTCATCGCTTCCATGCCTTCGCGCGGCTTAATAGAAATGCCCCCGCTGTCGAAGGTGATCCCCTTGCCCACAAGCACAATGGGCCGAGAATCTTTTGTGAGATTGTACTCCAGCACGATGAGCCGTGGCGGCTGGTCGCTGCCTTTCCCCACAGAGAGAATTCCGCCCATGCCCAGCTCTTCTAAAGCGTTTTCGTCGAAGACTTCGCAGCGCAGCCCCAGCTCTTGGGCGAAAGCTTGCGCGCGCCGCGCCAGCTCTTGTGGGGGCAAGCTCTGGCCGGGTTCGTTGGCTAAGTTACGGGCAGCTATCACTGACTCAGAGATGATCTGCCCCTGCTGAGCGCCGCTCTTAATCTGTTCTAATTTCTCTGAACTATGCTCGATCAGGCGCAGGCGCTCTAGGTTGATGGGCTCTTCGGGTCTTTTAAATCTTGCAAAGCGATAGAGTCCCAGCAGAGTCCCTTCGACCGTCGCTTGTGCTGCTAGGTGGGGATCAAGTCCGCCGATGCCGGCCCCGTGAACAACAGTTGTCAATTCGCTGAAAGATTTGGCGGCGCGAGCAGCGGCTGCGCTCACTTCGCGCACAACGTCTGCTGAAAATTTCTCGGCCGGTCCGAGCCCGACTAAGAGCACGCGCTTGGCCCCGGTGTGGGTTCTCATTACAAAGACTTCGCCCTTCTTGCACGAGAAATCGCCCTCGGTGAGTATCTCAGTGAGCAGGCCGTTCAGGGCTGTATCTACAGCTCCGGCGGCTCCGCCGGGACGCTGGACCCCTTGAAAGATTCCCAGACAGATCGCTTCAGTTTGGACTTTTGTGATATCACCCAGCTCAACAGCAATGTCCATGACCTTCGTCACTCCTTATCGCTTGGTTGAGTAAGTTTATCGAGGTCTTCAGGAGATTGACAACCTACTCCACCGTCAGAGCACAGCTCATCTAGATATTTGATCTCAGCATCTAATAATATGATGCACATCACTTCCCGGCATGGCTCATATCATTGCGCTCGCCGGGGATTTATGGGGTAGAATAAAGCGTAGCCGCTCGAAATGGCTGAAAGCACAGAGCGCGAACGTGTATAATGCCGAGCGGAGGACGAAAATTGTATGATCGGTGAAAAAGTCGTGGTAGAGCGCCAAGACTTGCACAAGCTTCTTGACGCCCTGCGCCAGAAGGGCTATACAACCGTCGGCCCTACGGTGCGTGAGGGCGCGATTGTCTATGATCAGATTGCTTCAGTTGAGGACCTCCCCATCGGATGGACAGATAAACAAGATGGCGGCACGTATCGTCTCCAGAGACGGGACGATCAAGCCCTCTTTGGCTATGTTGTCGGGCCGCACTCATGGAAGAAATTCCTGCACCCGCCCGCCTTGAGTTTATGGAAAGCAAAAAAGAACGGAAAAGGCTTCGAGATCGTCTCAGACAACGGCGACCCTCCTCGGTATGCGTTCATCGGAGTCCGGTCGTGTGAACTGCACGCTATTGCTATTCAAGACCGCGTCTTCACCAACGGCAAATATGTAGACCCACTATACAAAGCACGCCGTGAGCGAGCTTGTATCGTCGCGGTCAACTGCGTCCAAGCCGGCGGGACTTGCTTTTGTGTCTCCATGAAGACCGGTCCCAAAGCGACATCGGAATTCGATCTGGCGCTGACCGAAATCTTAGATGAACAACGGCATTATTTTGTCGTCGAGGTCGGAACAGAGAAGGGCGCAGAAATACTCCAAAGGGTGCCAACGGAGAGAGCCCAGCCCGCTGAGATTCAGACGGCTGAAGAACGCGTGGCCCACGCAGCACACCAGATGGGCCGCCAGCTCGACACGACAGATATCAAAGACTTGCTCTATCGGAACTTGGAGCACCCGCGCTGGGACGAGGTCGCCCATCGCTGTCTTAGCTGCGCCAACTGCACCATGGTCTGCCCCACCTGCTTCTGTACGACCGTTGAAGACGTCACGGACCTAACGGGCACTGAGGCCGAGCGCGTGCGCAAGTGGGATTCGTGCTTCACTATGAATTTCTCGTATGTGCACGGCGGCAGCGTGCGAGCTTCGCCGCAATCCCGCTATCGCCAGTGGCTGACCCACAAATTAGCGAGCTGGATTGATCAGTTCGGCACTTCAGGGTGTGTCGGCTGCGGACGGTGTATTACGTGGTGCCCGGTGGCGATTGACATCACCGAAGAGGTCCGCGCCATCAGAGAGAGCGAACTCAGCAAAGCATAGACATAGAATAGAAAGGAGAGTATCTGTGGAAACGCTGGAACGCCTGCTGTCGGAGCATCCCTTCTTTAAGGGATTGGACCCGCGTTATATTCAATTGATCGCCGGATGTGCCCGCGAGGTGACCTTCAAAGCGGGAGAGTTCATCTTTCGTGAGGGAGATGCGGCATCGCACTTTTGGTTGATACGGAACGGCAAGATTTCTTTAGAAGTCTTCGCGCCGGGGCGGGGGCCGATCATGATCGAGACCCTCAGCGATGGCGATGTGATGGGCTGGTCCTGGGCCGTCCCGCCCTATAGAAAACAGTATGACGCTCGGTCGCTCGAGCTGACGCGCGCGCTTGAATTCGACGCCATGTGCATTCGCGGCAAATGCGAAGAAGAGCCCCGGCTGGGCTACGAGCTCTTCAAGCGCTTCTCACAGATTATAGGGCAGCGCTTGCAAGCCACGCGGATGCGGCTCCTAGATATCTATGGTACTCACGCTTAGACCGCAGATAACACCAGCCGTGCACGTTGACCCGATGGTGCCCACCCCCTTTTGCGTGCAACGGGTGCGGCGCGAGACATCGGACACGTTTACGCTTGAGCTCGAGTCAGTGAACGGAGATAAATTCTCTTTCGCGCCGGGGCAGTTCAATATGGTCTATCTCTTCGGCGTTGGCGAGGTCCCGATCTCGATCAGCGGCGATCCGTCGCAACCAGAAATTTTGGTGCACACCGTGCGTGCTGTCGGCCCAGTGACCAAGGCCATCTGTAAACTCAAACGCGGAGATATTCTGGGCATTCGTGGCCCCTTTGGCAGCTCTTGGCCCGTGGCAGAAGCCGCGGGGAACGATATAGTTGTCGTCACCGGCGGCGTGGGCTTGGCTCCGTTGCGCCCGGCGATCTATTACGTGCTGGCTCATCGAGGGGAGTATGGCCGCGTGGCACTGCTCTACGGTGCTCGCACCCCTGGGGATATGCTCTACAGAAAAGAGCTCGAAGCGTGGCGCGGACAGTTCGATCTGCAAGTGGACGTCACGGTAGACGCAGCCAAGCCCGACGAGTGGCGCGGCAACGTCGGTGTCGTTACCACCCTCATCCCCAGGGCCCATTTCGACCCCCATCATGTGACGGCGCTGGTCTGTGGCCCAGAGATCATGATGCGCTTCACTATTTTGGAGCTTCAGAAGCGCGGCCTGCGCGACGATCAGATTTATATTTCTATGGAGCGCAACATGAAGTGCGCCATCGGTTTCTGTGGGCACTGTCAATACGGCCCCAATTTTATCTGTAAAGACGGCCCAGTCTTTCGGTTTGATGCTGTGAAAGCGATCTTCGGAAAGCGAGAGATCTGATATGCCCAGAAGCCGAAAACCCAAGGTCGCGGTGTGGAAGTTCGCCTCGTGCGACGGCTGCCAGCTCAGTCTCTTAGACTGCGAGGACGAGCTCTTGGCCGTTGCAGGGGCTATCGAGATCGCCAATTTCCCAGAAGCGTCTCGTGCTGTGATCAAGGGCCCTTATGATATATCGCTAGTGGAGGGCTCGATCACGACGCCTCACGACGCTGAGCGCATCCAGCAAGTGCGCCGCGTCTCCAAATTTCTCATTACTATCGGGGCCTGTGCGACGGCTGGCGGCATTCAGGCCCTGCGCAACTTCAAAGACGTCAAAGAGTTTATCTCGATCGTCTACGCCAAGCCCGAGTATATCAATACATTAGACAAGTCCACGCCCATTGCTGAGCACGTCAAGGTAGACTTTGAGCTACGCGGCTGCCCGATCAATAAATATCAGCTTCTGGAAGTGATCAATGCGTTTCTCAACGGGCGCAAGCCCAACACGCCGTCCTACAGCGTTTGCGTGGAATGCAAGCGTCGTGAGACGGTCTGTGTGATGGTCGCACATGGGACGCCGTGCTTAGGCCCGGTAACCCAAGCAGGCTGCGGCGCCATCTGCCCCGCGTATCAGCGGGGCTGTTACGGTTGCTTCGGTCCGAAGGAGACGCCAAACACAGCGTCACTCAGTGCTTGGTGGCGCAAGCTCGGCGTCAAAAGCCAAGACGTAGTCCGAGCGTTCCGCGGGTTCAATGCCTATGCCGAGCCGTTCCGCAAGGAGAGCGAGATCTATGAGCAAAAACAGTAAGACCATCAAAGTCGACTATCTGGCGCGGGTCGAGGGCGAGGGCGCGCTCTATGTCAAGATCAAGGAGAATAAAGTCACCGACGTAAAGCTGAAGATCTTCGAGCCGCCCCGCTTCTTTGAAGCTTTTTTGCGCGGGCGTAGCTTCAGCGAAGCCCCGGATATCACGGCGCGTATCTGCGGGATCTGTCCCATCGCCTATCAGATGAGCAGCTGCCACGCGATGGAGGACGCCTGCGGTGTCAAAGTCGAGGGACAGCTCCGGGCGCTGCGCCGATTGATCTATTGCGGCGAGTGGATCGAGAGCCACGTCTTGCATATCGCTATGCTGCACGCCCCAGACTTTCTGGGGTACGAGAGCGCCATCCACATGGCCAAAGACCATCCCGATCTCGTGCAAAAAGCCCTCAAACTGAAAAAGATCGGCAACGAGATCGTCACGCTCTTGGGCGGTCGAGAGATTCACCCCATCAATGTGCGCGTCGGGGGTTTTTACAGGGTCCCAACAAAGAGAGAACTGCAGGGGCTTGTCGAAGATCTCAGATGGGCTCGCGACGCTGCGTACGAGCTTGTCCGCTGGACGGGCACACTGGACTTCCCCGATTTCGAGCAAGATTATGAGTTCGTTGCCCTCAGGCATCCCGATGAGTACCCGTTCAACGAGGGGCGCCTTGTTTCTAATAAGGGCTTAGATATTGCCATTCGCGAGTACGAAGAGCACTTTATAGAAGAGCACGTGGAGCACTCCCATGCGTTGCACTCGGTCATCAAGGGGCGCGGGAACTACTTTGTCGGGCCGCTTGCGCGATATAATCTTAACTATGACAGGCTCCCACGCTCGGTGCAGCAAGCCGCCACAGAGGCGGGCTTAGGGCCCGTCTGCAAGAACCCGTTCCAGAGCATTATCGTGCGCAGTGTGGAGACGCTCTATGCTTGCGAAGAGGCCCTGAGAATTATCGGCGAGTACGAGATGCCAGAGAAGCCCTCTGTAGAAGTTCGCCCGCGTGCCGGGGTGGGCTGCGGTTGCACGGAAGCGCCTCGCGGTATTCTCTACCATCGCTATCGCATTGATGATAACGGTGCTATTTTAGACGCCAAGATCGTCCCGCCGACCTCTCAGAACCAAAAGACCATCGAGAGCGACCTGTGGCAGTTCGTCCCGAAGAACATCAATCTTCCGAAAGAGAAACTGACGTGGCAGTGCGAGCAGGCCATCCGTAACTACGACCCGTGCATCTCGTGCGCCACGCACTTTCTCAAGCTGCACATTGAGAGAGAGTCGCGCACGGAAATCTGACCAAAGTCATATTCTGAGTTGATCTCGGATATATCTTTGTGGGGCTTTATCGCGTAGACTCTTCACACCGAGCACAGAAAGGAGGATCGGGCATGGTGACTCGCCGATGGAGCGAGGAAGAGATTCTCGATCAGGCGGCATGCGTGATGGCTGAGTGCGGCGCGCGGGCGACACGGTGCTTTGTCCTGCAGGTTGTGTTGGATGAGCTGATTGAGAGCGTAGGGCCGTGGAAACTAGCGCACTTTATCGCGACGAGCAAGAACCAAGCTGCCGCTACGGCGTTGGGGAAGTATCTGGAGCAGAACTGGCCGGACTATGCTCACTCTGTAGAAGAGATGATCGAAGCAGCAAGCTGGAAGAAAGGGGAAGAAGAACTCGAGCGCGAATTTGGCGAGGATTGAAGCTTGTGCGCTACAATATGAGCACCTATGAAAGCGATGGTGCTCACCAAGCTGGGTCGGCTTGAAGAGAACGCCGCTCCGTTGGAATTTGAGACCCTGCCTGATCCCACTCCCCAAGCACGCGAGATTCTGATAAGAATCTTGGCCTGTGGGGTCTGTCACACCGAGCTCGACGAGATCGAAGGGCGCACTCCGCCATCACAGCTCCCCATGATCTTAGGGCATCAGGTTGTCGGTCGAGTCGTTGAGCTCGGTCAGGGAGCCCAAGCTTTTAGAGTCGGTGATCGTGTAGGAGTTGCGTGGATCTTTTCAGCGTGTGGGCGCTGTGAATTCTGCCGGCGCGGCGAAGAGAATCTCTGCCCTGATTTCCAAGCGACGGGGCGCGACGCCCACGGCGGCTACGCCCAGTACATGACGGTCCGCGAAGATTTCGCGTATCCCATCCCTGAGATCTTCTCAGACGTTGAAGCTGCCCCATTACTCTGCGCCGGCGCTATTGGGTATCGCTCGCTCAGGCTGGCACACTTACAAGACGGACAGAGTTTGGGGCTGACGGGCTTTGGGGCTTCGGGGCACTTAGTCTTGCAGCTGGCGCGCCATCTCTACCCGAATACACAAGTATTCGTTTTCGCGCGCGGCAAGACCGAGCGCGCGTTCGCCAGAGAGCTTGGCGCGATCTGGGCTGGCGACATCGGCGAAGAGTCTCCGGAAAAGTTAGATGCGATCATCGACACGACCCCCGTCTGGCGTCCCATCGTCGAGTCGCTGAAAAATTTAGAGCGTGGCGGGCGATTGGTCATCAACGCCATCCGTAAAGAAGACGCAGATAAGAGCGCGCTCGTGCAGCTCGATTATGCGGCGCACTTATGGTTAGAGAAAGAGATCAAGACTGTGGCGAACGTGACGCGGCGCGATGTGCACGAGTTTTTAGAACTTGCCGCGAAGATTCCCATCAAGCCCGAAGTACAGATCTACAAGCTCACCGAGGCGAACCAAGCGCTGCTCGATCTGAAAGCGCGCAAGATTCGCGGGGCCAAGGTCTTAAAGGTTGAATAGCCGAGCACAGTGAACTAAACTGCTATGGGGGAATTTATGGCGACTAAAGTTGCTGAGATGACGAAAGCAGAGCTCAAGAAGATGATCGAAGCGATTGTTGAGCAGAAGCTTTTAGAGCTGCTCGGTGACCCCGACGAGGGGCTGTCTCTCAAGAGATCTATTCGTGAGCGGCTTTTGCGCCAACAGCGTGCTGTCGCTCGAGGAGAACGTGGGGCTTCACTCCAAGAGGTAGTGCGCAAGCTCGGCCTAGGGTAATTCCGTGTACCGCGTTCAGATACTTGATGCAGCTATTCATGAGTTGTCCCAGTTAGACAAAGTTATAGGTCGTCGTGTTGTAGATCGTATCAATTGGCTCGCAGCTCATCTAGATGAGATCAAGCTAGAGCCGTTGACAAGGCAATTCAAGGGTCTTTATAAACTGCGTGTGGGAGATTATCGAGTCGTTTATGAAGTGCTCTACGAGGAGCAGACCATAGTGATCCATGCGGTTGGGCATCGTCGGGAGATCTATCGAAAGCGATGATTACAGACAAAACTATCTATCCCAGCTATCTTGCTCTCTATGAGCGCGGAGAGCTCCGCCGTCGCGTGGAAGCAGCGCGCAGACGCCTCGAAGCCTGCACGCTCTGCCCGCGCGTCTGCCGCGCTAACAGACTCAAGAACGAGATCGGCCAGTGTCATGCTGGGCGCTGGGCACTAGTCAGCTCTTTTGGCCCGCACTTCGGCGAGGAGCGCGTCTTACGGGGCACGCGCGGCTCCGGCACGGTCTTCTTCGCCGGATGCAACCTGCGCTGCCAATATTGTCAGAACTACGAGATCAGCCAACTCTTAGATGGGGCTGCCGTCACGGCAGAGCGCTTGGCCCAAATTTTCTTAAGAATCCAAAAGATGGGCTGTCACAATGTGAACTTGGTCACGCCCACGCATGTGATCGCGCAGATCTTAGAAGCGTTAGAGCTTGCGATCCCCCAGGGCTTCCGGTTGCCTATTGTCTATAATACGTCGGGCTATGACTCAGTGGCTGCGCTCAAGCTCTTAGATGGTGTCGTAGACATTTACATGCCCGATCTGAAATACAGCGACTCGCCGATCGCTCAAAAATATTCGGGGATCGAGCATTACTGGGAAGTAGCGCGGGCAGCTTTGAAGGAGATGCATCGCCAAGTGGGCGACTTGGTCATAGAAGACGGGCTGGCGGTGCGCGGGCTGCTCATCCGGCATTTAGTGCTGCCCAATGATCTAGCGGGTTCTAGAGAAGTGCTGAGATTTATTGCAGAAGAACTCTCGCGCGACTCGTGGGTCAACATCATGGCGCAGTATCATCCGACGTACAAAGCCTTCGAGTACCCGGAGCTGTCGCGGCAGATCACGTCCAAAGAGTATTGGGAAGTAGTCGAGCAGGCGCGCGCGCTGGGGCTGCAACGCGGGATCCCCTTGGAGTATGCTGATTGATTGGTGTTTGCAAGTCGGCTATTGGTCGCGTAAGCTTGAGTAAGAACTATCTTACGTGGGGTGTGAGATCATGGTTGCTGCGACAAAGCTCTCCAGCAAGGGCCAGATCGTGATTCCTAAGCCCATTCGCAAGCAATTGGGTCTGCGTGAGGGAGATACGTTGATCATTGCCAGTTATGGCGACACTCTTGTCTTGAAGAAGCTCTCGCTCCACCAGATCATCGCGGAAACCGATGAGCAATATCGCAAAGGGCAGACTCTCAGCATCGAAGAGGCTTTTGAGGGATTGGTGTGACGACTTGGGACATTCAACTCAATCGCAATATTCGCAAGCGCTTGGAGCGTCATGGGAAGGCGGTCAACCGTCGGCTGAAGGAAGCTCTGGAGAAGCTACGAGAGAATCCCCAATGGGGAAGCCCTCTGAAGGCTCACAAGGGCGTCTACTCGTTAGGGGTAGGGACTCCTAGTGGGGAGTTCCGGATCATCTATCGTTTACATTACGAAGATAGAGTGATCTTAGTGGACTTGATCGAGCCGCGTGAGGTAGTTTATAAGCTCTTGGAACGTCGAAGCCGGTGAATTCTTGCATGCGCCTCTGTCTTATTCCCTTGAAAGTCAAACCGAAAGATCCGACGGCGAACTTGCGCCATCTGGAAGAGCGCCTCCAAGAGATAGCGCCCTATCACCCTGATCTAGTCTGCCTACCGGAGTGCGCTTTGACCGGCTACTTATACGAAGACGCCGATGTGCAAACTTTCACTGAACCAATCCCCGGTCTCACAACAGAGCGCATGGGCGCGCTCGCGCGAGAATACAAAGTCTTTCTGTGCTTTGGGCTTCTCGAAGTTGCGGGCACAAGCTTTTTTAACTCAGCAGTCTTGCTGGACCGCCAAGGGCGCATTCTCTTACATCATCGCAAGGTCTGCGAGCAGCCGCCCTTCGCCAACGGCCAGAGCGTCCAGACAGTGCAGACGGAGCTTGGGCGCTTGGCTGTGCTCATCTGCGGCGATCTCTTCGAGGAAGACGCGACGTCTCAACTTGATGATTCAGTAGCTCTCTTGCTCGTCCCCATGGCACGAAGCTTTGACGGTCGTTCTCCCGATTCCGAACGATGGCGGCGCGAGGAGCGCCAGGTCTATCTCGATGGCGTGAAGGCCGTAGGTGTGACGACGGCCATTGTGAACGCCTTCGAAGTCACCGAAGAAGACGCAAGTTTTGGTGGCGCGCTGATCGTAGACAAAAATGGACGTCTGCTTGCGGAGTCCCCGCACGGGACCGATGAATCTCTGATCTATGACTTATAATGGAACTGTATGCACTCAACCCAAGAGGGAGCCTTATGGAATGGTGGCAGAGCTTCTTTGACGAGACCACGGGGCAGATTATGTTCCACGAAGAAGCCTGGCAGCGGGCCGAGCAAAGCTGCGATGCATTAGTGTCACTGTTGGGTCTTCAGCCGGGAGCGAAGATTTTAGACTTGGCCTGTGGGCCGGGTCGCTTCGCTCTTTCCTTGGCGAAGCGCGGCTTTCGCGTCGTCGGGCTGGATATCTCAGAGATCTATCTCGAACAAGCGCGTGCCCAAGAGCAAGGACTGCAAATTCAGCTCATTCAGGGCGACATGCGCGCTATCCCCTTTGAGAACGAGTTCGACGCTGTCATCAATCTCTTCACGAGCTTCGGGTACTTTGAGAAAGAAGAAGAGCACCTGCAGGTGCTCAAGGAAGTTCGCGAGTGCTTGAAACCCGGCGGACGGTTTCTGCTGGAATTTCAGAACCGGGACTGGTTGATAAGACACTTCCAAGCCCGCGACTGGCGGGAGTATAAAGACTTCATAGTGCTGGAAGAGCGAAAACTGGACCTTGAGCGTAATCGCCTTGAGGCCTGCTGGATCATTTGTAAGGGCACAGAGCGCAAAGAGTATTCTCTTTCGTTGCGGCTGTTCACGCTGGCTGAGCTGCTGAGGCTCTTTGCTCAAGCAGGGTTGAAGGTGTTAGGATGCTACGGAGGCCTTCGACAGGAACTTTTGAGCCTGGAAACCAACCGGCTCGCCATTCTTGCGGAGCGGGCTGTGGGAGACTAAGGATAGCGAGGTGAGCGCTGTGGAAGAGAAGCCCATCGGCAAGGTGACGCACTATTTTGGGCGCATCAGCGTGGCTGTGCTCGATCTCACGGGGCCCCTCAAGGTCGGCGAAACGATTCATATCAAGGGGCATACGACCGATCTCGCCCAGAAGGTCGAGTCGATGCAGATCGAGCACAAAGACATTCAAGAAGCCAAGCCCGGAGACCAAGTGGCGATCAAAGTGACCGGGCGCGTGCACGAGCACGACGTCGTTTACAAGATCGCCGCATGATGAGCCATACTCGTGTTATCGGCATCGGCAACGAGTATCGCCATGACGATGCTGTGGGGCTGGTCGTTGCTCGTGCGCTGCGCGAGAAGAATCTCGATCACGTCGAGATTGTAGAGATGAGCGGCGAGGGGGCAGCGCTCATCGAAGCTTGGAAGAATGCTAAAAGAGTTATCTTGATTGACGCGGTTCAGTCCGGGGCTCCGCCGGGGACGGTCTATCGTTTTGAAGCGCATCAACAGCCGATCCCGACGGAGTTCTTTCGCTATTCGACGCACAGCTTTGGCGTTGTCGAGGCGATAGAGCTAGCAAGAACACTTGGGCAGCTTCCCCAAGAACTGATCGTCTACGGCATCGAGGGGGAAAATTTTGAGGCGGGTGTAGGGCTCTCACCGGAAGTCGAGCGGGCTGTTCACAAAGTACTCCAGCAGATACCCTCGAATGCTATTTTTTGACCAAGAGCAGCTCACCGCCTGACCAGAATCATTGAATCCCTCATTGCTGCACACTATGCTTTCAATGAGGACAAAAACAGTCCTCGATAGAGCGGACAATATGATTCTCACGCGTAAGAGTGACTACGGCCTGCAAGCAATCTTGGCGCTTGCGCAAAGCTCCGGGCTCGTCTCAGCTAAACAAATCGCCCGCGAGCATAACCTGCCCGTCGCGTTCGTCAAGAAGCTGCTGCAGCAGCTCTGCCGCGCAGGTTTGGTGAAGGCCAGCGTAGGAAAACAAGGGGGCTATGCGCTGGCGCGAGCCCCGGAGAAGATCTCCCTCCGAGAGCTCCTTGAGGCGCTCGAAGGGAATCTATCACCGGTCTCGTGCCTGACTCCAGATCATATGTGCGAGCTGACCCCCGGCTGCACCACACGACGCATCTGGGAGCAGATAGATCGCAAAATTCAAGAGGCGCTCGAGTCTATCTCGCTGAAGGATATCTTATGACGAGTTGTCACTGCGTAGCGCAGAAGAAACCAGAAGAGACGGCGGCGGGCACAATTGTGCTCGTCGGTACGCCCAATGTTGGCAAGAGCTTGCTCTTTCATCGCCTGACTGGAACGTATGTCGTGGTCTCAAACTACCCTGGCACAACAGTCGAGATCGCGCAAGGGAAGGTCGATCTCTCCCCTTTAGGGAGGTCATACACCCTGCTCGACACCCCAGGCCTGCGCTCCCTGCTGCCCATCACCGAAGAAGAACAGATCACAAAAGATATTCTGCTGCGCGACGACATCTCCGTGATCGTCCATGTCGCTGACGCCAAGGACTTGGAGCGCTCACTCGCTGTGACATTGCAATTGATGGAGCTTGGCCCCCCAGTGGTGCTCGTGCTCAATATGATCGACGAAGCGGCTCAGCGTGGAATAGAGATAGATCATCGCAGGCTCGAAGAGAAGCTCAACATTCCCGTCGTCCTGACGAGCGCGCTTGAGGGCCGAGGCATTGCCAAGCTCAGGGAAGCTATGACGCAGGCCCTGCAAAACACCAAAAAGCCCAATCAGAAAAGAGACTTCTCGCTCGAGGAGATTCTCGAATGCCATCGTCATGCCCGCGCTCTAGCTTCTGCAGTGCTGCGTCAGGCGCAAGCCCCCGCGCGCTCGCTCCAGGAGCGCGTGAGCCAGCTGACTCTCAATCCCTTCACCGGTGGGATCATTCTTGTGCTGGTGCTGTGGGGGCTCTACGAGTTCGTGGGCGTCTTCGGGGCGCAGACCGCCGTCGCATTTTTGGAAGAGACCGTCTTTGGGGAGTACATCAACCCCTGGGTGATACGACTCATTCAGGCGGCGGTGCCCTGGGCTTTCTTGCGAGATTTATTGATCGGCGAGTACGGGATCTTTACGCTGGGGCTGCGCTACGCGATAGCGATTATCTTGCCCATCGTGGCGACGTTCTTCTTCGCCTTCGCGCTCATCGAAGATTCGGGGTATCTCCCCAGACTGGCGATGCTCATTGACCGGCTCTTCAAAGTGATCGGGCTGAGCGGGCGGGCCGTGATCCCGATAGTCTTGGGCTTTGGGTGTGACACGATGGCAACGTTGGTGACGCGCACGTTGGAGACGCGTCGCGAGAAGCTCATCGCGACGTTCTTGTTGGCTCTCGCTATCCCCTGCTCAGCACAGCTGGGGGTTATTGTAGGGGTGCTTGCGGGGCACTCGCTGGCTGTAGGGATCTGGGCCGGGGCCATCGCGCTTAATTTTCTCGTGATCGGTTATTTGACGGCGAAGCTCTTGCCGGGCGAGCGCTCGCTCTTCTATATTGAGATTCCGCCGTTGCGCTGGCCCTCCTTGGGCAATGTGCTGGTGAAGACGTACACGCGCGTCCAATGGTATCTGAAAGAGATCTTGCCGTTCTTCTTAGCCGCAAGTGTTGTGATCTGGTTGGGGCAGATCACCGGCGTTTTCGGGGTTCTTGTGAAGGCGTTGGCCGTGCTCGTCCAAGCGATCGGGCTTCCGCAAGAGGCTGCCGTGGCGTTTCTCTTCGGGTTCTTCCGGCGCGACTACGGTGCTGCCGGGCTGTATGATCTGCACAACGCTGGCGCGTTGAGCGGCGTCTCTCTCGTCGTTGCCGCCGTGACGCTGACGCTCTTTGTCCCGTGTATTGCTCAGTTTATGATCACGGCGAAGGAGCGGGGCTGGAGGACAGCTCTCGCCATGGCGTTCTTTATCTTCCCCTATGCGTTCTTCATCGGCTGGCTGGTCAATGTAGTTTTGGCTGCGCTGGGAGTACGGTTATGAAATGCGCGCTCTGTGGCTTGGAATTTTCTGAAGCTGAAGCGCGGCGTCCGTGTAAGAGTTGTCCCGTGGGGCAAGCCTGTGATCTCGTCTGTTGCCCTAACTGCGGCTATCAAGCTCCCAGAGAACCCAAATGGCTCAGCCGATGGCGCCTCCGTTGGCGACCTCGCCTGGGCGCTCAGGATGGAACGCTGGCAACTTTGGGGCCAGGGGTAGAGACAGAGATCATCTCTGTGCGCCCGCGCGATAAGAGAACTTTACACAAACTGACAGCGCTGGGGTTGCTGCCTGGGGTGCGCGTGCGCTTGCTGAGAAAATTCCCATGCTATCTGATAGAATTGGGGCACGTCCAGATCGCGCTGGATAAAGAACTCGCGTCGGCGATCTTGGTGCGCCCTGATTCTGAGAGATTATGAAGAGCGTTTATCACTTACACCTGACCGATGAGCAGATCGAAGGTGCGCAGCTCGCGCTCCTTCCCGGCGATCCCGGCCGGGTAGAAAAGATCGCGCGCACTGCCCCGCTTGAGCGGGCACGCTTTCTCGCCTCTAAGCGAGAGTACACGACCTGGATCAGCTATATTGATAAGACGCCGGTGCTGACAACATCTACGGGAATCGGTGGCCCTTCGACTTCGATTGCCGTCGAAGAGCTGGCGCAGCTTGGCCTTCGGGCGTTCATCCGGGTTGGGACTACCGGAGCGATCCAACCCCATATCAGAGTTGGCGACGTCGTCATCACCACGGGAGCCGTGCGCTTAGAAGGCGCTTCGACTCATTATGCCCCAATCGAGTACCCCGCAGTGGCTGATTACGAGATCGTCCGCGCGCTCATCGGCGCTGCACAGAGTCTTAAAATCCCCTATCACCTTGGGATTACGTGCTCTTCGGACACGTTCTATCCCGGCCAAGAGCGCTACGATACGTTTAGTAGGTATGTTCCCAAACACTTACGAGGGTCGCTCGAAGAATGGCAGAAGCTGAACGTCTTGAACTACGAGATGGAAGCCGCGACGCTCTTTGTGATGTGCAGTGCGTTGGGGTTGCGGGCGGGCTGTGTGGCGGGAGTGGCAGCGCAGCGCACAAGCAGCGAGTCTGTCGTGCTTGATCAGCTTCAGATGAGCGAAGAGAACGTCATCAGGGTTGCTACGAAAGCCGTGGAGATACTCACGCAATCGTTGCCTGAGATCTAATGATCTTCAAGGACGAGCTGCTTGCGCTAAAAATCTCCAAGCTATGCTCAAGGCTGCGATGGTAATAATAGATAGAACGATAAAATTCGCGAGAATGTCGGATTGTTGCCGAGTATATAGCAACCAGGCATTGGGAATAATGACTAGAAAAGCTCCCACGCTCAACAAGCTTAGAGCAACCGCGTAGACACGGGCCTTGTCCCACACACCTTGAGAGATAGCTACAGCAATACTCAACCCTAACCCTATCATGGCTAGGGCAAGAGCTGCCCCAATGAGAACTGGTTTTACGAGTGCTCGACGCATCTCTTAGGTCCTCCCTTCTTCAGCCAACAAAAAAATATAATGCGTAGTAATCTCCATGTCAAAGCTTCACAAGGATCACTGAATAACTGCTAGGGCAACCTCGCGCAGCCGCCGCGCTAGCTCTGTCTGTAAGAATCTCTCTGGGGCGCCCAGAGCGTCTTCGAGCCCCTCGTCATAGGGCAACTCCCCCACCACGCGCACCCCGCAGAACCCCTGCCTTCTATCAGGTGGACGTTTCATGTTCTCCAGCACACCCAGTATGGGCACGCCGAGCTCGTTGAGCAGCATCACCAGCTTGCTCACCGTCTCTTGGGCGATGCGCGACGGCGTCGTCACCACGAGAAAGCTCGGGTTTTTCAAGAATCGAATTGTGTCGAGCGTCGTGTCGCCCAAGCCGGGAGGCATGTCCACGATCAGAAAATCCAACTCCCCCCAACGCGTGATCGCCAAGAGTTCTATCAGCGCATTAGTCAGGTCCGGCCCCCGTAGCGGCGCTGGGTTCTCTCCGGTGTAATAGACAATAGACATAAATTCGATCCCATACACCTTTGGGGGGATGATCCCCTTCTCTTCTTGCGGCTGCGCTCCCTCTGTGATGCCCAAGATAATATGCGTCGAAGGGCCGTAGAAATCCAAATCTAAAAGCCCGATGTTATATCCCATCTCCGCAAGCACGAGCGCCAACCCCGTCGCGACGGTGCTCTTGCCCACCCCGCCCTTGCCCGCTGCGACAGCGAGAATATTTTTTATGCTCTCTAATCGCTGCTCGATGATCGCGACTCGTGGGTCCATTTCACTGCACCCCTTGCAGTGAAGCCAGCCAGACTCCACGTCCTCTGACGATTTCAAAATCAGGGCTGTGACACTGCGGGCAACGAATATATGTGTGCGCCATCTCCGGGATGAAGTGGATCGCTTCAGAGATCTCCTGGCCAAGATGTTCGGCGGTGAAGGCCCATTCCCATCCGCACGCTCGGCATTTGAACTGTGCTCTCTCGATCTCCAGATTGACTTTCGCTTGGCGAACGAGTGGCTCTTCTTGACTAAGAATCTGCTGGAGCGCAAACGCGAAGATCTCCCGTTCGATCTGTTGGAGCTCGCCTAACTTCACGACGATCTCCCTGACCTCGCGCATCTGTTCGTTGTGAGCCGTCTTTTTCGCAGTGGCGACAACGGCCTCAGCGAGCGCCCATTCGTGCATGATCTGAGTATAGCCAATTGACAGTGCCCCCGTCGAGTCTTTAAGATTTCTTGAAGGGCAGGTGCAAGATATGTTGCAAGCGTACGTTCTGCTGAGGTTTCACAAAGACCCTAAGCAAGCCTTGCCGATTCAAGAGATTCTCAAGGAGCTGAGGCTCATCCAGGGGGTGCAGGAGGCTCACGCGCTCTTTGGCGATATAGACGGCATCGCGCTGGTTGAAGCACAAAATCCCAAACTGCTGACGGCGATCGTCCAGCAGATGAGCAGCGTCCCCGGCATCGAGCGCACCGATACGAGAATTGTCGTGCCCTAAGTTATGCCGTGCAGCGCCATTGTTCGAGTTGCTGCTCAACTCGCTGGATGAGTCTAGCGAGCGCCTGCTGGACCGGCTGGCTCAGTCCGCCGCCGATCGTGTAAGGGTCTTCGACTTCGAGCGCAAAAATCTTGATCTCTTTAGGGAAATTGAGCTGGAGCTGGTGGGCTGTCGCGAGGAGTTCCGGTAGGCCCGCGTAGTGAGGAGAAGGGGCAATCACAGCGCCGAGATCAGCAGGGCTCAGCTCATAGATCGTCCCTGGGGGGCTTTGCCCGGTCTTTGCGGCGTCAATGATAATCGCCCGCTCGTACCCAATAAAGAGATCGAGCAGGGCCATCCCCGCCAGCGAGCTTTCGACGACGTCGGCTTGGTCTTTGAGTTTCCCCTTGAGCGCCCGCGCTGCTACAATACCAACGGCGTCGTCGCCGAGCAGCTCGTTGCCCAAGCCGACAATAAGAAGCCTCATCTTGCTGAGTACGGGCTTAAGCCTTCGTTTGCTCCGTCAGGTAGTTCTGAATCCCGATCTGTTTGATCTGATCGAGCTGTGCCTCCAACCAATCAACGTGGTCCTCTTCATCGGTGAGAATTGATTCCAACAAGGTGCGCGTCCCGTTGTCTCCCGATTCGACGGCCAGCTGGATGCCCTCATTGTAAGCCCTTACAGCCATCTGCTCTGCAGCCAGATCGCGCTCAAATTGAGCCTTCACTTCTGGGCCGATCTGGATCTCGTTGAGCTTGCTGACGATGGGTATCCCCTCAAGAAAGAGAATGCGTTCGATCAGTCTCTCGGCGTGCTTCATCTCCGTGATGGCGCGCTTCTCTACAGCTTCATGGAGACGCTCATACCCCCAGTTGGCGCACATCTCTGAGTGCACTATATATTGATTAATAGCCGTTAGCTCGTCGGCGAGCAGGGCGTTTAGCGTCCGGATGATCTTTTTGTTTCCTTGCAAGGTTACTCCTCTACTCTTAGGGCTAGTCTCTTCGTAGCTCGCGCACCAACTCTCTCTTGCTGTCGTACACCCGCACGATCAGGGGCATCTGCCCGGGCAGGGCGTGCGTGGCGCAGCCATGACACGGGTCATATGCCCGAAAGCCCATCTCAATGAAGTTCAGAATTCCGTCGTCTACTTTCCCGTTCTTGATGACGCCACGAGCTGCTTTGTCCACGGACATCGCGATGCGCGCGGCGTTGTTTTGAGTAGCCACAATGAGATTGGCTTTGGTGATCAGTCCCTTCTCGTCAGTCTGATAGTGATGGAAGAGCGTTCCCCTCGGAGCCTCGACAACGCCGATGCCCTCTTTGGGAATCTCTGTGGGAATGGTGCGCACGGCCGGACTTATAATTTCAGGGTCGTTCGCCAGCTCTTGCATGCGCTCAGCAGCGTAGAGTAACTCAATAAGTCGCGCCCAGTGATTGGCCAGCGTGTGATGCACGGGTTTCCCGCCGAGTGTCTTGTAAAACTGCTCGTAGGCTTCTTGAGCCTTGGGCGTAGCCATGCCCTCGGCGGCGTTCAATCGTGCCAGCGGTGCGACGGCATAAACCCCGCTTTCTGGCCCGTCTAAGAACCCCTTCCAGCCGACATCTTTCAAGTAGCAGAACTTTATATAGCTCCAGGGCTCAACGTGCTCTGCCACGTGTTTGAGATACTCTTGGGCTTTGAACTTCAAGAACTCTTTTCCGTCGGGGCGGACGACCCGCAACTGCCCGTCATAAAAGTTCACTCTGTTCTGCTCGTCCACCAGCCCCATATAGTACGTTTTGTGCGTATAGGTGTCCGAAGTAATCGTCTCGACGTACTGTTTGTTCTTGAGCACGACGTCGTTCAAGATTTGCAAGCTGAACAGCCCGAACTTCACGGCGCGCTCCGCGCCGGCGATGAACTTCTCTTGGTCTTCTTGAGTCAGAGTCTTAGAGACGCCGCCAGGCAGGCCAAAGACGGGATGTATGACCTTCCCGCCCGCCAGCGAGATCAGATCTCTCAGTTGCTTGCGCACCCCGATCACTTCGCGCCCGATCTCTAAGCCAACTTTGCCCAAGACTCCTAAAATATTGCGCTCGGCCTTCGGTGCCGTCGGCCCGACGACAAAGTCCGGCCCGCCCAAGAAGAAGAAGTGCAGCGCGTGGTCTTCCACAAAGAACGCGCTGTACACGAGCTCTCTGATCTTCTTGGCTGCTGGGGGCGGGTCGACTTTGTACAGATCGTCTAGGGCTTTGGTGGCTGCCATGTGATGGGCCGTGGGGCAGACCCCGCAGATTCTCGAAGTGATCTGGGGCATATCTTCGGCGGGGCGCCCCTGAGCGAACTTCTCAAAGCCGCGCAGCTCCGGGACCTGAAAGTATGCCCGATCTACATTGCCTTCATCGTTTAAAAAGATATCTATCTTGCCATGGCCTTCTAATCTCGTGATGGGGTCAACGACGATTTCGCGCGTCATGCTTGTGCACCTCCTGTGACGCTGCTGCGGCCGCGCCGCACGCGCCGATGCAAGAGCGACGCCGGCAGACTATAGCGATAGAACGTGCCCACGGGGTCTACGATTTGCTCCATGAGCGTCGCGATCTCTTGCTCGTCTTCAGAATCTACCAAAGAGGCAATAGCCGACATCGCTTTCGCGCCGTAGTCTTTCACACGGCTGGTCGGGCCCAGACACCCCGTGCAGGGCATGTTGGCGCTCACACAGGGCGCGCCGCAGCCGGAGCGCGTCGCTGGCCCCAGACAGAGCAGCCCTTGAGCTAACAAGCACTTTGCTGGGTCCATCAAAATCTGATGAGGGCGCTTCAACTCCCTGAGCGCGAGCTTGTCCGGTTTGGTGGCCTTGCGTGGGCATTCCCCGCAGAGTGCCACGTCGGGGGCCAGCACCGTGCCCTTCGGCGGCAGTTTATTCTCCAAGATCGCCATGACGGCGTTCACGATGAGCTTGACCGGCGGTGGGCAGCCCGGTAGATAATAGTCTACTTCGACGGTCTGATCCAACGTCTTGACAGTGTCGCGAAATTCCGGGAGCGTCACCGTCTGCCCGTTGACCGTCGTCACGGCTTGTGGGACGACACCCTCGGCGTTCGTGACACTCGGAGCTTGACGATAAACATACTCGAAGATGCTCTCTCGATCATGTAGATTGGCCAGCCCGGGTATACCGCCCAAATGCGAGCAGCTTCCGAACGCGATGAGCAGCTGAGATTTCTTGCGTAAGAGTTCGGCCATCTCCTCCTGCTCGGAAGTCCTGATCGCGCCGTTCACAAAACAAGCTGCGAGTTCACCGTCCTTCATCGCCTCGACATCCGAACGCTTAAAGTCCAGCGCCACCGGCCAGAAAACTATATCTACGGCTTCGACGACCTTCAGAACGTCTTCGGCCAAGTCTACGACGGCCTCTTCGCAGCCGCCACAGGACGCGCACCAATAAAAGCCAACTTTGGGCTTGCTCATCGCGCACCTCCTCGCTGGCCGACCGCAACTGCTTCAAGCTGTTTCACCGGCACCTGGCGCGGAGCCGGCTGCAGCGGCCCAAGCTGACGAATCTTCTCGGCCATCTCATTCATCACTTTCTGCACGCGGTCTCCTTCCGATGCCGAGATCCACTCCAGCCGCAAGCGCTCCGGCTCAATGCCCATCTCTTGGAGCATGTGCTTGAGCAGAGTAATGCGTCGCAAGGCTTTATAGTTCCCCGATTGATAGTGACAGTCGCCCGGATGACACCCTCCGATCAGGACCCCGTCAGCTCCTTCTTGGAAGGCTTTTAAGACAAACTGTGGGTCCACCCGACCGGAGCACATAAATCTGACAATGCGCGCGTTGGGCGCATAGGTCATTCTGGACATGCCGGCCAAATCGGCTGCGGTGTAGGTGCACCAGGTGCAGAAGAACGCCACAATCCGAGGTTCCCATCCTCGCCCCTCACCCGACCTACGGCCACCCTCTCCTTGAAAGGGAGAGGGAGAGGGTGAGGGTGCAATAATCGGAGCTTTAGACATAGCTGAGCACCCCCTCGATCTCTTCGTAGATTTGTTCATCGGTAAAGAGATGTTGCTGCGCCGCACCCGATGGACAGGCCGCGACACAGGTCCCGCAGCCCTTGCAGAGCGCCTCGTTCATGACAGCCACGCCCTTTTCAGCATCAAAGCTGATGGCGTTGAACGGGCAGAGCGGAATGCAGGTCTTGCAGCCAGAGCAGAGCTCTTCTTGAATGAAAGCCGTGTTGGGCTCCAGCTCGACGAAGCCCCTATCTATTAAGACGAGGGCTTCGGCTGCTGTAGCACCTGCCTGCGCCACCGTATCTTGGATGTCTTTCGGCCCTTGGCACGCTCCGGCAATGAAGATGCCATCGGCGAACGTCTGGACCGGCGCGAGCTTGGGGTGTCGCTCCAAGAAGAAGCCGCCCGTCCCGCACGAGATATAGAACTTTCTGCGGACTTCGTCGGCGTCGGCCTGGGGCTCCAAGCCCACCGCTAATACAACCATATCTACGGGGATTCTTCTAACTACGCCGATCAGCGTGTCTTCGGCTCTTATGACGAGCTTGCCTTCTTCGTCGGGGGTCATAGCGTGATCCGTGACTTCGGCGACTCGCCCGCGAATGAAGTGAATCCCCTCTTCGAGCATTCTATCGTAAAACTCCTCATAGGCCTTGCCCGGCACGCGCATGTCAATGTAGAAGTTATACACTTCCGCACCGGTGCGCTCTTTGATAAGATGAGCTAGCTTGAGCGAGTAGAGACAACAGACGCGCGAACAATACGGGTTATAGTTTCTGTCGCGCGAGCCCACACAGTGAATGATCCCCACGGCTTTGGGTTTTCTGCCGTCACGCAGACGGATCTCTCCACCGGTTGGCCCAGACGAGTTGGTCATGCGCTCGGCTTCGAGAGCCGTGTAGACGTTGGGATATTTGCCGTAGCCGTAGCGCGGGATGCGCCGCGCATCGAAGGGCTTGAAGCCCGTGGCTAGAATGATCGAGCCAACGACGATCTCTTCGATCTCGTCTTTCATCTCATAGTGAATTGCTTGCGCCTCGCAAACTGTGGCACAGAGACGGCAGTCACAGCAGATACCACAATCGAGACAGCGTTTCGCCTCAGCGATGGCCAGCTCTTGCGTGTAGCCTGTGTGCACTTCGTCGAAAGTCCGTCGGCGTGCCAGCTCGATGGCCGGCATCGGGATTTGCTTTTGCATTAGAACGCCGCTGGTGTCTATAGCGTACTCGGTGCGATAGGGGCCTTCGTGTTCACGCCCGGCGCGCATATCTAATTTCTTGAGATACCGATCGATGGAGATCGCAGCTTTCTTGCCGGCGTACATAGCGTTGACGACCACATCGGGACCGGTCACGCAGTCACCGCCGGCGAAGACGCCCGGAATGTTCGTCTCCAGTGTAAGTTCGTCAGCTTTGAACGTGCCCCATTTGGTCGTCTCTAAGCCGAGTTTGTCCCCCAGGGACTTCAAATCCGGAACTTGGCCGATGGTCGCGATGAGCGCATCGCAGGGAAGCACAAATTCCGAGTTGGGGACCGGCTCTGGAGCGGGGCGTCCCGAGGCATCGGGTGCGCCAAGCTGCATCTTCAGGCACTCCAGCGCCGTCACGCCCCTCTCGGTGTTGCCCAAGATCGTCTTGGGGGCCGTCAAGAAGAGCATCTTGACGCCCTCTTCTTCAGCAGCTTCGACTTCCTTGGGATCGGCGGGCATCTCGGCGCGCGTGCGCCGATAGACAATAGTCACTTCTTCCGCTCCACACCGGAGTGCTGTTCGCGCGGCGTCCAAGGCCGAGTTGCCCCCACCGATCACCAAGACTCTCTCTCCAAGCTTGAACGGCCCTTCGAGATTGACCTTTCTCAAGAACTCGATCCCCCCCCAGACGTTGGGCAAGTCTTCGCCGGGGACTTTGAGCTTGCGCTCGACATGCGCTCCGATCCCGATGAAGACCGCTGCGTATTGCTGGCGCAGTTGCTCTATAGTGACGGCTTTGCCCACCGGGGTGTTGGTCTTGATCTCAATGCCGATCTCTTTCAGTCTATCAATCTCTGCTTTGATGACATCACGCGGCAGCCGGAACGCGGGGATGCCCACAGAGAGCATGCCGCCGAGGACGGGCAACGCTTCATAAATCACGGGCCAATAGCCTCGCTGTCGGAGCTCATAGGCACACATCAGCCCTGCCGGTCCCGAACCGACGATCGCGACCTTCTCGGCGCGATTGACCTTGGGCTGGGGGAGTTCATAGTCGCCGAAGAGATCGGTGACAAAGCGTTTCAGGCCGGGGATGTTTAACGGCTCGTCCACGTTCGCCCGCGTGCAGTTGACCGTGCACGGATGGGTGCAGATGCGCCCGCAGATCGAGGGCAAGGGGTTATCTCTCAGAATGACATCGAGAGCTTCTTTGAACTTGCCCTGCGCAATCAGTGTAATGTAGCCCTGGGCGTTCTGATGGATCGAACATGCTGCCTGACAGGGAGGCGTACCCCGTCGCGAGATCGTAAAAACATTGGGCACGGCTTGCGGAAAGGGACGATAGATCGCCTTACGCATGCCCAGTCCTTCGTCGAACTCCGAGGGCACGCTCACGGGGCACACATCAGCGCACAAGGCACAGCCGGTGCAGGTGTCTTCGTTGACGAAGCGTGCCTTGCGACGAATCTTCACTTTGAAATTTCTCAAGTCATAGGGCTCAACAGATTCGACTTCCGAATAAGTCATCAGTTCGATATTGGGATGGACGCGAACTTGAGTCATTTTGGGGGTCAAAATACACGCGGCGCAGTCGAGTGTTGGGAAGCACTTATCAAACTGGGCCATGTGCCCCCCGATCGTCGGCTCGCGTTCTACTAAGTAGACTTTTTTGCCGGCGTCGGCGATCTTGAGAGCCGCTTCGATCCCGGCGATTCCCCCGCCGACAACGAGCACATGGGGATGAACCGGGACACGTTTTTTCTCTAAAGGCTTATGAAACGCCACACGTCGCACCGCCGCGGAGATAAGGGCTTTGGCTTTTTCCGTCGCTTGGTGGCCATCCGCAGTGACCCAACTGACGTGCTCGCGAATATTGGCCATATGGAAGAAGAACGGGTTCTGCCCGCCCTCTGCTGTTGCCCTTCTAAACGTCGCTTCGTGCATCAACGGCGAACATGAAGCGACGACAACTCTATTGACGCGGCCCTCGCGGATGTCTTGTTGAATTAATTCTTGTCCGGGGTCGGAGCACATAAATTTATACTCGCGGGCCACCGTCACGAACGGCAATTTCTGGGCGAATTCGACGACTTCAGCGATATTGACCTTGGCGGCGATATTGACGCCGCAGTGACAGACATAGACGCCGATCTTGGGCGCGCCGTTGGTCTTGGGTTCAGGCGTGGACATGCGCACCTCCTCTCACGGTGGGCATGGGGACTAAGAGCCGATGCATTCCTAAGCGCCGCTCCGGAACCCCCAGCGCCAGCCCCAACAGCTGGGTGAAGTAGACGACAGGGATCTCTAGGCGCTGCTTGAACTGCTGGCTCATCTTGTCCTGATAACATTCCATATTGAACTGACAGAGCGGGCAGGCGGTCGCAACGACGTCTGCGCCGCGCTTCTGCGCCTCTTTGAGCAGAATGTAACTGAGCGGCACGCCGACTTCTGGCAAAGTGCCCATCAAACTGCCGCCGCAGCAGCGCGTCTTCAGCGGCCAGTCCACTGTCTCCGCCCCTAGAGCCCGAATCAGACGGTCCATCGTCGTCGGGTTGACTTGGTCATCGAACGCTGCATACGGGCGCACAATCTGGCAACCGTAGTAGCACGCGACCTTCAGGCCGGCCAAGGGCCGGCGAACTTGCTGGGCAATCGTCTGAATGCCAACCTCATTGATGAGAATGTCCAAGGGATGCCGAACGTGTACCTTGCGGGAGTAGTTCAGTCGCGCCGCCTGGAGGGCACCATCAATCGTGCGACTGACTTCGGAATATTCTGCCAAATAGTGTTGCGTTTTGGAGAGGACGAGATAGCACCCGCTGCAGGGAGCCATCAATGTTGGACCATCTGCTTTGCCCTGCCGCTCGGCAAGAGCTAGATTCCGCGCGGCCAACGCAAAGGACTTCATCTCGTCCACGGCCATATAAGCCGTCGCGCCGCAGCAGTTCCAGTCCTCTAGCTCCTCGACCTCGATGGCAAGCGCCTGAAACGCTGCTAACACGGACTCTTCATAAGCGCGATTAGTCCCCTTCAACGAACAGCCGGGGTAATAGAGATATTTCATACGCGGGCCACCTCTTGAGGGGATCGGATCTCCTGGGCGAGCTTATCTACAAACGTTGTGGCTTTGGCGGCGTCTACGGCTCGCAGCAGCTGATCAATCTGCTGACGGTTTTGGACAGATTCCGCTCGCACACTGAACCGCCCGGTTCTCAGTAATCTCAAGCCCAAGCGAGCTTGATTGAAAATCTTTAAGGGGCTGGTCTTGGCGTAGAGCCGTAAGACCAGACGGCTTTCGGTGTTGCGGCCGTGTTTGCGTACGGCATCGAAGAACTCACGAGCCAGTACTGCTGCTGGGAAGCGCTTAGGGTCAACCCCCTCCTGGATGGCCCGCTGCTTGAGCTCCGCCATGAAGTCCGTGATCTTGATCTGTCTTGGGCATTCGACGGCGCAGGCATAACACGACGCGCACAGCCAAATAGTGAAGCTGTGCAGAACCTCGTCCCTAAAGCCAGCCCGGGTCATGGCGATGATCTTCCGTGGGGAATAGTCCATATAGGTGCCAAGGGGGCAAGTGCCGCTGCAGGTGCCACACTGGATACATGCGAAAAGGGCGCGACCTCCGGGCATGGAGGCGACCTCCTCAGGGAAACGCAGATCCAGCTCCGCCTCGTATCGGAACCGTGGCCATGATTGCCACTCGCTCATCTGCGGCCTCCTTTCGACGTTGCGCTAGGCACTGCGTATCTCAGCTCAGCCGGTTTTTGACCGATATATAGCTTATTTTAAGACCTTATGTATTATGGAGGCCATGATTCTCGACAGGCCCCTATATGATTTCAGACAAAAAGCTGACCAAGATCAGACAGACCGGCGTCCCCGGTCATGGCATCTATTTGCACAATGACTTACAGTAACAGTGAAGAGCAGAGAGAAAGAGGTGGCTTATGGCGCTCAAGCAAGACGCGTTGGAGTATCACAGCAAGCGACCGGCGGGCAAGTGGGAGATCACCCCAACCAAGCCCTGTCTCACCCAGCGGGATCTTTCATTGGCCTACACACCCGGGGTGGCCGAGCCCTGCCTGGAAATTCAAAAGAACCCTGAAGATGCTTTTCAGTACACGACGAAAGGGAACTTAGTCGCCGTGATCACCAACGGCACGGCCGTTTTGGGATTGGGGAACATCGGCGCATTGGCCGGTAAACCCGTTATGGAAGGGAAAGCGTTGCTCTTTAAACGCTTTGCCGATATCGATGCTATTGATTTGGAAGTGAACACCGAAGACCCGCAGCTTCTCATACAGACGGTCAAACTCCTTGAACCAACTTTCGGAGGCGTCAATCTCGAAGACATCAAGGCGCCGGAGTGTTTTTATATTGAAGAGACGCTCAAGAAAGAGATGCAAATCCCTGTCTTTCACGATGATCAGCACGGCACGGCCATTATCTCCGGGGCAGCACTGCTCAACGCACTCGAATTAGTGAGCAAAAAGCTCTCGGATGTGAAGATCGTCTTCAGCGGAGCAGGTGCCTCTGCCATTGCCACGGCGAAATTCTACGTGTTGCTCGGCGCAAAAAGGGAAAATATTCTTCTGTGTGATACCCGCGGGGTAGTCTATCAAGGTCGCGAAGATGGGATGAATCCCTATAAACAAGAGTTCGCAGTGAAGACAAAGGCCCGAACCCTGGCGGAAGCTTTAACGGACGCTGACGTCTTCGTCGGGCTGTCAGGCCCCAATACCGTCACGAAAGAGATGCTCAAGAAGATGGCGAAAAAACCGATTATCTTCGCCATGGCCAACCCCAACCCCGAGATCCACTACCCCGAGGCTAAAGCCGCCCGCCCCGATGCCATCGTCGCCACGGGGCGCAGCGACTTCCCCAACCAAGTCAATAACGTCTTGGGATTTCCCTTCATCTTTCGTGGGGCCTTAGATGTCCATGCCAGACAGATCAACGAGGAGATGAAAGTCGCCGCGGCTTATGCCTTGGCTGCCTTGGCGAAAGAAGATGTCCCCGACTCAGTAGTTAAAGCCTATGGCGTCGAGTCGTTGCACTTTGGGCCGGATTATCTCATCCCCAAGCCGTTGGATCCCCGGGTGCTCTTGTGGGAGGCGCCAGCCGTGGCGAAAGCCGCGATGGATACAGGCGTCGCTCGCATCTCGATCGATCTAGATAAGTATAGAGAAGAGCTAGAAGCCCGGCTGGGCAAGGCCCGTGAGATGATGCGCATCATCATCAACAAGGCTCGGTCCAACCCCAAGCGCATCGTGCTTGCCGAAGGCGAACACGAGAAGATGATTCGCGCGGCGAATCAGTTGGTCTTTGAGCGGATAGCTCGGCCCATTCTGCTTGGGGATGCCCAGGTGATCCGCTCCCGCGCTGCGGAGCTGGGGATCAATCTCAACGGCATCGAGGTCGTAGATCCGCGCACGGACTGGCGGCGCGAGCGCTATGCCCAGAGGCTCTACGAACTGCGTTGTCGCAAGGGCGTGGCGCTCAATGAGGCCCACGAGCTGATTACGCGCCCCAATTACTTTGCTGCGGTCATGGTCGAGCTGGGCGATGCCGACGGGATGATCGCCGGGTTGGGCTTCCACTACCCTGAAGGGCTGCGCCCCATCTTGCAAGTCATCAAGACCTGCCCCGATTGCAAGACCATCGCTGGGGCGTATCTGGTCACGCTGAAGAATCGAGTCCTTCTGTTTGCCGATGCTACCGTGAACGTTGAGACCGATGCGGAGAAGTTGGCCGAGATCGCGATCTTGACGGCGCGCCTCGCCAAAGACTTCGATATTGAGCCGCGTATCGCCATGCTCTCGTACTCCGACTTTGGCGGCGTGCGCCACGCCCGCACGGAGCGCGTTCGCCGTGCGGTAGAGCTGGTGCGCCAGCGCGCGCCCGAGTTGGTCATCGACGGGGAGATGCAAGCCGACACCGCCCTCATCCCCGAGATCCTCAACGGGGGGTATCCGTTCAATCAGCTCAAGGAGCCCGCCAACGTCTTGATCTTCCCCAACTTGGAGTCGGGCAACATCAGCTATAAGTTAGTTCAGTGTCTGGCTAACGCGGAGATCGTCGGACCCATTTTGATCGGGACGCGCAAGCCCGCTCACGTGCTGCAGCGCTACCACGAGGTCAAAGATATTGTGAATTTAGCCGCGCTTGCCGTGGTCGAGGCGCAGAAATTAGAAGAGTTCAGTAAGGGGTGCTGCCCGGAATAACTACTATTTTTTCTTCAGCGCCTTGATGAGCTTCTCCAACTCCCCTGCGGTCATTGCGTAACAGTGCTCCGGCTGCGGGAATTTTGCTGACTTGACTTCCTCGCGATACCGAGAGAACGCCTCCACCAAGATCGGGCTCAAGTTTGCGTAGCGCTTGACAAACTTGGGCGTAAAGCGCTCGAACATGCCGATCATGTCGTGGACGATCATCAGCTGGCCGTCCACGTCTTGGCCGCTGCCCAGTCCGTAGACGGGGATTTTGACGCGCTCATGGATAATCTTTGCTACTGGAGCGGGGATGCACTCTAACAGAATCGCGAACGCCCCAGCTTCTTCGAGGGCTTCCGCGTCGGCGATCAGTCTTAGGGCTGTTTCAGCGTCGCGCCCTTGGGCTTTGTAGCCGCCCAATTGTGACGCTGATTGTGGGGTCAGCCCGATGTGCCCCATCACCGGGATGCCCGCGTCGGTGATCGCTCGGACTAGGGGGGCCATGCGCGCGCCGCCTTCTAATTTCACCGCATCGGTGCCGCACTCTGACATAAAGCGCCCGGCGTTTCGGATCGCTTCTTCTTTAGAGATCTGATAGCTCATATACGGCATATCCCCGATGACAAAGGCGTACTTGACGGCGCGGCAGACGGCAGCTGTAAAAGTGATCATCACGCCCATGGTGACAGGGAGTGTCGTGGGGTAGCCGAGCATGGTCATGCCCAGCGAGTCTCCGATGAGAATCATTTCGACGCCGGCGCGGTCCATCAAGAGTGCCGTGGGGTAGTCATAGCACGTCAGCCAGCTGACGGGCTCTTTGTGAGCTTTCATCTCATAGAGCTTGGGGATGGTGATCTTCGGGCGTTCGGGCTGTTGGGCTCTCTGGTGTGCTTGGGGTGACATTTACATCTCCTCCTCTGTTGTTAGTTGGTGTGTATGCTGAGCTTTTGGCTTGCGCAAAGCATTACGGCTTAGGGATCGCTAAGTCTTTCGCCCCCGGCTTAGATATTACGGCTTCGGGATAGTTCTCTTGGATCAGTTCTTGAATGGTCTGGGCGTATTTGACTTTTTCGCGGGCCATCTCAGCTAAGAGCTGCGGGCTTGTCCAAGGCTTATAGAGCGCCCCCGGCCCAGCAGCACACGCTGGCCCGTGCTCGATCTTAAAATAACACGGCGCACAGACACGGACCATCTCCGGCCCGTCATAGAATCTCAAATATCCGCCGAACGATTCCGTGAGCACAATGTGCAAGTCCATGGGGATGTCAATCGCCTTGCGAATCGAAGCGAGTTGAGGGAGCGATAAGTCAGCTATCGGGTTGAACGTCCCCGCGCCCAGCATCTGTAAGACTTTGCCTCCGGCGGCGTTGGCGTGCCCCGCATAAATAGAGACTTTGAAAGTGACGTCCTTGGGAATGTCGCCCTGCTGCTTTAACTCATTCAGAAGCCAGAGCAGCCCTTCGTCAATCACTAAGAATCCCCGAAAGCCCAGCTCGATGGCTCGAAAAATATCTGAAATCACATAGCGCAACTGATCGGAGCCGCGAAATCTCAAGCCCGATAAGCCCCCTTCGGGAGTTACTAACTGTCGCCCAGTATCCCAAGCGGAGCGCGGCCCTGGCGTCAGAATCACTTCGAGCTTCGACTCGGCAGCGATCTGTGCAAAATCTTTCAGCTCTTTTTTGTCTAAGAGGGTTGCGCCCATCACGACCGAGATAATTCGGTGGATGGGCATCTTGCGCTTCTCGCTCTCGTTGACTAACGCTTCGAGCACGCTCACGCGCTCCACCCCCGAGATCTCCATTCTATACTGCGCCCCGTCGGGGAAGCGCTTTGCGCTTGTGGGCAGATCATACGCATCTCGTCCGGGAATGCCAACCTGTTCCATCGCTTTGGCGACCTGTTGCATCTTCATAAGAAAAACCTCCTCACTGATCCAGCTTTTTGATTGTAGGACGGTATTTCCCTTCTCACCATGATCCAGAGCAGTTAAGAAGATGATTATCGGCATTGTTTGCACGGGCAGCCCCGTTTATGCTGAATTGTAATCTCTAGACTGGCATCGTTATAATAACAGCCGAAGCTAGAGCAGTGAGTTATTCTCCAAAAACGCACGAAGGAGGCATCCATGCGTGAGGTGGCCGTCATCGGGGTCGGCTCGACAGCGTTTACGAGCATGACCCCAGAGGTCAATTGGAAGGAGTTTATCTATGACGCAGCCGTGAAAGCCTATGCCGATGCTCAGATAGACCCGCGACGCGACGTTGATAGCTTCGTTACGTGCGCCGAAGACTTCTGGGAGGGCTTTTCGATCTTCGACGAGTTCACCCCCGATCAGTTGGGCGGAGTGCTGCGCCCGATGATGACCGTCTGCGGCGACGGCTTGCAGGGGGTGGCGACGGCTTATATGCAGATCAAGACGGGGCTGTTCAACATCGTCGTCGTTGAAGCGCATAGCAAGATCTCGGAGCTGCTGACTTATGAACATGTCACCGAGTTGGCATTCGATCCCATCTATGAGCGCCCGCTCTCTGCGGAGCGCGAGGTGCACCCCTATTATGTGGCGGGCTTGGAGATGAACCTTTACCTGAACGCCACGGGGACGACTGAAGAGCAGTGTGCTTATGTGGCCGTCCATAACCGACGGCAGGCTCTGCTGAACCCCCTAGCGCCCTACGGAGCGCGCATTGGACTACAAGAGATATATAATTCGGGCTATGCGTTTACTCCCTTAAAGCGCTGGGAGATCGCCTCGCGGGCGGATGGGTGTATTGTCTTCGTCTTGGCAGCCGACGAGATCGCCAAGCGTCTGACCAAGAAGCCGTTAGTGTACCTAGAAGGGATTGGCTGGTCTTGTGAATCTCCGTGGATTGCGGCGCGCAGCCCTGATGCGGGCTATGTGCGTCGCGCGGCGCAGATCGCCTATCGTCTTGCTGGGATCACCAACCCACGACGCCAGATTGACGTCATCGAAGTCGAGGATCGCTTTGCGTTCAAAGAACTCCAGCACTTGGAAGCCTTAGGCTTGGCGCGCCCTGGGGAGGCGGGCTGGCTGGCCCAGCGTGGCGGGCTCGGCTATGACGGTGAAATCAAAGTCAATCTCAGTGGGGGCTCGCTGGGCTGCGGGGACTTAATAGAAGCCTCGGGCTTTCAGAGAGCTTTAGAGATTGTGTTGCAGTTGCGCGGCGAGGCCGGAATCAGACAAGTGCCCAATGCGCGTGTGGGGGTTGCCCAGTCGTGGCGCGGGGTTCCGCAGGGGACGGGCGCGGTCGCTGTCTTTGCTCGAAGGGATTGAAGGTGAGAAGCACTATGGATCTGAAGAAGATCAGAAAAGACGTGGCGGTCGTCGGCGCGGGGATGACCATCTTCGCGCGGAGACTTCAGGAGACCGGGAAGGAGATGAGCTGGGAAGCCGCCAAGATGGCCCTCGACCAAGCCGGGCTCACGCTCAGAGATATCGACGCTGTGGTCTTGGGCTCAGCTCCCGATGCGTTCGACGGCGTGCACAAGAAGGGCGAGTGGCTCTTAGATGGCGCCGGGGGAACGAATAAGCCCTATATGCGCGTCTTCATCGGCGGGGGCACGGCGGTCTTCGCGCCCATTGCCGGGTGGTGGCACGTCGCCTCCGGGATGTTTAAGAGAGTTCTGGTCATCTGTGAGGAGAAGATGTCTTCGGTGCAGCCGCACGCCCAGAGCGCCTTCGCCCACATCTGGGACCCCATCTTAGATAGGCCCCTCAAGCCCAACTTGGTCTGGATCTTCGCTATGGAGATGCAGCGCTATATGTATAAGTATAACGTGCGCTATGAAGATATCGCGCTGGTGGCTGTCAAGAACAAGCGCAACGCCGTGGGGCATCCCTGTGCGCAGCTGGCCGATCCCCATATCACTCTAGAAGACGTGCTGAACTCCGAGCCGATGGCCCTGCCCGTGCGAAGATTAGATATTAGTCCGCCATCGGATGGCGCTGCGGCGATCGTGCTCGTTAGCGAAGAGGTGGCCTACGAGCATACAGAGACCCCCGTCTGGATCGACGGGGTCGGCTGGTGTATTGATACGACGATGTGGACCAACCGTGATTTAGCTTTTCCCAAGTTCGTCGCCAAGGCTGCCAAGATGGCCTACGAGATGGCCGGCATTAAAGACCCCAGAAAAGAGATAGACTTTGCTGAGCCGTATGACCCGTTTGATTACAAAGAGCTGCAGCATTTGGAGGGGCTGCTCTTGGCCGATCCTGGCGAGGCCGCGATTATGACCCGCGAAGGGAAGACCCAGCGCGACGGAGAGTTCCCCGTCTGTCCCAGCGGCGGGCTGTTGGGCGTTGGGAACCCTATCGCCGCGACGCTAGGCATCAAGATCGGCGAGCTGTATTGGCAGCTCTCGGGCCAAGCGGGGCCGCGCCAAGTCAAGAAAGACGTCCGCACGGGGGTCGCCCAAGCCTGGGGCGACTTGATGCAGGTCAGCTCAGTCGTTGTGATGAGGAGGCGTTAAAGATGGCAAGGGATCAGAAGACAGAAGGGCCGCCGCTTTCCCCAAGGGGGCGGCGCTTGGAAGCTGACGAGTTAGAGAGCATCCCGCACGTTCGTGCGAAGGCTCCAGCCAAGTACGCCTGGGCCGCGGGCACGGCCATGAGTCGTTTTTTGCAAGAGCTCAAGAACGGCAGGATCATCGGGCGCACGTGCGCCCACTGTGACCGGGTGCTCGTGCCCCCACGGATGTTCTGCGAGCGCTGCTTTAGGCCCACGACGGAGTGGGTCTATCTGCCGGGCACAGCGGTCGTGGAGACGTTTTCTGTTTCGTATATAGACACAAACGCGAATCGCATCAAAGAGCCGATCTTGGTGGGGACGGTAGCATTCGACGGCGCGCCACCGCACTGCGGGATCATGCACTACTTTGGAGAAGTGAAGCCCGAAGAGTTGCAGATCGGGACGCCCGTCGAGCCCGTGTGGAAGCCCCAAGAAGAGCGCGTCGGTTCGATCTTAGACATTAAATATTTCCGGCCGCGCCGGAAGTGAGGAAGCGAGTTATGTTAGAGAGAATCGAGAAAGCTACAGATATTCGTCATTGGCTGGGCGACATGGAGGCCGATCACTACTATTACAGCGCGGGCATTGCCGGCGAAAAGTTCTTTGTGGCGCTGCGCGACGAGGGCAAGCTCTTAGGGGCCCACTGCGCTCAGTGTGATCTGACCTACGTGCCGCCGAGGATCTATTGTGAGCATTGCTTCGCGGAGCTGACGGAGTATAAAGACGTGGGCAAGCGCGGCTGTGTCGTCGCGTTCACCATAGCTCATTATGACAAAGCGGGCCATCGCTTAGACCCACCGGAGAGCTTCGCTCTTATTAGTCTTGGCCCGCGCACCACGCCTCTCTTGCACAGACTGGGTGAGGTCGAACCGGAGAAGATGGGCGTGGGGTTAGAAGTTGAGGCTGTTCTGAAGCCTAAGAAGGAGCGAGAGGGCAAGATCACGGACATTTTGTATTTTCAGCCAACGAAGTAAGCCACGAGTGAGCTCGGATGTTTAATGGTCAGCGGCGAACTTGCTGATCGTCAGAGACTCCTCTGTGCTCAAATGAGTATGATAAAAAGCCCAGAAGGGGGCGCACGATGGAGATCCGAGAGTCTGGCCAGAAAGAGCTGATCCAAAAACCCGATGTCGAAGGGTTCCGCCGCTGGCTGAAGGAGAACAAATCCCCGGCGCTCAAAGACAAAGTGATGGACGAGCGTGAAGCCGTCAAGCGATTTATTACGGACGGCGACTATCTGGGAGTAGAACTCTACGGCACGGTGCGCTGTCCCATGTCTATTGTTCGTGAACTGGTGCGCCAGGGCAAGAAGCATCTGCGTCTTGCTGGACAAGGATTACTAGAGATCGACTTTCTCGTCGCCGCGGGCTTGGTCGACGCCATGGATATCACCTACGTCGGCTATGAAGTGATGGGGCTGTCGCATATACTCCGTCGCGCCGCCGAAAGCGGCAAAGTGAGATTGATCGAGTGGAGCAACGCTGCGATGGCCTGGCGTTTTAAAGCCGCAGCCATGGGCGTTCCGTTCATCCCCGTCAGGTCCATGCTAGGCACGGACACCCTCAAGTACAGCGCAGCGAAGGTCGTCAAGGATCCGTTCACGGGCATTCACGTCACGCTTCTGCCCGCCTTGATTTTAGATGTCGGGATCATTCACGTCCATCGCGCTGACAAATTCGGCAACGCCCAGATCGACGGGATTTCGGGGTTTGCGTTTGAGATGGCCCGCGCTTCGAAACGCTTAATTATCAGCACCGAAGAGCTTATCTCGACAGAAGAGATTCAGCGCTACCCGGAGCGCACGGTGATTCCCTGGTTCTTGGTAGACGCTGTGGTCGTCGCACCTTTCGGCTCGCATCCCGGCGAGATGTGCTATTGCTATGAGCGTGACCAAGAGCACCTGTTAGAGTTTCTCAAGGCTTCCCAGACCGAAGAGACGACGCACCAGTATCTGCAGCAATACGTCTACGGCCCCAAGACGCACCAAGCGTATTTGGACTTGATCGGGCAGGATCGCTTAGACGCATTAAAGCGCGCGAATAAGGGGCGGTGAGAGCAATGGGCGCAGCATACAGCCCCACCGAACTGATGATCTGCATCGCAGCACGGTTGATGAAGACCGCACGCACGGCATTTATCGGCACGGGCATCCCCATGTTAGCGGCTTCTTTGGCGAAGAAGCTCTATAACCCCGATCTGATCGCGATCTTTGAATTTGGCGGCATCGGCGCTTCGCTCGAAGACCTCCCGCGAGCTGTAGGCGAAGCCCGCACGTTCTATCGGGCGATGGTCGCCACGGGGATCTGCGATGTGATGGAGACCGCGCAGCGGGGTCTTATTGAGTACGGCTTCTTGGGCGGTGCGCAGATTGACCCCTATGGGAACTTAAATACGACGGTGATCGGGCCTCACGATAAACCCAAGGTACGTCTGCCTGGCAGCGGCGGGGCCAACGATGTCGGGTCGCTCTGCTGGCGCACTATCGCTCTTATGAAGCACGAGAAGAAGCGCTTTATTGAAAAAGTAGATTTTGTGACGACGCCGGGGTATTTGAGTGGGCCGGGGGTGCGGGAGTGGGCGGGCTTGCCACAAGACACGGGGCCCTATCGTGTCGTCACAGATTTAGCTCTGCTCGGCTACGACGATAAGACCAAGCGCATGATGCTCCTTGCGACGCATCCGGGCGTGACTATTGAGAAAGTCGCTGAGAACACGGGCTTTGAGCTGATCATCCCAAAGAGAGTCGCTCAGAACGAGCCGCCATCGGCCGACGAGCTGAGAGTGCTGCGCACGGAAGTTGATCCGGGGAGATTATATATCTGACTTGTTTGTGCTCACTTTGAGCCACGGAAGTCACGGAATGAGCTATCGAAAGCACAGAAGACGACAAGACGTGTTCAGTGTCTTCCGTGGCGTTTCTGTGCCTTCCGTGATTCAAAGCCTCCTTCGGCCCTCTGAGGGCCGGGATTGAGTTTGGATCTCAGTATAAACCCCGAGCGTGAAAAAGGCGTGAAATGACGAGATTGACGAAAATTTCAGCAAAAACAAATGTTGATGTTATAATGTTACCATCATGAGGTGATGCCGAATGGCGTTTGTGCGGACCCAAGTCTACCTTGCGCCGGAGCAGCATCGCTTCCTCAAAGAAGAGGCAAAGCGACAAGGGATCTCCATCGCCGAACTGCTCCGACGCATTCTGGATAATTACGTGCAGCAGACCCGCCCCAAAGAAAATTTTGCGAAGATCGTTGCTTTGGGGCGGAGTGACAGAAGCGACGTCTCCCAAGAGCACAATAAGCACTTAGCCGAAGCACTCTCGGCTGAACATGTTCGTTGACACCTCAGCGTTCTATGCCCTGGCTGATCAGAGCGATCGCAACCACGCGCTCGCAAGAAATTATTATGAAACGATCATCGAGAAGAAGCTTCGCCGTGATGGAACGTCTGGGAGAGCACGAAGCCTTTGCGTTCGACGAGCATTTTCGGGTCTACCGGTTTGGCCCAGGGCGGAAGCGGACCTTTACAGTCTTTCCTTGAGTGGGAGCGGAGGAGCAGCGCCTGCCCTTCCGCTCCTTGCCTTGCTTCCTCCTAGCTCCTCACAAAGGAAGCAGCTCAGTGCAACAGGGCCGCCACTAGATTGAGCAAGACGGCCTGAGCAAACTCGATCTGAAGCACTGGATCAACCATGCCAATCACGCGGGCCAGCTCCCCATGGGGCAGCCCGATGAAGGCCCAGAGCTCTATCTCGCCGTCGTTGTCCAAGTCGGCCACGAGGACAAGATAGAAGTCGGTCTCGTTCTTGGGGTCGACCTTGGCATCGAGCTCGTTATTGGGATCGTAGATGGCAGCGATGTGGTAGTATCCCTGCTTGAGTGGGCCGCTGCCCAGCTTGTAGTCTCGTGCCAGCTCGATGGCCCCCAGGCGCGTTCCGCCTGCGTGGCGGCCCCAGATCGGGCCATCATCGAGGCTCCTGGCCGCGAAGAGCCGGACCCCATCACGAGGGAAAGCCGTGAGATTGAGGGTGCCATCGTCAAGTGATCGAGAAGCACCAATGCCGGGAATTCCGTTTACAGGGGTCTTGCCTGCGATTACGAGCTCATCGAAGCCTGGATCGCCCGGGCGATAGGTCTTGCTATGGGGCAGGATTTGGCTGACCCCGTCTATGATCTGGCCTGGGGTGATCCGAGGTGGAGGCTCCGGCTTGGGAGGAGGTCCGGGAGGCCCAGGAGGCCCAGGAAGCGGCCCAGCCACCGTTACCGTTCCAACTGCCAGCAGCCCCATTAACAGGGCTGCGCCGACGACCGTTAAGACTCTAGTGAATTTGCGCATCTGCTATCCCTCCTTTTCAGGGTTGTGCGCTAAGTTTCTCTTGTCACTTTGCTCTACGGCCCCACAGGATATGCGAGCCAATCTATCTGATCGTTCCAGTCTATAAGGGGATCAACCTCCCAACAGATGATCCAGCCACCGGGGAGCCATTTAACTAACGGGAACACCTTTGCGCGCTTTGTGCCCCCAGGGTTGAGGGCGGGGTTAGTATAGTAGACTCCCCCAAGCATACCTGGCCGGGCGTCGTGGTTGACCATCTGGAGGCTATTCACGTTATCAAAAGCCGGAAGCTTAAATGTGATTGCTCCATTGGTCGGGTGTTGACCGACGGCCTTCAAATTGTATGCTGCTGCCGCAGTCTCATTGTACCAAGCCAAGCTGTATCTACTTGGAGACTCACACCACCACTCAAGCCTATATGTCTTATCGCCCCGGGGAAAGCGAAAAGTTGCCGGATCCACTTCTCTAGGGCAGTATTTAGGGTTAGGGCAAGGGCATTGTTTCTTTGCTATTGCATCTATCATCTCTGGTGGAAGTCTGATCTGTAAAGGCTGAGGCTGTGCCCATGCTGCCTCTTGAGCCTCGCTACTTGAGAGCATCCCCCCCAAGGCCAAGAGGGCCAAACCGATCAGCAAGTTCTTCAACTTGAGTTTCTTTAACATTCTCTTCATTGTGCATCGCCCCCCTCTCGAATTCAGCCATTTAGGTAAGCCTTACTTTTTTGAGCCATGGGGGAGCGGAGGAGCAATAGCAACCTCTCCGCTCCTTCCTCACTTGCGAGTTTACTGCTTCGTCCAGACCTCCACGCGACAGAACTCCCCACTACCACCAACGAACCAGAATTCCCATCTGACCTGCTTGTACCCCGGCATTGCGGGAATGGGTTGAGCAAGGAAGTCACCGCACCAGCATGGCGGATAGGGTAACTGCTGAAATACTATAACATCTCCCTGCACAAGATTGATAGTAGCGGTGCCGCCAGGAGCCGAACGGAAACAGGCCCTGTATTTATAGTCATCGGCAGGAAACCCTGAACCAATCAAGAGCTGGATCCTGCCTTTACGTTAGTCCTCCCCGAGCTTGGGATAGAAGAACGCTACCCCTATCTTGGTCTGGCCTTGAGGAACTTCGAAACGCTGGTAATGTAAGTTACGAACAGGATGCACGTCTAGATCCTCGATAAAGAGTTCAAGGTTGTTATTAGCCTCACGCGTATAGACAGACGTGAGCACGTATGTCAGCGTCGGCGGCGCTTTCACTGACTGCTCATACCCGCTGACTATCAACACGAGTGCCAGGAGCAAGCCCAGCACTCCCCAGACCTTCCGATTGCGCACCATCGCGCATCACCCCTTTTCAGCCCTCTTGGGCCGGGATTGAGTTTCGATCTCAGTATAAACTTCGAGCGTGAAAAAAACGTGAAATGACGGAAATCGGCTCAGGATAATGAATAGAAAATTCTGACCTGAACATTTGCAGCAGTACATCAAGAGAGAGCGGGAGGCAGGGGAGGGCGCGAACGCTTAGTTGCTGCTCTAGCTCGCTCTAAGCGAGTGGGCTTGGACAGCTCCATTCTGATCTATTAGTAGCTCCGGACTATGAGATTGCTAGAGAGGCCGCTCGTCTGCGGGCTCGTTATGGGTTGCGCACTCCTGATGCGCTCTTGCTGAGCACCTCTCTCAGGAGGGGTGCCGAGGCTTTTCTCACGAACGCAGGAGTCGAAGGGATCGCTATCATCCTCTTGGATGATTATCGCCCTGCGCCGTCTTCCACGCCTGAAGAATCTGCTGGTTAATCGTAACTCTTTCGAGAAATCTTTGTCTGAGAGCCCCTTCTTGGATCTGGTTCGCAAGGCGACACAGTTCTTCGTGAGCTTTCTGTAAATATGTCTTGGCTTCATCGGTGCGCCCGTTCGCTTGCAAGATGCGATAGTGAGTGAAATAGAACCTGTGGGCTTGGGAAATCATCCCATGCTGGGCTTCGAGCACCTGCATGGCGCGTGTGGAGCAGTCTAAGGCTAAACGCAGCTCTCCCAGCCCCAGATGCGCCCGACCCTTCTCTGAAAGTGTCCCAACCTCCAGCCCCTTGAGGCCGATCTCCTTGAGCATCCCCAGCACCTGCTCAAAATAACTCAGTGCTTCGGTATATCGTCCTTGCTCGTTCTGGAGCGTACCCATGTTGAGGAGGATGACCCCCAGACCCCGCTGGTCCCCTACTTGACCCATGAGCTCATAAGCGCGTTCATAACACTCTTGAGCGCTCGCCCATTGGCTGAGTTCACACAAGACCAGACCGAGATTATTGAGCACCGTGGCTTGTCCCCGGAGGTCGGCAGCTCTCTGAAATTCAGAGAGCGCCGTCTCTAAGTTTTGTTGGGCTTGTGCGTATTCTCCTAAGAAGAGCTGAATGATGGCGCTGTTTCTCAGCGCGTATGCTTGGCGGTGCCTATCTTCCAGAGAGGCCCACAGTTCCCCCGCGCGTCGGAAGTACTCTAGCGCTTGGTTGTGCTCGCCCACTTGGGCATGGACATCTCCAATATTGTAGAGCACTCTCGCTGTAACAGAGCGATCAGGGAGCTCTTGGCTGATCTCCAACGCTGCTCTCAAGGCGTTTTGCGCGGCTGCGCGCCGGCCCGCTGCCAGCTCGATCCATGCCCTCTTTTGATAGGCTTGGCAAAGCAGAGCTAGCTCCCCCAGTTCTTGGGCGAGCGAGATCATCTCTGAGATGAGAGTCTGCAGTCTCTCTAAAGCCGGCTTGATATCGTAGATCGTGGGGAAGAGATCCGTGTAGCACTCTAGCAGGTCGAGCTTTGTCTTGCGCAAGCGCGCAGAGCGCTGAACCTCGAGCTTATCATAGAGTCTGAGGGCCTTGTCTGCGAGTGCGAGGGCGTCGCTGTACGCATAAGCTCGTTGGGCCCGTCGGGCCGCTCGAAGCCTATAGGTGAGCGCTTCTTCCCATAACCGCGCGCGCTCACAGTGCTCAGCAAGCTCTCGCGACAGTTCATCGAGGCTATCTGAATAGAGCTTCTTTAGAGCTTCAGCGATCTTCTTGTGACCCAGTCTCTTGCGGTCGGTGCTCAGGCTGTCATAGACGACTTGGCGGATCAACTCATGCGAGAACCGATAGCGCCCCTCATGCTCGACGATCAGCCCCAGAATGCGCAGGTCATCGAGCCGGTCGAGTAGGGCTTCTTCAGGTTGGTGTAAGACCTCTCTCAAGAGCAGCAGCTCGCACGCCCGTCCGGCTATTGCTGCATAGCTCAATACGGCATGGGCCCGTCGGGGCACACGTCGGAGCAAAGTTCCGATGAGCTCTTTCAAGCTCTCCGGCACCTGAGCTGTGCTGATCTCTTCTGTAGTGAGCTTCCAGAGCCCCTGGGGATCGCGCTGCAGCGTGCCGCCGGTTATCCATGAGCGCACAAGCTCTCTGATAAAGAGCGGGTTGCCTTCGGTCTCTGTGTAAAGCGTTTCACAGACTGCGCTGTCGTACTGATGCAAAAGCTGGGTGAGCAAGAGACCTGTCTCTTCTTGCGACAGGGCTGGGAGCACCAGCGTCTGGGTGCAATCTCTAGGGAGCCTATCGAGCCACGTGCGCATCGGGCTGTCCTCGTGAGCTTCTTCGAGGCGATATGTCCCGATAAAGAAGATTCTCTGATCTTTCAGATGGGCTATGAGGTAGCTCAAGTATTCGAGGGTCGCGCCATCGGCCCAGTGGAGGTCATCCAGAAAGAGAACGACCGGGCGCTCGCGGGCGAAAAGCTCAAAAAGCCCCGTGAGCGCAGCGAACCAGCGGGCTTTCCCGTGGGGTGATGGGGGATTGGTCTTGGGATCGGGAAATCTTTCGTGAAGCTCTGGGATAAACTGAGCCAGCTCGCTGCGCCATAGAATGGGGAGCTGTGCTAGGGCTTCTTCGGAGATTCTCTTGAGCCCATGGTGGGCTGCTTGGAGTATGGGGTCATAGGGTGGCGCATCGGCGTAGGCCGCGCCACGAAGAATGATTTCCACTCCCACTTTAGGGGAGAGGCCAGAGGAAGAGGTCTCTAGGAAATGCTCCACAAAGCGCGTCTTGCCCACGCCGATCTCGCCGCCGATCAGAACGGCTTGTCCTGCACCACTACAGACTTTCTGCCAGAGAGTCTTCAGAATTTGACACTCGCGCTCGCGCCCCACAAAGGGCGTCTCAGTGGGCAGCTCAACGGCGCAAATTGGCTCTGGAGATGCACCGCGCAGGATTCTCTCGTAGAGCGCTTGAGTTTCGGAAAGGGGAGGGGCGTTCAGTTCTTTTTGCAGTACTACGCAGTATTCCCTATATTGCTGCAGAGCTGTCGCGCGGTCTCCGGTGAGGGCGTAGAGCGTCATCAGTTCTTGGTGCGCTCGCTCATGCCAGGGGAGTACGTGCAAGACTTTGGTCCACATCGTGATGGCCTGCTCAAACCGGTGCTGTGTCTGATACATCTCAGCAAGCTGTTCCAAAGCGTCCAGATAGAGTGCTTGCAAACGTTCACCTTCAGCAAGCGCCCAGTCTTCGTAGACACCGGGCAAGGGCGGACCGCGATAGAGCGCGATCGCTTGCTGAAAGCTCTCAGGTCGTTGGTTCTTCGCGCCGTCGGTAATAAGCTGTTCGAAGTTATCCACATCCAGCCAAAGATCGCCGGCTGCTGTATTGAATCGCACGGCACCGCCGGAAGAGACAAGCCATTGGGCTCCACCCGCTTCTGAGTTCAGCATCTTGCGGAGGAGCGAGAGGGTTTTTCGCAAGTTGGCGCGCGCCCGCTCTTCATCGGACTCCGGCCAGAGCAAAGTCGCCAATGTAACGCGCGGATGGGCGTGATCACGATGGATGACAAGATAGGCAAAAAGCTCTTTGACCTTCTGGGTGGGGAATACGAGAAGCTGCCCGTCGCGGCGGACTTCGATTTCCCCCAAGAGCCGGATTTCTAAGCAAGCCATCTCCGGCCACCTTCCATGCTGACCCTCAGCTTGATTATACTGAAAAGCCAGCCGGAAGTTTCGCCCAGAAATCTCGCTAAGCTTCGTCGTACAGATATCTCTTAATATCGAGCTTGGACGACTTCTCGAAGGGCTTGTCTAAAATAATTAAGTCGTGCTGGCTGTGCACCCGCTTGTACGGCGCTAGATCTTTACTCTTCTCTTTGATCGCCTCCCAGATCATCTGTTTGAGCTCGTCGGGTTTGTGCTTTTGCAGGAGCTCCGGCTTGGGATAGACGAACGCCTTGATCACTTCGAGGCCCTTGCGCTTGCCCCCTTTAATGAGAATCTCTTCGATCAAGGGGATCTGTTTCAGTTCGAACTCGACCTCTTCGGGATAGACGTTCTTGCCCCCCTCTAAAACGATCACGTTCTTCTTGCGGCCCTTAATATAGAGCCAGCCGTCCTCGTCCAGATACCCCAGATCGCCGGTGTGGAACCAGCCGTCGGGGTCTATGACTTTTCGGGTCGCTTCGGGGTTTTTGTAATACCCCTTCATAATGTTGGGCCCGCGTGCGACGATCTCCCCGATGCTCTCTTCGTTGGGGGCGTCAATGCGAATCTCAACTTCAGGGATCGCCGGGCCGACCGAGCCGATCTTCTCGTTAAACGGCGTGCTGAAGGTGAGCACCGGCGACGTCTCCGTCAGGCCGTAGCCCTCGATCATCCCGATCCCTAAGCGCCGAAAGCCGCGCATCACCTTGGCATCCAGCGGTGCCCCGCCCGACAGAAAATACTTGAGCTGGGTGCCGCCCACCAAGCGCCTCTTAATCTTCGTCCCCAACAGCGTCGGCGCGTAGCGCCACAGAAAGCGTGCCAGACGGTTCTCTTGTACTGTGCTCTCTAACTTTTCGTACATGGCGTGAAAGAGTTTGGGCACCCCGCCGACAACGCTCACTCGGTTCTCCAGCATATACTTGGGCAAGTTCTTGTAATCGTCCGTGTAGATGAGCTGCCCGCCCACACGGAGGGGCACCGTCAACAGCGTGATCAGCCCGAAGACGTGGTACCACGGCGCGATGGAGAGCACGACGTCTTGGCTATCTAAATCAAGGCGCTGCAGCGAACTCTCTATGTTGCTCACGATGTTCTCATGCGAGAGCATCACGCCCTTGGCGTTGCCCGTCGTCCCGGAGGTGCAGAGCATCACCGCGACTTCATGGGGATCGGAGGGGAGATACTCAAAGCGCTCGGTGCTGAGCCAATCGCTCACAGTAGGGACTCCCGGCAGGCGGTCCATCGTAACCAGGTGCTGAAGCTGTTTCTGATCTTTGACCATCTCATAGTGCGGGCTATCCGTGACGACGACGCCGACAGCGTCCATCTCGCGGAGGACACGGTGGACTTCCGCAGCCTGCCACGAAGCATCAATGGGCAGCGCTACGCCCCCCGCCTTCAGAATCCCTAAGAAGGCGACGGCCCAATCGGTGCGCGGTTTTCCAATAATGGCGAACTTTTCGCCCTTCTGCAAGCCGCGCTTTTTGAGAGTTGTTGCAAACTGATCGGACTTTCTCTTTAAGTCCGCAAACGAAATCTGGTCGTACCCCTGCCCATCGTGTCTAGGGATCTTCATTGCGATCTTTTCCCCTTGACGGTTGAGCGTGCGCTCGACCATCTCCACTAACGTCTCTGTGCGAACGAGTGTGCTCATAGACCCTCCTTTGGTTGACCTATCCCCGTATTCCCCTTCGGCGAACCCCCGCCCAGGGCAGACACAGGGGTCTGCCCCTACAGTAGGGGCAACCCCCCGTGGTTGCCCTGGCCAATGGGCAGACACAGGGGGCTGCCCCTTACCCAGTCCATCGTCCATCTTCGAGATAGCGTTCAGCTTCCAAGGCCGCGATACACCCATCAGCAGCGGCGATGACCGCCTGGGCGTATTCTCCGGCAAACTTGCGCACGTCCCCCACGGCAAAGACTCCGGGAATCTTGGTGCGCGTGCGCTCGTCTGTCAGCAGATAGCCCTTCTCGTCCATGGCGAGCTTGCCCTTGAGAAACTCGGTGTTGGGGCGGTGCCCAATGCTGACAAAGACCCCCTGAATGTCGCGCATCTCGTAGCGTTTCCCTGTTGCTAGGTCTTTGAGCGCGACGCCCTCGACCCGTTTGTCACCCAAGACTTCGTCAACGACAGCGTTCCAGATAAATTTGAATTTCGGGTGCGCTTTCGTTTTCTCGACCAAGATTTGGTCTTTGGCCCGGATCGCTTTGGGGTCGTCGTGGGGATGGCGCACGACCATGCGCACTTCCTTGGCGAACTTTGTCAGAAAAAGGGCTTCCGTAAAGCCGGCGTCGCCTGCACCAACAATGATCAGGTTCTTGTCCCGGAAGAAGTAGCCATCACAGGTCGCACAGTAGGAGACGCCGTAGCCTAAGAGTCTGTCAGCGTTCTTCGCCGGGAGTTTAACGGGCTCAGCGCCCGTGGAGATGATGACCACCGGGGCTTCGTATTGGCCCTGATCGGTCTTGACGATTCTCTTTGTGCCGCTCACGGCTACATCTTGCGCCTCTTCCATTTTGACTTCGACCTCGAACCGCTGGGCTTGTTGCACCATGCGCTGCATGAGTTCCGGGCCCATGATCGGCTCAGGGAAGCCCGGAAAATTTTCGACTTCGGTCGTATCGTTGAGCTGGCCGCCGGGCGTCTTTTTGTCGAGCAAGAGCGTTTTGAGCTTAGCACGCCCCGCGTAGATGGCCGCCGTGAGTCCGGCGGGCCCCCCGCCGATGATGATCAGATCGTATGCCATCTCCGTCCTCCCTTCGGTCTTATATCATAGCGTTTTGGGGGATTATTTTCAGCTCGCGGGGAAGAAGAGCGCGATCTCGCGCTTGGCCGACTCCGGGGAGTCCGAGCCGTGAATTAAGTTCTTTGTCAGATCGAGTCCAAAGTCTCCTCGGATTGTTCCTGGCGCGGCGTTGAGAGGGTTGGTTGCGCCCATCATGGCGCGCATAACGCTGATAGCATTGGGGCCTTCGACGATCATGGCGACGACGGGGCCGCCGGTGACAAAGTCTACTAATTCTCGAAAGAAGGGCTTCTCTCGGTGCTCGCCGTAGTGGGTCTCGGCCATTTGGGGTTCGAGGCGCATCATCTTCATGGCAACGATATCGAGATTTTTCGCTTCGATTCGTGCGATCAGCTCACCGATTAAGCGTCTTTGTACGGCATCGGGCTTGAGCATAACAAACGTCCGCTCCATCAAGAGCTCCTTTCAAAGCATATCGAAAAGTTTTGTAGGGCTAGCTGGATTTTATCTGTTTTCCCGATTGATTGCCAGTTACTTCAGTGTCTAACAATGCATCCACCCGTGATTTTCCCATGGCCTCTTGACTTTTTCTGGGAGCTGTGCTATAGGGTGTGACGTAACCCCTAAAGAGGAGGATTTATGCAGGGAAACAAACGACAGATCAGCGAACTAGTCATCCAAGCAGCTATATTGATCTTCGTGATGGTTGGATTGACCGGTTGGAGCACGACGAGCACCCCGTTCTCGCAAGCTTTTCTACAACAAGAGCCCCTTATAATCACCGTCTGCCCTCAAGGGCCACCTGCTTGTCAATTTAGTAAGATTCAAGAAGCCATTAACGCAGCTGCTGACGGAGCCATCATCATGATCGGGCCCGGCATCTATACCGAAAACATTACCATTACTAAAAGCTTGACCTTACAGGGTAGCAGCACTAGTGTCACTATTCTCCAGTCAGTGCCCGGCTTTCAGGACGCTCAGGGCAAGAACCCTCTGGTCACCGTGCAATCCCCGCAAGGGCGTGAAATCTTACTGCGGTTGCGCCAACTCTTAATGCGTTCACCTCACCCAGACAATCAGATTGTTGGCCTTAACATAGAAATCCCAAAGAAAGTGAGCTTGACCCTCGAACAAACTAGCTGGGACGGACGGATATCTCCTGTTATCTTAGCCAGCTCCTTACGTAGACTCGAAGTGCGCGATAGTCTGTTTCGCCAAATTGGTTATCTCTTCGCCAAAGGGGAAGGCCTCCAAGTCGAAGAAGCCCTAGTCGAGGGCAACCGCTTCCTTGAGAGTTCGGGAGCAACCCTCTTCCTCGGCGGTAAGCATCTGCAGGCTTCGAACAACACGGTGATCGGAGAAAGGGGATTCTGCAGGAGCGGGATTATATTTCTGATAGAGGAGGGAGGCCGAGCTGAGCTCGTGGGGAATTCGGTGTCGTTATGTGGCGTTGGTATGGCGGTGGGGCAGAGTGGTCGAGAGGCGAGTCTGCTCGTGCAAAAAAACTGGCTCTTTGCTAATAGCTACAACATTTTCATTCATTATGGGCTCCTTTTGCCGGAAGGGCTCGCGCGTTTAGACCTTCGTATTGAGGATAACCTCATCATCGGTGGTGGGGTTGGGGTAGAAATGCATCTTTCCAGCGCTGAAGGCGGCAATGTGAGTTTGCGGAGGAACCAGATTGTGTGGCAGCGTCGCGAATCCTTGACTGGCGATTTTTATAGTTGGTTTGCTGGTGTGCGAGGGTCGCGCAGTCCTTTTTACGGGAATGGAATCCTGCTGAGCTGGTCTCTAAGGCGTGAAGAGTTGCAGGGGCCTGTGAAGATAGAGATCAATGAAAATCAAATTGAGGACAATGAAGGCTGGGGGATGGCTATCAAGCTGGAGCCAGAACTGAATTTGTGTAACTCCCTAAAAGCAGAAGGAGAGGAGAAAATATTTACTGATCCAGAAATCATAGGAATTGGCAACGAGTTCAGAAACAACCTCATGGGCGACCTCTGCCCCCCCGACTACCCCTGGCCACCAGGGTTTAGAAAGCCATAAGCTTGCTTTGGGAGGCAGCGCTGGCAGAAGTAGCCCTTAGAGTTCGTAGCGCTCGATCAATTTTTTCTCTTCTCCGGCGATCTCGGCGCGAATTTCAAAGTATTCTGCTAGCCCAGAGTGCTTGAGCTTCTCTTTTAAGAGATTATCAATCTGAAAGATCCCCGCCGAGTTGGACATCTTTATTGCAATACAGATGGGGCGTTTCTCGCCCTTGCGCAGCTGCACGTCTTCAATTGCTAACGCCGAGACGGCGTGGATCGTTGCCGAGCCGGTCTTAAACGGAATGCGCGCCCGGCCCTCTTCCATGTCTAAAGCATCGGCGATCTTGACGACCCCAGCTTCGACCGTCAGCGGCTCGACTTCGGTCTCGTGAGCGTAGATCACGTGCAACACTTCCGACGTGACAATGGCTCGCTCGCGCTCTGCATAGATATCTCTTAACAGATCGGGCAGTAAATCCGCCGCGAGAGCGACCGAAAACGGCTCGTGATCGGTGCGGTGCACGATGTGCCCAATGTCGTGCAAGCACGCCCCAAGCACAACTATTACTTCAGCGTCGTCTTTGGTGAGTTTATGATCTCTCTCGACGCTCGGCTGCACGCCGGCTTCGATGAGCATGCGCAAGATCTTCAGAGCGAGATTGGCGACGATTCTGATGTGCACCGGGCCATGATCGTTGATGCTCAGCCGGTCAATCGCGTTGATATTCGAGCAGTACCAATAGGTATTGAGAGTGACGTTGGCGTTGACGCGGGCGACGACGGCTTCGAGCTTTTTGTTCTCTTTGACGGGGACGTGGAGCATCATGAGTGCTTATCGCTCTGCTGGATGCGTCGAAGGCGTTCTATCCCGCCGATCTCCTCGATGACGCGGACGACGCTTGGGGGCACGTAGGTCTTCCACTCGTCTCCCTGGAGCATGAGCTCTCGAATTTTTGTGCCATCCCACTGGGCGCGCTCGACGTAGGGCAGCGGGCGCACGGTGATGCCGCCCTCGGCAAAGAGCTGCTGCACCAGAGAATTATTGGAGTAGACGATCTCAAACGGCGGGGTCAGACTGCGAATGTGCGCGACGTAGAGCGAGTTGCGCTCGATGTCTTCGATGGGCAGCACATATGTCGTGATGGGAGGCTTTAAGTCTTCTAATGCTTTGGTGATCATCATAATGCGTTCGCCGGCGGTGAAGGGGTCTTTGAGGGTATGGCTCTCTTGAGCTGAGCCGATGGCGATGATCAGCTCGTCTATCTCTTCGCTCTGCAAGATCTGTTGGATAACGGCGTGGTGGCCGTTGTGATAGGGCTGGAAGCGTCCCAAAAAGAGGCCACGTGTGGTCTTCACGGTGATCTCTCTCCTTGCCCTTGGGGCACCCCTCTCCCTGCCCTCACCCCTGGCCCCTCTCCCCTGGGAGGGAGAGGGGAGATCAAGAACTGTTCGACAGCCTGCACGACTCTTGCAGCGTTGGGCAGCCCCTCGTCGCCCATCTCGATGATGAGAGCGTCATCAGCAGTGACGCGAAAGACCCCATCGTGACCCGGCTTCAGCGTCACGGCTTCGACTCTATCGGCGTACGTCTCTAAAATCTTCTGCGCGGCTTCCAGCGCCGGCTTCAGATACATACACTCAGCACAGTATTCGATAATAACCGTGGGCTTGAGCATAGTATGAGTATTGTACAAGGCGCATGCTGGCCCGTCCAGCACAGAGCAGGTATAATTGTTTCATTGAGGTGATTTCTCATGCTCAAATACGGCGACCAAGCTCCGGACTTCCAGCTCAAAGGTGTGGACGGCAAGCTCTACAAACTCTCAGACTATAAGAACAAGAAAGCGGTGGCAGTAGTCTTCAGCTGCAATCATTGCCCTTATGTGAAGGCCTACGAAGACCGCATGATCGCGCTTGCGCGCGAGTACGAGCCCCAGGGCGTGCAGTTTTTAGTTATTAACTCCAATGACCCAACAAAATACCCCGAAGACAGCTTCGACAATATGATCACAAGAGCTCAAGAGAAGGGGTACCCCTTCCCATATCTATACGACGAGACCCAGCAGATCGCTAAAGCCTACAGCGCCCAGCGCACCCCAGAGGTCTTTCTCTTTGATTCAGCGATGAAACTGCGCTACCACGGCACTATCGACGATAACTACGAAGACGCAACAAAAGTGACTAAGCGCTATCTGAAAGACGCGCTCGACGCCGTGCTCGCCGGCAAAGACCCCGGACTCAAAGACACCCAGCCGCTGGGCTGTACTATTAAATGGAAATGAAGCGCTTCTCGACCGCCGCCCAGTGGACCACGTTCCACCACGCTTGGACGTAGTCGGCACGACGATTCTGATATTTCAGATAATACGCGTGCTCCCAAACGTCCAAACCCAAGAGGGGGAGCTTGCCTTCCATCAAGGGGCTGTCTTGGTTGGGGGTCGAGTAGACTTCAAGCTTCTTATCAGGGGTAAGCACGAGCCAGGCCCAGCCGGAGCCAAACCGCCCCAACGCAGCTTCCGTAAATTTCTCTTTGAATTTTTCAAAGCTGCCGAACGCCTGAGTAATCGCTTCTGCGATCTTCCCTGAGGGCTGACCCCCAGCATTGGGGCCCATCAGCTCCCAAAAGAGCGAGTGATTGGCGTGCCCACCGCCGTTGTTGCGCACCGCCGTGCGAATCTTCTCTGGAACGATGGCACAATTATTCGCTAACAGCTCTTCGAGGCTTTTGTTGGCTAACTCCGGGGCTGACTCGAGAGCTTTGTTCAAATTGTTGACATACGCCGCATGGTGCTTGCCATGATGGATCTCCATAGTCAGCTTATCAATATAGGGTTCCAAGGCGTCAGAAGGATACGGTAATGGGGGAAGAGAAAACGGCATAACGGCCTCCTTTCACACGGGTACTAAGGTTCTCTTTATACTAACAGATCGAAGGGCTCTCGTCCAAAGATGCTCTCTAGAGTAAGTCTCGTAGGCGCGCTTGGTCACAGAGGGCGATGCTCCGCTGCTGCGTGGTGATGAGCCCTTTAGCGACAAACTCGCTGAGGATGAGGCTCACTGTCTCGCGGGACAGACCGGTCATCTCTGCCAGCTCCGCCCGCGAGAGCTCCGTGTCAACGAGGATACCATCAGGGCTTGCTTTCCCGAAGTCGGCGGCGAGTTCGAGCAGGAGATGGGCCACCTTGGCCCGCGCGCTTGGTTGCGTCGTTGTATAGAGTCGTTCTTGGAGTCGGCTTAATTCACCCGTCAGCTTCTCAATCAGCGCAGTAGCGAGCTTGGGATGGCGCGCCAGCAATTGGTCCAAATCTCGGCGGTCAATGAACCCGACACGGCTTGTTGCTAATGCTTCGGCATAAAGCTGATAACGCCCCTGGGGGGTGGAGCCAATGATATCGCCGGGGCCCAAGATGGCAAGCAGTGCTCGTTTACCCCCCAGGGAGCGTTTTGCCAGCTTGATTCGCCCAGCACAGATGAAATAGTACCCATACGAAGACGCCCCCTCTTGAAAGAGCGTCTGGCCTCTTTCGAACTCCAGCACCTGGGTGAACTCTTCGGGTTGAAACGAGAGGTCTGCACGGGCGATATTGAGGAGGACGCACCTTGCGTTCAGACAATAGCGACAGCGGTCGGACATAGACTTAGCTTAACGAGAGATTGGCTTGCTTGGCAACCCCCTCCTGCCCTCTTCCCTCCTCGCCGGGGCGAACCCCCGTGTTCGCCCTGATGGGCAGACCCCGGGGGCTGCCCGGTCGCACCACAACGTGTCGCCAGGGGGAACTCTGGACTTGGCTGAAGAAATGTGCCGGATAGGACCGATTGGGTGGGTGGGTGCTGCCCCCTGGTAGCGATCTCTTGCCCCAAGCGCTTTACCTCAGGACCCTCTCTAGCAGTTTGTAGCGGATGTTTCTCTTTTCCTGATACTCCAGCACGGCTTGATAGCATCGCTCATCAGCCCCCACATACTCCGGCGGGATGATCCCCTTCTGGGTAAAAATTCCTTCGAGCACGAGCGTTGCTGTTGCTGTGCACGTATACCCCGTCGTGCGCGCCATCGCAGAGGTCTTCGTCTTGGGATCGAAGCGATCGAAGAGAGTGTAAACGTACTCTTTTCTCGTGCCGTCCTCTGTACCCTGGATGGTGACCCTCATAATCGTGAACTCCGGCTCGTCGGGTTCCAGCTTCCACGTGGGGAAGAGCAGTCGTGTTGTTACATCAAGCGGGCTGATCTTCGCCCCGTTTATATCTAGGGGCTCTGTGCTGAAAAAGCCGGTATCTCTGAGCACTTTGATGTATTCGATATGTCCCGGATAGCGCAGGGTCTTCTCGCGCATGGCAGGGATCTTCATCGTTTTGAGGAGCGTGCGCAATCCGTCGGTGTTGAACGCTTCGAGAGTGCCGATCTCGTCAAATTCGATATACTCTGGGTCAGAGAGCGCCTCGCGAATGACGAGTTTTCCGTCTACGACAAGGCGTGCTGGGCGCGTATACTCTTCGATGACGTCTATGGGCGAGAACGGAGCTTTATATTGATAGGGCCAGCTTCTCTTCACGGGCAGCCCGCCCACCAGACACTCATAGCGTTCGACGGTCATTCTTGCGTTGTGATAGCCCAAGAGGATATTGCACATGCCGGGGGCGACGCCGCAGTCAATGACCGCTGTGACGTTCTTGTGCTTGGCGAGCGCGTCAAGCTCGAAGGGGTCTTCGGCGAAGAACGAGATATCTACGATGTTCTTTTCACACTCGATGACGGTCTTGAGAGTGTGAAAGCCCAGAAAGCCAGGCACGGCTCCGATCACAAGATCAAAATCTGCGACGAGTCTTTGGATCGTCTCGGTGTGGGAGAGATCGGCAGTAAGAGTGCGAATGGGTGCTGGGAGCTGAGCGAGCCGGTGGGCATCTTTATCGACGGCCGTGACGGCGTAGCGGTGGGCCAGATCGAGAGCGATGGCGCGGCCTACCATGCCCGTGCCGAGGATGATGACGCTCTTCATGCAAGATCGTCACTCCAGCTTCGTTCCCAGTTTGATCTTATAGCCGTTGACGAAATCGCGCCCGCTCATGCGGCGCTTGCCCGCCGGTTGGACTTCTGTCAGTTCGAGGGCATCTTCGTCGCAGCGAATGATCGGACCATCACTGCCGAAGTCGATCACACGCGCTGGCTCGAAGAGCGACGTGCTCGCGATCACGCGGCTGGCGTAGATCTTGAGCCGTTGTCCCGCCAGGAACGTGTACGCCCCCGGAGACGGATTGAGCCCACGAATGAGATTAAAAATTTTTCGTGCGGACTGGGCCCAGTCTATCTGGCCCAAGGTGCTCTCGATCTTGGGAGCAAACGTGGCTTGGCTGTGGTCCTGCGGGCATGGCGTGAGCGTGCCCTTTTCTAGCCCTGCGAGCGTCTGCAAAACTATAGCTGGCCCGCGCTGCGCCAGCTTGTCATGAAGCGTCCCTGCGGTGTCTTGCTCGCTGATCCCTACTCTCTCTTGAAGCAGAATGTCGCCGGCGTCCATCTCTTCATTCAGGAGAAACGTCGTCAAGCCCGTGACAGTCTCGCCATTGATAATAGCCCACTGAATGGGGGCGGCCCCGCGATACTTGGGCAAGAGCGATGCATGGAGATTGATACAGCCCCACGGGGGAACAGCCAAGAGCTTTTTCGAGAGGAACTGTCCGAACGCCACGACGACGATGACATCGGGATTGAGAGTCTTTATAAACTCAACTTTGCGATTGATCTTTTCTGGCTGGTAGACGGGCAAGCCCAGCTCCAGAGCAGCTCTCTTGATCGGTGGGGGCGTCAGCACTAGACCACGCCCTGCCGGGCGATCCGGCTGGGTGAAAACAGCCGATATTCTGTGTTTTTCACTCAGCGCTCGCAGTGTTGGGACGCCCAGGGGCGTCGTGCCGATGAAGATGACGTTCATATCCCTTGTAGGGGCGAACCCCTGTGTTCGCCCTGGGGCAGACTAAAATACCTTGGTATCCTTGCGCGCCTTCAGCCCTTCTTTCTGGAGACGCTCATACTCTTTCAAGAGCATCATGCGTTTGGCTTGGCTGAGATAGTCAATGAAGAGCACGCCGTTTAAGTGATCGATCTCGTGCTGTAAGACCCGCGCCACTAGCTCGCCCCGCTCTAAGAGAATCTCTTTGCCCTGGGGGTCGAGCGCCCGCACGGTGACCCGCGCCGGGCGCGCAAACTCGGCTTCCACGCCGGGAATGCTGAGACATCCTTCGACCCAGATCGCTGATTCTTCGCTCTTCTGGATGATCTCCGGGTTGATGAGCGCATAAAAATCGTCTTCGACATCAATGGTAATGAGGCGCTTGAGCACGCCCACTTGAGGGGCGGCCAAGCCGTACCCCTTTGCTAAGATCATCGTCTCGATCATGGCGTCGGCCAGTCTTTTGATCTCGTCGTCTATGACCTGAATCTCTTGCGTGCGGCGACGCAAAATCTGGTCCGGGTACTTTCTGATTCTCAGAGCCATGGTAGCGTTATTCATCATAAGACAGAAATGCTTACCGTGCCAACTCCGTTGTAAGGGTTTGCACCAGGGAGTCCAGCCCCTGAGCGTAGCTGATCTCGCGCTTCTGCCCATCATGTCGTCGCTGTAGTTCCACCGTTTGGTTCTTCAATCCGCGCGGCCCGATCACAACTTGATACGGAATCAGCGCCCCACGCCGATCGCGCACCAAGAGCTTGTGGCTTATCAGTTCTGCTTCTTTTGGAGCATCACGCAACGTCGGGATAAGTGCTTGCGAGAATCGCACAAAGACCTCCTTCGGTCATCAAGGGCTCTTTCTTCACGAAGCGGCATTTATCTTGTAGCTCCTGCTTGCTGCAGGGGGCTTGGGTGGGGAGAAAACTTCGCTTCTAGAGACAGCAAGACTCCACCGCACTGATTGATCTCTCTAACTGTGCACGGGCGTTGCCACGGTGCCAGGATCAGCAAAAGCGATGCAGCGATAACCAAAAGAACCAATACTAGGTCGGTGGATTTCATGCGATTTTCTCCTTATTAGTGCGGGCGTAGCGCCGCAAGGTGCGCCACGTCTGCGAGAACGATCTGTTCTGCAAGAGCTTGCGCCCTAACCAGCTCTGTTGGAAGCGTCTTAGGGCGACGCGCTTTTGAGGGACATCCATCAGGAGCAGAGCCAGCAGAAAGAAGACAAACCCCGGCATGATCGGCAGGATCGAGCCGAGCATACCCAAGATAAAAAAGATCAGCGCAATCCCGTTGCGCACCAGGCTGCGCACCGATAAGGGCATCAGTCCCCACAGGCGCTTGAGCATCAGCGCCGACGCTATGAACGAGAGCGCCCCGATCAGTGCATTGAAGAGTGTCCAGAGAAATTGCATATCATTTGGGGGTTGGGTACTCCATCACAGCTTTGACGAGCTCATCGACCAGTTGCTCTTCCGGCACGCGCTTGGAGGGTTTTCCATCTATATAGATCGTCCCGGATTTCTCGTGCCCCACAAGCCCAATGTGAGAGTGCAACGCCTCCCCCGGCCCGTTGACCACGCAGCCGATGAGCGAGATCTTGATGGGCTTGTCTACGTTCTCCAAACGCTTCTGCGCTTCGGTCACGATCTTCTCTAAGTCTATCCCAATCCGTCCACACGTCGGACAGGACGTGTACTGAACCCCCTTCCAGCGAATATGCAGCGCCGCGAGAATATCGTAGGCGACTTTCACCTCGCGTACCGGATCACCCGTCAAAGAACACCGCAGCGTGTCTCCGATGCCCTCTTCGAGAAGCGTCCCGATCCCCAGCGCCGACCGTGCTACTCCTGTGTCTCCCATCCCCGCTTCAGTGACGCCCAAGTGCAACGGATATGGGATCTGCTTCGCGATCAGTCTGTACGACTCGATCATCACCCGCACGTCTGTAGACTTGAGCGAGACGACGATCTCTGAAAAGTTATTCTCTTCGAGAATCTCGATCTCGCGCAGTGCCGCCTCGACCATCGCTTCGGGGGTCGCGCCCTCGTGCTTCACGAGAAGATCTTTGGGCAGCGAGCCGGAATTGACCCCAATGCGAATGGGAATCCCCCGGTCCTTGGCGGCCTTGACGACCTGCTCGATCTTCGCCCTGTCAGTGATGTTCCCCGGATTGAGCCTGAGTTTATCCACTCCTTGCTCCATAGCTCGCAATGCCAAACGGTGATCGAAATGGATATCGGCAACTAAGGGGATATTGATGCGCTTTTTGATCTCGGACAGTTGATTGGCGGCATCCATATTTAAGACGGCGACCCGGACGAGCTCACAGCCGGCTTTTTCTAATCTATGAATCTGGCTGACGGTCGCGTCGACGTCGCGCGTGTCGGTGGTGGTCATCGACTGCACGAGAATAGGGTTGCTCCCCCCCAATTTGAGCGGGCCAATACGCACTTCTTTAGAAATCCTGCGCTGAAGGGGAGGGATCATAGCAAATCCTTTAACAGATCAATGCGCCGGAGCATCCCCACTAAGATGCCGTCTTTGTTGATCACCGGCAGTGATTTGATGTTCTTGCGGATCATCAGATCGGCTGCCGTCAGATCGTCTTCGTCTTCTTCGATCTTAACGACTTCTGGTGTCATATAGAACTCGATGTGGTCGTTCTCGATCTCGCGCAGCTTTTGCGAGAGATGGCTCATATCTGTAATCCCGTAGAGCACCTCAAAATATCCTGGCAGAGCGCCTTCTATGATATCACGCTCGGAAACGATTCCCAAAACGCGCCCCTCTTCGTTGACCACCGGGACGCTTGTCAGGCCGCTCTTGTCAAAGAGCTCGATCAATTCTCTGACGGTCATGCTAGGCTCGGCGGCTGTCAGATCTCGGGTCATGATCTCTTTGATTTTCATGCTATTTGTTCCATCTGGATCTTCTGCAGCGCTTGCTCAATCCGTTGACGATCCGTGACCACGAGTTGATCGCTCTCGGCACAGGCTGTCGCTGCGGCCATGCCGAAACGCACGGCCTCCGGGAGAGAGGCTCCTTGCACAACCGCGCTCAGCGTCCCGGCGATGAGCGCATCCTCTGCGCCCAGCAGGTTCTGAAACCGCACAGCGCGCGCTTCCAAATCCCAAGCCCCGTCGCGCGAGATGAGCAGATCACGCGTGATACGATGCGACACCAACACCGCGCCCACGCCCTGCTCCACCCAGCGCCTTCCGGCAGTGAGAATCTGTTCGGTGGTTTTGAGCGAGACGCCAGCAATTTCGGAGTGTTGGCGCGTATCGGGTTTGATCAGCCACGGTCTTTCGGAGATCGCGTGCGCGAGTGCCTCGCCGGCTGCGTTGGCGATCACAGGAACCCGGCGCTGATGGGCTAGATGCGTCAACTCTTGATAGAGCTGGGGGGGCACGCCGACCGGAAGACTGCCCCCCAAAAAGACATAGCGTGCCCGGGTGAGCGACCGCTTATACTGGGCTATAAAGCGTTTCAATGCCTCGGCCGAGATGGAGGGCCCCTGCTCGGTAATTTGGATGGGTCTTTGTTCTTGGCCCCTCTCTAAGAGCGTGACGTTGGTGCGCGTCTCGCCATCGGCCCAGATGAAGCTCGTGGTGATCCCCTCGTCGCGCACGCGGCGCTCTACAGCGCGGCCCGTCTCCCCGGCGATGAAGCCCATCGCAATGTTTTCTATACCCAGGCGCGCGAGAAAGATCGAGACGTTAATCCCCTTGCCGCCTGCTGTCAAATACGACCGGGTCGCCTGCATCACCGGCATCTCGCCGTCGTCGAGGCGCAGTTGGTCAATCCAATAGATCTTGTCCATGGTCGGGTTGGGAGTAACGGTGATAATCACAAAAAACACCCCAGCTCAGGGCTGGGCTGTCACGGGCACAGCAGGCAGTGCCCGTACAACATGGCCGCCCAGCCCGGCGACCGATCCGTCTGTGATCTTGACATTGACCAGTTCACCGATGCTCTCTGGCGGGGCCTCGAAGACGACCGTGCGGTTGTCGCGCGTCTTGCCCATCATGAGACCGTGCGCGCGGGCCGGGCCTTCGACCAGGACTTCTACTGTTTGGCCGACGCGCTTTCTGTTCTCTTCGTCGGTGATTTGCTTTTGCAAAGCTAAGAGAGTCTCAAGACGGCGTCGTTTCTCTTCATCAGGGACGGTATCGCGATATTTATAGAACGCGATGGTCCTCGGCCGGGGGGAGTATTTGAAGATAAACGCGCCGCCGAAGCGCGCTCTTTTCACTAAGTCTACTGTCTCTTGAAAATCTTCTTCTGTCTCAGTAGGGAAGCCCACGATAATATCCGTCGTGATAGTGACGCCGGCCTCGTGCAAATCTCTTACCAAGTTCAGGAATCTCTCTTTGGTGTAGCCGCGGCGCATATCTTCGAGAACTTTATCGCTGCCTGATTGCACAGCCATATGCAGGTGCTCGCAGATGTTGTTCTCTTCTCCCATCACGGCGATGACGTCGTCTGTAATATCTTGGGGGTGCGAGCTGGTGAAACGGATTCTGGGGATGGGAATCTCTGTTAACGCCTGCAGCAAGCGAGCAAAGGTGATCTCCGGGTTTTGCAAGTCTTTGCCGTAAGAATCTACGTTTTGGCCGAGCAATTGGACTTCTTTATAATTGTGCTCAGCCAGTGCGCACACTTCGTCCAAGATATCTGCGGGGGGGCGGCTGCGCAGTAGTCCTGTCGTGTAGGGCACGATGCAGAACGAACAGAAATTCGAGCAGCCTTCCGTAATGGTGACTTTCGCTTGGAAGCGATTCGTTCGCAAGAACGGCAGCTCTTCGATCTTGTTGGGGATTTTGTCTACAGCCATCACCCAGCTCGCTTTGCCCAGGGCGCGCTCGTGGCGAGCCCGCTCGATCAGAGCAGGGATTGCAGAGATATTTGTGCTGCCGAAGACGAAGTCAATCGCTGGGCTTTTCTGAAAGAGCTTGTCTTGTAACGCTTGAGCCACGCAGCCGCCGACGCCCAGTAAGAGATCGGGGTTCTCTGCTTTGAGTATGCCGATCTTGCCCGCCTCAGAATAGAGCTTATCGACGGGTTTTTCGCGCACCATGCACGTATTAAAAAGAACGACGTCGGCCTGTGTGGGGTCGCTGGCTGGTTCATAGCCGGCACGGGCGAGCACTCCGGCCATGCCCTCGGACTTGTGCTCGTTCATCTGACAGCCCCAGGTGTAGATAAAGAAGCGTTTGGTGCTCATAGATATTAACTATAGCACAGGGAGCGCACGCGCTCAAGCGATGTCAAAAAAAGACCCTCTCCCTAAAAGGGAGAGGGAAGGCGTGAGAGTGAACAGTCCGCACAGAGATCTCTTCTCTTGTGTTACTTGAGCCCTAACAACGTGAGCACAAAGGGCATGATTGCCAAGGGAGTCAGTTCAGCCGAGAGCGTCGAATTGATCGTGATGACCCCCACGATAGCTTCCGTGTCTTTGGCTCTGATGACAGAGAGTTTCGTGCCTTCGACTTCACCGAAGAGCACCTGATACGTGTTAGCGGGGAAAGTTTCTCCGCCGAGTTGGAACTCCGTTGAAGCTGTGAACTCACCGACGAGTTTGATCTGCTCTGCTGTGATAGCGTCTTTCACTTGTTGCTCAGATGCTGCAAAATCCGGCGAGCTGGGAGTAACGATCTGTGGCGCCGTGATCGCCGGTTGCCGGAGGCTTTCCGGAGCGCCGTCGCACAAGTCGCCCCCGTCATTATTTTGAATAGAGTTGCTCCCGCCGGTGGCTTCGGCGCCGCTCACGCCGCAGCCCTGGTTGTTTTCGATCGTATTGAAAGCCAGTTCGCCGGTGCCGCCGTCGACAAAGGCGAAGCCGTCGCCATCACCGCCGCCCTCGCGCGAACTGCCAAGCTGGTCAACCACGCGGTTATCTACTGCCAGCACGGTCGAGCCATCAAAAGCCACGACACCGACGCCGGAGTTGCCGCTGATCGTGTTGCCGACAAGCACAGCTTTGGAGGGGAGACCGAAGTCCTCGTCAAAGAAGAGCGCGACGCCCCACAAGCCGTTCTCGCTGATGGTGTTGTCGCGAATCTCAAGGGGGGGAGTGCCTTCTTCACCGCCGGAGCCGAAAGCTACAATCCCAAACTGGGCGTTTTGGCTGATAGTATTGTTGATGATCACGGCCCGAGAAAGGATGATCTCGATCCCGCGCCCAAAGCGATTTTGCTCGTCGGGCTTGGTTCCAATGATAGTATTACCCACAATGACAGCATCGGAAGGCTGACCGTCAATGTCAACCAATATGATGCTATCCAAGACGTTATCTTCCAGAATGTTCTCACGAATCTCAGCTGTAGAAGCAAAGAGGGTGATGCCGAAGGCTTCACTGCGGGCGATCCTGTTCTTGATGATCTTCACTTCAGAGTCTGTCACGTTGATCCCACGCCCGAGCCCTGCAGCTTCTAGCTTGGCGTCGAGAATTTCGTTCTCGCGGATCTCGCCGCTCGCTCCGTTGTTGTAGAGAATATTTTGGCGCAAGCCCTCTTTGATGACGTTATTAGCAACGATGACGTCGCTGGCGTTGTCCACTTCGATGTTGCGGCGTCCCTTCTGGATGGTGAAGCCGGTGATCGTGACTTTCTCCGTGTCTTTGACGCGAATGGTCGGGCGCTGACGTGAGACACCAACGCTACCGTCCAGAATCGTTTTGTCCGGCCCGGCCCCTTTGAGCGTCAGGGGTTTAGAGATCGTGAGCGTCTCGACAAACGTCCCTTCGGCGACTTCGATGATCGCTCCTTCGGGAGCATTATTAATAGCCTGCTGAATGAGCTGTCCTGCGGGGACTTGGATGACCGGGGGCTCCTGGGCGTACAAACCTCCCCGCACGGCCACACCTAACAACAGCAATCCCGCGACGACGAACAGACGACCGATCCGGTTGAGCATAGAAAACCTCCTGAGTTTTTGAAAGCCTCTCCTAACAGGAGTGCCGAATGCTCTAATTATACCAGCCCGCGCCCTGGCCCTGACAACCCTGCGCCTCTAGCGCGAGAGCGTTATCTGGGTCGAAGCTTTAGAAGCAAACCCTCGTCCCACGCGAGGTTTGGCCAGTTCTTTGGCTTTGGACACGGCTTTCTGGGCGTTGACGATGCCGAAACCGTAGCGACTGCGCGGGTTCTTACTCGTGGCCGTCTCCCCCAAAATTTTGATGACCTGATCGCGCGTCAGTTTTGGGTTGACCGAGAGCATCAGGGCGACGACTCCAGTGACGTGCGGCGCAGACGCAGACGTGCCGAAGAACGGGCCGTAGCCTGCATACGGATAGGGGGCCAGTAATGCCAATCTGAGTAACGGTAAGAACTCTTCAAAATTTTGCAGCTTGGCTGCTTTCTCCAGAAACTCTTCGTAGCTCATATCTCCGCCCGGGGCAACGATGGTCAACTGAGATCCGCCTTGGCTATAGTTTGTCACTCTGGCATTCTTGCCCGTTGCGCCGACGGCGATCACGCCGGGATAGGCTGCGGGGAAATTGACGCAGTTTGCCCCGCTGTTGCCCGATGCGGCTACCAGAACCAGTCCTTTGTCTAACGCTCTTTGCAGGGCAGCACGGCTGTCTGCGGGGAGATCGCGACATCCCCCCAGTCCAAGGCTCATGTTGATCACGTGAGCCCCGTTCTGGGTCGCATAATCGATGGCTTTAGCTAACAGAGGGAGTGGCCCGCGACCTCGCGCGTCGAGCATACGCAAATCCATAATCTTGACCTTGGGGGCAACTCCCGTCAAGCCCATATTGTCAGCTTTATTGGCGATGATCCCCGCGACAGATGTCCCATGGAAATTGATGGTGGACCCACTGAGAGAGTCGTTATCGCCGTCAATGAAATCCCAGCCGTGAATGTCATCTGTGAACCCATTGCCGTCATCGTCTTTGTTGTTATTGGGAGTCTCTTTGGGGTTGACCCAAATGTTGTCGGCCAGCTCTGGATGTTGCCAATCTATGCCGGAATCAATGACGGCGATGACAATTTCGGGAACACCCTGACTGATCTCATGCGCTTGGCGGGCTTGTATCTGGTCGAGCCACCACTGATTGATGTGCTGCTCATCAATGAAGAGAGCCTGCTCGAAACGATTGTTCTCTTCGTTTTGCTCTTTGATCTGATTGAAGACGCAGTCTACCGAGGCACGGAATCGGATGAGAGGCAGCTCGGCCACGGTCCAGTTGATCTGTACGGTCGCTTTGGCGTTACGTTCAAGGCGGCGCACCTGCTCGCGCCCCAAAAGCAGTTCATTCAGTGGCAATCCCAATTCTGTTGCCACTACGTCGGGCATGAGATTGACACTGACGCACACAAAGAAGCTCGTCGTGACGTCTTCGTTGCCCACATTGCCCACCGTGACGGAAATAGTGACCGAATCACCTAGTTTAGGGGCTGCCGGAGACACTTTGATCTCTTGCACAACCAAATCCGGCCCTTGCCCAAACTGAGCCCACGCCCCACCTGTCCATAAGCCTGCCAGCAGCAATCCCACAAGCACTTTTGCTGTCGCGCGCATTAGTATACCTCCTCATTGTGCCCTATCGCTCTTGTCAGAAGCTATATTGACGCAATCCGGCTCCGAAGTCAAGGGCCGCTGGGCCCCTGCGCCAAAAGATCGTTACCGACACGGTTGGGTGCACCATCTGTTGAGAGAAGCGGTCGCACCACAACGTGTCGCCAGGGGGAACTCTGGACTTGGCTGAAGAAAGCGGGCATTCTCTTGGGGATCAAGTTGTGCCAGATAGGACCGGCTGGGTGCTGGGCCCTGGTAACGATCTCTTGCCCCATTATAATATTACATTACATTGACTACCGGCGCGGTAAGAAGGGTTGGAGCTCGCTGTCGCTGAGAAACCGGAAGGGCCGCTCGCGTCGCGAGTCGCGCTCGAGTAGCGCCGCCTCGAGCGAGCCCGTCTCCAGCGCCTGCGACAGCACAACACGCCAGTCGGCCTCACCCGCGGCTTTCTCACCCGCTGCTCGATGACCGACAGCCCAGGCTTCGAGAGCCAGCTCGATAGCCACATCGCGCTTGGGAGCTTTTTTACTATTACGCGATGAGAGCACGCGCCCCATCGCTTCGCGGGCGCCCTCTGTGCCGGCGACCACACCCCAACGATGCGTGAGCACAAACTCTCCATCGTAATTGAGCCAAAAAAAGAGATCGCTTTCAGGGGCGTCGCCAAGCTGGGCAAAGAGCCCCCGAAAGACCAAGGGCAATCGCAGGGGGTCGCTGAAGCCCCTCTTCATGGCCGGGCTGAGCGCTACACCAACGACTCGCTGAATGGAGACGTCTGTTGGACTGCGCTGAAAGCCCTCGGCGTGCGCGAAATCTACAGCGAGCTGACGGACGGCCTCTAGATCTGACTGGTTGCCCAATCCCGAAAATGCTAGCCTGTCATAGATTTCAAAGATCTTTTGCTGGGCGCGGCGCACGGTCAGTAAGAGCACGCCTTCGTGACAAGAGAGCCCTACAACGGGACTGCCCTCGCGCAGCCGGTCTTCGACGTAGTCGGCTTTCTGTCTGAGAGTCTGTTGCCAGTCGTAGGGGGTGAAGGCCATATTGATCACTCTTTGAGCAGGGCTTTTTGGACGGAGCGCAGGGGTTCTTCGGGGACATCGGAGACGCCTTCGGCCGTCACGGTTTTTGCTAAGGGCAAGTATTGCCGAATGCCGCCGGTCGCCGTGTCGAGCGACGCGGCGATGTCCAGCAAGAGCAGGGTTTCGTGTAGGGCCTCGTCGAGCTTCATTTGATGGAAGGGGCCCTTGGTGCGCACGATGTACTCGAACGAACCCCGAATGCGCTCGGCGCCGGAGCCGGCAGCGCCAAATTCCCGGCTCTCAAAGCGCGCGCCCATCACGTCATAGAAGAAGATGCGCCCTTCGCTTTTAGCGCGGTCATAGGCACTAATGATAGGCAAAAAGGCTCCAATCCCCTGCAGGGCACCGGGGAGAGAACGGCTGAGCACGCGCGAGACTTCAGAGAGCTTGCCCTCTAGGCTCATCTCTTGGAGTTGGCTGCGGGCATAGTATTTCAATGAGTGCTGAAGGAAGCGCACGGCTTCGAAAGCTGCCGCATACGAGCCGGCAATGGCGATGAGCGTCTCGTCGTCGAGCTTTAAGATTTTCTCAGCTTCTTCGTAGAAGATCGCATTGCCAGCGGTGGCGCGGCGGTCGGCGACGTTTAAGACCCCCTTGTCGAACTTCACAGCGATGACAGTTGTGCCGTGAGCGCTGGCAAGAGAAATCTGATTAGTGGGGCTGATTTCCACGGCTGGAAAACGCAAGCCATATGCTTCTAAAAGCTTCCCAAAATCGCCCTGGCTGGTTTCAAAAGCGGATGGTGTCATCTCTGTGTTTTCTATTCCCCGCTGCGCTGGCGATACCGTCGCGCTTGGCGCGGGTCCACACGGCGCATACGCTCTAAGAGTCTCTCCGTGTCCGGCTTGGGTACATCGGGCGTACGGGGCCCCTCGTCACCGGGCTTGGTCAGCGGGTCCTGGGGAATCGGTTTGGTGATTCTCTCCGGCATAGCAACCCTCCTTACTGTATGCGATGAGTAGCTAGTGATCAGTGCTAACCGCCGATCACTGGTCACTGCCGCCCTGTATGATACCCCAAAGTTCGCGCGGCGTCGAGGCCCCCTTCACCCGATGGGTAAGGGCGCTGACGCGACCGTCTACGAACGGTTTGAGATCGAGCGCAAAATCTTGCCCGTTCTGCGAGAGCGTGATGCGTCCCCAATTCAGGGCGCGGACCGCTGAAGAGAATTTTCGCACGCAAAGCCCGCGAATGAAGGCACGCGTCTGCTGGGGCGGCTCGTGCATCGCTTGAGCGATCTCGTCGTCACTGACGAGCCGTCGCATCGCCCCCTGATTCTGCAGTTCACAGAAGAGGCTGCGCTCTGGGTCGAGGGAGTGATATTCTAAGTCAAGGCTGCGCACGATCTCGTCCTGCCAAGAGAGCTTTTCAGACTCAATGAAAGACCGGAGCAGTTCGCGCTTGGCGACCCAATCGAGACGATCCGTGCAGCGAGTCGGCTCAGTTTCAAGATCATCGAGCACGGCTTCCCATTCCCGCAAGAGCCAGTTCGTCTCGTCGTCGCGGTTTCTGAAAAGTTCGCTGGCTGCCCGCAGATAAGCTCTTTGAATGTCCACTGCCGGGATGGTGCCCTCTTCTTCGAGTTCGACCAGCCACCGATGCGAGAGATCACGCGAAAGCTCTTGCAGAGCGCGCACGGGGTCTTTGACGGTGCCCGGCGGGCCGTAGCCGGCTTCGAGCGTCGCCAGCACGACAGCTGTCGTGCCGACTTTCAGGGCGCTGGCGTACTCGCTGAGGTTGGCGTCACCGCAGATGATATGAAGTCTTCGATAGAGTTTTTCGTCGGCGTGGGGCTCGTCGCGGCTGTTTACTAAGGGGCGGCGGTCGAGCGTGTCCACGCTGCAGAGCTCGGTAAAGAAATCAGCCCGTTGTGAGAGCTGATATTCTACCGGAACGGTTTCGGTGCAGCATTTTTTTCTCACAAAGCGGTCGCACCGAAAACGTTCCGCAGCAGAGTTCTCGCTGCCCACTCGGCCTGCTCCAGCGAACAGAATCCGTGTGACAAGAAAGGGCACCAACCCCGCGATCAAGCGCTCAAACGCAAGCTCGCGCTTGACCAGATAATTTTCATGGCAGCCGTAGCTCATGCCGTGATAGTCAATGTTATTTTTGAAGACCGAGACCGCGCGCCCGGTCTTCTGAGCATAGGCTTGGGCGGCGGCCCACACTATTCTTTCGCCGGCTTTGTCGTGGGCGATAAGCTCCCGAAGCGACCGGCATTCGGGGGTGCTGTATTCGGGGTGTCCGTGGTCGTGATAGAGGCGCGCGCCGTTGGTCAAGACGCGGTCAGCGTGGTCTTCGGAGGCACGTAAGCGTTTGCGCGAGGGGGGGTCGTAGCGTTGGTCCTGAGGGTTGATGGTGAGTGCTGGAGCGCGCCAGCCGCGGGCATCGCGCAGCGGGTCTTCGTCACGATAGTCCCAGGGTTGCGCGGAGAGACCAGGGTAGCTGCTGATGAGCGTGCGGGCTTCGTCAGCTAGGTCAGAGACGTCAATCCCAGTTATAGAGAGCCCGTATTCGGTTTCGAGGCCCAGTAAGCGATCCATAGCTTGATTATTATGCCCTCCGGAGTTCGCTCGCACAAGCTGGGGGAAGCAGGTGCGTGAAACGGTTGACGGGATCATGAGAAGCCGTTATAATGTCGGGGTCGTGGGGGTGTGGTGTAGTGGCCTAACACGCTGCCCTGTCAAGGCAGAGACCGCGGGTTCAAATCCCGTCATCCCCGCACTAGACTCCGTCTGGGCTGTTCGCCTTCGCCGGCCCGGCGAAGATGAAGGTCAAGCGGAGCTTGCCGAGGTAGCTCAGTTGGTAGAGCACAGGACTGAAAATCCTGGTGTCGGCGGTTCGAGTCCGCCCCTCGGCACTGCGCACTTCCGCTTGCGGGCACGGCCGCTCTAGAATGGCCTTTGTGAAAACGATGATACACGGCACGACCATCTTAGCCATTCGCTCTCAGCAGGAGCGCCGCGCCGTGATCGCCCTCCACCACCAGAGCCTCCGCTGGCCAGCTCGGGCTTTGAAGTCTTCAAGCAGTCGTTTTTCGATTTGATCGTGCAAAGCGGAGCCGAATTTTGCTAAATCGAGCCACTTGCCCGTCCAACTCCGCGATGGGGCGAGCTGGGACCTGAACGAAACAACTTGCCGTCGTCGTCTTCGCATAGCTTCAACTGATCGAGCACAATGTCGAATCCTTGAGCTGAGACTGGCCGCAAGCGAACTTTTTATAAAACGCCTTTGCATTGCCCCCGGTGCTGCAAAGGCGGGGTGCGTCAATAATCTCAACGTTGAAGGGGGTTGCACTTCTTGCGAGTGTTGCTGGAGAATTGTTTCGCATAAAATTTAAAATTTCTCCTTGCGCTTCGCTCTACTTTCAGAACTGTGCGAAGGTAGACGTTTCCCCTTGCGAGATGTGCTTTGGAACGATTTTGTCCTCGTTTTTGTACAAAACCGTAGCCAGCTGAACCTTTATGTGATAAAATAGCCTTCAGACAGCCCAAGAAAGAAGATGCTCAGATGCAAGCACGCTTAGAACGGATTACCGTAGATAAAGAGATCTGCTTTGGCAAGCCCACGGTGCGCGATACCCGCGTCTTAGTAAAGGACGTCTTGGACGCATTAGCAGCTGGGATTCCTGTCAAGGAAATTCTCACCGACTGGTATCCCTCCTTGGAAGAAGAAGACATCAAAGCTTGCCAGCTTTACGCCGATGCGAATCCCGATAAGTCCCCTCCAGAGCCGAGGGCTTCTGCGCCTTCAGTGTTACCAGGTCCGTTTGCCCAGCGATCTCGGAGCCGCAAAGTCAAAGCATAGTGGCAAGCTTCATAGTTGACGCTAACGTTCCAGACTATATAGCAGATTTTCTCTCCCAAAATGGTCATGAGGTTACGAAACTTCGATACCTTCAACTTTCGCAACGCGCCAAAGACCCAGTGGTATTGGAAGAGGTCAAGCGCCGACAGTGTATCTTCTTGACGCGCGACAACGACTTCGCAGACCCCCAACGATTTCCCCCCGAAGACTATTGGGGTATTCTCATCCTCAAGACGGATCGCGAGGACTTTAGGGAGCGTTGTGAGCGGATTCAGCAGCGGCTTCTCCAGCGTGTGAATCAAGTGCAAAATCTACGAGGGCGAACCTATCGGATTACGCGAAGCAAGGTAGAACGCTTAGGGGGCCAAGCTCCAAAGAAACGCAAGAGGAAACGTTCTTAACAGCCAGTTTTACGCTTCTTCTTGCGAAGTTTTCCCCTACGCCATGTATCAGTGCCTGTATCAGAGCAGTAGGGCGCGGTTCGAGTCCGCCCCTCGGCACTGCGCACTTCCGCTTGCGGGCACGGCCGCTCATCGTTAGAATGGCCTTTGTGAAAACGATGATACACGGCACGACCATCTTAGCCATTCGCTCTCAGCAGGAGCGCCGCGCCGTGATCGCCTCCGACGGCCAGGCGACACTCAATAATATCGTCTTGAAAAACACCGCGAGAAAAGTTCGCAAAATCTATAACGATCAAGTGCTGGTGGGCTTCGCGGGCACGACGGCCGATGCCATCACGCTCTTCGAGCGTTTTGAAAACAAACTGAAAGAGTTCAGCGGGAACCTCAAGCGCGCCGCCGTCGAGCTGACCAAAGACTGGCGCACCGATCGCGTGCTGCGCCGTCTCGAGGCAATGATGGCTGTCGCCAACCCGGAGGCGCTGTTATTGATCTCCGGCGCCGGCGACGTCATCGAGCCCGATGACGAATTGATCGGCCTGGGGTCTGGGGGCGCTTATGCGCTCGCTGCCGCCAAAGCCCTGCGTCAGAACACCCAGCTTTCTATCGAGGAGATCGCACAGAAGGCCTTACAGATCGCAGGCACGCTGGATATCTATACGAACCAACATATCTCCGTCGAAAAACTGGAATGGTGAACGATGGCTGAAGTTATAGAAATCAACGCACAAGAACGGCCAGCAGAACATGTCCTGTCACCGCCAGAGATCGTTGCCGCGCTCGACGCCTATATCGTTGGCCAGAAAGAAGCCAAGCGGGCTGTGGCTATCGCCTTGAGAAACCGCATCCGCCGGATGCGCGTGACCGACCCTATTCGCCAAGAGATCTTGCCCAAAAATATTCTGATGATCGGCCCCACAGGGGTGGGCAAGACCGAGATCTCCCGGCGCTTGGCGAGCTTGGTCAAAGCGCCGTTTTTGAAGGTCGAAGCGACCAAATACACCGAAGTAGGCTATGTGGGACGCGACGTTGAGTCTATGGTGCGCGATCTTGTCGAGGTCAGTATGCACATGGTGCGCCAAGAGGCCATCGAGACGGTCAAGAGCGAAGCCGAGAGGGCCGTGGAAGAGCGGTTTCTGGACGCGCTGGTCGGCCCGGCCCCGACAGCAGGAGCCGATGAGGAGCGTCGCCAATCCTGGCAGCGCACGCGCGAGAAGTTCCGAGAGAAATTGCGGGCTGGTGAGCTTGAAGAGCATTATATCGAGATTCGCGTCAAGCGTGAGTCGCCCTTCTCACAGGTCAATGTTTTTTCCATGGAGGGTGTCGAGCAGATGGGCGTGGATATGGGAGAGTTGCTGGAGAAATTCATGCCCCCGGTTTTTGTCAATAAGAGATTGAAGATCAAAGAAGCGCGCGAAGTGCTCTTCAATCAAGAGGCGGACAAGCTCATCAACCACGATGAGATCAAGCGTCAGGCTCTGCGGCGTGCGGAAGAGACAGGAATTATCTTTCTTGACGAACTGGACAAGATCGCCGCGGGAGGTCGCGAAGAACGCTACGGGCCGGGCGTCTCGCGCCAGGGCGTCCAGCGGGATCTGCTGCCCATCTTAGAGGGCTCGACGGTGCGCACACGCTACGGCAATGTCCGAACAGACAATATTCTCTTCATCGCGGCTGGAGCGTTTACCATGGCGAAACCGTCTGATTTGATCCCTGAATTGCAGGGGCGGCTTCCCATTCGGGTTGAACTCAAGCCCTTGGGAAAGGAAGATTTTCGCAGAATTCTCAAAGAGCCAGCCGATGCGCTCACCAAACAGTATCAAGCGTTACTGGCCGTCGAAGGGCTGCACTTGGAGTTTACTGACGATGCGCTCGACACCATTGCAGAGATCGCGTCTCGGTTGAACGAACGCTTAGAGAACATTGGCGCACGCCGCCTGCAAACGGTCATGGAAAAACTGATGGAAGACATCGCCTTTGAGACGTGCGACTTGCCTGAGCCGAAGACACTGGTGATAGACGCGGAGTACGTCCACAATAAGCTCAAGGACATCGTAGAAGACCTTGATCTGAGCCGGTATATTTTGTGAGCGCCTAGCGGCTTAGCTAGCCCGTGGGGGCATCGTGTCCGTTGCAGCAAGCCGCAGCTAAAAATCAGCGTTAAAACGGTTCATCACCGTCTCAATGTCTTGCTGCGCAAAGCACTCAATGGCATCAGCTGCACGACTGAGGAGTTCTGGCAACTGTGTACGCTCTGCGGGGCTAAATTCTTCCAGGACATAAGCTGTTAATTCAGACAGGGGATATTGCGTGCCAATGCCCACACGCATTCGGGGAATCTCTTCGGTTTGTAGCCCTTCGATCACGGACTGCATTCCATGATGACCTCCGGCGCTGCCTTTCTTTTTCACCTTGAGTTTCCCAAAGGGGATGGCGTAGTCATCGTAGACAATAAGACAGTCCGCAGGCACAACCGCGTATTTCCCGCAAATCTCCTTCACGGAGATGCCGCTCAGGTTCATATAGACCACTGGCTCGACGATCAGCAGAGGCCTATCGCCCTGGGCCTCTATAATCTGATAGACAATGGAGAAATCGTGCTCCGTCTTTTTTACGGCAGCAAAGCGCTCAAGAAAAGAGCGCACGGCCATGCGACCCACATTGTGGCGCGTGCGCTCGTACCGCTTGCCTGGATTGCCTAAACCAACAACGGCCTTCACAGTTGCTATTTCTTGGTTTTCTCCTTGCCGGCGGCTGATTTCTCGCCACTCCCGGCTGCCGGGGCAGCACCTTCTGCCGCCGGGCCAGCTCCCTCAGCTGGGGCGACGCCTTCGGCCGGAGCAACACCTTCAATACCTACTGGTGCCTCTGCTGCGACGACTTCTTCCTTGCGCGGGGCAACAACAGTCACGAGAGTTGCCTCTCCTGGCGTCAGCACCTGCACGCCGTCTAATTTCAGCTCGTTCACGTGAACCGCTTGGCCAATACCAAGCCCTGTGACATCGATTTCCACTACTTCGGGAATCTGGTCAACTGCTCCTCGGACTTTGACAACGTCGCGCAGCACCTGCAAGACGCCGCCCTCTTTGCGCCCTTTGGCTTCACCGCGCAGTCGCACTGGAATCTCCATGACCACAGGCCGGTCCGGCGCGGGGTGATAGAGATCTATGTGCATGACGCGGTCCGTCAACGGGTCATATTGAATCTCTTTGATGAACGTGGATAACTGCGTACCGTTGAGCTCCAGCGTGATCCGCGAGCTGCGCGTGATGCGAGAGAGCAGCGTTTCCAAGTCCCGTGCGTTCAAGGCAACAGGCTGGTTGATATCCTGCCCATAGAGAACGCCTGGAACCTGCCCCTGGCGACGGAGCGCACGGGGGTTGGGCTTGTCCGCTCGCCGCTCCGCTTTGATCTTGTATTCCATAGAGAACTCTCCTCCGTAGCTTTCGTTCGTTGCTTTGTCGTTCAGTAATGCGGGAACATCTCGCTGACGGACTCGTCGGCGTGAATTCGTTTGATTATTTCAGCGAAGAGCGCGCCGACCGAGATCATCTCGATCTTCGGGCTTGGGGGAACGGGGATAGTATTGGTCACGATCACCTTCTTCAAAGGCGACGCTTCCAGCCTCTGCACGGCTTCGCCGGCGAAGACCCCGTGCGTGAAGGCCGCACAGACCTCACGGGCTCCAAATTCTAACAATAACTTGGCAGCCTCGATGACCGTCCCGCCGGTCGCTAGGATATCGTCAATCAGGATCGCTCGCTTGCCCTTGACTTCTCCGATGATATTGAGCGCCCGGACTGCATGGGGGCTGACGCGGCTCTTCTCGACAATAGCCAAGGGCAATTCCAAACGTTCGGCGACGGCGCGGGCCCGCTTGGCTGCTCCCACATCAGGCGCGACGATCACCGTGTTCTCTAAGTGCTGATGGCGAAAATAATCTGCCAGAATTGGGTCGCCACGCAAGTTATCCACGGGAATATCAAAAAAACCCTGAATCTGGCCCGCGGGCAAGTCGAGCGTCAGCACGCGATCTGCGCCGGCGCGTACGATGATATTGGCGACCAACTTGGCACTGATGGGCACGCGCCCGATATGCTTTCGATCTTGGCGCGCGTAGCCATAGTAGGGGATCACAGCCGTGATACGCTCTGCCGAAGCCCGCTTGAGCGCGTCAATGATCAGCAACAGCTCAATCAGGTTGTCGTTCACAGGAGGACAGGTGGACTGGATGACGCAGATGTCAGCCCCCCGCACGGTCTCTTTGATGTGGACGCTGGTCTCGCCGTCAGGGAATCGTCCTATTTCTGTGTCAGTGAGCTTGATGCCCACATGACGGCTGATCTCTTGGGCCAACCCTGGATTGGCACTTCCTGCGACCAGCTTCAATTCGCCTTGCACGCCAACGGCCTCCCGCAAAAGCGCATTCAGAGAAGATTTGGATGAGCTACTATAGCACATTCAGGGCACTTGTGCAATCAATGAACAGATTTCGTCGAGGGAGCGTTGCGACGGCCTCTGGATAATGGAGTGCACGGAGCCGCCGCCATCGCTGGGGGAGCGGGGTATGATGTGAAAGTGCAGATGGGGGACGACTTGGCCGGCGGCCGGTCCGTCGTTGAACCCGATATTCAAGGCCGGGGCTCCCAAAGCGCGAGTGAGACGCCCGGCAACCACCTGCACCGCCTGAAAGACCTTGCCCGCCAGTTCGGAGGACAGATCCTGCAGCCGCTCGGCGTGCACTTTGGGGATGACCAGCGTATGGCCATCTACCATGGGGTGAATATCCAAAAAGGCTAAAGAATCTCGGTCTTCGTAGACTCTATGAGCCGGCAGTTCCCCACGCACGATCCGACAGAAAATGCAGTCCACGGTCTCACCCCTCCAGATGCACTTCGGCGAACGTATGTTTGCCCAGGCGCACCAGCGCTCCGTCCTTCACGAGCACATGTTGGTCGAGCTGCGCGATCTTGACCCCATCGAGCTCGACCGCCCCTTGCTCGATCAAGCGCTTGGCCTCAGAGCGGCTCTTTGTCAACGGAGCGACTAAATCAACAATCCAGACCGTGCCGTCGGGCTTGAGCACTTTTCGATTCAGATAGACCTTCGGGAGATCCGTGGGGCGCTCCTTGCGAGCAAAAATCCTCTCAAATTCCTCCAGAGCTCTGTCCGCCGCCTCCTTGGCGTGATAACGCATCACCACCGCGTGCGCCATCTTCTGTTTCTGCTCTTTGGGGTGGAGTTTTTTAATCTCCTTCCAATCCAAGTCTGTCAAAAGCGTCACGTATCTTTCCAAGAGTGCGTCGGGGATGGACATCAATTTCCCGAACATTTCGTTGGGAGGCTCGGTGATGCCCACATAGTTCCCGTGGCTCTTGCTCATCTTCTTGACGCCGTCGAGCCCTTCGAGCAGGGGCATGATAAAACAGACTTGGGGCTCTTGCCCGTAGCGCTCTTGCAGGGCGCGCCCGGTGAGCAAATTGAAGAGCTGATCGGTGCCGCCTAGCTCAACATCTGCTTCGATAGCGACGGAGTCGTATCCTTGTGCCAGGGGGTAGAGAAACTCGACGATGCTGATAGGGGTGCCAGACTGAAAGCGTTTGGCAAAATCGTCGCGCTCGAGCATCGCCGCGACTGTGTACTTCGAGGCGAGTTCTAAGAGCTTGGCAAAGTCCATCTTTTCCAGCCATTCGGAGTTATATCGAAACCCTGTGCGTGCCGGGTCTAAGATCTTCAGGGCTTGTTCTTTGTACAAGCGCATGTTCTCTTCGACTTCTTCTTTGGAGAGCATCTTGCGTTGGCTGGCGCGCCCCGACGGATCGCCAATGCGCGCTGTGAAGTCCCCGACGATCAAGACCGCCGTGTGCCCTAAGTCTTGGAAGTCGCGCAATTTCTGTAATACAACTCCGATCCCGATGTGAATATCAGGGCTGGTGGGGTCGACGCCGAGCTTCACGCGCAAGGGGGTGCCAGTGCGCTCAGCTCGTTCGAGCTTTTTGGCCAGCTCCGCTTCGGGGATGATAGCTTTGGCACGGCGCTTGAGGAACTTGATCTGTTCTTCTAGAGCGAGAGCCTTCATACGGGCTGAGTTTACCGGAGGGGAGAGGGAGATGCAACTGCAAGCCAAATCCGGCTGATGCTGCGCAGCGCGCCGTAAAACCTCACTTTTGAGCTGACCTAACCCCAGCCCAGGGCAGACACAGGGGTCTGCCCCTACAAAGGGGAGGGGCCGTGGGAGAGGTCACCGCTTGCTGAACTGTTGGGCGCGTCGCGCTTTTGAAGGCAGCTATCCGCCGCCTCAGGGGCGGGGAGCCGTGCTCATCCGGTCTCGCCTTCGACTTGGGAGCGGCGTATCCACGCGCGTACCAGCGGGTGGGCTGGGTGACTGAGCCTGCCTGTTGCCAGGGACCAGTTTGCCCTGGCCTGCAAAAACCGGGTATACTGCAAACACTGGAGGGCCGATCTACAAAAGGAGAGCCGATGCACCCATACGGCTTGTACATTGGAGGCTATTGGCAGAAGACCCCATCGATCTACCAAGTCCAAAACCCCGCTACCCAAGAGCCCATCGCAGAGTGTGCCGTCGCTACTAGCGCCGACGTGGATCGCGCCGTGCACGCGGCTCATCACGCTTTCCCTGATTGGGCTGCCCGCTCTTATGAAGAGCGCGGAGAATACTTAAGAGCGATAGGCAACGCCCTCAAAGAGCGCTTCGACGAGTTAGCACTGTTAGAGTGTCAGCAGACGGGCCGGCCCATCAAAGAGATCCAAGCGCACGACATCCCCGCTACGATCAGTCTCTTTGAGTACTTTGCCGGGATCGGCCCCGCCGTCTTGGGCGAGACCATCCCCGTCCCCGGAGAGTATTTAACATACACGCGGCGCGAACCCCTAGGGGTAATCGCGGCGATCACGCCCTGGAATTTCCCCTTATGGCTTGCGGCTTTAAAGCTCGCCCCGGCGCTCGCTGCGGGAAATACTGTTGTCATCAAACCCGCGCCGACAACTCCACTGACAACCCTTGAGCTGGCCAAGATCGCCCAAAGCATTGGGCTGCCGCCGGGAGTCTATAACGTCCTGACGGACCCAACTGCGGCAACGGTGGGCAGTGCCCTGTGTGCACACCCCTTGGTGAATAAGATTGCATTTACGGGTTCGACGGCCACGGGCACAAAGATCATGCAGCTTGCTGCGCCCAACATCACCCGGGTCTCTCTAGAGCTTGGGGGCAAGGCACCTTTTGTTGTCTTTGCTAACTGTGACTTTGAGCGCACGCTCTCTCAAGCGTTGTTGGCGAATTTCTTCGCCCAGGGCCAGATGTGCACCGCCGGCGCACGGTTGCTGATCGAGCGCCCCATCTATCAGAGATTTTTAGACGCGTTCGTGGAGCGCGCGGCGAAGCTCAAAATCGGTGACCCCAGCGACCCCATGACTGAATTCGGCACATTGCACTCGCAAGCCCAATTAGAGAAAGTCAAGCACTATGTGAAATTAACGCAAGAGCAAGGCGCACGCTTGGTCTTAGGCGGCAAGCAGCTCCAAGGGGCAGAATTTGCTCGCGGCTTCTTCTTCGAGCCCACGGTCTTCACCGACGTCCAGCCGACGATGGCTCTCGCCTGTGAGGAAGTCTTTGGTCCAGTCGTCGCTGTGATGGCTTTTGAGGGCGAAGACGAAGCGATTCGCATAGCCAACTCGGTCGAATATGGCTTAGCCGCGGGGATTTTTACGCAAGATATGAGCAAGGGCCTTCGAGTCGCGCATCGGGTGAAGGCCGGCAGAGTCTGGGTTAACTGTTACAATATGCATCCGGCGGGTGTGCCTTACGGGGGCTTTAAGAAGAGCGGCTTTGGGCGCGAAGCGGGATTGCACTGTCTGCTCGATCTCTACACAGAAGTCAAGAGCGTACAGATAGATACGAGTCCAGATTTCTTCGATTGGTTTATGTGAGGAGATTTTATGCGCGCGACATTTTTCAGCTTCGAGCTGCCCACCCGGCTGCTCTTTGGCGTCGGCGCATTGGGAAACCTTCGGTTGGAGCTAGATATCCACGACTGGAAATCGGCGCTGATCATCACGGATCAGGGCGTTCGTCAAGCGGGGCTACTGGAGCCCCTGAAAGCACACCTAGAGGGGATCGATCACGCTATCTATGATCGGATTCTCCCCAATCCAACGGTGCAGTGCATCGAGGGCGCTTTAGCACTTGCTCCAGGGCGCGATCTCTTAATAGCTATCGGGGGCGGCAGCGTGATCGACAGTGCCAAGGCCATCAATGCCGTCAAGACGCACGGCGGCTCAGTATTAGATTACGAGGGCAATGACGCGGTGCCCGGCCCTTGTGGCCCGCTCATCGCCATCCCCACGACCGCCGGCACGGGCAGCGAAGTCACTTTTATCGCGATGGTCACCGTGCCGGAGCGCACGCAGAAGCTCCCCTTGGTGAGTCGCTACTTAGCTCCGACGTTGGCTATCGTTGACCCCGAACTGACGAAGACTCTGCCCCCAAGCGTGACGGCGCACACGGGGCTGGATGCGCTCACGCACGCCGTTGAGACGCTCGTCTCGATCTCGGCGCAACCTATGAGTGATCTCTTGGCGTTGCACGCGATCAAGCTCATCGTTGAGTATCTGCCCCGTGCCGTGAAAGACGGGTCAGACATGGAGGCGCGGGCGAGTCTCTCCTATGCAGCGTTGATCGCCGGGATAGCGTTCAATAACGGCTGGGTGGGGCTGGCGCATGCGATTGCGCATGCGTTGGGCGGGCTCTATGATCTGCCTCACGGGTTGTGCTGTGCGCTGGCGCTGCCGGTGACGGTAGAGTTCAACTTAGAATCTCAAAGAGAAAAATATGAGCAGATCGCTGAGGCGCTCGGAGTCAGGGGGGCAGACTCGGTGCCCGATCGGCTGAGAGAGCTGATGAGCGCAGTGGGTGTTCCATGGCGTTTGCGGGACGTGGGCGTGAAAGAGAGCGATCTGGATAAGTTAGTAGAGCTAGCATTGGCCGACGGCTCGGTGCTGTTTAATCCGCGCCAGCCCCGTGCTGAAGAACTGCGCGAGTTGGTGCAGAAGATCTTGTGAGATGACAAGAGAAAGGAGGTCGTCATGGGTTTTCCGTACTCGGATCCGCACCAAGCCAAAGAGTTCGTGCTGGGATTTGCCAACAGTCTCAAAAACGTGAAGGAGATCTACGAGGGCTGGTCGGCCCTGAAGATGCTCATCGGGATTCACATCAAGCAGCCGGATATAGACTTTTGGGTGGATGCCCGCGGCGAGGGGATGCAGATCTGTGAGACCCACCCCGGCGGCGAGGAGGGCGCATCGCTCACGCTGACAGCTGAGCTCTTTCACAAGCTCTACACCGGCCAAGAAAACGCCATGCTCGCCTTCACCAAGAGACTGATTCAGCCCAAAGGCAAAGTCAGCGGCATTATGCAGCTGACGCGCACCATGCCCCAAGCTGTCGAAGCCTATAAGAAATACCTGACTGGGAAGGGATTGCGGCCATAATGCGCATCACCGGTGTCACGGTCAAGCTATTAGAGTACCCCTTGGAAGAGCCCTTCTATCCAAGTTGGCTGCCGGGGTATCCACAAGCGTTTCACCGGGTCAATCTTGTGATTCTGGAGACGGACGAGGGGATCATGGGCTACTCGGCAGGGTTCGCCTTCGGGCAAGAAGGGCTGAAGCTGGGCGAGCTGCTCGCGCCCTTCTTGTTGGGGCATGACCCGTTCAACGTCGAAGAGATTATAAAAATCTTGCGCTCGGCGACTTTTTTAGGGATGCGCTTGTGGTACGTCGAGCCCGCGCTGTGGGACATTATTGGAAAATCTCTGAACGTTCCCATCTATAAGCTGCTCGGAGGCTATCAAGCGCGCATCAAAGCTTACGCCAGCACGGGGGAGCTCAAGGGCGTTGAAGAGCGTTTAGAGTACGTCGAACAGATTCAGCAAATGGGCTTTCGCGCGGTCAAGCTGAGATTTCACAGTTTAGACTGGCGTGAGGACTTGAAAGTGGCACGCGCGGTGCGCGAGCACTTCCCACAGATGGAATTAATGGTGGACGCCAATATGGGCTGGCGCGTGGCGGGCTTGGGGGAGGCGCCGCACTGGGACTTAGCCACAGCTCAGCGCGTCGCCGAAGAGCTTAAGGAGCTGGGTGTGCTCTGGCTGGAAGAACCCTTAGATAAGAATGATTATCACGGCTATCGGCTCTTGAGAGAGCGCGTCGGGATTGCCCTTGCTAGCGGGGAGATGAATTCAGACTTGCACGAGTTCCGCGAGCTGATTGTCAATCAGTCTTTGGATATTCTGCAGCCGGACGTGATGCTCTCCGGCGGGATTCTCACGGCAAAAAAGATCGCCTCGATGGCTGAAGCCCACGGGCTGCGCATCGCGCCCCACACGTGGACGAGCGGCTTGGGGGTAGCTGCCAACCTTCAAGTGATGGGAGCGTCTCCCAATTGTGAGTGGGCCGAGTTTCCCTATGAGCCTCCAGGGTGGACGCCCCAAGTCCGGGATTTCTTCTTGAAGAAGCCGTTGATGGTTGACCCTGATGGCTATATCGCAGTTCCGGCTGGGCCGGGGCTTGGAGTCGAACTCGACGATGAAATCTTAAAGCGCTACGCCAAGGGCTGACTTGCACAAGAGGCGGTCAAACGGCTAAGATAAACACCACACGGAGTGCTGGAGGAGGACGAGCTATGAGAGTAAGTCGTCGTCTCTTCTTGAAGGCGCTTGGCGTTGGAGCAGGGGCACTGACGCTGGGGCGCGTAGTGGGCTGGGGGCAACAGCCTCCGGTGAAGATCGGCCTGATCGGCCCTATTGATCTGTTGGACGTGGGCAAGGCGATGGTGCGCGGGGCGCAGTTGGCCCTCGAAGAGATCAATAAGTTAGTCGAGGATAAGAAATTGCCGCCGCCCAAGCTCACTATGGACGGGCTTATCCGAGATGACCAAGTCCTACGTGGGGATGTGGCGCGTGCGGCCTATGAGGAGCTGGTGGAGAAGGGCGCCCAGCTCATCGTGGGGGGCTTTCTCGACGAAGCGGTCATGGGGATCATGCCTTCGCTGGCACGACTCAAGAGGCCCTTCGTGAACACCGGCACCAGCGGCAAGCAATTCAGCGAACTGGTCAAGAGCGACTACGAAAAATATAAATATTATTTTCGCTTGATGCTCAACTCCGAGGTCCTCGGCCAGGATGCCGTGGGCATGGTCAAGGGCCTGATGAAGGAAGAATTAGGCGTAGGCAAGGTCGCGCTGGTCATGGAGGACAGCAACTTCGGGCGGGATTTTCTCAAGATCTTGCAGGAGCGGCTCCCCGCCGAGGCCGGCGTGCAGATCTCCAAGGCGATCAACTTTCCCATCAATAACCCGGACTTCAACGCGACCCTCCAACAGATTGGGGATTCCGACGCTGATGCGATCATTCCGGGCTTTGCCTTTAACCCAGGAGTGCCCTTCGTGGGCCAGACCTATGAGCTCAAGGTCGACGCGCCGGTCATTGGGATCATCACCGAAGGGCAAGCGTTCGAGTATTGGAAGAGCACTGGCGGACGCGTCATGGGACACGCTTACGCCGACGCGGCCACCGGCGAGACCCCTCTCACACCCAAGACGCTCCCGTTCTTCCAGGCGTATGTGGAGCGCTACGGAGAATCCCAGCCATCCCGACCACTCTACACGGCGTTCACTACATACGACGCGCTGTTCATCGTGAAAGAAGCGCTCGATCGCGCCAAGAGCACCGATCCCGACAAATTAGTCGAAGAGCTTGAAAAAACAGACTACGTAGGGACGGTGGGCAGGATACAATTCCGAGATAAGAATGACATCTATCCCCATGACCCCAAGTATGGCCCCGACTACGTCGTGGTCAAATGGGTCTTGTGGACGACGCTTGCCAAGGACCCGCTCAAGGCCAATCCCCAGAAGGACCCGCTGCGCGTCGTCATTTGGCCCAAGCAGTATCGTCTGCGCCCCGATGAAGAGGGCAACCCCGTCAGCATCGAGGAGTGCATCAGCAAAGCTGCGGCGGAGTACCGCGCGGCTGTTGAAGATTGGAAAAAGAATGGTCAACCCAAGGGCGGACGGTTCGACACCTGGCAGGCGTTTGCGCGCGCCGTAGCCAAGTGCTTCGCGAAGTAAAAAATATTCGCCTTCACCCCTACCCCCCTCTCCCCTCCGAGGGAGATGGGGCGCGCCAAAACGCTTCGGGGTGTAAAAATATGGACCAAGTTCTTGTGATCGCAGAGCGAATTGTTATATACTCGGTCTTGATCAGTGCGCTCTACGCTCTGGTGGCGCTCGGTTTCACGATGATCTTCGGTGTGGGGCGGGTCTTAAATCTCGCCCATGGAGCCTTTCTGATGGTGGGAGCGTATACAGCCTGGTTCGCCCAACAGTATCTTCACTGGAACTTATATAGCGCCTTCGCGCTGGCCGTCGTACTCTGTACGCTGTTGGGCGTGATCCTCTATCATGGGCTCGTCCGACACGTGCAGCGCTCGCCCATCGTCACGCTCATCGCCACGCTGGCCTGTGCGCTCATCATCGAGGAGCTCATCAAGATTTTCTTCTCGACCAATACGCAACTCTTGGCTCCTTTCGTGAGCGGCAGCATCGAGATTGACAAGACCACGGTGATCACCAATCGCATTGTCGCTTTTGCTGCCTCATGGGGCGCGATCGTTCTCTTCTGGCTGTTTGTACATCGGACACGCTGGGGCAAGGTCATTTTGGCAACCGCGCAAGACCAAGAGGGTGCGGCGCTCGTCGGTATTGATGTCCAGAAGGTCTATACACTTACCTGGGCGCTCTCCGGCTTATTGGCTGGAATCGCGGGCGTCTTCTTCGCCTCGTGGGTAAAGCTCGATCCCTTCATGTGGCGTGATCCCTTGATCATTAGCTTTGCCATTGTCGTCGTAGGTGGGCTAGGCAGCTTGAAAGGCTCGATTATCGCAGCGTATCTGATCGGCTTTCTTGAGGTGGTCATGACCTATGCACCGTCCATTCGCGTCTGTGCAGCTGACTTTCGTTGCTTTGAGTTTTTGGGGTCTTCCTGGGTAGGGGTCTCGTCGCTACTGATGCTGATCGCTATTTTGTTCATTAAGCCTGAAGGGCTCTTTGGGAGGGCCCACGAATGAGCCTGCGCGCTCTCAAGTTCGGCCTGTTGACGCTCACGGCCATTATTGTTGCTGCCATCGGCCCTTTCCTCCCCGCCAAATGGATGACAACGCTCATCTACGCCCAGCTCTTTGCCGTCTATGCGATGGGCTGGGATATTCTGTCGGGCATGACCGGGCAGATCAGCTTCGGGCATATATTTTTTGTCGCTGTCTCCGGCTACACCACGGGATTACTCAATCTTTATCTCAAGTGGCCGATCTGGGCGACGATCCCCCTGGGGGTTGCCATGGCCGTGCTCGCCGGCTTACTGCTCAGTGTGCCGGCGCTGCGCTTGCGCGGCCCGTATTTCTCTTTGGTGACGCTGATCTTGCCCCTGGCTGCCGCACGCTTAGTTATTATTTTAGCCGACTGGACCGGCGGAGAACTGGGCAAGTTCGGGGTCAGGGCACTCTGTCCCCTGGCCGACTTCAAAGCCAATCAGTTCTGCAACTATTATTCTCTATGGGGCCTGATGGCCGTTGTCGGCCTTGTTCTGGTCTGGCTGAGCAGCTCGCGCATCGGTAAAATATTAGAAGCGATCCGTGAAAACGAAGAGGCCGTCGAAGCTGCAGGGATCAATGCTGCAAAATATAAGATTTTCGCATTTGCGGTCAGTGCGTTGGTCGTTGGTCTAGGAGGAGCGTTTTCGGTGCACACCAATGAAGCTGTCTTCTTTAATTCGTTGCTCTCGTTGACGGCGTCCATCGAGATGATCGTGGCTGCAGTCATCGGGGGGATGGGGACTATTATTGGCGCGCTGTGGGGCGGCTTCTTAGTTCGGGGCGGCGAGCAGGTAATCAGGGAGCTGGCGCAGCTGAAGGTGCCCGTGGGCGAAGAGGGCTTAGCGCTCTCGTTTTTGGAGCGATGGGCGACGTTTATATTTTTCGCTCTTCTCTTGGTTCTCTTGTTCTTCGCACGCCAGGGGCTGCTGCCGCTCTTAGCGGGGCTCTTTAAGAATAAGAGGGGAGGCTGAAAGCCGTGGAACTCTTGCAAGTTGAAGGATTGCGCAAATCGTTCGGGGGGATCATGGCCATCAAAGATTTCTCCTTCTCTGTCAAACACCATGAGATCGTAGGACTCATCGGGCCCAACGGGGCCGGAAAGAGCACGGTCTTTAATCTCGTCATGGGGACTCTGCTCCCTGATCGTGGCAAGGTGCTCTTCAAAGGGCGCGACATCACGGGCTGGCCGACCTATCGGATTGTGGACGCGGGCATCGCGCGCGTCTTTCAAATTGCCCGCTATTTCCCACGCAAAACCGTCTACGAGAACGTCGAGATCTCCGCGATCCCTAACGAGATCTTCGCCCGTGCCGGTGATCCCATGAGCAAAACTCTGAGCTGCTGCGCGCGCACGGGCTTGTGTACCAACGAGCACTGCGCCGGCGGCGAGCAGTGCGAATGTCGCGCCGAGCTGCCAGGGATGCTCCCGCAAGGGGGGCTGCGCCGGCTGGAGCTCGCTCGTGCCATCGGCACCGACCCGGAGCTTCTGTTGCTCGACGAACCTTTTGTAGGGCTGAGCCCAACAGAAGTTGACGATATCTCGCGCTTGATCTTGGGATTGCGAGCGGAAGGCCAGACGGTCGTCGTAGTGGACCATAACATGCGCGGGGTGATGCGCTTGGTGGATCGCATTATTGTGCTCTGCTTCGGCGAGAAGCTCGCTGAAGGCACCCCTGAAGAGGTCGCACGCAACCCCCAAGTCCAAGAAGCCTATCTCGCCGGCGGTGGCCTCTAAGAGAGATGCTGACTATCGAAAATCTCGATGTACACTACGCCAAGGCGCACGTCCTGAAGAACGTGAGTCTGCAGATTTCTCCGGGCGAGTTTGTCTCCGTTATTGGGCCCAATGGTGCTGGGAAGACCACGCTCTTCCGCACCATCTCTGGGCTGAAGGACGGCACCGGCCAGATCTCCCTCAAAGGGGCTCCATTGCCCCGCGACCCAGCAAAAATCGTGCAGCGTGGGGTGATCCACTGTCCGGAGGGGCGCCATCTCTTCTCCGATATGAGCGTGAGGGACAATTTGCTGATGGGCGCGTTTCGCTTGAGAAATTTCAATCCAGACAGCGAGCTAGAGAACGTCTATCGGCTCTTCCCCATCCTGCGCCAGCGCGAGCGCCAGACGGCGCGCACGCTCTCCGGGGGCGAGCAACAGATGGTCGCCATCGGACGGGCGCTGATGGGCCGCCCCGAGCTGTTATTGTTAGACGAGCCGACGCTGGGGCTAGCGCCCATCGTGCGCAAAGCGATTGCCGACGCACTCAGACAGATCAACGAGTCGGGGGTGACGATTCTCTTAGCGGAGCAGAACGTGCCGTTTGCGCTGGCCCATGCGCAGAGAGTCTATCTCTTGGAGACGGGGGTAATTGTGAAAGAGGGCACGCCCGAGGAATTTCGCGCTGACGAGCATGTGCAGAAAGTCTATCTGGGTGAAGTCTCTTAAGAACGCTCGTTGCGCAAATGACCGTGCGCGTCGGGGTTGTGTTTGCCAAGCATACGTAGCTATGCTAGACTAATCTTATGATCCCGCTGCGCGATTATCGGCATGGCAGCTCGTTCCCCATTGTGACGGTGGCTATCATCGCCCTGAATCTTTTGGTCTTTCTTTATCAGTTCTCGCTGAGCAACACCCCGGCGACAGAGAACACGCGCCAATGGATCAGCGCCTGGCGACAAGCAGGCTGCGACATACCCGCAGGGCTCTCCTATCAACTCTCCCGCCCCATCAGTCGCCTTCTCCCGTCACAGATCACCGCTGAAGACGAGTTCACTTTCCGGTTCGGCATTATCCCCTGTGAGATTACTCACGGGATGGACTTGCCTCCGTTGGCTCCTTTTGCCATCTGGTTCACGCTCCTGACGGCGATGTTCATGCACGCAGGGTTTTGGCACATCTTGGGCAACATGTGGTACTTGTGGATCTTCGGGGATAACATCGAAGACGCGTTTGGCCGTATAAATTTTGTTGGGTTCTATCTGTTATCGGGGTTGGCCGCGGCCTTCGCTCAGATTGTGACCAACCCAAACACTGTTATCCCGATGGTAGGAGCCAGCGGCGCCATTTCGGGAGTCTTGGGGGCGTATGTGGTGCTCTTCCCCTACGGGAGAGTGCTCACTCTTGTTCCGCTCTTCCCGTTCTTTGTGAGATTGATCGAGCTGCCGGCGATCTTTTTATTGGGCTTTTGGTTTCTACTCCAATTTCTTGGGGGGATTTCCAGCCCTGTCGAAGGCGGCGGCGTGGCCTACTGGGCTCACGCCGGGGGCTTTGTCACCGGGGCCGTCTTGGCCTGGCTGGTCAGACGACGTGCTAAACCGTATTATTTCTTATAATACTGCGCGTTGATCTGAATAAAACTCTTCCATTGTTCGGGGACGTCTTCTTCGGGGAAGATCGCCTGCACCGGGCAGACCGCCGCGCACGCACCACAGTTGATACACGTCGTGGGGTCAATATAGAGCTGGCGCACATTGGGGAAATCGGGCTCATCTTTGCGCGGATGAATACAATCCACCGGGCAGACTTGTACACAGTCGGTGTGCTTTTTATCTATACAGGGTTGGCAGATGACAAAAGCCATTCTCTTCCTCCCTTGCGAGCTACAAACTTGACCGAGTATAGCAGACTATTTTTGTCCGGGCAAATTAAAATCTTGTAAAGCCTATTCTTTCGTCAACTTGGGCGACGGCGTGCGCGATGAGCGCATATGAATTCTCTAAATCGGAGAGCGAGACCAGCTCGCAGGGGCTGTGCATATAGCGATTGGGGACGGAGACTAGCCCGGCAGCGATGCCCGCGCGCGTCATCTGCATCGCATACGCGTCGGTGCCCATGCCGCGCGGCTCGCCGTTGAGCTGATAGGGGATCTTTTTCGCTTGGGCCGTCTCGATCAGGAGATCAACGACTTTGTGATTGTACGTCGGGCCGCGCCCGATCATGGGGCCTTGGCCGATTTTCGCTGCCCCGACGCGCTTTTGCTCTTCGCCCATCGTCGGGAAATCCGTCGCAAAGCCGACGTCCACGGCAATCCCCACTAACGGGTCAACGCCGAAGGCACTGGTGTAGGCGCCGCGCAGACCAACTTCTTCTTGGACGGTCGCGACTGCGTGAATTTCAGCTTTGGGCTTGAGCTTGGCGAGCATGCGAGCAGCTTCCAAGACGACAAAAGCTCCGGCTTTGTCATCAAAGCCGCGCGAGACGACCAGCCCATTGCGCAGCTCAGCGAAACCGTAATCAACGACAGCTGGGTCGCCGATGCGCACCAGTTTTTCTGCCTCGGCTTTGTCTTTGGCACCGATGTCAATCCAGAGCTCTTCGAGTTTTGTGACTCTATTGCGCTCTTCTTCTTTCAGCAAGTGCACGGGCTTCTTGCCGATGACGCCGGGGATTTTCCCGCTTTGAGTACGAATCCAAACGCGCTGGCCTTGCACAATTTGGGGGTCCCAGCCGCCGATCTGCCCGAAGTAGAGAAAGCCTTGGTCATCAATATGAGTGATCATAAATCCGATCTCGTCTGTGTGCCCGGCGAGCATTACTTTGGGCTTGCCGCCCTTATTCACAACGGCGATCACGTTCCCTTGGGTGTCAGAGCGCACTTCGTCGGCGAACGTTTTGGCTTCAGAAGCCCAAACTTGGGCGGCTTCGTCTTCGTACCCTGAGGGGCTGACTGTGGCAAGCAGCCGTTTGAGAAAATCGAGTGAGCGGGATTCCATCTTGGCCTCCTTGAAAATCTATGGGGCTATTATAGCTAGGAGAGGCCGGATTTGCACTGAGGCTGCTCCGTCGCTCCTCCGGGTTCAGCTCCAGCTAGAGCTGCTGCAGCGGCTCCTGTGGGGGAGGCGGTGGAGTGAGGGTGTGAGCAGAGTCTGCTCACTGTCACCCTGAGCGAAGCGAAGGGTCTCGATTCTTCGCTGCGCTCAGAATGACACTGGGGGAACATCTTCAATGAGGCAACTCGCCCATTTGACCCGCGCCCGCAGCTTTGCTATAATACCCGCCAATGTGTACCTGAGGTGATCCGACTCAAGCGTGCGAATCTGTATAGCTAGCAACCGTCCGGGCCAGCCGCCGCAGAGGCGGACTGGCCCATTTTTTTTGTCTGGTGGGAGCTCGCGATGGCGCTCTTAGCCCTCGAAGACGGAAAGATCTTTCGCGGGCGCGCCTGCGGAGCCAGCGGAACTATTTGTGGGGAAATCGTCTTCAACACCGGCCTAACGGGCTACCAAGAGATTCTTACAGACCCGTCGTATGCCGGCCAGATCGTCTGCATGACCTACCCCCATATAGGGAATTACGGGATCAACCCCGAAGACGCCGAGTCCTCCCGCCCATGGGTCCGAGGGTTCATCGTCCGTGAAATCTCTGAAAAATTTTCGAACTGGCGCGGCCAGCTCAGCTTACATCGCTATTTGAAAGAGCACGATATTATCGGGATCTGCGAGCTCGACACGCGGGCGCTCACGCGCCATATCAGAGAGAAAGGCGCGATGCGCGGCTGCCTCTCCAGTTTAGACGCCGAGCCGAACGATCTGATCGAGCAGGCCCGCCGCGCACCGACCATCTCAGAATGGGACTGGGTCCACGAAGTGAGTTGCATGCAGCCGTACAGTTGGAATGAGCCGCTTGCCGGTGACGAGCATATCGGTCCAGCAGAGCTGCACATCGCTGTTGTAGACTTCGGCGTGAAGCGCAATATTCTGCGCCAGCTGCGCGCCCGTGCTCAGCGCGTCACCGTCGTCCCGGCCTCTTGGAGTGCCGACGCGATTCTCCATCTCAACCCCGATGGGATTCTCCTCTCCAATGGCCCCGGCGATCCCGCTATTCTCAAAGACGCAATCGCTACAGCTCGCAGACTGATTGACACAGAACGCTGCCCGATCTTCGGCATCTGTCTGGGACACCAGATTTTGGGGCTCGCGTTCGGGGCGCGGGCGTATAAATTAAAATTCGGCCATCGTGGGGCCAACCAGCCTGTGAAAAATCTGCTCACGGGCGGCATCGAGATCACAGCGCACAATCACGGCTTTGCCCTGACAGATCTGCCCGCTGAATTAGAGCTGACGCACGTCAATCTCAACGACGGCTCTCTCGAAGGCTTTCGACACAAAAAACTGCCGATCTTCGCCGTGCAGTACCATCCAGAAGCGTCGCCGGGGCCGCATGACTCGCTCTCGCTCTTCGACCAGTTCTTCGCACTGATAGCAAGCTCACGGACATGCCAAAGCGTACTGATCTGAAGAAAGTCTTGGTGATCGGTTCCGGGCCGATTGTCATCGGCCAAGCTGGGGAGTTCGACTACTCCGGCAGCCAAGCCTGTAAAGCGCTGCGTGAGGAGGGCTATGACGTTATCTTAGTGAACAATAACCCCGCGACGATCATGACTGACCCACAGAGCGCTTCGCGCGTCTACATCGAGCCGCTCGTCCCGGAGATTGTGACCCAGATCATCGCCCGCGAGCGCCCCGACGCCCTCTTGCCCACGGTCGGCGGCCAGACAGCCCTCAATCTGACCGTTGAACTAACGGAGTCGGGAGTTTTGGACCGATACGGAGTAGAACTGATCGGCGCGTCGCGTCGGGCTATTGAGATCGCCGAGAACCGCCTGCTCTTCAAGGAGACGATGGAACAATCGGGTCTAGCTGTGCCCCGTGGAGGCCTAGCGAGATCGCTCGAAGAAGCCCTGAAAATCTCTCAGGGGCTGAGCTATCCCATCTTAGTGCGCCCGTCGTTCACCCTCGGCGGGGAGGGCAGCGGCGTCGCGCACTCCGAAGACGAACTGCGCTCGGTTGCCGAGCGTGGGCTCGATCTCAGCCCGGTGCACCAAGTTTTAATCGAAGAGTCCGTGATCGGTTGGAAAGAGTTTGAGCTCGAAGTGATGCGCGACCGCCACGACAACGTCGTGATCATCTGCTCGATAGAAAACTTTGACCCCATGGGCGTCCACACAGGAGATTCGATCACCGTCGCTCCAGCACAGACGTTGAGCGATAAAGAGTATCAGAAGATGCGCGATTGGGCGATCAGAGTGATTCGCGCCGTGGGCGTCGAGACTGGGGGAAGCAACATACAGTTTGCGGTCAACCCCCTCGACGGCAAGATGGTCGTCATCGAGATGAACCCGCGCGTCAGCCGCAGCTCGGCGTTGGCTTCCAAAGCGACCGGGTTTCCCATCGCGAAAATCGCAGCAAAGCTAGCTGTGGGCTACACGCTCGATGAGCTGCCCAACGATATTACTAAAAAGACCCCGGCGAGCTTCGAGCCGACGATAGATTACGTTGTCGTCAAGATACCGCGATGGAACTTTGAAAAATTCCCCCAAGCCGACCCGACGCTGACGACCCAGATGCGCTCGGTCGGAGAAGTGATGGCCTTGGGGCGCACGTTCAAAGAAGCCCTGCAAAAAGCCGTGCGCTCCCTAGAGATCGGGCGACTCGGCCTAGGCGAGAGCAACGAACCTGTGCTCTCTCCAGAGATGCTCCGCGAACAGCTAGAGAGACCCAATCCAAAGAGAATCTTCTATCTCCATCACGCACTGCAGTCGGGTATCTCTGTAGAGCAGTTGGCTCGCTGGACAGGGATAGACCCGTGGTTCTTAGCCCAGATGGAAGAACTGGCGCTCTTGGAGAGAAAGCTGCGCGGCTACACTCTTGATAGCTTGTCTTCGGAGCTGCTCTTGCAAGCCAAGCGTGTCGGCTTCTCCGACGCTGCCCTAGCGAAGATCTGGAAGACAACAGAGTCGGCGGTGCGGGCCAAGCGCATCGCGCTGGGACTCCGGCCCGTCTACAAGAAAGTGGACACCTGCGCCGCAGAATTTGAAGCTCAAACCCCCTATCTCTACTCGACGTATGAAGCCGAGGAGTGCGAGGCTGCGCCGACGCCGAGAAAGAAAGTGATCGTGCTCGGCGGCGGGCCGTACAGAATCGGCCAAGGAATCGAGTTCGATTATTGCTGTTGTCATGCAGCGTGCGCCCTGCGCGAACTGGGCTTTGAGACGATTATAGTAAACTGCAACCCCGAGACGGTCTCTACAGACTATGACACTTCAGACAAACTGTATTTTGAACCGCTCACGCTCGAGGACGTTCTTCATATCATTGAGATGGAAAACCCTGAAGGGGTGATCGTGCAGTTCGGCGGCCAGACGCCGTTGAATTTAGCACTAGCGCTGAAAGAGCACGGCGTGCCCATCTGGGGAACGAGCCCGGAGAATATAGACGTAGCCGAAGACCGAGAGAAGTTTAATCTGATCTTAGACGAACTGAGGCGCCCGCGCAGCGGCCTCGCCGTCTCGATGGAAGCAGCTTTCCGGGTCGCTGAAGATATTGGGTTCCCGTTGCTGGTGCGCCCCAGCTATGTGCTGGGCGGCCGGGCTATGGCCATCTGCTACGATAAGAGCGATCTGGCCCATTATATAACAGAGGCCGTGCGCGTCTCGCCGGCGCATCCCATTCTCATTGACGAATTTCTCCAAGGTGCCATCGAGCTTGACGTGGATGCCGTCGCCGACGGAGAAGACTGTGTGATCGGCGGGATTTTAGAGCACATTGAGCGTGCGGGGATTCACTCGGGCGACAGCTGCTGCGTGCTGCCGCCCTTTACGCTCAACGAAGCGCTCTTAGAAGAAGTGCGCCATGTCACTAAAAAGCTCGCGCGGCGTCTCAACGTCATCGGCCTGATGAACGTTCAGTACGCCGTTCAGCAAGAGCAACTCTATGTGCTCGAAGTGAATCCGCGTGCCTCGCGCACTGTACCATTCGTTAGCAAGGCGACGGGCGTGCCCTTAGCCAAGATCGCTGCGAAGGTGCTGGCCGGCATGACTCTGAACGAGTTGGGGCTGCGCGACGAACCGAAGGTGAAGGGCTTTCACGTCAAGGCGCCGGTCTTCCCGTTCGACAGACTTTTAGCCGATCCCCTCTTAGGCCCAGAGATGAAGAGCACCGGCGAAGTGATGGGTTCAGCCGCGACAGTAGGAGAAGCTTTTGCTAAAACCCAGCTGAGGAGCCGGCTCCCCACAGCAGGGCGTGTCTTTATCAGCGTCAACGACCACGATAAGCCCGCGATTGTGCCCGTGGCGCGTGTGCTCGCACAGTTGGGCTTTGCGATCATAGCAACACGCGGCACTGCTCAAGTCCTGCGCCAGGCAGGGCTGTGCGTCAGCGTCATTAACAAGGTGAGCGAAGGTCATCCCCACGTTGCCGATGCGATCCGCCAGGGGCAGATTCACTTTATTATTAATACTCCGTCGGGCAAGCGCGCGCATCACGACGAAGCCGCAATTCGTATTGGGGCCGTCAAGCATCGTGTGCCGTATGTGACGACCATCGAAGGGGCGCAGGCACTTGTAGGAGCGATTCGCGCGCTGAAAGCTGGGGCGCTCACGGTGTACGCGCTCGAAGAGTTTCACTAGCGCAAGCTCTGCAGATACGCGACCAACGCTTGCAAATCTTCGTCAGACAGATTATTAAAGCGCGGCATCGGCCAAGGGATGCCGTCTGTTGGCCCGATCACATAGACCGAGAGCGGGTCTTGTAGGTGTCGAATCTGCCATTCATCGGTGCGCCCGTGCGTGCCCGCCCGCGTGAGATTTGGCCCAATGGGCCCGCCAGTCTTGCCAATCGTGTGGCATCCCACGCAGCCTTGACTGGTGAAGAGCGTTTTGCCGCGCTCGACTTGGTCTTGCGTGAATCGCTCTGGAATCACGATATTCGGCTCTTCGTCGGCAGGCTCGCGCTGCGCGTTGAACGTCTTCATATAGGCGACGAGCGCATCGAGCTCTTCAGGGGGCAGATAGGCGAACGAGTTCATCTTGCTGCCGGGGACAAGTTTTTGGGGATCAATATAGTGATCGCGCAGCCACGTTTCATCCCGGCGGACGCCGGCGTTGCTCAAGTTCGGTCCGACGGGAAAACCGACTTGGGGCCCTCCTGGTTCCAGGCGTGCCAGGTGACAAGACGTACAACCTGCCGCTTGAAAGACCAGCTTGCCGCGTTCAACTATTGAAAGCTGCCCGAAGGGTGAAACAGGGGGACGCCTCGGTGTGCTTTCCGCTGTTGGTGTGTACCAAAAGCTCTCCAGAAGCGAGATCCCTTTAGCTGCGAGGACTCCTACGGTGATCAAGAAAAAAAGCGCCAAGATCAGACTATTCCAGCGTTCGTGTGTCATCGTATCATCCTTAGTTTTTAGAGAATTGTGATGGCGTTAGTATAGGGAACGCGAGCCCGGCCTTCAAGGTTCCCACCAACAGATATGCCTGTCGCGGATCGTTGTGGACCGGATAGGCTTTCTTCTCCACGGCAAACCCGGCTTCGGCCATCAAGTCCACCCACGTCTGAATGGGCACTTCTTCAGCGTAGTCCTCTGGAGCACTGATCAGGGGCCACAGATAAACCAACTCGTCGTACATCCGATTTCGCTTGATTGTGTCTAAACGTAACGTCATAGTCAAATCACCCGCTCCTTTTGAGTCGTCCCGTCTTTTTGGCAAACCTCTCTACGATGCCGAAGACCAACAGCCCACAGGGAATCGTGACAAACCCCATCAGCACGAGCGGCCACACATAGGGCAGGAGCTCTGCTGTGCTCTTGCCGTACAGAATAGCCTCGCGCATCGCTTCAAGCACATAGGTCGCCGGAGAAAACGCAGAAACTTTTTGCAGCCAGTCGGGCAAGACGCTGATCGGATAGTAAATCCCGCTGATGAGCAACAAGAGCGCCTCGATGATGTGCGTCATCTGCGAACCCCGCTCCGGGAAGAGCAACGGCAACACAGCAGCCACGATCCCAAATCCGATGAACGAAACGCTCCCAATTAACAATAAAATCATCGCCCCGACGAGATTGGCTTTGCTCAAGTCTATTTGAAAGAAGAACGTCACGACCCCCAGAATAATGAGCGTGCGCACGATGCCGTAGCTCACCGAGAAGAGCGTCGTGCCGATCATGTGCGTCGGGCGCGAGACCGGTGCCATAAAAGTGTACTCAATCGTCCCCTCCCAGCGCTCCCAAGCGATCATCTCGCTGATCGAATCAAAGACCACAGAGAGATAGGACCAGATCAGCGTGCCCACCAAAAGATAGAGAATGAGATACTGGGTGTCCACGGCTTGACCGCTGATCTTCTCCATCCCGGCCCCGATGAACGTGATCGCTAGTGAATTGACAATCGAGTACGTGATCCAGACAACTTCCCACCCCCAGTAGCGTTTGACTAAGTTCCAATTGCGCTCGACGAACGCATAAGTCGCCCGCAGTTCGCGTTTCCAGAAGCTCATAAAACCCCCTTGGAATCACGGAAGGCACTGTGGGAGCACTGAAGGCACGAAAAAACCGCCTTCCGTGTCTTCAGTTATTCTTCCGTGCTTTCCGTGATTCAAACATTTAGCTGTTAGACTCAGAAACGAAATCTTCTTCTGTCACCAATTGCTTGCCCGTCAGTTCCATAAAGACGTCCTCCAGCGTCGGGTTGAGGACACGATCTCCAATGAGATTCTTCAAGCCCTGCGCCGTATCTTCAGCGATGATCTTGCCGTTGTCTAGAATCGCGACGCGATCACAGAGCTTGTCTGCCTCATCCATGTCGTGGGTTGTCAAAAGCACAGTCGCATCGTGCCGTTCGCGCACTTCTAGCACGAACTCTTGCACCTCGCGCTTGGACCGAGGATCAAGCCCCGTCGTCGGCTCGTCTAAGAGCAAGAGAATGGGGGAGCTCAAGAACGCCCTTGCAATCGCGACCTTTTGTTGCATCCCTCGCGACATGTGCTCCAAGGGCTGATGCAGCTCTTTGATCCCCAAACGCTCCAAGATCGCTTTGATTCTCTGTCGCGCCGTCGGACCATCCATGTTGTAGAGCCGAGCGGCATACATGAGATTTTCCAACGCTGAGAGTTTCTTAAAGAACGCGGCATCTACTGAGACCCGATTGATCAGTCGCTTGACGAGCATCTCTTCTTTCTGGATGTCATGCCCAAAGACCTCAATCCTGCCGGTGTCGGGGATCAAGAGCGTCGCAATACACCGAATGAGCGTGCTCTTCCCCGATCCGTTCGGCCCCAAAATGCCGTAAATCTCGCCACGTTCGACCCGAAAACTGACATTGTTGACTGCCACGATCTTCCCGTTGCGCTGGCGAAGCCGTTTGAGCACCGGTTCTTCGCTGGCGAACGACTTGCTGGCGTTCTGCACATTGAGTGCCAGGTGATACATAAAGCAACTCCTTTCCGATTGGGAGAGAAGAGAGTTCCGTTCACCCCAAAAGTCAAGCACCACAACTCGAAGAGGGGGAACCCTGATCGTCGGTTGACTAGAACGGTAAAGAGAAAAACTAGCCCGGGGGTGGTGACCGGGCGCGTGGCCGAATGCCCCACCGGCTAGACTCTTAGTGCTCTAGCCTCGTGCGATAAGAGAGAATAAAGATTCTGAACATTGGGCACCACCACGTGAGTAGAAAGCAAACTCCAACTCTCGTGAGGCCAAAACTATAGCACAATTCTCCAAAGTTGTCAAGGTGTACCGGTCTCTTGATTCGTCTATAAAGCCAAGAAGAGACACTCTGATTTGACTTACGGCTTGCCCTGCGCTACCGTTAAAGATCACGCAAATCCAAAGCAAGGTGATCTAGAACATGGAACTGCTCAAGAAGCTGTGCGAGGCCCACGGCGTGCCAGGACGGGAAGAAGCCGTGCGGGAGTTGGTCGTACGCGAACTAGAAAAAGTGACGGACGAGATTCGCACGGATGCCCTCGGCAACGTCATCGCTCTGAAAAAGGGCAGCGGGCGCGGCCCCAAGGTGATGATCGCCGCGCACATGGACGAGATCGGCTTTCTGGTCTCTCACATAGATGAAAAGAGCGGGTTTTTGAGAATAGATCCCGTCGGAGGCTTTGATCCCCGTGTGTTGATGGCTCAGCGAGTTCTGGTGCACACAGATAATGGCGATTTATTGGGAATTATCGGTGCGAAGCCCCCGCACATCCTCAGTGAAGAAGAGCGCAAAAAGCCCCTAGAACTGAAGGAGCTCTTTATTGACTTAGGGCTGCCTGCCGAGGAAGTCAAACAGCGCGTGAGAATCGGGGATTTCGTCACGCTCCAGCAGGACTTTACCGAAGTGGGCCATCTGGTCTCGTGCAAGGCGTTGGACGACCGCGTGGGCGTCTATGTGATGATCGAGGCCGTCAAGAAAACGAAAACGCACGTTGGCGATATTTACGCTGTCGCCACGACTCAAGAAGAAGTCGGGGTGCGCGGGGCGCGCGTCTCCAGCTTCAACGTAGCTCCCGATATTGGGATCGCCCTGGATGTCACTGTCGCTAGCGATGTCCCCGGTGCTGGCGAGCATGAGCACGTCACGAAACTGGGAGCTGGCACGGCCATCAAGATTAAAGACTCGCTCTCGATATCGAATCCCAAGCTCGTGCGCAAGATGCGCGAGATCGCCGAGAAAAAAAAGATTAAATATCAGATGGAGATTCTGCCGCGCGGCGGCACCGACGCCGGGGCGATGCAAATGACTCGTGAGGGCGTCGCCGCGATCACGATCTCCATTCCAACAAGATACTTGCACTCAGTCGTCGAAGCCGCGCACAAGGACGACATTCAAGCCTCTATTGATCTTCTGGCGGCTTTTTTGGAAGTTGCCCATGAGGGCGATTATCGTCTATAAGCGTTCTGGTCATAAGGAGGAGCCATGAAGTGCTTTTTTGCTGTCGGCGGTCTGTTATTGCTGGTGACCGTCGGGGCAGTTGTTGAGACGAGTGGGGCTCAGACAGAGAATTTTTCTGCGGGCCGCGGCTTGGGCATCGGAGCGCGCTTTCTGCCCCAAGCGCTTATGCCCAGCGCGCCTAGCGATACGGCCCCAGCGTTGGGCTCGGCGCTCACCCTACACTATTGGGTCAGCGATCTGTTGGCCATAGAAGTCGGCGGCTGGCTGTCTGGGGTCAGTGACTCGTGGAACCTGCGCAGCTTCACCAGTCTTTCTGGGGGGCTGCTGCTCAAGCTCTCCGATAATCTTCAGGACGATCTCTATCTGGCTGCTCGGGCGATCAGCGTCCAAAGCGTGTATAGAAATCACTGTTGTATCTATCGTGAGGGCGAGCCACCCGTAGCACCCCAAGACGAGAAGATTATGCCGCCCTATCCCTGGCCCAGCTACGAGAGCCGGACGTCTACGCTCGCGTTTGCAGTCACCGCGGGGATCGAACGGAGCCGGTCGTCCCACGTAACGACCAATCTCGAGTTCGGGTTTATCTACGCTCAAGTGATGACCACGATTATCCCGCCGCCCGTGGGATCGCCGCCGGAAGAGCCGATTCCCACGCCCCAGCCGGAAACGTTCGCTGCGACAAGCTTCGGCGTCGCCTTGCACATAAGCATCAACTTCCATCTTCAGCGTGAGTGACTTGACAGTCTGCTAAGCGTCTGCTAGTGTAAAAATCAACGCGTTCCGTGGATCCGATGGGAGGGAGCCTGTGAAGATAGTTCTTGATACATTGGGTGGCGATAGGGCGCCTGCCGAGCTGATCGCAGGCGGCGTCGCCGCGATGAAAGAATACGGCATCGAAGTGGTCTTCGCCGGCGATCAAACCATTATCGAGCGGGAACTTAGTCGCCAGAAGGGAATGCGATATTCAGTTATCCACGCACCAGAAGAGATCACTATGAACGAAATGCCCGTAGAGGCCATCCGCAAGAAGAAGAACAGTTCGCTCGTTCAAGGGGTTCGTGCTGTCCGTCGGGGGGAAGCCGATGCGTTTGTGAGCCCGGCCAATACGGGAGCGGTCATGGCCGCGGCGCTCTTCAATCTGGGGCGTCTACACGAGATCGACCGACCGGGCATCGGCGTTTTGGTACCGACGCTCGATGGACGGCGTACGCTCTTGATTGATGTCGGCGCGAACGCCGACTGTGGCCCTGAGCATCTGCTGGAGTTTGGGGTCATGGGCACGATCTATATGCGCGAGCTGCAAGGAGTGAAAAACCCACGAGTAGGGCTCTTAAATATTGGGGAAGAACCCCAAAAAGGCGACCAGCAGGCACTGCGCGCGTTCGCCTATCTCCAGCAAGAGCTCCCAAACTTTATGGGCAATATCGAGCCGAATCGTTTGGTCGAGGGAGGTTTTGACGTCGTCGTCTGCGATGGATTTACGGGAAACGTCTGTATTAAAGCGTATGAGGGCGCAGCCACCGTTACGGTGCGCTACCTCAAGCGCGAGATTGAGAAGAGTGTTCTCGCTAAGCTGGGCTTGCCCTTCTTGTGGCCGTCGCTCACTAGATTAAAGCGTGAGATGAGCGCGGTGCAATACGGCGGCGCGCCGTTATTGGGGGTGCGCGGCGTGGTGATCATTGCGCATGGTAATTCCAATGCCGAAGCCATCAAGAACGCTATTCGTGTCGCCAAAGAAGCCGTCGAGCATGGAGTCGTAGAGAAGATCGAGCGCGGCGTCCATGAGAGCTTGGTGCATTTGGGGCTAGTGCCGCTCTCGGGAGGGACTCTGTGAAAGCACGCCCAGGTATTGCGGGTATCGGCTGCGCCGTGCCGGAACAACGGCTCACCAACGCTGATTTAGAGAAACGTGTTGAGACTTCTGACGAATGGATCGTCACGCGCACGGGCATTCGTGAGCGCCGCATCTTGCGCGACGACGAAGCCCCCGCACAGTTGGGTGTTGCCGCCAGTCAGCAGGCTCTCAAGAGCGCCGGAGTAGCCCCTCAAGATATAGATTTTCTCATCACTGCAACGAACGTCTCGGAGATGCTCGTTCCCGGCTCGTCGCCCTTTATCTGTGAAGGGCTGCAGATCGGACGCGAGATCCCGTTCTTCGACCTGATCGCCGGGTGCACAGGGTTTGTCTATGCTCTCAAGGTCGCGGCCGATTTGGTGCGCTCTGGCAGCTATCAGAACGTACTCGTAGTGGGGGTGGAGGCGCTCTCGCGGTTTACGGATTGGCAAGATCGCTCGACGTGTGTCTTATTCGGTGACGGGGCCGGGGCGGCCGTAGTCCGCCGCATGCCGCAGGGGCGAGGCATTCTAGCGAGTTGTCTTGCTGCCGACAGCTCCAAATGGAACTTGTTATATATTGAAGCTGGGGGGGTGCGGACTCCAGCCAGTGCCCAGACTGTCCAGAAGCGCCAACACTATCTGAGAATGGAAGGCGGCGGGGTCTTCAAGAGCGCCGTCCAAATGATGGAGGAGACGACCGCCAAAGCCTTGGCTGACGCAGGCCTGACGAAAGAAGAGATAGATTGGGTCGTACCGCATCAAGCCAATATGCGTATTATTACGTCGTTTGCCAAGCGCTTTGGCATTTCTATGGAGAAAGTGATCGTCAACATTGATCGCTACGCGAATACTTCGACGGCGTCGATCCCCATCGCTCTCACTGAAGCTGTCGCCGATGGGCGCATCAAGCCGGGGGACATTGTGGTGCTCAACGCTTTCGGCGCCGGCGTGACCTACGGAGCCATTGTGCTGCGATGGTGAAAACTATGACACCAGTGACGGTACGTGTCGAGAGAGATCGTCCAGGGTGGTTCGCTGAGCTGGTGGAACTGGGGCCTTATGCGCATGGGCGGACGAAACGGGAGGCCCTCGAGAAGCTTGCTGATTGTGTGCTGGATTATTGGTTTCACTTAACAGAAGACGCGGCGTTGCGACGCACGGAATCCTACCGCCAGCATGATCGGTTTTATCAAAAACATCTGTGGCCTGCTGTCTTAGAAACCCTCCACCAGTACCCAAGCTCATCATTACAGGGGGCTTCTTTGCTCAGAATTCTGCGATGAAAACGGCATTTGTCTTCCCCGGCCAGGGCTCTCAATATGTGGGTATGGGCCGAGAGCTCTTTGAGAGATATCGCGCGCGCGTCGAGCTGTTCTATCAGCGCGCTCGCGAAGCCTTGGGCTTCAATCTGCAAGCACTGATCTTCTCCGGCCCGGAGGAGCAGCTCCGGCTGACGGAGTTCGCTCAGCCCGCGATTCTCTTGGACAGCGTGATCAAATTCGAGCTTCTTGGGCAGAAGCCCGATGTCGCCGCCGGGCACAGCTTGGGAGAGTACTCGGCGCTCGTGTGCGCCGGGGTCTTGAGTTTAGAAGACGGCTTGCGTCTGGTGCATGTGAGAGGGAAACTGATGCAAGAGGCCGTGCCGGTGGGCGAAGGCGCAATGGTCGCCGTCTTAAAGCTCGACTACCCACAGGTGCAAGAGATCTGTGCACAGGCCGGCGCAGAGATCGCCAACTATAATTCTCCAGAACAGCTCGTGATTTCCGGAAGAAGAGAGGCCGTGCTCAAAGCGAAAGGGCTTGCGGAGGCGATGCGGGGGAGGGGGATCGAGCTGGCTGTCTCGGCGCCGTTTCACAGCTCGCTGATGCAGCCAGCCGAAGAGCGTTTGAAGCGCGAGATCGAGCGAACAGAGTTTTCAGCGCCAGCTTTCCCCGTCGTTTCGACCGTCAGCGGCGAGCCCGAGACGGATCCGCAGAAGATCAAAGAATTGCTTCTGAAGCAAATGACCGCGCAAGTTCGTTGGGTGGACTACGTGCTGAGACTGAAATCGCTCGGTGTGACGCAATTCATTGAGATCGGGCCGGGCGATGTCTTAACAAAACTCAATAAAAGAATAGCTCGAGAGGTCCAAGCGGTGAGCTTCGGGCAGGTGATGCCATGAACGAGCCTCAGGATTTTCTCGGCAAAGTCGGGATCGTCACCGGCGGGACCCGTGGCATCGGCAAAGCCATCACACAGATGCTCGTCGCTCGCGGCGCCAAGGTCTACGTCTTCGCCCGCGATGCCCAAGCCGGGCAAGCATTAGAGCAAGGTCTCGGCGCGCGCTGCGTCTTCGCGCAAGCCGATATCACCAACGGCGCCCAAATAGACGCACTGAGCGAAAATATCTTTAAGAGTGAAGGGCGCATAGACTTTTTGGTCAACAACGCTGGCATCACTAAAGATAATCTCTTGCTCAGAATGAAGGACGACGAGTGGGATGCCGTCTTGACAACCAACTTGAAGGGCGCGTATCATTGCACCAAATCCGTCGCGCGCTGGATGCTCAAGCAACGCGCAGGAGCCATCGTGAACATCGCTTCTGTCGTCGGCCAGATCGGCAATGCCGGACAAGCGAACTATTCAGCAGCCAAAGCGGGCTTGGTCGGCTTCACCAAGAGCGTGGCCCGTGAGTTGGGCTCGCGCGGGATTCGCGTCAACGCCGTCGCACCGGGGTTTATTGAGACGGCGATGACCGGACGATTGCCCGAGCAGCTGCGCAAACAATATCTTGATTCGATCCCCTTGGGGCGTTTTGGGCGGCCCGAAGAAGTCGCTGAGACCGTGTGCTTCTTGCTTTCGCACCGCGCATCGTATATAACGGGACACGTCGTCCATGCCGACGGCGGCATGGTGATGCAGTAGTCAGACTTGACAAACGGGAATTTTTGCGTCAGAGTAATGGTCAAGCTCATGTAAAAGTAAGGAGGAATGGTATGGCGGACATCGCCGAGCAGGTGAAACAGATCATCGCTGAGCAATTGATGGTGGAGCTCGATGAGGTGACCGACGATGCGTCGTTCATCGAAGATTTAGGGGCGGATTCGTTGGACACTGTCGAGATGATCATGGAGATCGAAGATGAGTTTGGCATCGAGATTCCCGACGAGGACGCTGAGAAGATACAGACCGTGGGGAAGGCTATCGAGTACGTCAAGCGCAAGGTCGAAGCGCAGCAAGCCAAGGCGGCGTAGCCGAGTGCGGGGGGAAAGATAAATCCCGCACGTGCAGGGGCGGGTAGATGAGCTCCGCAGGTGTTCGGCGCGGACGCCGGTTGATGCTGGACGATCTCCGACTCTGCGGTAGCGCCGAAGGCGTGCGCAATCTCCTGCAACGGCTCGGCTACCAGACGGAAGCAGACACATCTCTTGCTCCCGAAACGCTCACCATATCTTCCTCTGAGTACCCCAATATTCGGAGGGCCCTCTTGCTGGCCGATCACGGCCAGTTTCAAATCTTTCTCTTCGAGCTGAACGACCTGCACAGCGTTCATCTGCGCGCTCTTGCGAAAAGCTTCTTGCAGCGCGCTGGGAATTACCTGCTCATCGCCACACGAGACTATCAGACGGTGATCTTCGTCCATCCCCAGCGCTTGCTGGACGAGAATGCGCGTCTGAAGGTCAAAATCCATAAGCTTGTGCTCGACACTGCCCATCCCACGCGGCACGACTTGGAGATCTTAGAAGCACTAGCTGCCGATGGGCTTTCAGCCGAAGAGCTCTATCGCGCTCATGGCGAAGCCTTCAACGTGGAGCGTGTCACCAAGCGTTTCTATCGGGAGTACGCCCAGCTCTTTGAGCACACTCAAAAAACTATCGCAGACAACAACCGTGGTATTGCCCAGTTCAAGGACAGAACCGAGTTGCACGCCTTTACCCAGCGCTTGTTAGGCCGCGTGATGTTTCTGTATTTTCTCCAGAAGAAGCTCTGGCTCGCGGGCGATCCCCGATTCTTGACAACCTGGTACAGGAACATCGTGCTGCAAGCGCAGAAGAACTATTACTCGGATTTTCTGGAAAAGCTCTTCTTCGAGACGCTCAATCGGCGTCGGCCTCCTGACGACGAGTCGCCCTGGGGCAACATCCCCTATCTCAACGGCGGCCTCTTCGACAAAGACTACAATTTTTTGCTCCATCTGCCCAACGAGCTTTTCGATCCCGACTCCAATACTGGTATCTTGGGGTTCTTCAATAGCTATAATTTCACAGTTCAAGAAGACACGCCTTTGGAGGCCGACGTCGCCCTCGATCCTGAACTGCTGGGAAAGGTCTTTGAAAACATGATGGAGTCCGCCGAACGTGAGCAGTCGGGCACGTTCTATACTCCGCGTCCCATCGTGCATTTCATGTGTCGCACGGCCCTTGTGGAATATCTGTCTGATGAGACGAAGCTCTCTCAAGATCAAATCCGAAAGCTCTTTGAGTTAGAAGATGAGAAACCCGAACTCACTGTGACGGAAGCCACGCGGATCGAGAAGGCGCTCCAGCGATTGCGCGTCCTTGATCCCGCCGTCGGTACAGCTGCATTTCTTGTCAGCATGCTCCAGGAGATGATCGCGCTCCGCAGGGCCTGCGAGCGGGCCAAGGGCGCTGAAGTCCGAGTGGGTAGCGCGAAGATCGCCGAGTGGAAGCGCGAATATATTGCCAATTGTCTCTATGGCGTGGACATCAAACCCGAAGCCATCGAGATTGCCAAGTTGAGGCTCTGGCTCTCGTTGGTGGTGGACGTCGAGCGCGATCAGCTGATGCCGCTGCCCAATCTCGATTACAAGCTGATGGTGGGGGACTCGCTCATCGAAACTTTGGACGGTCAGCCCATTCTGACGGTCGAGCAAGATCAGACGGCGGCGCTGCTGCCGACGGAGACCGAGCGGGCGATTGCGAAATTACACGAGCTGAAAGACAGATTTTTCGGAGCTGAACCGGAGGAGCGTGCGCCGCTGCGCCAAGAGATCGAAGAGCACGAGCGGAGATTGGTGCTGACGCACCTGGCCGAACGCCAGCAGGAGATTTCTGCGCAGATCAAAAATATCGGGAGTCGGCGCGATTCTAAGACGGGCAAACTCCGTCGGGAGGACGAAAAACACTTGGAGAGACTGATCGAGCTGGGTGGCAAGCTGGGCGAGCTGGAGGGCAAGATAAAGAAAGGCGAAGCGCTCCCCTTCTTTCTCTATAAGCTGTACTTTGCCGAGGTCTTCGCTGAGAAGGGCGGCTTCGATATTGTGATCGCCAACCCGCCGTATGTGCGCCAAGAACGATTGGAAGATTCTCAAAAGACAGCTTTCAAAGAGGCTTTTCAGTGCTATCACGGCATGGCCGATCTCTATGTCTATTTCTATGAGCGGGGCTTTCAGCTCTTAAAGCCCAACGGGCTCTTGACGTTCATATCGAGCAATAAATTCTTTCGGGCTGGCTATGGTCGGGGCCTGCGCGAGTTTCTCGCCAAGAATTCAGTCATTCAGACGATCATTGACTTCGGCAATCAGCCCGTTTTTGATGCGACGGCCTATCCGTGCGTGCTGATGGCGAAGAAGAGTCCGCCGTCCGATCCGCAAGCAACTTCCGTCCGCGCTCTCACCGTGACGCAGATGGAAGACTTAGAACGCTTGGAGCAGAAAATTGCTTCCGAGGCGCTCGTGCTCAAGCAGTCTGATCTTGCGCCAGAGGGCTGGCGCTTGGAGTCGCCGAAGCTCTTGCGCTTGTTGGAAAAGATCAAATCTGCGGGTGTGCCCTTGGGTGAGTATGTCGGGGGCAAGCTCTATTATGGGATCAAGACGGGCTATAACCAAGCATTTGTGATTGACGAGGCGACGAAAGAAAAGCTGATCGCCGAAGACCACAAGAGCGCGGAGATTATCAAGCCGTTCTTGCGTGGGCGGGACATCAAGCGCTGGCGAGTGGATTTTCAGAGACGCTATTTGATCTTCACGCGCCGAGGGATCAACATTGAAGATTATCCGGCGATCAAGCAGCATTTGGAGCAATACAAAGAACGGCTTATGCCCGGAAGCGGGCGCAAGCCTGGCAACTACGAGTGGTACGAGATTCAAGACACAATTGACTACTACGCGGAGTTCGAGAAGCCGAAGATCGTGTATCAAGAGATTGCAACCTTCCATGCGTTCGCTTTTGACAAAGAAAAGCACTACCTGAACAACAAATGCTTTTTCATACCGACAGATGATTTCTGTTTGCTCGGCATCTTGAATTCCAAGCTTTGTTGGTACTACTTGCATCGGAAGGTATCACAATACCGTGGCGAAGCACTAGCTCTACAAGCAATTCACATGGAGCAACTGCCGATAGCACAAGCTTCGCAGAAAGAGAAGACTCACATTGAAAAGCTCGTCGCGCAGATTCTCGAGAACCCCGACGACGAGCGCGTCCCACAATGGGAACAGGAGATTGACCAGATTGTCTATCGGCTCTATGGGCTGAGTGAGGGCGAGATCGGAGAGATCGAGGAGTGGTATGCAGGAAGGAACAGTTGCTAGAATAAGCGTGGGTGATCTGCCGTGTTGCATTTAAGACAGGTGCTGAACCAACTCAATAAACTTGAACAAGGGCTCCAAGAGCTTCGCGCGAAGGTCACAGCCGGATTCATTGCAGACGACCTCGATGCAACTGAGCTCTTCCTGCGCAAGTGTGGCGGCTGGCAAGATAATCGAAGCCCGGACGAGATCATTGCAGAGATCTACGCCAGCCGCACCAGCAGCTTGCGCAGTGCTTCCCCCTCCGATGGCTGCGAAGCGAAAGGCCGCTAAGCTTCAGTTCGTCTTAGACACAGACACCTGTGTCTATTTACTCAATGGTGTTCCCTCTGTGAAGGAACGAGTCCTTCAAGTGAGGATAAGCAGCCTAGCCATCTCGATCATCACTTTGGCGGAGCTTTTCTTCGGGGCCTATCACTCTCAGAGGCGTGCCCATAACCTTGAGCGAGTCCGAGAGTTCGTCTCGCCGCCAGGCCCGCGCATCCTACCCATCAACGTGGCTGTCGCCGAGAAGTTTGACGAGATTAAAGCCGATCTGGTCAAGCGCGGGCAGATCATTGGCGACTTTGACATCTTAATCGCGAGTACTGCTTTAGTATATAATAGTACAGTCGTCACCAACAACCAAGAGCACTACCAGAGGATTAAGAGACTGCGTCTGGAGAACTGGCTAAGCTAGCGGTCGGGCGGGCTTAAAGTATAGCACCGAGACTGTACACAGACAGGTTCGTCATACTTGACCCGTTCCGCAAGGGCAGCTAATATAAAGCTCGTTAAGGAGCCAACTATGCCCGGCTACTTACCCCCAGATTATATTGACAACCAGCGCGAGACGCTCGCCGAGACGCTTACCAAGATCATCCGCGATCTCGAACAGCGCGAAGCCTTCATCGCTACAGGGTTTTTTGACCCCCGCGTCTGGGAATATCTGCGGGAAGCGCTTCCTTTGCTCAACGAATTGAGATTGCTCATCGGCAAGGAGCCGGAGATCACTTGCGGCGGCTTGGATCGCCTCGACCTCAGACGGCTCTATCGTCAGCAACTCCAGAGCGATCTCGAAAGCACCCCCTACGACCCGGCTCATGTGAAGCTCGTCACCGAGCTGATCGAATTCCTCCGGCGCGAGGCTGTGGGCGTTAAGCTCTACAAGAAGGGCTTCTTGCACGCTAAAGCGTATATCTTCCCGGAGATCGCCGTCGTAGGATCGAGCAACTTCACGCCCTATGGCTTGACGCACAACTCAGAACTCAATTTAGTACGCAAAGAGCGCTCCGTCGCTAGGGATTTGAAAGACTGGTTCGACAGATTTTGGCAAGAATCGGAAGACTATAAGCCCGAACTGATCGAGACGTTGGAAGCTTCCAAGTTTGGCGGCAAGCCCTACACTCCTTATGAAGTCTTTATCAAAGTGCTCTATGAGTACTTCAAAGATCGGATCACCCCTGAAGCCCCGGAGCGCCATTTGGTGGTCGAATTGGCAGCCTTCCAAGAAGAAGGGCTGAAAGAAGCCATCAAGATTTTAGAGCGACATCGCTGCGTACTAATCGCGGACGCTGTAGGGCTGGGCAAGACGTATATCGGGCTAGGATTGCTGGAGCACTATTTGCTGGGAAAGCGCCAGCGCGGACATATCCCCAAGGGGCTTGTGATCTGCCCGGCGCAATTGCGCGATATTCTGTGGAAGCCCAAACTGACTGAGCATGGTCTCAGCACCACCGTGCTCTCCCAAGAAGAGGTCAGCCAACGCGATTTCGATTGGAAGGCATATAACAAATGCGATGTTGTGCTGGTGGATGAGAGCCATAACTTCCGCAATCCCGGTGCGCAACGCTCGCAGAACTTATTAAAACTGCTCGCCACCGGCAAGCGCGACAAACACGTGATCTTAATGACAGCCACGCCGATCAACAACTCCATCTGGGACCTCTATCATCAGATGATGCTGATGACGCGCGGCAGCGACGGGTACTTCCGCGATGCAGGGATCAGTAACTTAAGCGGGTTCTTCCGGCGCGTGGAACAAGGAGCAGCAGAGCTGTTTGATCTCTTAGAAGAGACGACGGTGCGTCGTAGTCGCTCCGACATCCGCAAGCGTCAAGCCGCCGGTGAGCAGATCACGTTGAACGGCCAAGAGGTGCGCTTTCCAGAGCGCGAACTCATCGCTATAGAATATGATCTTGTCGCAGCGTATCAGGGTTTTTACCAAGAGATCGCCAACAGCATCGAGGCGCTCAGCCTTGTCAGCTATAACATCGAGGAGTTCAAAAAAGACCGTGACCCTACGAAAATTCAGAGTAATACTGCACTCATCGGGATTATGAAGACGCTCTTCTTGAAGCGCTTGGAGAGTTCGGTGCAGGCTTTTGAAGTGAGCGTGCGCCGCCAGCAGCAGTTCCAACACCAATTCTTCGAATATTTGCTCAAAAACAAACTGCTCGATGCCAGCAACTATCGCAAGCTACTGGCCCTGGAGCAAGAAGAAGAAGATGGGGATGCTATCTCCGAAGTCATCGAGAGTTTGCCAGAAGTTTCTATCGCGGACTACGATCTCAGAGCCATCCGTCAAGCCATCGAGATGGATTTAAAAATCTTCGAGAGCATCGTCGAACGCCTGGAGAGAATTCGCGAAGCTACAAAGGCAAATGTCAAATTAGATCGCAAGCTGGAGCGCCTCAAAGATGTACTCCAAGGGTTTCGAGGGCAGAAGGTTCTGATCTTCTCGTACTATCAAGACACGGCGCTGCATATCTACGAAGGACTTAGGAGCGATGCGGTGTGGAGGACTCAGATGGGTTTCCCTCGGTTGGGGCTGGTCTGCGGCGCTCGCTCTGTATATAGCGAATCGAGCTCTAAGGAGGATCGTCATCTGTCGCGGGAGCAGCTTATCAAGCACTTCGCACCTGTCTCTAACGCCGCTGACGGAGACGAGTTAAAACGCTGGCGCGAGCACGAAGTTCAGATGCTTGTCAGCACTGATGTGCTCTCCGAGGGGCAGAACCTCCAAGACGCAGCCGTCTGCATCAATTACGATCTGCACTGGAACCCCGTGCGCATGATCCAACGAGCCGGGCGCATTGATCGTCTCAACACCAAACACCCGTGCGTGACCGTAGGCAACTTTTTCCCCCAGAGAGGATTAGATGACCTCTTGGGGTTGGTCCAGCGACTCCAGCGGAGAATTGAAGACATCGGGCGGACGATCGGTTTGGATTCCAGCATATTGGGCGAGCGAGTCTCCGAGAGATCGCTCGAAGAGCTCAAGCGCCTGAAGGCCGGAGATCGCTCGGTGTGGGACGAGCTGGAACGCGAAGTTGAGCTTGTGTCACTGGACGACATGAAATATCCCTTGATCCAGTGTCTGCACGCTCTAGGGGAAGATCGTCTGAAGGAGATTCCCGTGGGGATTCATAGCGGCAAGCGAGCTGCTGTGAATGGGGTCTTTATCGCTTTCAAAGCGCGAGATCGTCACTTCTGGCGCTTCTATCCCCTTGATGAAGGCCCGGCATGGACGGAAAAGCGCAAGCTCTTTCGGCTGATTCGCTGCGAAGAGAGTGAAGTGCGCCAGATGCCCACAGCCAAACCGGATGTGTTCAGCGTCATTGATCAAGCCGTCCAGGACTTGCTCCAAGAGCTAAAAGGTGCAGAGACAGCGCGACGCATTAAACAACCCCTGAAGGGGATGAATCTGAAGCTTTATACAGCATTACATCAGCCATCCTTGACAAACTCTTCTATTTCTCCAGAACTGCTGCAGCGCCTTGACCAGGCGCTCGAAACCGTGTCTCTCAAGTCCTTTGAGCGCGAGCCGGTTCTAAAAACGCTGTGGAAGGAGTTTGAAGAGACGAAAGACGTGCAAGCCGTGGCCGAGAGCTTAGATGCTTTCTTTGTGGAGAATGAACTTTATCAGGAAGCTACGCCCCCAACGGTGCTGGAGCAGATCAAAAAAGAAGATATACAACTTATCGCGTATGAATTTCTGAGCGCCGCGTAAGCCTTGCAAGCCTGCCTCACAGCTGCTAAAGTAAGCTCCTATGGACTTGCAACTCCCCCGTGGGATGCGGGACTTTCCCCCGGAAGAGAAGATCCTTCGCGACGAAGTGATCGCTACACTCAAGAACGTCTTTGAGTTGTACGGCTTCAGCCCGTTAGAGACCCCGGTCGTCG